>Ga0116215_1001944_pt1 | contig 13232 bp, 6 predicted proteins | sample Sb_taG_7_FD_89698 | JGI IMG/M metagenome (GOLD analysis project Ga0116215, IMG submission 89698) | Peat soil microbial communities from Weissenstadt, Germany - Sb_50d_2_FS metaG | ecosystem: Environmental > Terrestrial > Soil > Wetlands > Peat | place: Germany: Weissenstadt | collected 2010-09-21 | reverse complement strand
GTGCCTCTGTGTCTCTGTGGTGCAAGTCTTATGTTGAAGATTGGCAAGTCTGAATTTGACGAGATTCGCCGCCACGGCGAGGAGACCTATCCTCACGAATGCTGTGGAGTGTTACTCGGTCAAATGCGCGAGGACGAGCGCGTGGTGACGTCGATTGCCCGATGCGGAAACACGCGCGTTGATTCGCCGCAGAACCGCTATCACATCGATCCCCGCGAACTGGTTCGCGTCCAACGCGAAGGACGGGAGCGGGGAGAAGACATCATCGGCTTTTACCACTCGCATCCTGACCACCCCGCTTGCTGGTCGCAGACTGATCTCGCCGAAGCGCACTGGTTCGGCTGCTCGTATGTGATTACCAGCGTGGAGAAGGGTAAAGCTGCGATTACGAACTCGTTCGAACTGAGCGGTAGCGACGAGAGCGACAAGGAATTTCTGGACGAGAAGATCGAAGTGGAACGAGCAAAAACGTAGCAAGCTATCTTTCTACAGGAAATGCGTCCGTACAGACGTTGCTTGCAACGTCTCGGACGAACTGAATCCTCCGGTAGCTTCTCAGCATCATTTGAGAATGATGACGAAGATCAACATTCCCACACCCTTGCGGCAGTACGCCAGTAAGCAGCCGACGGTAGAGGTCAAGGCCGGAACTGTGGCCGAGGCCTTGTCCGGCCTGGTTGCCAAGCACCCGGACCTGCGGCGGCATCTTTACACCGACGAAGGCAAACTCCGTTCTTTTGTGAATGTTTACCTGAATGATGAAGATGTCCGCTATCTGCAAAAAGAAGCCACCGCAATCAAGGACAGTGATACTATTTCGATTGTGCCTTCGATTGCTGGAGGCTGGTGAACTCTGATGTCCCGACTAATGACTTGCGGATGGACCATTCTTCGAATGCCCCGCCACAGCGCCTGCTGTTGTTGTCCGTTCTGTTGTTGTTTCTAGTTGTCCATTTCGGAATCATCCAAATCAACTTTTCTGAACCGAGGTTTTATGGCAACCATTACAGAGGTCAAACCCAGTGAAACAAAATCCGAAGCCGCCACTCTTACCAATGACGAGATCCTGCGCTACTCGCGTCACCTGATCATGCCCGAGGTGGGCATGGAGGGTCAGCAGAAGCTCAAAGCCGCGCGCGTGCTGTGTATCGGCGCTGGCGGCCTTGGTTCGCCCTTGGCGCTTTACCTGGGCGCGGCGGGCGTGGGCACGCTTGGGATCGTGGACTTTGATGTGGTGGATTACACCAACCTGCAGCGGCAGATCATCCACACCACGGCCGATGTGGGGCGCAAGAAGCTCGATTCCGCCGCAGAGAAGCTGAAGGCGATCAATCCGTTTCTAAACATTCGCAAGTTTGAAACCCGGCTGAACAGCGACAACGCGCTCGAACTGTTTCGCGACTTCGACATTATTGCCGATGGCACCGACAATTTTCCCACCCGCTATCTGGTGAACGATGCCTGCGTGCTCACGGGCAAGCCCAATGTGTACGGCTCGATTTTCCGTTTTGAAGGACAGGCCAGCGTTTTCGCCACGAAGGATGGCCCCTGCTATCGCTGTTTGTATTCCGACCCGCCGCCGCCGGGGCTGGTTCCTTCCTGCGCCGAAGGTGGAGTCCTGGGCATTTTGCCCGGCCTCGTGGGCGTGATCCAGGCCACCGAGGTGATCAAACTGATCCTGGGCAAGGGTGAACCGCTCATCGGACGGCTGCTGCTGATCGACGCGTTGGGCATGAAGTTTCGCGAGCTCAAGTTGCGCAAGAATCCGGATTGCCCGGCCTGCGGGACGCATCGCACTATCACAAAACTGATAGACTACAACGAGTTTTGCGGAATCCGTGGCGAGGAGAAACCGGTGGAAGCAGGCGTTCCTGAAATACAAGTTGAAGAACTCAAGCGGCGTCTGGACGCGGGCGAAGACCTGTTCGTGCTCGACGTACGCGAACCGCACGAGTATCAGATCTGCAATATTCACGGGCATCTGATCCCGCTGGGCGATTTGCCCAAGCGCGTGCACGAGCTCGATTCCAGCCGCGAGATCGTGGCTCATTGCCGCTCCGGCGTGCGCAGCGCGAAGGCAGTAACCTTCCTGCAACAAGCGGGATTCAAAAAAGTTCACAATCTCGCCGGCGGGATTTTGGCCTGGGCGGATCGCGTCGATCCGAAGATGGCCAAGTACTGAGAGCGCGTAGAGAGCCGCTGTATGAACCATCGCATTGCAGGCCGCCGACTAAACCGAGCCGTTACCCTTGTCTGTCGGGCAGGGCGACAGGCGGTTGCAAAGGCTCAGATTGTAAACTAAGCTAGTCTTATCTTCAGTTTATGCACTACGCCGGGATGGCGGAACTGGCAGACGCAGCGGACTCAAAATCCGCCGACCTTCGGGTCTTGGGGGTTCGACTCCCCCTCCCGGCACCAGCCTTAATGTTCTTTATTTGATTGAGTTTACCCGCAGTCTAGCCAGATGCGGTGCCGGATCCGAAATCTGTCGGACACGCGCCTTCTGTACCAGAAACGTGCTACTTCGGTCTACTGGATCTTGACGGGATCAGCATCAGATTCGCGCCGTGTACCGGCAGAGTCGCAGTGAGTTCCAATTCTTGCCGTCTCTTTCTGCCGCTGGTCTAGCTTGCGCGCTGCATCTTCCAGATCGCGCTCACTCACGATGTTGTAGCGATTGAAGACGCTGTGTGTCTTGTGCCCCGAAATCTGCATAGCAATGCGTCCCGAACTTTAATAATTCGCTACTTTGACTTGGCAGTCACGAGCCAAATAACCGTCCGTTATACGTGACCAGAAATCCATGGTGAAACGCAATAGTCGGCCACATGGAAGGATCAGACCTGCGCCAGAATGTCCGGGAACTGTAGATGAACCGTGCGGGTGCCTGACAAGCGATTGTGCGGCCGCAGCGTTGCTTGCAAAAGGCCCGCTGGCAAAAGCCGCAGCCCCGATCATAGCGTCACAAATGGAGACGCAGGCCTACCTCTGCCTTTGTAGTCAGCAAATTGCCGGGACAGGCGTCAGCGGTGAACTCCGCAAAATGCGGCGGGCGCCAAGTTGCGTGCCCAGCGGATCCTCCTGCTCTCCGGTGGTAGCAGCAGCGGCGCCGGCTTGGAACACTGCGCTGCGGCGGGCGAAATCGCCGGTGAAATTGAAGGGACCCGGTAGCACCTCCACGGCCAGCACGCTTAGTGGCGAGGTCTGCGGCAGACCAAGCAGGCTGAGAGCGGCAATGATTTCCTTCTCCGTGAAGAAGGTGTATCCCCGCGGCTCGCGGTTGACAGCGTGCGGCGAAGACAGTTTGATATCGGGGCAACGAGTCTGCACGGCGAATGCCTCCAGGTGCCGAGGATCGGAGAGGACGCTGCGGAACTGCACATCCTCCCAGTCGGGCAGCACGCATCCTCGCTTGTGCGACAGCAGGATGTTGCGGTGTGCCGCGCCGTCGGTCTGCACGACCTGAGTGTAGAGCATGAACCAGAGCACAGTCTGGGGATCGCCAAACTGCAGGTCATACACCCGCACCCCATTCAGAACCGTGGTGGCATAGGGCGCGGTCGCAACCACCGCAGCCTCGGTTCGTTCCGTGGTGCAGGTGAGGTGTGGCACTGGATGCTGAATACCGGTGACCCGCAGGGGGCGGCCAAAGCGTCCCTGGGCCGTGGACCACTTCTTCTGATGGCCAACCCGGAATTCGTAGGTCCAAAAACCAAACAGATCGAGCGCCTCCGGGTCGATGCCTGGAGGGAGAGGCAAAAGAAAATGCACTCCGTCGCCAGCGGGAATTGCCTGGATCAGCGGCTCCATGGCGTCGAGGCCGGAGGAGTCGGCGGATTGCCCGGCGAAGATCATGCGCACAGGTTCGGGATCGACGGACAAAGGAGGTTCGTCTGCAGGAGGCACGGTTTGCGGCGGTAGTAACGCCGCTGCGAGGAGCGGATCGGGGCCGTAGCCGAGAACACGCCCGAAGTATGTATCGTCGTCATGGTCCGCAATCGACCGGTCGAATTCGATCCACAAAAAACGGTCCCGCAGCAAGGTTTGCGAGTAGTCAGGCGACGCCTGGAAGGGCGACTCAGCAATACCAGTGGAAACGATCTTCGGGCTTTGGTCGGGACGCGTAGTGATGGGCAGCACCAGCGTGTTGTAGCTGTTTTGCACATCGGGAGCGGACTTGAACGAGGCTACAACCGTGTATTTCGGATTCAGCGTGTCCGGGAACCCGCCGGTCGGCGGCTGCGGGTTCAGCGAGTCGAAGAACACGACGCGAGTGGTGGAACGATCAGTCTGCTGCTGCAGGTTTCCGACGGCAGTGGCGCCCACAGTGCGATAAAAGGTAACGGTACCCACCGGCGATGTGAGTGCATCGCGGAAGATCGTGAGCGCTGGTTCAGCGAAACCGTCCCACGTCCAATCGCGCTCGATGTCGATTATGAGGGCGACAATCCAGTGGTCGAGAAGTTCGGCCTGATTCGCGAATGTTATGGCGCTTGCATCTGGCGATAAGGTGTGCCGTAGCCCGCCAGCCGCAGCGAAGACGACGCGCTTACCTACGGGTCCGGAGAGCTTCAGACCGTCAGCTTTCAAACCAAGATTCTGTGCCAGCAATTGGGGCAGATCGTTCCCGGGCTGAAAGAACAATGCCTTCAACTGCGTCGGTGGATCGAAATTGTACAAACCGACTTCGCTGGCTGCCTCCTCGCGGACGATGAAGTCGGTGGAGGAGCCTTGCGGCGGCTGAGGCGTCCCATAGTAGTTGCTGCGGGCGGCGGAAAGCGGAATGAGCCGGACGCGAACATCCCGTGCCGTTGGAATCGCCAGCGTAGGCGAATCGTCAGCGGGAGCAACAATGGTCGCGATGTCGTCCTGCTCACTGTAGTCAAGCGAGAGTGTGACGGTGGGATCGGGATTGCCGTTCGCGGGGAAGTGTTCGACGATGGAGTAAATGACGCGATAGTTATCGCCGTCGAGATCGCCAGGCTGGCTTCCTTGCGGACCGGTGTCGTGGACGGGAATGCGCGCTTCGACGATTACCTGAAAGCGATCTACGTCAGGATCGGCAACACTCAACGCACGTCCTGATCCTTGGGCCTCAGCGATCAGATTCGTCAAGCTCACCCCAGTGAAGACACTGGGATCAACGCCTGCGAAGATTGCTTCCGGATAGCCAATGCGGGGACGGCGCACGTCCAGTTGCGTGATGGTGCGGACCGGCAACGGTTTGGCAGGTGGTTTGGGCGGCGGCGGAGTGGACTCGACCTCGAGCGACTTTGGAGGAATGAAGCGGCGGAAGGCGCAGAATCCACTGGGAGCAACTCCCGGGTGCACTGGGTTCTCTGTATCGAGCGGGCCGCCGCCGGTGAGATCGACGCAACGCACGCGGAATTGGTAGTCGTGGCCGTATCGAAGGATAGGAACACCGGTAAGGTCCCCGCTCAGCAAGTTCGAAGGCATGGCTTTCTTGCCCGGCGTGATTTGGGAGATCGTGTTGTCGTGCACCACAAGACTGGAGCCGCGCCACTGCGCAAAGTAAAGCGGCAGCAATGCCGGTTCGGGGTTGGGGTCGGTCCAGTTCGCTGGGACTGGGCGAACTGGGGCGGGCGCGATGAAGAGTTCTCCACTGGGAGTGAAGCCTGACCCGTCGTTGCTGCTCGCACTGAAGGGCAGACTCCCCACGACGTCGCAAAGAGAGTGGAACTGCGTGTCTCCCTTGAGCTGCACGTCGACACGGTAAGCCTGAACCCCAAGGGGCGCTTCCGGTGCAATGGTAGTGCCGCCGACGCGATCGCGCAGCAGATCGATCTGGCGGTTCAACCACACGGTGACTTGTTCATCGTCCCAGCCGACCTGGATGCCCGCTTCGGAGCCCGGTGGGATCTGATCAGGATCGAGTGTCGCCGCGTCCGCGGTTTGCGGTTGATTGCAGTGCACGATCTGCGCAAAGCCGTCGTCGTAGATCTCGGCCTCGAATTGCGCTTGGGCATACTTGCTGTCCGGAAGAGCCAAAATGGGGAATAGCGTTGCAGCAAAAATTCTCCGGCCATTGTTCTTGTCGAGTGGCGGGATGCGCGCCGCATACGACTTCACGCTATCGGGATGAAGTTTCGAATCGTTGACATACGGATTCGCAGGTGAGGAGTCGTCAAGCCTGAAGAAAAGCCATCCGCCATTTTGTACAGTGGCAGCGGGAATTGAGAGAGGAACGGAATAGACGAGTCCGACCGCTTGTGCCAGTAGTGGCTGCCGGAGAATGTACGAGATGATCTGGCCCCACGCAATGATCTTTGGTGGCGGATCTTGCTGCTTAGGATTCAGCGTCCCCGGACTCTGCGCCCGTACCGCGCATCCGTAGCCATCGCCGGTCGTGATGTCGCGGTTCTGTGATCGCTCGAAAGGAAACGCATTGGTATAACTTGCCGGGAGCGACTTCTTGATCCGGGCCGCGGGATCGGGCGTGCGCGTGAGCTTCCCGCTGGTGACGGTTGTCCCGGCTGGCAGCTTACTGCTGAGGCCCTGAAAAAGTGCCAAGGCCGCAGGCGGCGGCGTGGCGACGAACGGAGTGGTCACGGCAATCGTGGACGTGGTCAACGGCAGACTGTCCAGACCCGCGATGAAAAACGCCTTCAGGTTGATCGGTGTCCCCGCGAACACCGGACCTGAGCCAAGCGGCTTGGTCGGATCGCCGACCGGCAGGAGCAGAAGGTTGACGTTGAGTTTCTGGTTGACCGCATCCCAGTTTTGCGGAAAGGCCATCAGACTAAGTTCGAGCTCGTCAAGTGCCATCGTCGTATCCTTGGCTCAAACACTGAGCGACAGTGCGGGCGTATGAACGGTTTGCGCGAACTGCCATGAGCCGTCAAAATCCACGCTGACGACCCAGCAGACGCTGAGATGAATCCCGACGGAAACTGATGCCAGGAAGGTTATGTCGCACGAGGGGAAGTCGACCTCGGGCGGAAGTACCTTGACAACCGGCAACGGCGGAAACGGGCTCAGCGCAAAGCCGCAGGCGGCCGTTAGCGTAATCGTGGCGCTGGCTAATCCATCCAGAACATCCACTGACGCTTGACCGGTCAGTATAGCCATCAGGGTGATCGTCGAACCGGTGACGTCGAGCAGAACGCCGATGGTGACGGAAGCCGAGCCGGAGGCAATCGCCAAATCAATGGCAAGACCAAGTCCGATGCTTGCTTGGACCGTAAGTTCGGGCTTGTTGTTCCTGGTCCCAATGTCAATCAGGCCGTTGCCGGCCAGCGGCGAAACGATCCAGTTAAAGGGTTTGTCCGGCGATCCTATGCCGACAATGAAATCGGCAGTGAGCGGCGATAACTGCAGTGTCAGCCCGAGGTCAAGGCTCACGTCGGTGATGTCGCCCACTCCCAGCGGCAGGTCGGGAATGCTGAACGTGTCGCTTACCGTCAGCTTGCCATCGGAGAGTCCAACCTTAAGTTCAGCGCCCTTTCCGCCCGGCAGAAACTGGGCCAGGGCCTGCAGTCGGTTGAGCACATTCGTAAGCGAGGACAGCATCCCGCCGTAGGCGATTCTCAGGTTGGAGAGCGTAGGCTTGGTCTGGTCGTCGGCCTGGAAGCCGCCGATGATCATCAGCATCGGATCGCTGCCGAACAGCGGCACGATTACCAGGAATGTCAAAGGCGCTACCGTGAATGACCAGCGATGTGCAGGGGCAACCGCCGTAGGATCGAGATTAAAATTGATTTGAGTGGGAGAGGCGGCCTTGCCCGTGCCCGTATCCCGCGTGGTTTCGTCGGCGTAGGATAAGGCGATCCGAAGGACGCCGATATCGAGCAACGTCAACGGCGGCATGTCGTTCGGGAAAGTAAAGTTCTTCGAATACTGTAGTCCATCCTTCAGAGTGTTGAGTTGCTCAAGACCTCCAGTGACCAGCGAGATGGTGTTGGCCAGGTCAGGGAATAGTCCGGTCGCGTTGAGCAATGAAGCCACGTCGGCGAAGTTGGGCGGATTGGGAAGCTGAATGCCGGGAGTTGATCCTGGGGGACTGGAAGAATCGAGCTGCGGAATCGTGGGCTGCTCGAAGAGCATCTTCTGCGTGCCCGTGTCTTGCAGCAGTCCGTAGAGGTTATTCGGACTGCCGAGCTGCAGCACGTCCGCGATGTCGGCTACGTGCCACTTCTGGGGATCGCTAAGCGCCTGTACCAGCGGTGCGGGAAAGTCTCCGCCCAACGATGCAGGTGCCGGGTCGCTCGCAGCTCTTCTTCCGACGCTCCAATGGCCGTCACGCGGAAGCACGGGAGCGCCCCGCAACGCCGCACCCAGCGCCGGTGCCGGATTGGTGCCATCTGTCTGGTTGACGACGTCCACTTCAATCGCCGAGCAGCGCAAGACTGTCCCAGGCGCACTCCCGAGGCCACCCGCCTGGACAATGCAGGAGAACGCTGACTGAATCGGCCCGGTCTGAGCAAATAGTTGCTGAACCTGCGTTATGTCGGCATCTTGTTGTGTGGGAGCGAGCTGTACGTAGCCGACAAGGTCGCGGGCAGCCACCAGGGTTACGGGATTTCCGTCGACGTCTAGCAGACCGCTTGGCGTGCCGCCCTGCTGCACCTGGATTCTCTGATCAATGCCAATGTCCGCGTCGAACAGAACCTTCTGGAACTCGAACACGGGTGGCGCCTTGTCAGGCGGACAGAAAATAAATTCATTCACTTCACGAATGTTGCGGATGTTGAAGACGCCCGCCACGGCTCCGCGGTGAATGCGTCCCGCAATCTGCAGTGCCGGCGGGAAAACGAAGTTACCCTGAGACGCAGGCTGCCAGCCGCTGTCCAGCCGCTGCACCCAACCGGTGTTCTGGCGCTGAATGGTTACCGTGGACACAAGCAGTGCGCCGTAGGGATGGAGCCGCGTCGCAACCTGAATGAGCTCGAACGCAGTGCGCCCCACGACGGTCTCGAAGTGAACCTTGGTGACATGAGGACCGCCGGACACGGCATCGTCCCACTGGCTCCAGATGCTGGCGCCGTATCCAGCCAGGTCGACGCGCCGTACTGGGACGCCTGGATTGCTGGGCTGCGGATTAGGCGCGCCCGTCCCAAACTCGCCATCGAAAATCGGCGCGGCTTCCGGGCCGAGTACCGTCGAACCGTATGGCGCCGGCGACCCGCCTGGGCCGATAAAAGTATTACCGCCAAACAGCGCCATGGGATTGTCAGGATCGGTCGGCTTCAGCGTGAGCTGAATTGCACCTTGAAGTTGCGGTGTGAACTTCGGACGCGTGAGCCGGAAAGCCCCTCCCTCAAAAAGAAAGGACGCCTGTCCGGGATTGTGAGGACCCGGCGGCAGATTCGATTCCTGGATTCTTGCGACCAGTCCGAAGGGTAGGCTGAAAGTCGCGAAGAATCTGTGTCCGGCGATGACGTTCTGGATATTCGACGTGAGTACCGGCGCTGGGGCGACGGGGACTAGCTGTTGCACGTCGGGTGCCTGCAACAAGAGCGGGACTCCGTCCGAGGGTGGAATGCAGTAGATTGGGCCAGTTGGGCTTTGTGCGGATTCCATCGGCTCCCAGGAGACCTGCGGCAGGGCAAATGTCGCGATGAGCCCGCCGTTCACTGCAAGTTCCAGGCCCTCGATGGCGAGCGCCGGGGCCGCGGCGGCAGTGCCCGCCCCGCGTATGTTCGCACCCTCGCGAAAGCTCGAAACGATGGCGACGCCGAACTGATCTACGCGGGTGGAAAGATCGAGCAGAGCTAAGAATCCGCGGCCGGCGGTCGCTTCGCGCGAGGCACCGGGAAGATTGAATGCTCCGAAACTGCCGAGCGCTTCTGACGGTGCCGCGCCCGCAGTCTTCACAATTTGGTTCGGTAAGAGCCCGCCTCCCCGCGCGGTGCTGGGGAAAATCGCGAAGTCGAGTATGACCCTCTCTTGTCCAGGCCAGACGATGAGTGCGGCGAGAGTTCCAATTCCCGTCTCCTCTTCGCGGCTCACTACCTCCAGCCCGAAGCTCGCGGCGTATGGGTCCGGTAGGGTCGGCAGCAGCCAGCGCGCGTTGAAAAGCAGCAGCAGATCCGCAAGGGTGAACTGCGTTCCGTTGACTCGGCCAAACACCGCGAACAGAGTCGGACCGATCACGCCGATCAGCGCATTGACCAAGTCGATCGATGCTTTGGTCTCAAGCTGGAGTGGCTCGACTGCGAGGATGAGGACCGTGGTCACTGCACTGGATTCAACGATCTGACAGAGAGCCGACCCGAGCATAGGAAACCGGCCGCCGTCCGCGGCCACTGGCCGGTCAAGATGTGCCGCCGCGATGCCGAGAGCGGTGAGAGTTTCACGTCCCGGAGTCGCCAAGTATGACATCAGTTCGTTTGCGGCGCTGGTAAAGGCAATGGACGAGTTCCGAGTGGAGGGAGGCCGCTCCTGCCACAATTGAAAGTTCGTGGTGGCCGGTACTCCCGTGCCGACGACGAGCGCGAAGATTTCTCCCGGCGCCAGAAGAAACTGCCAGAACGAAATCGGCTGGCTCGCCGGATGCACTTGGCATTGCAGGCTAGCTCCCGCGCCGAGTTGCAGCAGAAGCGCGCCTGCGCCCGAAGCTTCGCCAACAGAGGTGATGGGAGTGGTCGCCACAGGGAGAGCCCACCCGGCAGCAGCGATCAGGGCTTGGCCTGAAGGTGTGAACAGGCCCGAACTCGCGTTGGCAAAGGTGAACGTGGGATTCGAGGTGGTACACGGAATGAGTATCCAGGTGTTGAAGTCAATCGCGACAGGCGCACTCTGGTTCCGGGTAAGGGCCTCGCTTGAACCGTACAGGCCAACACTGCTGTTATCGAGCGCCTGGACTGTTGCCCCGTTCTGCGTGAACACGATAGTCACAGTTGAGGGCAGGACGATATTGGCTGCCGCAGCGTCGCTTCCGACTGGTCCCGCGGGCGCGGGCGCCGGAAGCGGATCGAGCGTGACGCTCAGTGTGGCCGAAGCGTTAGCCGGCAGCACGTAAACGTTGTTCTGAAACTGCCCCGCCACGCTCACCTTTAACGTTCCGTTGCGAATGCGGAAGCCGCAGACTTGGCCGGCAGGGATCGTGTTCACCAGCAGGTTCGCGACAAACCACACGCTCCCAGCGCTCAGAGTGATGTCGGTCGCAGGATGAGGCACGAATGTGATCCTCTCTGGAAACACGGCGAAAATATTGGCCGCATTGCCAAAGGCGAACCGCACCGAGATTGTAAACTGGATAATGTGCACCCAATGCGAGATCCCCTGCGGATCCAGGAACGGGCCAAGCGTCCGCTGAACTTTCATTCCTCGCGCCCACGCAGGCGTGCCCGTGGGATTGCGAACGCTCGATGTCATCGCACTGCTTACATAGGCGAGAGGCTGCTGGGGCTGGGGTTCCTTATCCGTCTCGAGTGCTTGCAGTGCTGCGGCAGTTGTGGTGCCATCCGGCTCGCGCGTCAGACCTTTCCATACTTGACTGATCTCCGCGGGGGCGATGCCCGCGCGCAACGTTTCAGCGAGGGCGGTTCGAGCCGCGAGCAGGGCGTCGGTATTGGCACCCGGGCCGGGTTCCCAGCCCGCGGTAAGTTGGGCCAGCAGCGGAGCGATCTCGAGTTTGTTCAAGATGCCTCCTGATGATTAAGGCAGGTTGTCGCCGCGACACGAATCAACGAAAGAGAGTTGCGTCGACACCGCTTGATTGTGCCGCAGCCGGGGTCTTCCGGCAGCCTGACTTGTGTCTTACATATCGGGGCCCACACTCAGACCAAAGCGCGCTGCTTGATTGGCGTCCCTAAACGAATGCGAGGGGAAGAAGGCCCCCATACTGCCACACGTCGACGTGAAGTACAAGCGTTATTTTTTCTCAGTCAGCGCCTGCCTAAGAGTGTCGACGTCAGAGGTATTCTGCCGCCTTGCGAAGATGCGACTGCGCTGCGGGCCACGAACACAAGCCCCTTCGATTGTGCGTCTCGAGCGAGAGTTTCGAGGTAAGGGCGTCCCGCGGCAGCGTTGTCGTACTTCATTTCGATGTCACCTGAAGCGAGGCGAAGCTTGAACTCGTTTCCTACACTCCGGGCCAGAAGTCTTAGTGCAAGTCGGCTTCGGGGACATCGCTGCTGATCTCCGCGAAGCCCGTTTCGGGACCGCGTGAGGTTAACAACAACGTCCCAATTCCTCCCAAACCTGCAGGATGCTTTTCTGAGCACTCGGCCGCTCATCTGAGTCTAGAGAGACATGAGCGACGCAATTGCATCTAGAACGGGAACTCGCCACAACCAGCGCGAGAGGTCCCCGTATGGACCCGCCACGGCGCAAAAGTGCCCGCGCCGACGAATGGCGGTGTGGCGGTCGGATCCACCAGCACCGGCGTAGTGATCACAGCCTGACCGTGCAATCCGAAATTGGGGGAGACAAAACTGCCCTGCATTGGCTCACGGTCCGGAGCTGTTCGTCCGCTACCCCGATGATCCTGTGCTCGGCTTTCAATACCGAACAGAAGCCGAGCTGCTACGAGTCACTCGCTCCGACTGGCGGTTGGCCACTCGACGCCGCGGATGGTGCCATCTGGTTCGCGCTCGATGGTCGGCGCGTACAGGCCCACGAGTTGCCGGCGCCACCACAGACCTTGGGCCCGTTTTTCGGACATTGTTGTGAACCAATATTGCCAAATCACAGCGCGCACCTCGCGCGGTGGTTCACGCGGAAAAGGATTCTTCTCAAGCAGAGTGAGAACATCGTGTTCATTGGAAAGCAGCCGCACTTCGGTTCTGAGCACGATTGGATAGTTCCGCCATGAGCCTAACGAAGCAAACCAGAGATTCCAATCGAATCGCGGCTGGTAGGGCGCGTAAAAGCCAGGGGGCTTACTCGGGTCCTGAGGTTTGTAGCGGAACGGATATGCCACCCAAGTTTTTCCATCCTCGGAACCCTGGAACTCAATCTCGTAGCGGCCTCGGGTCATGATGCCGAAAAGGCCATAGCGATTGGCAATCCGAAATTGCTCGATCGCTGCCACAGGTGCGGTTGGCAGCGGTATTGCGGAGAACATCCAGACTAACTCGGCCGCGGTAGCATAGAAAATCCAGCCAAGCGCCACGCCGATCAGAGAAAGCTTCACCAGCTTGAACCGGCGACGGAAGCCCTCATTTGAAGCTTGGGCTTGGCCTTGCTCAGATCGTCTTGCTTCTCCCCACCCCGTTGGCTCCTCGCCGGGTTCAGAGGCAGTCGGGCTGTGCTCGGTAACCGTTGTC
>Ga0116215_1001940_pt1 | contig 13248 bp, 6 predicted proteins | sample Sb_taG_7_FD_89698 | JGI IMG/M metagenome (GOLD analysis project Ga0116215, IMG submission 89698) | Peat soil microbial communities from Weissenstadt, Germany - Sb_50d_2_FS metaG | ecosystem: Environmental > Terrestrial > Soil > Wetlands > Peat | place: Germany: Weissenstadt | collected 2010-09-21 | reverse complement strand
CTCCCGGCCCTCATCGGGTACCTGGTCCCCATGCACGCCGACTACACGGTCCAGGTGCTGGTGACCCTGGTCATCGCCGGAAGCGGCGTCTACGTGCTCGGTCGGGTGCTGGGCCTGAGCGTGCTGGGCTGCACCATGGCGGCGACGGTGTACGAGCTGAGCGGGCCGCTCTTCGGCTGGCTCGGCTGGCCGATCGCGGCGGTCAATTCGTGGGCGGGGTGGCTGTTGGCGGCCACCATTCTCGTCGTACGAGGACGGCACCGGGCCCGGGCCGTCGCCTTCTTGGCCGTGGTGGCGGCGGCCGCGGTGTACGCCGGGCAACCCGACACGCTCGTCATCCTGGCCGTGGCGGTGCTCGTCTTCCTCGGCGTGCTGCTCGGGTCGAGGGCGCCCCGTTTCGGTGGCTCGGGACCCGTCCGACGACCCGTCATCGACATCGCACTCGCCGTCGTGGCGGGGGCGGCGCTCAGTGGCCCCTTGCTGCTTCCCGGTCTTCAGATCCTCCCCGGGTCGCTGCGCACGGGGAAGAGCCTCAGCCAGGCCCTGCCGGCGCAAAACCTCATCCTGGTGCTCTTCCAGGGCTTCGACGGATCTCCGGTGGCAGGAAGTCGGTGGTTCGGGCCCGGTTTCTACATGAAGTCCGTCGCTTACCTAGGGGTCATCGCGGTGGTGCTCGCCGTCGTCGCCCTCGTGGCCGCCGTCAAGCTCCGCTGGCACCGACCACAGGTGCTGGCCTTCAGTGCCGTTGCTTTCGTCATGGCGGTCATCGTCTACGTGCCGGTCGTGGAGTCGTTGCTCGACGGCCTCCCCCTGTTGGGCAACGTCTTGTGGCGACGGGCGACGATGCCCATGGCGTTCGCCGTCGCCGTCCTGGCCGGCATGGGGACCGACGTTGTCGTGCGTTCGCACCACACCCGTGTGGTGCGAACGTGGATGGCGGGTGCCTTCGGTGTTGCGGCCGTGGTGCTGTTGGCCCTGTGGGCCTTCGGCCGTGGGCACCTGCCCGCCGTCGAAGCCACCATCCGCGAGAAGAGCTTCGTCTGGCCGGTCATCGCCACCGCGGTGGGGTTGGCGGTCACCGCCTTGCTCGCTCAGGTGCAACGGCGGCGTCGGGGCCCGGATTCGACGGCCGCAGGCCGGCTCACCGTGGGCCGGTGCGCAGGGGCGGTGTTCCTCGTGGTCGAGACCGGATTCCTCGTCACGGCGGGGACGTCACTGTGGTCGTCGAGCCCGACGTATCTCAGTCCGACGCCGGCGGAGTCCGCCTTGACGCGTGCCGTCGGATCGTCCCTCGTGGGATTCGGGATCAACACGTGCTTCAGCCCCAGCCAACTCGGCATCGTCCCCGACGTGAACGTCGCGCTCGGGGTGAAGGAGTTCGCCGTCTACGAGCCCCTCATCCCTCGTGAGTACGGGTTGTCCTGGAAGGGGGCGACCGGGCTGAGCGCGGCCCCGTCGGAGTATCCCGGGGTGCCGTTCTCGGTCTTCTGCCCCGCGGTGGAGACCACCACCATCGCCCGCCGTTACGGGATCGCCTATGTGCTCGAGCGCAAAGGCGCTCCCGGCCCCCACGGTTCGGTCTTCGACCAGGCGGTGGGCGACGAGTCCCTGTACCGAATCCCCGGATCGGGCCCGGCCACGCTGACCCCGATCCCGTCGACGGGGAAGCTGCCCGTGCCCAACGCCTTGGGAACGGTGGTCCCGGTCACCGATCCGGACCCGTCGTCGTGGAGGCTCGTCACCGACGCCACGGGCCCGCAAGTGCTTCGATTGCGGATCAGTGCCGCCCCGGGCTGGCACGCCACCATCGATGGACGACCGCTCGCCTTGCAGCCCTTCGCCGGGGTGATGCTGCAGGCCCGGATACCCCCGGGTCGGCACGTGGTGGTGGTCCGGTACTGGCCGAGCACCTTTACCGCCGGCATCGTCCTCGCCATCGGCGGTGTGGCCACCTTTGCTGCGGTGTTCCTCGCCGGTGTGGTGCGCCGCCGGAGACGACCACGCCGACGCGGTGTCGAGACGGCGACGCCTCCTATGGGCCCGGCGTGAGGTCGTCGAGCGGGACCGGATCCTCGACGAGTCCTTTGCTCGGCACCCACCATTCGAAGGGAAGGTTCTGCGTCGCCACCAAGGCGCGCCACGCCTCTCGCAGCGCCTCGTCGTCGCGAGCGCCCAGCCCGCGCCAATGCTTGCCCACCTGGGCGCTGAGATCACTGGCGTAGAGCGCGGCGGAACCCTGCCGCAGCTTGCGGACGAACTGCTCCTCGGACCGGTACGGGAAATGTCGTATCTCGAGGCCCGCCGTCCGTCTCCCGGGACGCGACACCCCGTGGTTCCCGTAGGCGAGTCGTGCCCGGCGCTGGGCCCGGAAGGCAACCTTGTGCAACCGGTTGGGCTCGGTCTTGCGCCACCGGAGCCGGAGCACGGGGTCGGGCTCGCTCTCGTCGTCGCTCGCCGTCGGAACGTGGTTGAACATCGGCGCCTGCACGACATCGGCGTCGCACCGGGCCAGGAATTCCGCCAGCGTCCCGGTAGGGGAGAGCCAGACCTCATCCGCGTCGAACGGGATCACCCAGCCGGCCCCGGCCCGAGCCGCGTACCGAGCGAGCCGTGTGGTCTTCTCCGCCTGGTAGTACTCGGGCAGCCGGTCCATGAGCACCGTGACGGGGTACGACAGGCTCAGTCGTTCGAGGATCTCGTGGGTCCCGTCGGTGGAGAGGTTGTCGGCGATCACCACCCTCTCCACGCCCTGGCCCAACAAGTGACGCACCACTGTCTCGATGATGTCCGCTTCGTCGCGCACCATCGCCACGGCCCACACTCCCCCCGAGCCGCGCTCGATGTCGGGGAAAGGGTCGAGGTGGCGTCGGACGGCCACACTGTGGCGGAACCACCCCGGCTCGCGCTTGAGCCGCTTGGGCACGCCGGGAACGCTATCGCACCGGTCTCACCGCTACGATGCCCGCTCGATCATGCCTCTTCCCAACCTCTTTGTGATCGGGGCGCCCAAGAGCGGGACGACGTCGCTGCACCGGTACTTGGACCAGCATCCCTCGATCGCGATGTCTGCCGTCAAGGAGCCGAAGTTCTTTCTGGCCGACGGCACCCGCCCGCGCCACGGTGGTCCTGGCGACGAACGCGCCTGTCGGTCCTACGTCGTCGAACGCTCGGAGTACGAGGCACTGTTCCACTACCCCGACGGCCCGGTGAGCTACGCGGGGGAGTCGAGCCCCTTCTACCTCTGGCATCCTGACGCGCCGGCGCGGATCCACGCGCTCGTGCCCGACGCCCGGCTCGTGGCGGTACTGCGGGAGCCGACGATGCGGGCCTACTCCAACTGGGCGGACCTCAAGGAGCAGGATCGCGAGAAGCTCGACTTCCCGTCCGCTCTCGCCGCCGAAGAGCAACGGCGCCTCGACGATTGGGAACCGTTTTGGTTCTACCGGTCGCTCGGGCTCTACGGCGAACAACTGACCCGGGTGTTCGCCGTGTTTCCCCGGACGCAGGTCAAGATCGTGCTCGCCGAGGAGCTCGCCGACGCCCCGGGGCGCGCCCTGCACGACGTCCTCGCCTTCCTCGGCCTGCCCGACCTGCCGGGGCCCGTCGGGGAGGAGCGGCTCAACCAGACGATGTACGCGCCCGTCGACCGCAGGAGCCGGGCCCTCGAGAGGATCTTCGCCCAGGGTTCGCGAGCTCGGCCCCTCGTCCCGCCCTGGGCCCGGGCCCTCGCCCGCGGGGCCGTGCGTCGTGGACTGCGCTCTCGTGCCACCTCGGGCGTCGGCGGGTCCGACCTGCGGGCCCGCTACGGCGAGCTCTTCGCTCAGGACCGCCTGCTCCTCGAGGATCTGGATGTCGACGTCTCGAGTTGGGACCGCTGAGCCATGATCACCCTGTGGATATCGGCTCGGCGAATATCGTCAGATGTGACGATGAGGAGTCCTGAAGGTGCTTCCTAGACTTCCCTGGGAGGGGTGTCGGACGACATACGTGGGGGGCGCAAGGGCTTCGCTCGCTTCGTCGTGTCCTGAGTAGCGGGTTCAGCGAGGGGGCACGGTGGCCGACGTCGAGGTCCTGCATTCGGGCAAGGGCGCCCCTACGGTCGCCCGTACGGCACCGGACGCTGGTCAGGACCCCCACCAGGCTCATCGGGTAGCCGCCGTCGCCAGCTTCGAAAAAGTGGCCGCACGGGCACTCGAGATGGGCCTGCGGAAGCTCTCGATCATCGCCTGGCGGGACCTGGACGACCCCGAGGCGGGGGGCTCCGAGCTGCACGCCCACCAGATCGCCTCCATCTGGGCGAGCGCCGGTCTGGACGTGGCGGTCCGCACCTCGGCCGTGGCCGGGTTGTCGGCCACCACGACGCGTGACGGATACCGGGTCCTGCGCAAGGGCGGCCGGCTGAGCGTCTTTCCCCGCACCATCCTGAGCGGCCTGGCTGGACGGGGCGGAAGGCCTGACGGGCTGATGGAGATCTGGCACGGGATGCCGTTCTTCTTGCCCCTGTGGGCACGCCGTCCGCATGTGGCCTTCGCTCATCACGTGCACGCCGAGACCTGGCGGGTGATCCTGTCGCCTTCCCTCGCTCGGGTCGGCGAGGTGGCCGAGCTGCGCCTCGCCCCCCTGGTGTACCGCCGGAGCGTGGTGATGACCGACTCCGAGTCCTCACGCCATGATCTCGTGTCCCTGGTCGGCTTGGACCCTGACCTGGTCAGCGTGGTCCCCATCGGCGTCGACCCCATGTTCACGCCGGGCAGGGAACGCTCGCCCGTACCACTGGTGGTGGCCACGGGCCGCCTGGTCCCGGTGAAGCGATTCGAGTTGCTGATCGACGCCCTGGTGGCGGCACGCCGGTCGATCCCCGAGCTGCACGCCGTGATCATGGGTGAGGGGGTGGACCGCCCGCGCCTCGAGGCGCGCATCGCCGAAGCCGGCGCTGAGGGATGGATCGAGCTGCCCGGGCGAGTTCCCGACGACGTCCTCGTCGACACCTACCGCCGAGCGTGGGTGCTGGCCAGCACGTCGCAGCGTGAAGGATGGAACATGACCATCACCGAGGCGGGGGGGTGCGGCACCCCGTCGGTCGTCACCGACATCGTCGGGCACCGGGACTCGGTGGCGAACGGCCAGAGCGGCTTGCTCATCGAGCCCGGGGAGGCCTTCGCGGCCGCCCTCGTCCGGGTGCTGAGCGACACCGACCTGCGCGAGCACCTGGCCAAGGGGGCCCTGGCCCGCTCCCAGGCCCTCACGTGGGAGGCGACGGCGGCGGGCACGCTCAGCGCCATCGTCGACAAGGCTCAGAACCACGACTAAGGCCTGGGGCCGAGCCGGCGCGGAACGCGCCGATCTTCGTCAGCGCCGGGGTCGACGGACGAGCTCCGCCACGACGTCGGCGGCGAGAAGGGCCAGCGCCGTCCACACCGCCACGCTGGCCGCCTCGAAGTGGTTGGTCCACCCCGCCGCGGTGAAGTGCTTGGTCGCCTGCTCCACCACCACGTAGGCGGCGGCCACCGCACACAGCCCGGGAACCAGCACGGCGAACCCGCTTCGCCCTCGGGGCAGCACGAGCGCCACCAGGGCCACGAGCGCGACAAGGAACCCGATGGGGGCCTTGGGCAGGATGGTCGCAGTGGCGAGCCCGGCGATCAGCGCCACGACGAGCGCCTCACCGATCGGCAGAACGGGCGCGGGGGCAAAGGGGTCGACGAGCACGGGGACGAGGTCCTCGTCCCCGGATGTCGAATCCCGGGACGCCGGCGCGTCGACGACGGTGGCGCCCGCCGACGCCATAGCCCGGCTCCGGCGCCCGTGCGCCACGCGCCGCCGGCGCGGCCACAGCACGAGGCCCAGGCACAAGACGACGGCGGCGGCCGAGACCACCAGGGCTTCGGTCACCGTGCTCTGGGGAGCCCACCGCAACGTGACCGACAGCGTCTGTGCTTTCGCCGAGCCGCCCGAGTGCGACGAACCGGCGAAGGTGGCGGGATCGACGAGCCAGCCGTTGGCGAACCCATCGATCAGCGTCGGGGTGCCGAGGGTCGTGGCGTGTCCGGCCACCGTGGCCTCCCAGCCGTTGTTGAGGCTCTCTCCGAGCACGAGCCAGAACGGCTTGGTGGCGCCGGTGATCCGCACCTGGAAGCTGGTCGTCGTGGACGACGTCACGTGGACCACGGGCACCGACGGCGGGGCCGTGGCCACCGGTGCCGAGGCCAGCATCAACTGGTCGACGCCGATCCCGGTGGCCGCCCCGTCCGTGCTCTTGACGACGTGGCGCCCGGGTCCGAGTGTGATCCCGACCGCATCGGGGCCGCAGGGTTGCACGGCCAGCCCTTGCCCGGCGAGGGCGGCCTGGGTGGAGCCTGTGACCCTGATCGACACCGGGTGACCGTCGATGCTGAGCAGGTCGGAACGGCACGGGTCGGGCATGCCGGCCGGGGCCGGTGCGACCTCGACGCCGGGAATGCCCAGCTCGGCGATCCCGAGCGGCAGGGCGATGGGGGTCGGATTCTTGGTGGTCTCGAGCCGCGCCCCGGTCACGGTGAAGGTGAAGTACCGCCCCGTGAGCGCGGCGAAGCTGACGGGGACGCCGACGGTGGTGTTCTGGCGCCGACCATCGGCGATGGGTGGCAACGTCACGTCCCGGGTCTGCGACCCACTCGAGGGACACCGGGAGTCCGTGCCGAGGTGGGCACACGACGTCACGCGCAGGGCGGTGGGCACCGAGTGGTACCCGTCGGCGACGATCTGCAGATCGAGGTGGTTGACGGCGGTGGACCGGGGCAGGTTGACCTGGATCCAGGCTCCGACCTGACTGGGGGCACCGAAGCCCGGAGACCACATCGTCGAAGGGTTCCCGTCGAGCGCAGCCGACGCGGTGTCGCGGATGTCGCCGATGAGGCGGCTCGACGAGTAGGCCACGACCCCGTTGGCGGGGCCCGGCCGACCCACGACGGTGTCCACGGTGTTGTCGGCCACCGAGGGGTCGACCCGTGCCGTGCCCGACAACGTGAAGCGCCGGGCGGTTGGGAGCGTGAACGCCCGGGCCAGGATGGGCTCGGGGTCCAATTGGGGTGTGGTGATCGCGGAGCGCTCGCGCGTCATCACGAGGTCGAGCGGTTGGCTCTTCGAAGCGGTGCCCGCATCCGACAACAGGTCACGCGGCATGTTGATCGTCTGGTCGGCGCGCACGTTCCCGATCTTCACTTCGCTCAGTCCCACCGGCGAGGACGCGGCGATCACCTTCGATCCCGCGTTCCCCAGGGTGGCACCGCCGATGGTGATGCGCAGCGTGGTGAACGTACGGCTGGAGAACGAGATGCGCTGACCCGACGACGTGTGCGACGCCGGCCCGAGCTTGACGTGCTCTCCAGGCTGGCCATCGAACGTGAGCTGCACCTTCGTGATCCATCGATCGTACTGGTAGTCGCCGGGCTGGGCCTGGACGATGGTGATGTGGTTGGTCGTGATGGGCTGGTTGAGGGTCACCTGCCACCAGTCACCGTGGGGGAGCGCCCCCGGAGTCGTCTCCCACGCGGTGTCGGGCAGACCGTCGATGGCCATGACCGGAGCGTTGGACGCTTTGGTCGGCAGGGCGCTGACCGATTGCACCCCGGTGATGCTCGACGTGGTCTGCGATCCCGGCGTCACCTTCTTCCCGAAGATGTCGAGGTTGTTCACCGGTTGGGGGGCGGCGGCGCCGAGGGTGGGCCCGGTCTGGCTGAGCGCCTCGTACCCGAATGATCGCTTTCGATTGGTGTCGGTCACCACCAGGGTGGCTCCGCCCCGATCGGCGGCGGCCAGCGTCCCGGGATGGGTGTCGAGCGTCGCCGCGTAGAGAACCGGGGCCCTCGTGTCGAGCAGGCCCAGCCCGGCGGCGGCGTTCACTCCCTCACCGTCGCCGTCCACGATCACGGCGCCGGTCGAGGACTCCCCGCGGACCACCGACCGTGGATTGGCCACCGACATGACCTGGACCGGTGATGGCCATGACACGTCGGGCGAGGTGGCCAACACGGACGCGTCCACCACGGGGATGACCGGCACGCTGGGGCGGGGTGCGCCGTAGTCCTTCGGCGGCCCGAGCCCGGTCGGCGTGGGATCGAGCAGGGCGCGCAGCGCACGTGGTTGGACCTGGTTGTAGAGCTCGTACTGGATGTCGTTCTGCACAAGGACGTCGCCCGCACCCATCAGCCGGGCCAGGGGAGCGATGGCGGCGGGGTTCTCCGTCTGGTTCTGCATGGGGTTGTCGAGGCCGTACAGAAGGTCGAACCCGGCCAGTGTGCCCAACGGGACCTGACCGCCCTGCACGAAGGGACGCGACAGGACCCCGGGCCAGATCGAGTCGGTCAGGGTGCCGTACCGATAGGGAGATCCGATGCCGAAGGCGTTCTGGGGAATGGCGAGCACGCCCGAGTCGGTGTGCTCGCTGTCGAGCGCCTTGGCAGCGGCGAGCACGTAGCCGGGTGGCGACGCGGGCTCGGTGTATCGATCGAGCACGGTTGTGCCGTTCCACACCGGGGGGTTGGCGGCGGCGACGACCCCCAACGCCAGCACCGCGCTCACCAAGCCCGCGACCCGAACGCGGCGGGTGAGGGCGGTGACACCTGCGCCGAGCAGCATGGCCAGGCTCAGCACGACCGCGGGCGTGGCTCGATCGGTCGACCGCGCCGCCAGACCCAGGCTGGTGCGCGTCATCACGATCTTGAGCAGCCCACCGATGACCGACGGTGTCAGGTAGGGATGGGGTCCCACCGCCAGCACCATCGCCACCACCAAGGTGAGGACGAAAAAGGCACGGTGGCGCCACCGGACGACGACGGCGGCGCCCATGGCAAGGGTGGGGACGGCGAAGCTCGCCACCAGGAGCCAGATGTCGCGGGCGAAGCCGACGGACGTGCCCGCCCACTGTCCGAGACCGTCGGACCCGTAGAAGAACCACGATCCGAGGCCGCGCAGGACCTCGGAGGCCAGAGACGTCTGGGCCACGGTGGGGACCGACTCGGTGTAGTTGAGGACGTCGATGCCGAATTTCGACTCCACGAGCAACGGCACCACCCACCACACGGAGACGAACACGGTGAGGATGAACACTCGCCATGCCGCGCTCCACACCTGGCGCCAGGTGTGCTCCTTGGCGATGAGCACTGCGTACAGCAACCACAAGGTGGGGGCCACGGCGACGTACAGCGCACCACTGGCACTGATCCCACTGACGGTCAACCACACCAACGCCACCAGGGCCGGATATCGCCACCCGCCGGTGCGCACCGCCCGTATCACGAGGGCCAGCAACCAACCCAGCCCGGCCCATGGCAACAACAGTGCCGAGATGCGGCCCGCGTACTGCAAGAAGTACGGCGTGAGCATGAACGCGAAGGAGGCCACGAAGCGCCCCGGCCCGTCGAGCCCGATGGTCCGACACAGGAACAGCACGCCCGTTCCCGCCCCGAAGAGCAACGCCCCGACCCAGAGACGCTGGCCCACCCACAACGGCACATGGAGCACGTGGACGACCCAGTAGAAGGCCCCCATGGGGTAGAGGTAGCCGATCTGCTGATGGGTGAGCGTGCCCAGTCCGACGGTGGGGTCCCACAACGAGGTGGACTGGCGGAGATAGCGCGACGGGTCGAGGTAGAGATAGCTCTTCGTGTCCCCGACGACCACACCGGGCCGGCTCAGCAGCTGGGGGATGAACGCGACCACGGCCAACGCCAGGTGCTCTGCCCATGTCGTGACCCGGGGGCGAGTCGCGGCGCGCCCTGTCGCGCTCGAGACTGTCAGGCTCAACGCGCCGTTCCCCCTCTCCCGGCGTGGCGCCGTGGTCGCAGAGCAGTATGGCATGGCGTCCTGCATGCCCGGCGGCTCACATCGATCCCACAGGCTCCCTGCGCCCGAGAATAAGACGTGGGCTCGGCTACCCTGGTGATTGGGGGGGTTAGGGTGAAAGCGGGACGTTGCGCACGATCAGAGACCGCACCGGCTGTGTCGGCGACGATGCGCGGGCGCACGAGGAAATCGGTCGATGGCGTCGCCACAGGCTCGACGTGTAGGTGGACCTGAGGCCGACGGTGCGCGCGTGGTCGGGGCGGCGGCTGCTTCCCGCATTGGCGATCGTGGGCTTGCTCGCAACGGCCTGTTCGCCGGGGACGAAGACCGCCGACGCCAAGACCGACGGCCCCATCGGCGCCACCCTCACGGCGTCGAACGCGACCATCAAATTGGACAAGGTCCAACGCGACCCGGCTACCAACCTCGTGGTGGTGATCTTGACGATCACCAACACCACGGGGTCGACGACGAATTACTCGATCATCCCGACCGATTCCTTGCTCAGTGACTCGACGGGGCAAAGCCACATGCCGAGTGCATCCGCCACGTCGTCCCTGGCCCCGTGCCAGGGGACGACCTTCTACGACATGGTCGACCCCGGAGCATCCCTCACGACGTGCGAGGTCTTCGCCGTTGCGGTCGGCGTCACTCCCGTGACGCTCCAGATGCTCGTGACGCCCACGCTGCAGTGGCGCCTGTCCAACGCAGCCGTGGTCCCGACCACCACGGGGGCGGCAGGAAACACCGGCGGAACCGGCACCGGCACGGGAACCGGTACGGGCACCGGCACCGGCACCGGTACGGGAACCGGCACGGGGACGACCGGCAACACCGGGACCCCGGCGACGACCAAACCAAAGTCCAAGCCCCACCGCGTGAAGACACCCAAGCCCCACCGCGTGAAGACACCCAAGCCCCACCGCGTGAAGCACCCGAAGGCCTCGTCAGCGACAACGGGCTAGGGGACCTCCGAGCCCCATACGTGCACATCCGACGCGCCTCGACCCCAGTTTCTGACGATCGCGCCTGGTGGCGCGCCCCCCGATCGGCCGGTGCCTGGTCGTGGACGGCGGTCGGGCTGGCGGTGTTGTGGAATGCGTGGCATTGGCGCGCCGAGCTCACCGGCGTGCCCTACCTCGACGACAGTTCCGTCCACGAGCAGATGGTGCGGTTCGCGGTGCGACGATTCCAGGCCGGACACCTTCCCCTCACTAGTTGGTTCCCCTATCTGGGGCTCGGGTCGCCACACTTCCTCCACTACCAGAGCCTCCCTGCCATGGTGACCGGTGCGGTGGGAACGGTGATCGGTGGCGACGTGGCATTTCGCTGGTCCCTGTACCTGCTGCTCGTGCTGTGGCCCATACCGGTCTATGTGTCGGCCCGGGTCTTCGGCCTGGGCCGCGCCGCCGCCGCGGTGACGGCAGCGGCGGCGCCCTTCCTCGTGAGTGCCATCGGGGTCGGCTACGAGCCCAAGGCCTACGTCTGGATCGGGTACGGGGTGTGGGCGCAACTCTGGGCGTCGTGGACGCTGCCCCTGGCGTGGGCGTTCACGTGGCGGGCGATGTCCTCCCGACGAGCGGTCCTGCCGGCGGTGGTCTTCGTCGCGCTGACCATGGCATTCCATTTCGAGACCGGGTATCTCGCCGCCTTCCCGATCGTCGTCTTTCCCGTCCTTTCGTGGGAAGGCCTTCGGGGTCGCCTCCGACGCGCCGGGTTGGTCGCGCTCGGCTCCGTCTTGTGCTCGGCGTGGGTGATGGTGCCGCTCATCGCAGACGGACGGTGGGCTGCCACGAACGAGATCCTCGCCCCGACCCCCTTGGTCAACGGCTACGGGGCCAAGACCGTGCTGTCGTGGCTGATCACCGGGCGCCTCTACGACGCCGGGCGGTTCCCGATCATCACCGTGCTCGTCGCCGTGGGCCTGGGCACGACCCTGGTCCGCTGGCGTGCCGACTCCCGAGGGCGCGCCATCGTGGCCCTGTTCGTCGTCAGCCTGCTCCTCTCGTTCGGGCGTACCACCTTCGGCATGCTGACGAAGCTGTTGCCGGGCGGCACCGACATCTTCATGCGCCGTTTCATGATGGGCGTGCAGTTGGCGGGGTTGTTCCTGGCCGGGATCGGTGCGATCACCTTGGTCCGGCTCGCCGCCCTCGTCATCGACCGTGTCAGCCCGCATGTGGCGGCATGGGCGAGGACCCGTCGCGCCGCGCCCGCGGTGATGGGCCTCGCTCTGCTGGCTCTGGTGGGGATCCTCGCCCCGGCATGGACGCAGCTCGGTGCGTATGCCGCTCGGAACTCTGCGGAGGTGGCCGAGCAGCACGCCGCCGACACCGCCGGTCAACCGCAGATCGGAGCGATCATCGCCTATGTACGTCAGCACGGTGGGGGCCGCGTCTACGCGGGCTTACCCTCCAACTGGGGCACGAACTTCACCGTCGGGGCGGTGCCGGTGTTCAAGTATCTCGAGAGCCAGGACATCGACGAGGTGGGCTACACACTGCGGACGGCGTCACTCATGACCGATCCCGAGTACTTCTTCGACGAGGACGTCCCCGGAGACTTCGCCCTGTTCGGAATCCGCTATCTGATCCTCCCGGCCGGCCACGCTCCGCCCGTCCCTGCCCATCTCGTGCTGAGCCGAGGCCCGTACCGTCTCTGGGTCATCCCCGATGTCGGCTACGTCCGTGTGGTCGACACCGTCGGCGTGCTCACCGTGGACCGGAGGGATGTGGGGGTGAAATCCGTCGCCTATCTCCGATCCCCACTGCCGGGTATGGGGGAGTACCTGGCTGATGGATTCGACGGAGCCGCACCGTCGCCCCTGACGGCGCCGACCGCCGCGGCCGCCGCGCACACCGACGTCGGCACGGTGCGATCCGAAACCGACCATCTCGCTGACGGCACCGTCCGGGCCACCGTGATGGCGCGCCAGAGGGCCGTCGTCGTCCTGAGCGCGTCGTTCGACCCCGGATGGACCGTGGTCGTCGACGGACATCACGGCCGGACCGAGATGCTCGCTCCCGCCCTGGTCGGGGTCACGGTGGGCCCCGGTGTGCACACGGTCGTCTTCGACTACGAAGGTTTCTCCGCCTACCCGGAGCTGTTCTCCGTCCTCGGGGTGGCCCTCGTCGCGCTCGTGTGGATCGCGGTCCTCGACGACCGGCGTCGCCGTCGATTGATCGGGCCCCGGCGCGGCGCCGGAGCCGATCAGCGCGCCGCCTGACGGCGGCGAGCCTGCTTGGCCCGGTACATGGCGTGGTCGGCTTCGGCCAACAGGTCGGCGGGGAGCACGTCGGGATCGCTCGTCATCGCCAGCCCGACGCTGACACCAACGCTCAGCTCGTTGCCTTCCACGTTCATCGGCGTGTCGAAGGCCTTGGCGACGCGACCCGCGACCGCGGTGGCGCCATCCTCGTCGATGCT
>Ga0116215_1001936_pt1 | contig 13259 bp, 16 predicted proteins | sample Sb_taG_7_FD_89698 | JGI IMG/M metagenome (GOLD analysis project Ga0116215, IMG submission 89698) | Peat soil microbial communities from Weissenstadt, Germany - Sb_50d_2_FS metaG | ecosystem: Environmental > Terrestrial > Soil > Wetlands > Peat | place: Germany: Weissenstadt | collected 2010-09-21 | reverse complement strand
GCCAAACCGGAGTCAATGACCAGAACGGGAACTTTATCGCGAACTGCCTTCTCCACCGGCGCCACCATGGCTTCACTGTGTTGAGGAGCCAGGACGATGCCGCTGATGTGGGCGGCTAGATTTCGGTCGATGATGCTGATCTGTACCTGGGTGTCGTTTTCCTTGAGCGGCCCGTCCCAACGGACTTCCACAGGCAGATTCTTCTTCTCCTGCAGATCCAAGGCAGCGCGTTCGGCTCCGCGATGGATCGACTGCCAGAATTCATGGGTCAGGCCCTTGGGAATGACTGCAATTCGGTACTTATACGCCTGCTTGGATGGCCCGCAGCCGGCCAGCGTCAGAGACATCAGGACGGCCAGCCCCAGGTAGACCCGGCGCAGCATGTTTTCTTCCCCCGGAAGCAGATCCAAAGGATCGGCTTCAAAAAGCGAGTCGGCTCAGCGTCCTCTGGGCCCATCCGGAAAAGGGGTCTGACCCTGTGATTTTAGAGGGTCTGACCCCTTTTCCGGATAGGCTCTAAGCCGGTTTTGCGAAGAACCTAGCGTAGTGCCTGCCACGGGGCGGGTCAAGAAACTCCGTGCACAACGAAAAAGTACGAGGGCCCATTCTCTTTTCGGGCGAGCTTCCGAAATGTCATGTCATGTTTTGTCATGTAAAAGGGGGGCACCCAGACACCGAGTCTGACTAGCGAACGGAGTTTATAACTTATTACTGACTAAAGCCTTGCATCATTGCCGCAACGTCCGAAGTCGGCTGCGGCGACATGACATATGTCATGTGAGCAGAAGTACACTATGGACTGCGGCGCTTATCCGCCGCTTTTGTTTTTCCTCCTCCAACCATTCACTCCGCCAACCCTTCAAAATCTACAAAACTCGATCTTAAATGGCGAATTTGCTCGATTCTCCAGGGTGTGAGACCCGTTCTTAAGCAGCCTCACAGGGGAGAGAGGAGAAAGCTCCGCGTCAAAGCCGGCCGGAACGCTGCAGGCGTTCAAGCGCAAAGCCCGGAGTCGCGGCAGCGCACTCCGGGTAATACGCCTCCAAATTCTTCTCTACGCCGCGGGCGTTGTAGCGCCTGGGCGCAGGAGTTATTATCGTAGCCCATGCGCTGACCGTAAACTTCAAGCCGGTTTCACCGGCGAAGCCCAGGGCCGTTCCTGCCATGCCGCAATCCCTGGCCCAGATTTATCTGCACGTGATCTTTTCCACCAAAGAGCGCGAGCCTTATCTGCAAGACCCTGTTCTCCGCGCGGACATGCGCGACAATCTGGGCGCCACCTGCAGGGGCCTGGATTGTCCGTCGTTGGCTGCCGGAGGCGTCAGCGACCATGTGCAGATTCTTTGCCGCTTGTCGCGCACGCTGAGCGTTGCCAACCTGGCCCGCGAGTTGAAACGGAAATCGTCCAAATGGATCAAGATGACGGTGCGCAATTCGGCAGCATTTGTGGGGCACGTTTTCAACGTGCCGGCCGGCGTCTGGGCACGTTACAAACGTGCCCCACAAACCGCAGCAGCCGATTCACACACGGCCATAAAGATGAAGGATCGCTCCTGCGCGCAGTTTCACTGGCAGGAAGGCTATGGAGTGTTCTCGCTTGGCGCGAGCCAGGTGGAGAAGGTTCGCCGTTACATCGCGACACACGAGAAGCACCACAGCCAGCGGTCCTTTCAGGACGAGTTTCGAGAGTTCTTGAACAAGTACGATTTGGAATACGACGAGCGCTATGTTTGGGATGGACAAGGGCGGGCAAATCCGCCCAGCGCGGTGCGACGGCGGGCTGCAGGATCTGGACCTTCGTTGTATTTCGGCGCTGCAACACCTTCGGCGTAGAACGGAGCGGCGCTGGCCGTATCCCGGAGTGCGCTGGCGCGACTCCGGGCTTTGAGCTTTAACGCTTTCAGCGTGGGAGCGATCGAACTTTGCGCCAGGTGGCTCCGGTTGCGGCGAGGTTTCCAGACTTGCACCGAGCGCAGAATTGCGAAGCGCGTGGAGTGCGTGGCGTGGAGATGGTTTGGCGCGCCTGGCGGTCATATGGGCAAGCGAAAAAGTACGATGGCCGATTTTCTTTCAGCGAATCGGTGACTCCTAGGCTGACGCCTCTCGACCTCGATTCGACGATGGCGATGAGAAGGGAGCCATTTAGTGTGAAATGGGTTTGTTGTTGTTCAGAGCGAATTGCGCGAGGTGACTGCGACGCCGGCGGAGCGGAAGTCAATCCACAATCGTGATCGCTTGCCAGCATCCAATTACGGCCCACCGTTCGAAGCCTCGGTCGATGTGACGTCGCGTGACCAATTAGTGCTCAGCCAGCGGAGGTGTTGGGGCAACGAGTTCAGGCCGCAGTGGTAGAATTGGCCCTGGGTCCTAGGCCGTAGGGGAAGCGGGCCCGTCGCAATGAATCTTGCATCGTCCGCGGTTGCGCCCGCCGCAGCGCTTCATCACCTTCGACGACGCTGTTGTGTCCCCGGCTGGCCTACAGGGTGTAAGACTCAGATTCTCGCCCCGACCCCGCGAGCGATTGATCATGAAGCTTTCAGAAGGGAAGTTCCAGCGCATTTACATTCGCGAGTTCGGCGGGAGAGAGGAGTCTCAAAAGCTTGTCAGGAGCTCAAAAGTCAGAACCCGAAAGATCGCAAGGGGCTAGAATGGTGTTGGAATCCCAAAGGCGCCGGCATGATTGACATGACGTGCGCATCGGCAGTAGACTAGACACGGCAACTGAGGATTCCCACCAGCCGACGTTCGACCAACGGACACAAAGGCGATGAGCGAAAGCCTTCCCCAGAAGATCGAGTTGCTGCCCGACGGGGAGATCAAGACCAAACTGTCGAACTGCCTCAAGGTAGAGGGCCTGACGGACTCGCTCACTCTGGCGCGAGCGTGCGCGGAGACGCTCGTCCGGGAACTCTATCTGGGTCTGAACGCTCCCGCCCCGTTTCTGCTCGACGATTGCATCAGAGGGCTACGTGACGAGACAATCAACCCAGGTACGGTGCCAGTTCACGTCGTGAATTATCTTGACAACTGCAAAGTGTTGGGAAACCCGGCGGCGCATGGCAGATCGGTTGCCGTCGATCTCCCTTTGCACCTGAGCGACCTCCTCCGAGTCGCTGAATGGTACTACAGGTCTTTCGTTCCCGGCATGAAGGGGCGTGCGAATTCGGGACGGGCCGCTCCGTCACGAAGGCCCACATCGGACCTGCGTGAAGTCCCTATGGTCAATGAACTTGCCACGCGGGGGCGGGCGAAGGGGTCTCTGGCGTCTAAATTGTACGCCGCAATCAGTGGCCCAGGTGGGGTCTCCCCGCTCCTCCGGCTCATCCAGGAGCAGTGTCCGGCTTACGATGACTGCGGTCTCTCTCACGCCTGCCGGATCATGACGAGAGTCCACGGTATCCTCACGCCTGCCGCGCGAGAACAGCTAAACGCCCCGGAACTCTTCTCCTTTGTATACGCGACGATCTCAAATACCGCTGGCTTGTCCGCCCAGGCCGCGGAAGCGCAGCTTGAGAAGGCGCTGAGAGGCTGTGCCCTGTCGGATCAGGAAATCAAGCGTTGGGCCGCCGCCATTAACGTCGTCCTCGATGCCCAGACGGCGAGCCGGGATCAACTTCGCTCCCATGTGGGATTCGGCAAAGACACGACCATCGATCAATACACCATCCGGCCGCGCTTACTGGCAATGCTGTTGCGCATCGGGGACTTGCTTGACCTCGACTCGGAACGCCCTGACCCGCATTGTGTTTCGGCTTACTGGGGGGCCAGCCCTGCTCGCTCGCGGAGACGACGAGGCAAAGTGGAGCACTTCGTCTGCAACCCCCAGCAGTTGAGAATCCGGGTGGTGTGCGAGGATAAGTTGAGCCACCAGACCGCGAGCAGGTGGCTGGAGCATCTGCGCGAGGACATCGCGTTCGCGGCCCTTTTCGTGTTCCGCCAAGACCTAACGGCCTTCCAGTTGCCCGCGCCGGAGGTCTGCGTCGAGCGCGCGGCGGGTGCGGCGTATACCCTGTGGCCGCTGCGCTTTGAGATCGACCAAGACGGCCACCTGTGGGAGGTCCTCCGCCGGTCCGTGTACACTGGTCCGTACGATTATGTGCGCGAGATCGTGTCCAACGCGATTGACGCATGCGTGCGATACATGTTCGACCATGCAGGCACACCGATCAGTCCTCAGAATGCCAACTCTCCGCGATCCTGGGTCTTGCCAGGCTACGACCCGCTGGTACTCGTTCTGTTCGACCGTCACGAGAGCCGGCTGGCCATCTGCGACAACGGCGTGGGGATGGATACCGAAGACCTCCAGAATTTCCTGTTCAAAGTTGCCGGGCGTGGAGCAGCGCGCCGCAAGCGCGACGTAGAACTGCCCACCATCGGCCAGTTCGGAGTTGGGTTCATTTCAATCCTGACGCGAGCCGACTCGGTGCGGCTGGCAACGTGTCGTCATACCGGCGGGAATGGGTTGCTCGTCGACATCACCTCGGGCTTGCGCGAAGCGTCGGTGGAAGAATTGAGGGGCAGCCCCGACCCCGGCACCAGCATCGTCTTGCACTTGAAGGAGAAGGAGCCGGACCTTTCTAGATACGGGGAAGCCGATGCGCGGGCTCATCTCGAGAGGATTCTGCTCTACCCAAGCATCCGCGTCGCGCTCATCGATTGCGATGCCCTGCAGAAGCTCCACAGCCAGGTCCAGGATCTCGATCCGTCCCCATCGCCGCCCATAAGTGAGTGGTTCGCTGTGGCCGAAACCCGCATAAAACCCCTCCATCAAATCATCGAAGAAGCAGACGGAATCGTCCGTCGCGCCTCCGAAATAATGCGGCGCGAGAACCATCGCCGCAAGGACGAGAGCGAACGGACGCTGGAGCAGAACAAGAGGCTCACCGCAGCACACCAGGCCCGGGTCGATGAGCGAGAAAGGGTAAAGCAAAAGGGCGGTGACCCTGGTCCGATGATCCCTCCACCGCAGTTGGCCGACGCCCTGCCGCTGCTTAGTACCCATTGGGCTGAGGTCAGCTCCACCGCCATAGAACCCAAAGAACCCCCGCAACCACCCATCGACTCCCCCCTTCTCGTTTGCCTAAGAACAGACGGGCGGGTTCGGCGCATGCGCCGCATAGGCTCGAAACAGACGGTTCAGCCACAAGATCTAGCGATGTTGTCCATCCTAGTTGTCCCAGTCATGATCGATGATCCGGGCCTAGGCATCGAGTGGCGCTCGCTGCATTCCTTCGTACTTGGCGAGGGCGTCCTCAAGGATCGGGTGGCATACGATCCTCGGATCAACAATCGATCACTGGCAAGATACTTCCCTCACGGAATCTCGCTGGGCCACGAGGACAGTTGGGACGAGGATGAACCTAACGATGAGTTATACGATGCACTAGAAGGAGGATTGCTAGATAAAGAGGTTTCGCTCTCGAGGATACTGAAGGCCAGCGATGAACTTCGCCGGGCCACCTCCGCCCCGGAGCTCGTGTACAAGTCACTCGCAATCGGGCCAAGTCGAATCGAGTATGAGGAGGTGGATTATGATGGGGAACGCTCCAGGCCGCGAGAAGTGTTTGACCATCTCACCACCGAGACGCTCTCGGCCAGAACGCAGAATGTCCTCGGCCCGATAGCCGAGTGGTACAAGGTCATGAACGTGATCTGCCAGGACGGCATCAAGCTCCCCAAATCCGAATCCGTCTCGCGCCTCGCCCCAATCGGCGCGACTTGCGGCGTCGCGAATTTCACCGCTTCATCTCGGCTCGCGCTGAACATCAGTCGCAACGCTGTCGATGAAAGCCCTGAAGGCATCCGCCAGTGGAGGCAAGGCGTTGGGATGATCATTTTGAAAGCTGTTCGCCGACGGGTGACGGCTTGCCTCGCTCGGTGTGACATCTCGAACGGTTACGGCGGGTTGTGGCTAGGGACCACCGGCGGCGATTCTATTACGACTGAGCATGACTGGGACGCCAGCGCGGAGTGACAACGCTGGGGCGAGCCCTCACGTTCGTGGTTCGCACCAAGGCGCCAGCATGTCGAAGCTCTTGTGCATTTCGGTCGGCAGCATGCACTGGAAAATTAAAGGTGTCAGGACCCTTTTCGGCGTTCAAAACGATGAGCAGCCCATCAGAGTTGCCAATGGAAAGAAAAGCGGCCATCGTACTTTATTCCTCATCCACCGCCGCTCCGAACAGGTCCGACACGGCCAGCTTGGCTTTGCGGAGGCGGCCGCGCGGTCGCAGACTCTGTTCCAGCCCCAGACGCTCGGCCGTCGCCATCGTCCAGGTCGAATGTCCAAAGGCCGGCCGCGACGCATGCTCTCACGCAGGCTTTCCACCTCCGCCCCGGTCTGCGGCTGATTGACAATCACCAACCAATTCGCCGGTCGAGGAGCGGGACCGGCATCCACCGGCAGCGCGGTCCGCAGTACCCTCAGAAAATGGTCATCCTCCTGAACCGGGAAGGCCCGGAAACGGCCTTGCCAGACGTGACCGCTTGAATGCTAATGCTGATGATAGCGACGGACGTGCGTCCTCAACAGCCACATCATGGAATCGCTCAGCGCTCTATCGGGGGGGGCAAAGGTGGCACATCCGGCCCTAGAGTCCGTGCGAGGTGATTGCGAATGTTCTGTGCGGCACCTCGGCGTCGCAGTATCATTGCAGTGGGCGGGCAATCAACTGCGCCGCATTGAAGGCAGCCTGCGCTTTTCGCGCCCACGGAGCCGCCAGGAGACCACACATGTCTGAGCCGATCACTCTCACTGCCGTGGCAAAGTTGGCCACCCTGTTGCCCCCTACGGAACAGAAGCAGCTGGCCGAGTCGATCCTCCAGCGGCTCGCTTCCACCCCCGCCCCCGACCTCCGTCGCCGCGCCTGGCACGAGATTCGCGGCAGCGTTGCGTACCCCCTCTGCGGCGAGGATGCCCAGGCTTGGGTGACCCGTAGCCGGCAAGAATCGCAGGACCAACGCGAACAGCAGTGGAGGAGCAATCGGTGAAGGTCGCCGTTGCCCTCCAAGGGGTGGCAAGCCTGTTTCTGGACACGGCCCCTGTGATCTACTATGTGGAGCGTAATCCGACTTACGCCGCCTTGCTGGATGACATCTTCGACCGTGTGGATAGCGGAGCCATTCGAGCAGTTACCTCCCCCATCACCTTGGGGGAGTGCTTAATCGTGCCGATCCGGCAAGGGCTCCTCCAGGCCCAACGAGACTTCACCGACCTCATCGTCTCAGGCGCCTGGTGCCATGCCCACGGCTTTTGCGTGGGCATGCGAGCGACATTGGGCCCGGTTGCGATTTGTCCTGCGAGAGGATGCTACCTCCTGCCCCTTGAAATCAGAACGCACTTCCTGAGAACTGGTTGGCCCTGGTCCACCGCCGCCGATTATACTGAAGCGGGTGCTCGTCCATTTCAGCGTAAATACGGAGTCGCTGCCTGCAGTGGTTAGTTCCTGATAATTCGCTGGCGCTCGCATGCGCACGCAAAAGCCGTCGGTATGGCACCCGGCGTACAAGTTGTAACCGTGGTCACAATCCAGCGAGTCGCCAAGGATGGGAAAGTGGAGATCTATCGACTGCACAAGCACCTCCTTTCCGAAACTCACGCAAGTTGTAGTTGCGGATTCCCAATCCGACGCGTGCTGTGATAAAATCCCCCCGAAGGAGATTCACTGCTAAAGGTCGATTCAATCCGTGATGCGGAACGGCGTTGACTCCATTGCGCGGGAGAACCCTGATGTCCGAATCCTTGGCCTGCCCGCTTACCACCGTGCCCAGTCACGTTCCGCTCAACGTCTCGAAGACCATTCAGGCCCTCGGCGTCCTCTTTCGCCGGGACGGCGTCCGCAGCATGAATTCCATGCGCCTCCTCAAGCTGCTGTACAGCGCTGATCGGGAAGCGCTTCGACGCACCGGACGGCCGATCGTCGGCGGTCCCGTCCTGGCCATGGAACGTGGGCCCTTGCCGGAAGAGGTCTACGATTTGATTCGTGGCAGGCATCGCCAAATGCCCCTCTGGGATGAATACCTGCGCACCAGCCATTTCAATGTGCAGATGGTCAAGGATCCTGACGTGGGGCAGTTGTCGCGCTATGAAATCGAAACGCTTCAAGAAACTGCCTGCCGCCACGCCGATGATGATGAATGGGACCTGAGCAGGTTGACCCGGGAGTTTCCAGAATGGAAAAAGAACTATGTCAGCACTGAGTCGCGGCCCATCTCCCTGGTAGACGTTTTGGAAGCAGTCGGCCGCGGCGCGGACCTCCAGGATATCCTCGAAGAAGCCTCCGAAAAGACCTTCATCGAAGGCTTGCTGGGGAGATGACGCGGCATGGACGCCGGCACCACTTTCCTCCGGTCGGATAGCGACAAACACCTTTGGATCATCGTCTCCGATCCCCGGGCCGACGCCGAAACCATCTTGATCGTCAATCTCACGAGCCTGGATGCCCGCAAGGAAAACGTGTGCGTTCTTCATGTCGGCGATCATCCCTGGATCCGTCACGATACCTGCGTCAACTATGCCGATGCCGTGGTCACCAGCCTGACCAAACTCTTTGCGGCCAAGGACGCAGGCGCTATCGTGCTTCACGATCCTATCTCCGATGTCGTGCTGCGGCGCATCCGCGAGGGAGCCATGAAGTCGGCGCGCATCTCCCTCGATTACGCGGATATCCTCATTAACCAAGGCCTCGTGCAGCCCTAAGTCTGCTCGTTCATCGTCTCCATTGTCGCCTGGTCCCATGCCCACGGCTCTTGCGTGGGCATGCGAGCGACATTGGGCCCGGTTGGGATTTGTCCTGCGAGAGGATATAACGTCCTGCCGCTTGAAATCAGAACGCACCTCCTTACAACTGCTTGCCCCTGGTCCACCGCCGCCGATTATACTGAAGCGGGTGCTCGTACATTTCAGCCTAATGTGGAGTCGCAGTCTGGAATGGTCAGTTCCTGATAATTCGCTGCCGCTCGCATGCCCACGCAAAAGCCGTGGGCATGGCACGCGGCGCGGACAGCTTATTTCCCAAGTCGTCCTGGCGCAAGCATCAGTTCCAAAGAGTGATTGGCATCCTGGACATGAAAAGCAGCCCCGTGGTAACATGACGAAGGAGGAGGTTCGCATGCATCGAACGGTTCAAGCTGTTTACGAGAATGGCGCTTTCCGGCCGCTGGAGCCCGTCGCCTGTAACGAACACGAGCTGGTGCTCCTTAGGGTGGAGAGTCCTGGGAGTGCCGATGAGAGCCTGATTGACCACGAATTCCTGGACTACTGTGAATCCCAGGCGGATGATTCGGTTTCGCTTGAGACTGTGCGTCAGGCCCTGTCGAAGATCCCGGGATCCCTCCTGGATGACATTCGGGCCGAGCGTGACGAACGATAATGTCCATTCATTTCCTGGACACCAGCGGCCTCGTCAAGCATTATCACACCGAAGTTGGCACGGCCAAGCGAGAGGATGCAATGTCCTGCCGCTTGAAATCAGAACGCACCTCCTGACGACTGGTTGGTCCTGGTCCACTGCCGCCGATTATTTTGGAGGGCTTGGCAGAGGCTGGGTGCCATGCTAAAGTCAGCAAAGGCAGGAATCAAAGTCATGACGCACCGCGAGTTCAATCACATTTTGAGGAGCCTCAAGGGCCTTTCGCCCGAGCAGTTCGAGCGACTGCGCCGCGAATTGAACGCCGAGCTGGATCACAACGGGACCCAGACTCGGTTGGCCAAAGAAACCGCCTTCGATGTCATGAGCCGGGCAGGACTCATCGGATGCATCAAGGGGGCAGCCCATACGCCTACCGACCTGAGTACCAACCCGAAGCATATGGAAGGCTTTGGCCGTGCTTAGCCAGGCCGTGGTCGACACCGGCCCGATCGTAGCTGTCCTCCGCAAACGAGAGAAAGCCCATAAAACGTGTGCTGCCACCCTGAAGCAACTTCGAGCGCCACTTCTAACGTGCTGGCCGGTTCTTACCGAAGTAGCCTGGCTTCTTCGCAATGAGCCCAAAGGAATCAAAGCCCTGGGCGGACTGATGCACAGCGGTTCCGTCCGACTAGTCGAACTGGACGAGGCTGCCTTCCACTGGATCATCAAATTTCTTGAGCGCTATTCCTCAGTCGGGGCACAGATGGCCGATGCCGCCTTGATGTACATCGCGGAGCAAGAAGGGATCGATACTGCCTTTACCCTCGATCGCCGGGATTTCTCCATTTATCGCACGACCGACGGCCGAGCGTTGAACATCATCCCGGAGACTTGACCCCTCCTACGGACTCGCTACCTGGAGTAGTTGGTTCCTGATAATTCATTGCCGCTCGCATGCCCACGCAAAGGCAGCGGGCATGGCAGCCGGTGCCGGGGCCAGTCGAGGCCGGTGGGGGAGCTTGCTTGGCGGTAAGACCTCCCCGGCCGGGTTTTGTCTCTGCTCTACCGATGGTCCCTTTGAAGTTCGATTGGGCCGTTTCGGCAGCGGCTGTTATAATTCAGCAATCTTCGCAGCCAAGCCCTCCGGAGGTCAAAGCCGATGTCGACGATTGTCAAAGCAGACGCCAGCGGCGCCGTGGCGTTACCCGCCGCGCTCTGCCGGGCGGCAGGCGTCGAGCCGGGGGCGGACCTCGTAGCCGAGGTCCAAGAAGGCCGGATCGTGCTCGAACGCCGGCGGTTGCCCATTTGGGAGCGGATCGCCGCCCGCGCGGCGGAGACTCCCGCCGAAGAGGTAGACAAATTGCCTGCCGACGGCGCCGCCCAGATTGACCATTACCTGTATGGCCACCCGAAGCGGCCGGAGTGACCACCGATGCCGCCGCGGATGCTGTTCGCCGACAGCTTCTATTGGGTAGCGTTGCTGAACCCAGGCGATGGCTTCCACGCACGTGTCACATCATTTGGGAGCGGTCTTGGCACGGCTCGTCTGGTCACGACGGACGAGGTGCTGACGGAGGTCTTGAATTGGTTTTCCAGATCAGGCCCGCATTGGCGCGGCGAGGCAGCCGCCTTGATTCACGACCTGCGGAATGACCTGGGCGTGGACGTGGTCCCGCAAACCCGCGCCGACTTCGACGCCGCCCTCGCGCTGTACGAGGCCCGGCCCGACAAGGCATACAGCCTGACCGACTGCCGATCGATGGTCGCGCTGCGAGCGCTGGGCCTTGGCGAGGTATTGACCAACGATCGTCATTTCACCCAAGAAGGATTCACGATTCTATTTCCTTAGCCGCTGAGCGGACACCGCGATGTTTCCGCGATGGCGAATGGCTTGCTTGGCGCTAAGACCACACCGCCCGGGAGCCATGCCCACGCAAAGCCGTGGGCATGGCTCGCGGGCGCTGACAATGTCCCCTCTTTCACAAAACCTCGTATGGACATGAATTGGCTCGCAATGCAGAATGCGATCCAGAATCCGTTGGCGAAATATCGCTCCGAATTCAGCGAACCGCTTGGCCGATCTACCGCTCTAGCATTTGTCCTCTTATGAACTGGCTCTGGGATCTGAATCTCATCCGTTTCTTCGAGTTTTACCTGTTCCTTGCATTTCTGGTCAGCACGACCATGCGTCTCCGCCAATATGAGTCGGTGATTCGACTCGTCCGAGCGGTTCCGAAGCGCTGGCCGCGACTTTTGCAGCTGGTGAAACAGCATCATGGCGTTTTCTTGACGTGGTCCACGATGCTGCCGGCAGGACTGGCATTCTTTCTTTACGTTTTGCACTCCATTGCCTGTCGTCTTATTTGGCCGCAAGCCGCGCTCACAGTGAATGCCCTCAGCGGCTTTCGCCTTGCCCTCCCTGTTGTGATCGTTCTGGGTGCGGCCATGCTCGGTGTCGACCTGTATGCCACATTCAAGGTAGGGAACATCGACCGCCCGCTGCTTGAACGATACTTCGATCAGGCAGAATACTGGCTACGCTCCTGGGTAGCGCCGGCACTGAACTTGTTTACGCTGGGCTACGTGAACCCGCGCAAGATGGTGACCGCCGAGGTCCGCAAGGCTCTCCTCGAAGCCAGCCGGTTGCTGAATGCAACGCTCTGGTGGGTCACCGTTCAGGTTGGGCTGCGCATCGCGTTTGGATTGGGGCTGTGGCTAACCTATGCGCTGAGCACGCAACAACAGGGATAAGCTTCTCGGATCAGATCGGGGGCCTCGAAGCCGGAGCGCAGATTTCATTGGGGCTGACGATTCTGCCCTGACGCGCGGATAGGGCGGCGGCGTGACACACCGCCAACGATTGCAAGGCCTCGGCGTAATCTACAACCACCGTGGCTGGCGCCTTGGCGGCTACGGCTGCCAAAAAACCGGCAACCTGCTCGGCATAAGGGTCGTTCAAGCGGCGCAAGATCGTCGTCTTGTCGCGCTCGGCGACGCGCAGGGCAGAGAAGTTGTCGACGAAACTCAGGGTCCAGCTATCTCCCATCAATTCCAGTTCGACACACCGCTCAGGCCGGGGAAAACATGTGCACGCCAACACCCCGACCGTACCCGTCCGGAATTCTAACTCGATGACCATGCTCCCCGTCGCAGCTTGTCTAGCTGCCGGCAAAGCGCGAACGCGCTCTACGTCACCGCAAAAAAACCGCACGAGGTCGACCATGTTGCAAACGTCGTTCCAAAGCATTCGTTCCACGGAGAGATCGGTGCCCTCCTGGGGGCATAGCCACCTTCCCAGGGCAAGAGAAACCTTGTTTGCGCCCAGATATTCCCGTGCCTCTTGAGCCAGATCCATGGAGCGCAAGCCGAAGCCCACCGCGTTGACCAAATTCGCGCCGGCAAGTAACTGGCCGTCTAGTACCGCCTGAGCGTAATCAGGCCCTCCGGGGGGCTCGATGAACAGGGGGACGCCAGCGAGCGCGGCCTTGAGCACAAGGTCACCTTGAAGAAACGCAGGCACGCAGATAAACAGCGCGTCGGGATGTGCTTCCTCCAACATCGTCCCGCAGTCCGCAAACGGCCTGGCCCCCAACGCTGCAGCGGCCTGCTCCGCGGCAAGCCGATTCGGATCACTCACTGCCGAGATATGCACATCCGGCCGGCGTTCGAGCACCTGCAAGTAAGGCTGTGCTCGCGCTCCAATTCCATAAAAAGCGATATTCACTGCTATCGTCCGTCCTGTGTGTCGATCAGGAATTCATTCATGTGCCAGAACCGAAGGAGCCTGCTGAAAAAGGGGTCTGACCCAGGGCGAACGCATCAAACTCCACCTCAATTATTGAGAGGGCCTTGATTGGGACAAGTGTACAGGCCTACGATTCTTCCGGACTTTCACCTATTTCCCGGAGG
>Ga0116215_1001925_pt1 | contig 13323 bp, 17 predicted proteins | sample Sb_taG_7_FD_89698 | JGI IMG/M metagenome (GOLD analysis project Ga0116215, IMG submission 89698) | Peat soil microbial communities from Weissenstadt, Germany - Sb_50d_2_FS metaG | ecosystem: Environmental > Terrestrial > Soil > Wetlands > Peat | place: Germany: Weissenstadt | collected 2010-09-21 | reverse complement strand
CTACCCGGTGTCCGACGAGGACGCCGAGGAGGCCAAGGTGATCTGCGCCGTATGCCCGGTCCGCCAGGCCTGCCTCGAGCACGCCCTGGCCCACCGCGAGCGCGAGGGCGTGTGGGGTGGAGCCGCCGAACGCGAGCGCCGTCGGATCCTCAGGCAGCGCCGCAAGTCGGCCTGACCGGCACCGGGCTCTACGCTGCCGGCGTGAGCGGACGGGTCGCCGACAGGCTGGCATCGCTGGGACTGACCCTCTACGGGCCGCATCCCCCTCACGACCCGCTCGACGCCGTGGTCGTGCATGGGGACGTGGCAAGGACCTCGGGGCAGCTGCCGCGCATCGCCGGCGAGCTCACGTGCGTGGGCACGCTCGGCGACGACGTCAGCGTGGAGCAAGGTGCACAGGCGGCCGAGGTGTGCGCGCTCAACGCCCTGGCCGTGCTGGAGCAGGCGCTGGGCAGCCTCGACCGCGTGGAGCGCGTGCTCACCGTGACAGGGTTCGTGGCCTCGACACCGGACTTCCACGAGCAGCCCGCCGTGGTGGACGGGGCGAGCCGGTTGCTGCATCGGGTCTTCGGCGACGAGGGTCGTCACACCCGCTCCGCCATCGGGGTGGCGGCCTTGCCCCGGGGCGGAGCGGTGGAGATCGAGGTGACCGTCGCCCTGCGCGGCTAGGCGTAGCCTCCGGGGCGATGGACTTCGATCTCTCTCCCGAGCTGTCGGACCTGCAGGCCACGGTCCGCCGTCTGGCGCGCGACAAGGTCATGCCCCGGGCGCGGGAGATCGACCGGAGCGGCTCCTACCCGACTGACGTGTTCGAGGCGTTTCGGGACGCAGGGCTGCTCGGCCTGTGCATCCCCGAGGAGTACGGGGGCTCGGGCGCCGGGATCCTGGGGCTCACGATCGCCATCGAGGAAGTGGCGAAGTACTCCAACGCGGCCGCCCTCATGTTGCTGCTCACCCGCCTCCCGACGGGGCCCGTCATGATCGCGGGGACCGAGGAGCAGAAGCACCGCTACCTTCCCGACATCGCCACCGGGGCCCGGCGCGCCGCCTTCGGGCTGTCGGAGCCCCAGGCCGGCAGTGACGTCATGGGTATGCGCACGCGCGCCACGCCCGACCCCGACCGCCCCGACGGTTGGGTCCTCAACGGCACCAAGTGCTGGATGTCGGGCGTGCGCGAGGCCGACTGGTACACGGTGTTCGCCAAGACGGCCGACCCGGCCAGCCGTGCCCATGACTCGGTGACCGCGTTCATCGTGGAGCGCGAGTGGCCGGGGGTGGAGGTCGGACGGACGGACCACAAGATGGGGGTGCGCGGCGTCGACACCGGTGAGCTGTTGCTCGCCGACGTCCGGGTCCCGTCGACCAACGTCATCGGCGAGGTGGGGGGGTTCCGCCTCGCCATGCTGGGGCTCAACTCGATGCGCCCCGTCGTGGCGGCCCGCGGCATCGGCCTGGCCGAGGGTGCCCTCATGTACGCCACGGAATACGTCCAGCAGCGTGAGGCGTTCGGCAAGACCATCGCCGACTTCCAGGGCGTGCAGTGGGAGATCGCCAAGTGCGCCGTGGACCTCGAGGCGGCCCGCCTGCTCACCTACCGCGCCGCGTGGCTGGCCGATCAGGGGAAGTTCACCAAGGAGTGGGTGCCGCTGTTGTCGGCGGCCAAGTACCACGCCACCGAGCTGGCCGTGCGCGCCTCGGGCCTCGCCCTGCAGCTGCTCGGCGCGGCGGGCTACATGGAGGACCACCCCACCGAGCAGTGGTACCGCGACGCCAAGCAGCTCACCATCGTGGAGGGTACGAGCCAGGTCCAGCTCGGGCTGGTGGCACGGGGTGTGCTGGACCACGACCTGTGGTGGGATTGACTCGCCGTGGACAGCGCCGTGGGTGATGACGACAGGACCGGAAGCGGACACGAGGACGAGAACGCCTTCGCCGCCGTGGGCGGATGGCCCGCCGTGCTCGGCCGCCTCTTGTCCAAGAACGACCTCACCGCGCAGGAGTCCGCGCTGGCCCTGGGCGAGATCCTCGCCGGTGCGGCCACTCCGGCGCAGATCGCCGCCTTCGTCACCGCCTTGCGCATCAAGGGCGAGACCGTCGAGGAGATGACCGGCCTGGTGCGGGCCATGCTCGCCCACGCCGAGCCGCTGCCCGTGCCGAGGCCCGAGGACGTGGTCGACACCTGTGGCACGGGTGGCGACCGCAGCCTTTCCATCAACGTGTCGACCATCGCCGCCCTCGTGGTGGCCGGCGCCGGGGCGAGGGTGTGCAAGCACGGGGGCCGCGCCGCCTCGTCGGCGGCGGGGTCGGCCGACGTGCTCGAGGCGCTCGGGGTCGTCATCGACCTCGGCCCCGTGGGTGTGGCGCGCTGCATCGAGGAGACGGGCATCGGGTTCTGCTTCGCACCGCGCTTTCATCCCGCCATGCGCTTCGCCATCCCGGTGCGCCGCGAGCTCGGCGTGGCGACGGTGTTCAATTTCCTCGGGCCACTGGCGAACCCGGCGCGGGCCCGCCTGCAGGTCGTCGGCGTGAGCGACCCCGCCATGGCCGAGAAGATGCTCAGCGTCCTGGTGGCCAACGGGGCCTTGCGGGCCATGGTCGTGCACGGGGCCGACGGACTGGACGAGCTGTCGACCACCGGGCCCTCCACCGTCCTCGAGTCGGGTGGCGACGGCGAGGTCCGCCGCTACACGGTCGACCCGGCCGACCTCGGGCTTGCCACCGCGTCGCTCGAGGAGCTGCGGGGCGGGGACGCCGCCGCCAACGCCGAGGTGGTCCGGCGCGTGTTGGCAGGCGAGCGCGGCGCGCACCGTGACATCGCCGTGCTCAACGCCGCCGCCGGGCTGGTGGTGGCGGGGCGGAGCGCCGATCTCGCCCATGGGGTGGAGCAGGCCCGCGCCGTCATCGACGACGGCGCCGCGCACGTCGTGCTCGAGAACCTGGTGCGGACCTCGCAGGACGCGGCGGCCGCAGCCGCAGCTTCCTGAGCCTCGTCCGACCCCTCTGGCCCGCCGGGCTCTAGGACGGCCCGAGGTCCCAGATGGCCTCGAGGTCGTGCCGGCTGTAGGCCTTGAAGGCGACGAGCGTCGTCGTCGACTCGATCCCCGGCAGCGTGGCGATGCGCCCGGTCACCACGTCGGCCAGGTCGTCGTGGTGGCGCACCCGCACGATGGCGATGAGATCGGCCACCCCCCCGGCGACGGAGAAGACCTCGGTGATCCCGTTCGTGCCCGAGAGCTCTTGGCACAACGCCGCGATGCGGGAGGGCTCGGCGTCGATGAGCACGAAGGCGTGGAGCACGGCCCGGATCCTACCTACCCGGCCTCCGACACCCGGGCCGGTCGCGATGCGGGCTTCGCCACCAGGTCGACGAGGTCGCCGAGCACGAATACGCCGTAGCCGGTGGCGTGCTCGATGAGGCGGTGCAACAGGTCCGCGGTGGCACGCACGTCGTCGAGGGCGCGGTGCGACGGCAGGTGCTCCAGTCGCAGCGCCGAGGCGAGTGTGCGGAGCTTGCAGTTGGGGACGTCGGGCCGGACGAGGTGGCGGGCCAGGGCCAGGGTGTCGACGGTCGTGTTGCCCAGTGGCTCGTAGCCGCTGGCGTCGAGGGCGGCGTCGAGGAAGGACAGGTCGAACCTGACGTTGTGTCCCACGATCACCGAGCCCCGCAAGAACTCGAGCAACGACGGCAGCACGCTCGACACAGGTGGGGCGCCTATGACCATGTCGTCGGTGATCCCGGTGAGCAACGAGATCAGCGGGGGGACGCTGCACCCCGGGTCCACCAGCGACTGGAACTCACCGACGCATTCCCCGCCCTGGTACTTGGCCGCCGCGATCTCGGTCAGCGTGGCCGTGGCCGGGGATCCGCCCGTCGTCTCCACGTCCACGACGGCGAAGCACACGTCGAACAGGGGTACGCCCAGGTCGGCGCCGGGCTTGATCTGGGCGCCGGGCTCGATCTGGGCGCCAGGCTCGATCTGGGCGACGGCAGGCATCCGCGGCGCGTGCCGGGGCGCGAGGCCCACCCACCGAGCCCAACGCGAGGACACGCCCATGGCCACGATGGAATCGTAAGCACGAGGGTGTTCGCCGAACGCGGACCGGGCCCGGTGGGGAGGCGGACCGCAGCGGTAGCGTGGGCCGGTGAGCCCGACCCGGTACCGCTGCACGGCGTGCGGCAACATCACCCGCTTCGACGTCGTCACCGACCGCCGCACCAAGGCGTTCCACCACTACAGCGTGGGCGGCGAGTTGTCGGTCGAGGACGTGGAGGTCCTTTCGGAGTCCGTGCTCGAGGTCAGGTGCCGGTGGTGCGGGCACGGTCGGGCGATCGAGACCTTCGACGGCGAGACGCCAGAAGCACCCGGGGAGTCCGAGGCCCCGGCCGGGGCGGGCGGTTCCTCGGCCTGACCGCACGGCCCGGGGACCCTGTTACACCCGGGCGCGACGCTGGGGCCGATGAGACCGACGGACGGGTCGGACCGAGAGGTCCACACAGTGACCGGTGATGCCACCATCTGCATCAGCTGCGACGACTGCGAGCTCCAGGGCTCTGCGGCGTGCGACGACTGCCTGGTGAGCTTCGTGCTCGGGCGCGAGCCCGACGACGCCGTGGTCGTCGATGTGGAGGAGGCTCGGGCCATGCGCATGCTGTCGCGCGCCGGCCTCGTGCCCGCCCTTCGACATTCGGGGGTCGACCGGGACTGGGCCACCGGCTGAGGCCTCCCTCGGCTGCCTCGTCGGCGGGCGGGGCACCCGATGCATGTCAGCATGGGCCGGTGCATGCGCCGGGCATCGGACCGGGTGGATGACCCACCTCCTGGTCACCAACGACTTCCCCCCCAAGGTGGGTGGCATCCAGGCCTATCTGTGGGAGCTGTGGAGTCGCATGGACCCCTCCACCTTCGCCGTGCTCACGGCGTCGTCACACCCAGGGGCGGCGGCCTTCGATGCACAGCAGAGCGCGCTCGGGTTTCGCATCGACAGGGTGGCGGGTCGGGTGCTCATGCCCACGCCGGCCACGGCGCGGCGCATCCGGGGCCTGGCCAACGACGTCGGGGCCTCCCTCGTGGTCGTCGACCCCGCGCTGCCCCTGGGGCTGGTCGGGCCCGCCCTCGGCGGGCTCCCTTACGCGGTGGTGCTCCACGGTGCCGAGGTGACCGTGCCGGGTCGGCTCCCCGGGTCGCGCCAGGCCCTCGCCGGCGTTCTGGCCCGGGCCCGCCTGGCGGTGTGTGCCGGTGGCTATCCGGCCGCCGAGGCCCGGCGCGTGGCCGGCGAGCACATGCCATCGGTGGTGGAGGTCCCTCCCGGCGTCGACACCATCCGGTTGCGACCGCTCCCGGCCGCGGCCCGACGCAAGGCGCGCGCCGCACTGGGCCTGTCGCCCGACGCCCCGGTGGTGGTGAGCGTGAGCCGCCTCGTCCCCCGCAAGGGCATGGACGTGCTGATCGACGCGGCCGCCGCCCTCCGCCCGTCGTTCCCGGACCTGACCGTGCTCATCGCCGGCTCTGGGCGCGACCGGGCGCGCCTCGACGCACGGGTGCGTGCCGCCGGCGCCCCAGTGCGGATGCTCGGCGCCGTCGCCGACGACGCGCTGCCCCGCCTCTACGGCGTGGCCGACGTCTTCGTGATGGCGTGTCGCGACCGGTGGCTGGGGCTCGAACAGGAAGGCTTCGGCATCGTCTTCCTGGAGGCGGCCGCGTGCGGGGTGCCACAGGTCGCCGGGCGCAGCGGCGGTGCCGACGAGGCCGTCGTCGACGGGATGACGGGCCTGGTGGTCGACGACCCGACTGACCCCGGTCGGGTGGCGGGGGCCCTGCGACGTCTCCTCGCCGACGACGCGCTCCGGCGCCGCATGGGGCGGGCGGCCCGGCGGAGGGTCGAGAAGGGCTTCGGGTGGGACTTCCTCGCAATTAGGCTGGCCGCGGCATTGCAGGACGTGGAAGGCTGAGACAGCCCACCCCGCCCGAGGACTGGGAGCGGCACCGTCGGGGTGCCTCCCCCCAGCGAGACCAGAAGCAAAGGAGTGCTTGTGGCGGAACTGGCCACCGAGCGAATGGTCGTGACCGCCACGCCGGAGCAGTGCTTCGCCGTGGTGAGCGACATCGAGCGGTACCCCGAATGGGCGGCCGACATCAAGCAGGTCGTGGTCGAGCGGCGCGACGACGAAGGTCGGCCGGCCGTGACGTCGTGGCGCGCCGGGGCCTTCGGCCGCTCCACCAGCTACACCCTCGTCTACGACTACTCGGATGCCCCCCGATCCCTGGCCTGGAAGCAGACCGCCGGCGACCTCACCTCCAAGCTCGACGGGAGCTACCACTTCGACGCCGCCGGCGACGGCTCCACCGAGGTGACCTACACGTTGGAGGTCGAGCTGCGCGTCCCGCTCCCTGGGTTCATCAAGCGCCGAGCCCAGAGCCGCATCATGCACACCGCCCTCGAGGAGCTCAAGGCACGCGTCGAGTCCTCGCTCACGACGTGACCGCGCCTGCGCCTCTCGACACCGGGCCCGGTCCCAGGAGGTCGGTGTGGCGAGGCAGGTGACGATCGGGATCGACGTGGGGGGCACCAAGGTCCTCGCCCTGGCCGTCGACGACGAAGGCGTGGTGTTGTCGGAGCTGCGGGTCCCGACCCCGGGCGACACGTCCTCGCCGGCCGGCGGGGATGGTGCCACCGGGGCCGACGGGCCCGAGGCGGTGATCGAGGTCCTGGCGTCGGTGACCGAACAGCTGCGCGGGGCGCTCGACGTCGAGGTGGCCTCGGTGGGGGTGGGGGCGCCCGGCTTGGTCGACAACACCGGGGTGCTGCGATTCGCGCCCAACCTGCCCCGGGGCAGCGGCCTCGACATCGCCGCTGGCCTCTCAGCGCGCCTCGGTGGGCTGCGGACCGTGGTCGACAACGACGCCACCTGCGCCACGGTGGCGGAGTGGGCCTTCGGTGCCGCCGTGGGCGTCGGCGACGCCGTCATGGTGACCCTCGGCACCGGCATCGGGGGCGGGATCATCGCCGGCGGCCACGTGGTGCGGGGAGCGTCGGGCTTCGCCGGGGAGATCGGCCACATGGTGGTCGACCCGACGGGACCACCGTGCCCGTGCGGCAAGCGGGGCTGCTGGGAGCGCTTCGCCTCGGGGAGCGGTCTGGCGCGCCTGGCGCGCGAGGCGGCCCGCGCCGGGCGTCTGGCCGAGGTGGTGGACCTCGCCGGTGGGGACCCGGAGTTGGTGAAGGGCGAGCACGTCACGATGGCGGCCAAGGCCGGTGATGCCGGCGCCCTGGCCGTGCTGGGCGAGCTGGGGTGGTGGCTGGCTCTGGGCTTGTCCAACCTGGCACTCGCCTTGGACCCTGCGGTCATGGTGTACGGGGGAGGGCTGGTCGAGACCGTGACCCTGGTGCACGACGAGGTGCACCGCGCCTTCGACGACCTGCTCGAGGGGCGCGTCTACCGGCCTGAGATGACGATCGCACCCGCCCTGCTCGGCGAGCGGGCCGGGGCCATCGGGGCCGCGCTGGTGGCCCGCGCCGGCGACCGCTACCGCGTCGACGTGGCCTGACCGCCGGGAGCAGGTGCCGTGCGCGTCGGCGTGACGCTTCCGACGTTCTGCGACGACACCATTGCGCTGGCGGCGGCGCGGCGCGCCGAGGAGCTCGGCCTCGACGGGGTGTTCGTGTTCGACCACCTGTGGCCCATGGGTGCGCCCGAGCGCCCCGCGCTGTCGGCGTTCCCGGTGCTCGGAGCGGTCGCCGCCACCACGCGCACCGTCTGCTTCGGCCCCCTCGTGGCGCGCGTCGGGCTCGTGCCCGTCGAGGTCCTGGTGGGGGAGCTGGTGTCGTTGGACCGCATGGCGCCGGGACGCCTGGTGGCGGGGCTCGGGACCGGCGACAGCAAGAGCGCGGCCGAGAACCTCGCCTTCGGCATCCCCTTCGCGGCGCCCGACGAGCGCCGGCTGGCGCTGCGCGAGTGCGCGCGGCACCTGCTCGCATCCGGCGTGCCGGTGTGGGTGGGCGGCGGCACCCGCGCCACCACCGAGCTGGCCGTGGAGCTCGGCGCCGCCGTCAACCTGTGGGATGGCCAGCCCGCGGCACTGGCCGGTCTCCACCCGCGCTGCGAGGTGACCTGGGCCGGTCCGGTGGCCGGGGACGTCCCCCGGATCGCGCGGTGGCTGCAGGAGGTGGCGGGCGCCGGCGCCAGCTGGGCGGTGTGCGCGTGGCCCGAGTCGCTCGAGGCCGTGGCCGAGGCGGCCGCCATGGTGCGCGACAGTTGAGGGGGCGGCGCCACGGGCGGGCCGGAGGTGTCGGGGGCCCATCCCGATGCGGCGGGGCGCGTCGGAGTGGGGGCTAACCTCGGGCGATGGAGTTCCGACGGATCAACGGCCTGCCCCCGTACGTCTTCGCGCACATCGAGGCGCTGAAGCTGGCGGCCCGCCGAGCCGGTCGTGACGTCATCGACCTCGGCTTCGGGAACCCCGACCTGCCTTCGCCCGACGCCGCCGTGGAGAAGCTGGCCGAGGCCGTCCACAATCCCAAGAACCACCGCTACTCGTCGAGCAAGGGCATTCCCAAGCTCCGTCAGGCCATCTCGTCGCTCTACCTGCGCCGCTTCGGCGTGGAGCTCGACCCCGAGACCGAGGTGGTGACCACCATCGGGGCCAAGGAGGGGATGTCGCACCTCATGTGGGTGCTGCTCGGTCCCGGTGACAGTGCCCTGGTGCCCTCACCCTCGTACCCGATCCACATCTACGCGCCCCTGTTCGCCGGCGCCGAGGTGCGTCAGGTGCGCCTGGAACAGGCCACCAACGTCGACGGCCCCCCGGCGTCGGAGGCGTTCTTCGACAATCTCATGGAGTCGTGGGGCTCGGCGTGGCCCAAGCCGCGTGTCATCGTGCTGTCGTTCCCCCACAACCCGACCACGGCGTGTGTGGACCTGGCGTGGATGCAGCGCATCGTCGACTTCGCCCGCGAGCATGAGGTCGTCCTCGTCCACGATTTCGCCTACGCCGACATCTCCTTCGACGGCTACCAGCCGCCGTCGATCCTGCAGGTGCCGGGGGCCAAGGACGTGGCGGTCGAGCTCTACTCGCTGACCAAGTCGTTCTCGATGGCGGGATGGCGCGTGGCGTTCATGGTGGGCAACGCCGAGATCGTGGGCGCGCTCACCAAGCTCAAGAGCTACCTCGACTATGGCACCTTCCAGCCCATCCAGATCGCCGCCATCGTGGCCATGAACGAGGTGCCCGACTACCCGAAGTGGGTCAACGAGAACTACCTGGCCCGACGCGACGCGCTGTGCGACGGGCTCAACCGCATGGGATGGAACCTCACGCCGCCCCAGGGCACCATGTTCGTGTGGGCGCCCATCCCCGAGCCCTACCGCGAGATGGGCTCGCTCGAATTCTCGTCGTTCCTGGTGTCGGAGGCCGAGGTGGCCACCTCCCCTGGGGTGGGCTTCGGGCCCGGCGGTGACGGACACGTGCGCTTCGCGCTGATCGAGAACGAGCAGCGCATCGGCCAGGCCGTGCGCAACCTCCGGCGGACCCTCACCAAGCTGCACTGACCCGTCCCTGGGTGAGCGCCCCTGGGTCAGCGTCCCTGGGTCACCGCCCCAGGGCGGCGATCAGAGCGTCAGGGTCTTCGAGGCTGAGCGTGAGCTCCCGCAGCTTGACGGGAATGCCCATCATGAAGGCCCGGCCGGGGGGATCGACGGTGATCGCCACGAGACCCGTGGTCGCCCCGTTCACCAGCCAGCGACCTCTCCAGCCGTGGACGCCGATCCCACCCACGAGCCCGCTGCGCGGTTGGGCGGCGGTGACGTGCTGCGCCGGGACCGAGGCGCGAAACGCCCACCCCATGCGCACGCGCAGGGTGCCGTTGTCGAGCTCGACGCGCGAGAAGGCCGGGCCCATGCCGAGGATCGAGAGCAGGAGACGGAAGACGCCGTAGCTGAAGCGGAACGATTGCGGTGCGGTCATGGGTGGGCCAGTGTGTCACCGCTGGCCCAACCGGCGCTGGGCGGCGGCAGGCGAGAGGATGCCCTCCAGGCAGAAGGCCACCGCCGCGGTGCCTGCCTCGTCGGCGGGTCGGCCCTGCTCCAGCACGAGCACCCGCGCCAGGCGGTCGGTCACGCCCAGGATGGCATGGGCCAGGACCAGAGGGTCGTCGCGTCGGATCATGCTGGCCGCGATGCCGGCCTTCACGTGGGGGAGGGCGTCGGCCACGGCCTGCTCCTCGCCCTGGCGGATGAGCGGAGCGAAGCGTTCCTCGGTGCGGGCGAACTCGAGGAGGACGAAGAGATGGCGGTTGGCGTCGAGCCACTCCACCGACGCCCTGATGCCGGCCTCGATGCGACGCACCGGGTCGGGCTCGTCGGCGATGGCTTGGCGCTGGGTCCGGCGCAGGTCCCGTTGCGCGTCGGTGAGGATCTGGCGCAGGAGCTCCTCTTTGGAGGCGAAGTACCAGTAGAAGACGCCCTTGCCCACGCCCAGGCCGTCGACGATGTCGGTGACCGACGTGGGGTGGTATCCCTGCGACGCGAACTGCCGGGCGGCGTAGTCGAGCAGCTCGAGGCGGCGACGTTGTCCCCGTGCGGTCAAGCGGCGCGCCATCCGACAGACGCTACCTGCGGTCCCGGCGTCCGCTTCGGGGGCCCGTGTCCAATTCACCGCGTCGCGCGGCGCGCTACCGTGGGGCCGTGACCTACTGGGTGCTGAAGGTCCTGCTCAGCCCCTTCTTCTTCCTGTTCTGGCGGATCAAGGTCGAGGGTCGGGAGCATGTCCCCGCTCAGGGCCCGGTGATACTGGCCCCCAACCACGTGGCGTTCCTCGACTCGATGTTCCTCCCGTTGGTGTCGCGCCGGCGTGTCACCTTCGTGGCCAAGTCGGAGTACTTCGACTCGTGGAAGACGGCGTGGTTCTTCCGTGCCGTGGGCCAGATCCCCATGCGGCGTGAGGGCGGGAGCGCCTCGGAGCGGGCCCTGGCCGCGGCCCGCGACGTCCTCACGTCGGGCAAGGCCCTGGGGATCTACCCCGAAGGCACACGCTCGCCCGACGGCCGGCTGTACCGGGGGCACACCGGTGTGGCGCGCCTGGCCCTGCAGTGCGGCGCCCCGGTGATCCCGGTGGGGATGGTCGGGACCTCGGCGGTCCAACGCCCGGGCTCCAACCTGCCGCGCCCGTTCAAGAAGGTGACGGTGCGCTTCGGCGTCCCCCTCGACCTGTCCCGCTTCGAGCGCAACGAGGCCAACGACCCGCTGACGCTGCGGGCTGCCACCGACGAGCTCATGTTCGAGATCCGCAACCTGACCGGTCAGGAGTACGCCGACCGCTATGCCAAGCGCCACGGAGTGGTGGGAGGTGCCGACGTGGCACACGTCAGCGCGTCGACCAACGGTGAGGGCGCAGAGCCGGCCGCGGTCCCGCCGCCGCGGGAGCCTGCGGGCGCTACCTCCGAGCCCGCCGCCTGAGTCGAGACCGCGGCGGGACCGTCGACGTCATCGGGGTTCGAGCTGGTCCCGTCCGACCTGTCACCAGCCGACCGCCCCGTCGACCATCTCCCGGATGAGGTCGGCGTGTCCGTTATGTCGAGCATATTCCTCGATACAACTCTGGCTTTCGTCACGTTTTCCCAGTTCGGGTTCCTATCGTCAGTGGTCACGTCTGCTCCTTCCGTAGGCTGAGCGCAGCGGCGCTCCGGCGTCGATGTCTAAATGCGAGGTTGCCACGGCCAGCGGTCTGTCAAGGGGGCGGGGGCGAAGCGGGGACCCGTCCTTGCAAAGCCCTTGACAGGCCCCGAGCTGCCCGGGGCCACTAGGACCTTGCTAGTACATCGACCACTTGCTCTCTCTGTCGAATCGTGACAGAGTAGCTCTGTCGAATCGTGACAGAGGAGGGTTGTCGTGGAGGTGTCGGGGTTGCGCCCAGGGTTGTATTTGGCTGGGGCTCTTGAGCGGATGGAGCCGGTGCGCCGGGGCCAGCGCAAAGGCGGAGGTGAGATCCCTGAGTTCTGGCAGCTCGTGGTCCAGACGGTCGGCGGCTTTCGGGTGCGGCCGACATTCAACGAATTCGACCGGGAATCCGGTGAGGCGACACCCGTCTGGAGGGCGATGGAGGGTGTCGAAGCCGCGGGCCAGTGGATCGTGCTGCGAGTGGCGGCTGACGTGCGGCAGTTTCGGGCTGCCGAGCTGATGGCTGTGGCCGAGGCAATTCGCACAAGGGCTGGGATCGAGGCACTCCAGGGGTTGGTTGGAAAGTGGGTCAACTATCGGGCGCTCAGCGTCGTTGAGCTTGGGGAGTTGGCAGCCTGAGAATGCGGCTCACTGACCTGGTCGAGCACTGCAACAACGAACGGGGAGGGTAGGGCGTGGCTGGTCGGTCAGTAATCGCACATCTCGTCTCCATTTTCGGTGCCGACCCACGAGGATTTGATGCCGCCGGTCGGGTGCTTCGCCTCATCGTGGGTGCGTTGGTGGTCGAAGAGTTGGACGGCAAGCCGCCCACGAACGACCGGCTTCAGGAGGCGATGACGGCTCGTGGCTGGTGGTCGATGGCAACGTTCTACAGGGACCTTCGCGTGTTCCGGAAGGCATTCCCGGGTGAGAAACCCGCAGAGGTAGCACGCCGGTTTCGGCCTCATGTCGAGATGGACCTGAAGGCCAAGAACGACGAGAACTTCGTAGCGGTCATGGACGTCCCCTGGCAGAAGGTGCGTGGCGCCGGAGTGGTGTCGTGATGCGTCGAAAGCGGACCTTTTCGCTGACGACGGGCCCGGGCATCGTCGAGGCACGAGTCAGGACGGAACCAAGGCCGTTCCCCTTCGTGAAGGGACGAAGCGGGAGGTGCGGGGGTTTAGCGCTGAGGCGAGGCGTAACTTGCTTAAGGCTGCGCTTCGCTTTCCGTGGGACGAAATGGGTCCCGTGGCGTTGGTGACCTTGACGTACCCCGAAGACTTCCCAAGCGACGGGTGGATCGCAAAACGGCATCTCGATCGGTTCTGGAAGCGATGGGAGACGAAGTTTGGGGAGCGACCCTGGGGCATCTGGGCGATGGAATTCCAGCGCCGAGGTGCGATTCACTTTCATGCGTTCGTACGGGTGCCAGCACTGCCCGGCTTGGAAGAGGACCGATACGAAGTGCTGAAGGCGTGGGGTTTCCGAGCCTGGTCGGAGATCGCTGGCTTCTCCAAGGACCGGTGGGACGGATATCACCACGAGCGGATGGGTCTCCGGTTCAACGTGTCGCCGGGGTGGTATGCCGGGTCGCTGTCTGCGGTGGGGATCGCTGAGTATCTCGTAGCGCACGCCGCGAAGGGTGCACAGAAGGAGCTTCCCGCTGGCAT
>Ga0116215_1001920_pt1 | contig 13351 bp, 19 predicted proteins | sample Sb_taG_7_FD_89698 | JGI IMG/M metagenome (GOLD analysis project Ga0116215, IMG submission 89698) | Peat soil microbial communities from Weissenstadt, Germany - Sb_50d_2_FS metaG | ecosystem: Environmental > Terrestrial > Soil > Wetlands > Peat | place: Germany: Weissenstadt | collected 2010-09-21 | reverse complement strand
GATCACGTGTTCCCTCAGACCGCTTTTACGCGCAAGAAGCTTGAGAAGCTTGGCGTACCGTCGGAGGAGATTGAGGCTACGCTGGCGGCCTCTCAGGAGATCCCAAACCTGCAGCTGCTGACCCCGGCCGACAACGAGTCGAAGGGCGGCAGCTTCCCCGCGGCGTGGCTGGCGTCGGCGTTCCCGGACGAGACGACTCGCGCTGCCGTTTGTGCTTTCCACCACTTCGGCGAGATCCACGACTCCATCGATGGGTTCGGCAGCTGGTTTGAGGCGCGAAGGGAGATGCTCGCTGTCGTGATTCGGGCGCGGCTTGGCGTTGCTCCGGAGCCTGCCCCCCTCCTTGCCGCTGCGATTCCAGCCGAGCTGAGATCATGCAGAGCATCGAACTGATCAAGGCCAAGCGACGCCGCAACCCCGACAAGCGCACCCCGATCCCTGCCGGCACCCACGAAAACGACGAAGCCCCCGATCCCTGGGAGGAATCAGAGGACTTCGCCCTTGGTTCGATTAGCGACGTTATGGTGGGCGATATTGGGCTCGAACCAATGACCTCCGCCTTGTCGAGGCAGGTCGGCGCGGGGGGGCGGAGGGCACCGATGGGCACGAAAAGGGCATGTACAAAGCGGAAAACCGGCTAGCGGGAAGTTCAGCATCTACCCAGGCGTGCCGCCGTTTGCTGTCAGGATGTTCGCCATATGTTCGCCAAGTGCCCTTGCACCGACAGTGGCTCTCGGCAGCGAGCGCAGGCGCAAGGTAGCCGCGAGTCTCGGGCCGGCGGCGTACCGCGTTGAGTGCGGTCGGCTTCGAGTGTCTCCGGCGATTCGAGCTGGCCGCGCCTCCGCCCATTGTGGATCGAGGACGTGGTGACATCCGGGCGGGCAGATCGAGTCGTGCCAGCTGCTGCGCGAACGGCAGGCCGACATCGTGTGTCGGTGCTGTGCGTGGTGACCGCGAAGCCGGGCCGTGAGCACCTCGCGGCTGAGGGACTTCGCTGCGCTCACTGTTCTACGATGAGCAAGCTTCTTGGTGAGGTTCCGGGACCCGCTGGTGTAGCCCTTGATGGCGCGGGTCGTGTCGCGTGGGCCGCTAACACATATCTGGCGTACGCGGCGTTGCATAGCATCTCGCGTACACCGCCCCTTGCTGAACGGGCGTGGGCGTCCGGTGACGGGGGCCTGTTGCGTTCAGCCACCCGCGATGCTCCCAGCGACGCGACTACAACTCACGCCCAAATAGATAGGAGAAGGTCCTCCAGAATAGAGGACCTTCTCCTCATCATATCTCTCGTGTACTACCTACAGCGGTATTGATTACATTTTCAGTGTGGCACACACCTGGCCGTGTTCTTTTCCAGTACCTTGGTCCGTGACTTCTAGACAGTAGTCGTTGACCGTTCTCGCCACAAATTCAATTACTTCTATTTCGTCTGTGCATTCTCCCATACCCAGGTTGAACACGCAGTTTTCTTCCGCCTTTCTGTACCGTCTCGTCCCTTCTGTGCCTAATATTTTAGCCCCTGTGGCACTCGTAACCTTCAGCGTTCGCGTCGTTATATTTCTAAACTTCATCTGACATTTGTCTCTTACTCTGGTGAATTCGCAGTAGGGTTCCCCCAGCTTTTCTACTCCACCCACATTTTCCCTGCTCAACCACGCGACTTCTTCGGCTTCGCCTTCGCAGGCTAACGCGATCCCGGGCACAAGAGACCCTGCGACCATGCCCAAACTAATACATACTGCTATGCTACGCTTGACGTGCGACCTAGCTATTAACATGATACTGGTGGTTCCCTTTCGTTTGATAGATTAATCTATGTGTCAATCGTGTCTGTCTGCGCGAGGTCGAATAAGTCATGGTACAGCCCTTCTAGAGATGTTCAATTGCACTCTTGAGTATTTTACTAATGATGAAAGAGATGGGGTGTACTGGTCGTTTTATGGAATGTGGCTTGAGTCCGGGCTCTTCATACAGTCGATAGCCGGGCCACGGAGTTAGCTTGCCACCAGTCCTGCCGATTGTAAACGACGGAGTGTCATGGAATATCGCCCGGGCGGCATGATCGTCCTCGACTACCGCCTTGGTTAGCTGACTGTTTTCGCGATCACTTTCCCATTCGGAGACGTCCATGCCGGGAACTTGCTCGGCGATATCGTCGAGGTAGGCTTCTGTTACATAACGCGTGCGTTCTTTGCCCTGCTCGTGGTAGAACGCCTCGATGAAGTTCCACAATCTGTCCTGTACGCCAGCAGACAGTGCCGCAGCCTGCTGACGCACAAAGACATTTGGGTAAGGCGAGGACGCGGTCATAAACGAGCGATACTGAATCTTGAGAGTGTTTGTGCGCACCCATTCGCGGATAATATCTGGCAAAAGCCACACCATGAACGTGCGAACATCGGCACTCTCGAGATCACCAAAGATCTGTAGTGTGATCGGCGCCGTAGCCTGCCCGAGCGTAGCTCCGCCCTGAGGGATGCCGCTGAGGAGCGCAGAGACTTCCTCCCCCACGGGAGCAGATGACGGCTTATCGGATGATGCTGCAACGTCGTTGACGCCTGTGGCGACCAGAACACCAGCTACTGCGATTGCTACTGCGATCAGCGCGACCTGACCTATCCCTATCACGGATTTCCGCCTTAAGGCCCGCGCGCGCTCGGCCGCTCGTTCCGTTAGCTCTCGCTCCCTTTGCTTCTCCTTACGCCTCACTTGACGTGCTCGTGACACGGAACCCTTCTCCCATTAATGGATTTGGTCGATAGCCTTGGCGATGTCTTCCGCGCTGGCGTAGGTGGTGGCGTGGGCTTGGGCGGTATAGGTAATGGATTGGCTGCCCGTGAAGTCTTTGAGTGCTCCGCCGGTGCGTCCGATCCGATACGCCGGGGTGACGTGGATTCCCTCAGCCCTGCCCTGCTGGTCTTCTTCGACCACTTGTTCGATGCGTCGGTCAGCGTTGCGGTCTTGATCCCATTGCTCGATATTTAGCGTGGGAACTTGCCGGGCTACGGTGTCGAGGTAGCTTTCAGTTACATAGGGCGTGCGCTCCTTTCCCTGCTCGTAGTAGAAGGTGTAGACGTAGTTCCACAGCTTGCCTTGTGCGCCTGCGGCGAGGGCTGCAGCTTGTTGTTTGACGAACGTTTCAGAACTGATCGTGTTTGTCTTGAAGGAGCGGTATTCGATCCTCAGGCGGTCGGTGCGCACGAACTCGCGGATGATCGCCGGGAGGAGTTCAAGGAACCAGCTGTCGCTGCTGTAGTCCTCAAGTTCTGCAAACAATTGCAGCGTTACCGGCGCTGTGGGAGCGCCTAGCGTTTGTCCTTTCTGAGGTATCCCAGCCAACAGTGCTCCGACGTGGCGATCTATACGACTGTCACGATTGCTGCTCGCGCCTGCGACCAAGACAGTGCCAAGCACAGACACGATCACTAGCGCGCCCGCGAGCGCGACGCTAGACCACAGCACGTGGCTTTTGGCACGCCCAGAGCGCTCTCCTGCTTGCGCTGCTCGGGGATCAGCCAATGCCCTCGACATAGAACGGTGATGCTGCTTCGCCACGCTAGCCTCCCTGGAACCTCCCAAAGCCGGAGTGGACACGGGCCAGCGAGCACCCACCACAGATGCTGATGTGCTCAGTGGAATCGCTGCGCTGTATGACCGGAGCGGCGCGACCAAACTCGATCGGCCAGCGCTCACGGAAGCACTCAGACATGACCTCTCTCTCCAGTGGAACTACGTGAGCACCTGACAGGATGCCCAGTACCACTACAGCAGCGGTGGGTACGGCGAGCCGGAAACGCCCGCTCGCGCCTCCGGCGCTCGCCTGCGTGCGACGCCTGCCGCGACGGCCCAGCCTCTGGCTGATGCCCTCGTAAGAGTCCGTCGTTGGTGTGGCCCTGCATGTCTCCCCCAGCTACGAAGCCAGTGACTGCCAAGCTGCGGTCAACTAGGAACGAAGCTTGCAGTAAACAACGCTACGCTGACCGCTGGTGGTCTACTGCTAGCGGCAGAACGAGCGAACTTGTCGTAGACCGTTTCGCTGTACTGGAGCCACAAAGCGGGCGGGATGCTCCAAGAAGCTGTTCCAAGTATGTTTCCTACTCGACTGCGCCGTGCAGAACTTGACCACCATCAAGCGCAACCCGCCGGTCACGCTGAGTATTCCTCCTCCGTTCAGGCGGTAGCGAGAATCGGCTCAAGCGCCTCGGCTTTAAGGTGCTCGGGCGGCAGCGTGAGCGTCAGCCGCCCATCACGTTCGAGGCTGTGCCGGACGTTCAGCAGCGTCAACCCGATCACCGCGCCGTTCTCGTCGTAGTGGATCGCGTGTCCGTCCGGTGTCTCAAGTCCGCGTGCCGCGGGGCGAGGCTCGCCGACATTGAGATACAACACGTCGCCACGCTCGTCGTAGTGGTGGTGGTCGAACGGGATGCCGGCGATCGTGATGGTCATGGTTTCCAGCCACGCGGCGGGTTCTCCTGGACCAAAGCAGTCACGACCCAGGCAGGCTCATCGTTGAAGTCTACAACCACACGCAGCCACCGGCGAGGATCGACGTGCCTGCGATAGAAATGCTCGCGGCCCGCTATCGCGTCATCGACGCGGTAGTCGGGATGCGCGACGGTGCCGAGGATCAACTCGTGCTCGTCCACCAGCTCCGGGCGGCCCAGCGCCAGGTGCAGGCGGGTGCCGGCGTCGAAGACGACGAGGCGTCCGTCGGGGTCTGCGATGCTCGGGTCGCCGTCGGCCATGTGAAGAACCTACGAGGAGCGGCAGACATCGCCGCCAGCGATCGTCGAGGTCACCGGCTCCGTCCGGTGTCTTGTTCCGGCTCGCTGCGAGCCAGTGTCCTCGCGAGCGCCCGGAGCGGGTTCAGCCGGTCGAGCCGCAGGGGATCGCGACTCGGCACCCATTTGGGCGCGGGATCGCCGGCAAGCGCCCCGTAGTCGAGTGACGGCACCTGCCGCCGGCTGCTGCGCATGAGTTCGGCGAAGCGGTGGATGCGTGCGGGGTCCTGTCCTTCTTCGCCGAGTTGGTCGCGGGCGATGTGCCAGTGGGTGCCGTGGCGGGCACGGGTGGCCTCGACGTAGGCGGTCTCCTTGCTGGTCTGCCAGCCGCCTGTGAGGACGATGGAGCGCTCCACTGTGGCTCCCTGCTGGCGGTAGACGTGTTGGGCGTAGGCGAGGCGGAGCTTGTCGAGCTGGTCGTGGTCAAGCTGGACTTGGCGGTTGGAGCCGTCGAGCGTGATCGCTACGCCGGATTCGTGGAGGCCGGTGATCTCGCCGCGGGCGCCGTTCTCGACGCGGGGTTGTCCTCGCGGTCTGTGCTGGGTGGTGAACGCGACGAGATCGCCTTGGCGCAGGCTGTAGTGGACGCCTGGGAGCGGGATCTCGTGGCGTCCGAGTTCGCCGCGCTCGGCGCGTAGGTGTTGGGCGCGTGCGTTGAGGCGGTCGACCTCGTGGTTTGAGGCGTCGGCGATGAGCGCGACCGCGCGGATATCGGCGTGTTCGGCGGTGAGTCTCGCCCAGTCTTGGACGGCGCGCTCGGCCGCCTGGTCGCGGGTGTCGGAGAGGTGCAGTTGCCTGCGGCTCATGTAGTGGGCCATCGCGCGCTCGGGTTCGCCTGCGCGTAGCGCCTGCCAGGCTTTGCGCTCACCGGGGTCGGTCGTGCGGTGGATGTCGGCGAGCTGGGCGGTTGGTGCGTGGTTGGTGAGGCAGTCGAACATGCCTCCGGGTCCAATCGAGGGGAGCTGCTTGCCGTCGCCGACGGCGATCAGCTTGGCGCCGGTGCGTTCGACCAGCTCGGTCAGCGCGTCGAGCCGCGCATGGTCAACCATGCCCGCCTCATCGAGGAACACGGTCGTATCACGTCCGACCTGGACACTGCTGGCGCCGGCACGGGCAACGAGCGCGTCGAGCGTCATCGTCTGCCCGGCGAGCGCTGGGCTGTCGGCACCAAGCCGCTCGGCTGTCGAGCCCGATACGGCCACGCCAATTGTCTCGCGCCCGGCGTGTTGCTCGGCACGCACCGCAGCGTCGATGACGACACCCTTGCCTGTGCCCGCTGGGCCGACAAGGACCGCCACGCGCTCTGGCCCGGTGAGCACCCGCAGTGCTCGGGTCTGCTCGGCGGTGAGCGACGCGCCGATGTGCTCAGCGACTTCGCGCGTCGCTGCGACCCGTGCGCGCTCACCGGCATCCAGACCGGCTGGCCGGGCGAGCTGTGCGGCGCGTCGTTCGATCGCCTGCTCCTGTGCGCGGACGGCGAGCGTCGTCATAAGCCCACCTTCGAGAGTCAGCACCCGCCGGTCGCGGATCATCCCGTGCGCGACGGCCAGAGCCTGAGCAGGTGACATCTCTCCTGCTGCCTGCTCGAGCGCGACGGCGTGCAGATCGCGCACCTGGAAGACGGCGTGCTGTTCGGTGAGCTTGGCCTCGATGCGATCCTGGACAGTGCGCTCGACGCCTGATCGCTCGGGTGCGCCGATGAGGTGAACGGCCTCGCCAGGGCCGAACCCGTGGCGGTGGCCGGTCTCGTTCCAGACGCGCTGCAGGTCTGCGCGGGTGGTGAGCTGCTTGGCTTTGCGGTTCTCAAGCGCGAGGTTGCGCAGCTCGCCGCGTTGGGGTGCGCGGCCGTAGCGGGCGCGAAAGCGCTCGGCCGCGCGGGCGACCTCGCGGCTGCGCCCGGAGAACTCCTCGATCAGCTCGCGTGGGACGCCGGCGAGCTCGAAGTAGCGGCCGTCCTTGCCGGTGGCGCGCTCGATCTCATAGCCCTCGGCGGCAAGCCCGTCGGCGAGCGCGGAGCGGTAGTAGGCGCCGAGTTCGCGCGCGCTGCGGAAGATCGGCCGCGAGGCGATGGCGACGATCCGCTGGTCCTGCCGGACGGCGCCGCTGATGACGACATGGCTGTGCAACTGCGGATCGGGCGCCCGCGCACCGCTCACCCCGCGGGCGGTCGTGTGCCGGTACTCGGCGGCGATTATGTCCTTGGCGTGCTCCTCGACGACCTGGCCGTCGTAGCGGCGGCGCACGACGGGGACCTGTTCGCGCAGGTACTCGATCGTGCTTGCGACAGCACGTGCGTGGGCGTTCTCGATCTGCTCGCGCTGCCACGGGTCGCCGAGCGCCCACACGGTAGAGACGGACTTGGGGACGCTGAACGTGACGTCGATGCCCCCCTGCCGCCGCCCGCGCCCTCCGGACGCAGCCACCTACCTGTCGCCGGATGGCGCCCCTCCATCAGCGCGATGAAGGCCGCGGCCTCCACCAGCCGATCGCCGGCGACGCCCAGCCGCGCAAGCGTCTCGGGGTCGGACAGCCAGCGACCGGGCGCCTGGGCCATCTCGCCGTCTGGGGTGAGGTAGTAGTCGCCGCGTTCTGGCGCGACCGTCTTGCTCTCCAGGTAGCGGGCGTAGCCGCCGCCTGCGGACGCACCTATGCTCGCCGCTGTCATCATATGGGTGATGACCACGAACCGCCCAAACCGGCCACGAAGTTGCACAGCACTCGCACAGCGCATGCTGGGTCGTGTATCTGGTCTGTTTGGCTGTTGCAGTGCCAGCCGCCGGCAGCGGGCCGCTACGACGCTTGGCCTGGATGATGAGTCGTCGCAGCGTGCGACAGGACGTGTGGACGGAGCCGGCTCGCGTGACGCTTCGGGCGACTACGTGGTCGAGGAGCGTCAGCCTGATGGCCGTGTGGTCTTGCGTCCCGACCTGAGCGTGCCTGAATCTTTTCGACGTTGCTCATCGTCGATACCACCCGTCCGCCGCCGGCTCGCTCATGTGACGCCAACACTAGGGACCGTCACGGATCTCCGTCACGGCCATGAGCGCCACGCCCAGCCCTGCGGCGTGGCGCCGTGGATGCTCAGAGCCGTGCGCGGCGGAGCAACGTGCTTGCGGGCACCCCCAGGCCGTCAGCGATCTTGAGGATCGTGGCGAGCGTGACGTTGAACTCTCCACGCTCGATCGCCCCGTAGTAGCTTCGGTCGAGTCCTACGAGCGCGGCGAATGCCTCCTGCGAGCGGCCACGCTCTCGACGAGCGCAGCGGATCGCCTCGCCGAGAGCGCGGGTTGCCGCCGTCTTCTCAGCGGCCATGCGTCAGGCGATCTGGCCGGTCAACGAGACGCTGTGGAAGGCCGCAGGCGTGGCGAACACGCACTCGCCGATCCGGTGCAGCAGTCCCGCGTTCACGAGCGGACGCACGATCGCCTCGGGGTCGTGGTATTCGATCTCGCGGCCCACATCGGCCACGCTCCAGATCGTCGGTAGCCGCTTCGGGTCCGTCAGCAGATAGATCACGTCGCGTTCCATATCGCCGAAATCGCGCACGCGGGTAGGGTTCTCGCTGGGCATCAGGGTCACTCCTGGTGTCAAGGCCCCGGTGTCGGACTTACCCTCCGCGCCGGGGCCGCTTTGCTAGGCCGTGTTACTCATAGCGTATGGACTCATAGTAGTCAAGCGGGGATGCTTGCTTCTTGCCCGACGCGCTCTCGCCCGTACACGCCGCCTTCGGCCAAGCACTCCGCGAGCTGCGCGCCGAGCGCGGCATGTCCCGGGAAGCCTTCGCGCTCGCGGCCGGCCTGAATCGTGGCTACTACTCAGGCGTTGAGCGCGGCGTTCGCAACGTCTCGCTGACCAACATCGCCAAGATCGCCGACGCGCTCGAACTACCCGCGTCGGCGGTGCTCGCGCGCGCCGAGACCACCCGCAGCTGACCCGGCGCCACCCTCCTCCCCGTCTCGCGCTCATCCCGGCGGCGACGTGGATCTGTCGGGTCGCTGTCCTCGACAACTCGATGGCCGCTTGCAGACACTCGGGGTCACTACGGGCATGACGGTCTACCTAACGGTGCGCGAGGTCGCCACGATGGCGCGGTGCGAGCACAAGTCGGTGCGGCGTGCCATCGCTGCGGGCAGGCTGCGTGCCTTCCAGCCGACGAACAGGCTCTTGATCCGGGAGGACGACGCATATACCTGGATCGAGGGCAGGCCGGCTGCCACGACCGGCTCGGCTCCTAGCCTACGTTCCGCGCTCGATCGCCGACGTCCAGCGCCGCGATTTCAACGGCCAGGGAGTGTCGCCGATCTGCGAGAGATCGAACGAAAGGTCGTGAACAGATGAGCATCCATAAGCGGAACGATCGACAAGGCAAGTATGAGGTCCGGTGGCGCGAGGGCGGCCGGCAGCGCACTCGGCTGTTCTCGAAGAAGGGCGACGCCCAGGCGTTCGAGTTGGACGTCAAGCGCCGACGCCAGCTGGGGCCGCTCGCGGCCGGCGTTATTCAGAGTCGCGTCACGCTGGCAGAGTTCGTTCGGGATGAATGGTGGCCGCACTACCCCATCCCGAACCTCAAGGAGTCCACCCGCCGCCGCTACCTGGAGGTGTGGGGCGCACATCTGTTGCCGCGCCTTGGCGACTATCAGCTACGCGAGATCACGCCTGCCCTGGCCGAGGATATGTGCGCTCAGTTTCGAGCGTCCCGCGTCGGTGTGCAGACGCAGCGCAAGGCGGTGATGCTGCTGCAGGGGATTCTCCGACGAGCGGTTGTGCGCGGCTTGATCCCGACGAATCCCGTCAGCGCCATCGACAAGCCGCGCCAGCCTCCTACCAAGCGCCCTCAGCCGCTCGCGCCGCTCACCGTCGAGACAATCCGAGCGGGTATGTCGCTACGCGACGCGACGCTTACGTCCCTACTCGCGTACGGCGGTCTGCGCCCTGATGAGGCGACGGCCGCCCGGTGGGATGATCTCGGCGCCGACATCCTGCACGTCCACGCCAGCAAGACGGAGAAGGATCGTGTTATCGACCTGCTCGCTCCGCTCGCTCAAGACCTCCGGGAATGGCGCATCGCGCAGGGACGACCGAGCGACGGCGCATTGATCTTCCCGCGCCAAGGCGGCAAGGAGTGGCGACTGCACGACTGGCAGAACTGGCGACGGCGCATCTACCAACCAGCCGCCGTCAAGGCTGGTGTGACCGGCGACATGCGCGCCTACCGGCTCCGCGGGTCGTTCGTGTCGCTGCTGCTGTGGGAGGGCAGATCGCTGACCTACGTCGCCGAGCAGGCCGGACACTCAGTTGCGACGCTCGCCAGACACTACGCAGGCGTACTGCGCGAACTGGAAAGCCAGCCGAAGCAACCCGCCGCCGACGTGATCCGCACTGCTCGCGAATCCGCGAGAGGTTTTCCGGGTATCAGCCAAGCGCACGCGAAAGCGTGACGTCCTGGGCGGGCACGGCTTCCGGGTCCGCCGCGCGAGATACCCTTGTGGACATGCCCCGTGCGCCGGAGACGAAGCCCACCGAGCTGGCGGACATGCTTGCCCGTCTCGAAGATCAGATGCGCCGGATGCACGACGACCTCGACAGCAGGCTCGACGCCATCGCTGAGTCGCTGGAGGCCCGAGGGGCTGACGAGGAGGCCGAAGCGCTCGCAGCCGAGCGGCATCCGAAGCGGCGCCGCCGAACGTACGCAGGACGGCGCCGAAGCGCTCACGGAACTCGGCATCCACACGCACTGAGTCCCATGAGCGAGAAAGCGGATCTCGGGGTGCCCGTCACCTTCGCGGACGGAGTACGCGACGACGTCGCTAGCCTCATCGCAAGCGCGGACGCCGAGGCCGCGGCGCATCCGAGCTGGCCGCAGACCTCAAGCGGCGCATCGCCGAGCTGCTGGTCGAATGCAAGGCCAACCCCTACCTTGGCGAGCTGATGGGCTCAGGGAGGCATCCTGAGCTGGCTGCCTGCCGAAGGGTTCGTTTCGATATCCCCTCGCACCGGGGCAAGCCGCGTTTCCGGCTCATCTACCGCAATGAGCCGTCTGACGGGGCGCCCGCCGAGTGCCGCTGGCTCGCTGCGGCGCCTCGCGCTGGGCTGCGAGCGCACCGTCGGGCGAGCCAGCGATCCCGGCGTGAAGCGTGAACGAGCGGCACCGGAAAGCCAGCTAAGCAGCCGGCCGACGACGTGATCCGCAGCGCTCGCGAAGCCACTCCATGTTCGCCAGATGTTCGCCAAGTACATACAAACACATGACGATCGAGCCGGCCAATCAAGCAGAGAGCCCGCAATGGCGGGCTCTTTCTGCCGATGGGCGATACTGGGCTCGAACCAGTGACCTCCGCCTTGTCGAATCGACCTGGGGCGTAAGCTACGTCGGGCTACGTGGCCGAAACTGAGTGTTCATGCGGGTTTTCGGGCTGCTCTCGGACCTCGCTGATGTGTAGTTCATCGTCGTTTGCACGAAGTTTGTGGGCAGGATGTGGGAAGCGACAAGAGTCCTTGTTCGGCCCGACCACGCCAAGCCGACGCCGCTCGGTCGGGGTCGGCACAGCTTCCCGGTCCGCCGCGCGAGATATCCTTGCACTATGCCCCCTACGCCGGAGACGAAGCCCACCGAGCTGGCGGACATGCTCGCTCGCCTCGAAGATCAGATGCGCAGGATGCACGACGACCTCGACGGCAGGCTCGACGCCATCGCTGAGTCGCTGGAGGCCCGCGGAGCTGACGAGGAGGCCGAAGCGCTCGCCGCCGAGCGCATCAGAAGCGGCGCCGCCGAGCGTACGCAGGACGGCGCGGAAGCTCTCGCGGAACTCGGCATCCACACGCGCTGAGCCTATGAGCGGGAAAGCGGACGGCGGGGTGCCCGTCACCTTCGCGGACGGGGTGCGTGATGACGTGGCGAGCCTCGTCGCAGCCACGGACGACAAGGCGGGTGCATCCGAACTGCTCGCCCTCAAGCAGCGCATCGCCGAGCTGCTAGTCGAATGCAAGGCAAACCCCTACGCCGGCGAGATGATGGGCTCAGGGCGTCATCCTGAGCTGGCCGGCTGCCGAAGGGTTCGATTCGACATCCCCACGCACCAGGGCAAGCCGCGCTTCCGGCTCATCTACCGCAACGAACCATCGGACGGAGCACCCGCCGAGTGCCGCTGGCTCGCGGTCGCGCCTCGTGCCGGACTGCGAGCACATCGCCGAGCGAGTCAACGCTCGCGGCATGGACCGTGAAGGGGCTGTAACCGCCAGCGATCTGCGATCTTCGGGCCTCGCCGAGTCGCAACCGCTGCGATAGCGCCCTACGACTGCTCGATGAATCCGGGCCGAGTGCGCTGCTGACCGGCGACGGTCCCCGGCGCAACAAGAAAGGGGGCCGGCTGCGGCCAGGACAAGCGGGCCCGCGCCCGCCGACCGACGACAGCTCGGTGGGCCGGAGCTAGCGATCTTTCAGGGCTGGGCGCACTGGGATCTAATCGGAGTTCCCGCGACGTCTGTCTTTGGCGGCGGCAGCTACCCCGATCAGCACGCTTGACCCACCGGCCCCCGCCGGCACCGGCCATGCAGTCCCACGCAACGCGCAAATGATCGCGGCAACCCCCAGGCCCACCGTCAATGCCAGGAGGATCACCTGCCCCACGACACTGACCCATCGCTCCGCCAGCTCGACCCTGACGAATCGACGTTCGACGTCCCGCTGCTCTCGATATGACTGGTTAGCCATCTCGCTCCAGCGCGCACGCCGCGACCTCCCCGCCTAGGTGCGCGACATGCGTCTTGGACGCGATATGGAACCATCAACAAATCAGCAGCACCGATCATTCCCGGGGCGGGGCCGGAAATGACTTTCCTGGCCGCATTCGCGGCGGCCCTTGACAAGCGGCCTCTCTAGGCCACTTGGCAGGTGCGGTAGTTCTGCATGGCGAACATGTCCCAAATTGTACCGGGCCGACGCGGCCGAGACGGTCGTCTGCTCGACCAACCTCCCACGAGGCACCGAGAGCCGGGCGCGCCCGGCGGGGCCTCACACCTCGAAATCGTCACGCTCGCCGTCGCCATTGAGGGCGGTATGCGTCACTTGCCTCGGAGCGTCTCCCTAGCCCAGCGCAATAGCCGCGCTATGCCGGAGTCGCGATTCCGCGGAGGCCGGGGCGGCGGGTGCCCGAGTCGGTGGAGGATTCCCACACGTTCAAGCAACCCAAGGACGGATGGTGTCACGCCTACGAGACGCCAGTGGTGAGCGGGCCTATTGCTGCTCGGACTTGGGGCGGCCGACGTTCTCGGTGCCTGGTGTCTTCGGCGGGGGCGGCGGAGGTGCTGGTCCCTGCATTTTTGCGGGGGTGTGCCCCTTCCTGACAGGCGCGTGCCCCTCTTGGAGTCGCTCCCATCGCGGCGCACCATGACCGCCATGGACCTCGCGCGGCGGGTCGGTCCTCGAATCTTTCTCAGCCATCTCCTAGTGCAGCGTCTCAGTTTTAGTTGTTGATTGCCTCGAGGGTGACGCGGCCGCGGCGGACCTTCTGCAGGATCGAGTCGGCGGTCGCGGTCCAGGTGAATGGCTGTGGGTCGGTGTTGGTGGCGTC
>Ga0116215_1001919_pt1 | contig 13352 bp, 10 predicted proteins | sample Sb_taG_7_FD_89698 | JGI IMG/M metagenome (GOLD analysis project Ga0116215, IMG submission 89698) | Peat soil microbial communities from Weissenstadt, Germany - Sb_50d_2_FS metaG | ecosystem: Environmental > Terrestrial > Soil > Wetlands > Peat | place: Germany: Weissenstadt | collected 2010-09-21 | reverse complement strand
GCATGTCCCCGCGGAAGCTGAGCTTTGACCTTCGCGGCGCGGCGCGTGAGATGAGCGTCCGCATCGCCGAGGAGCTCGACTATCGGCTCGAGGCGGCCAATCAGGCCGAGTTTGCCGAGTACTACCGCGGACACCCGTTCATCCACGTCCCGGAGGTGGTCGATGAGTTGTGCACCGATCGTGTGCTGACCCAGGAGCTCGTGCGGGGCTGGTCCTGGAGCGATGCCCTCGCCGCCGGGCAGGAGCTGCGTGACCAATGGGCGGAGGCGATCTGGCGCTTCGTTTATGGCACTTATAAACATCTCTGTATGTTCAACGCTGACCCGCATCCCGGAAACTATGTGTTCCATGAGGACGGGAGCGTCAGCTTCCTGGACTTCGGCTGCGTCAAGCGCTTCCGCCGCGAACAGGTCGAAATGGTGGACGCGATCGGGCGCGCATGCTTGCGTCATGACGTGCTCGGAACATGGCGGGCGTGCGTGGAGGCTGGGTTCTGGCGGTCCTCAGATCCCGTCACGCCGGAGGAAGTGTTCGCCTACTGGTGGGAGGGCTTTGCGATGCTATGGGCGGAGCAGCGGTTCGTAGTGACTCCGGAGTATGTGGCAAGGAGGATCGAGCGCAGGTGTTCGCCGAATGGCCCCTCGGGCAACGTTTTCCGGCACATCACCGCGTCGCCCGAGTACACGATCATGAGCCGGATCGAGGTGGGGTCGGCCTCGGTGGTCGCGCAGCTGCATGCAGGCAATCATTGGGGCTACATAGCAGCAGAGCACTTGGAGAACGCCGCGCCGCGTACCGCGATGGGCAAGCGCGAGCGTGCGTTCTTCGAGGAACGCCAGGCGGCGGGCCATGTCTGACCGGGCGGCCTGCGTCATGGAACCCAACGTGACGAGTGGTGCAGGGCGCGGGAAGCACCCACGGAGCCAGCGCGTGATGGAGCCCAAGATTTGGATCCGTGTCGTAGCCCTCCTAGTAGTCTGCCTGTGCCTGAGTTCGTCTGCTATCGCACGAGCCAGCGAGACGGCAACTCTCCAAGCGAGCTTCAGCCCAGATGCGCTCGGAGCACCGACCGACCTCTCGGCGTCGGTGAGGTTCGGCTCGACCACGCCGGGTCCGCAGCCGCCGCTCACGAAGGTCACCGCCTACGGTCCTTCCGGGATGTCCTTGGACGTGCGCGGTGCCGGTATCTGCACCGCGACCCCGGCGACGCTGGAGGCCGTGGGGCCGACCGCCTGCCCGCGCGACTCGCGCGTCGGCTTCGGCACGGCAACGGGCTTGGTCGAACTGGCCGGAGAATTGATCCAAGGGCCGTTCTCGCTCGAATTCTTCCTTGCGCCCACGCAGGACGGACGCCGGCGGCTGTTGATCTACGTCAACGCGGTGACGCCGGCCGTCGAGCAGCTCGTGATGGTGGCCAATGAAGTCCGCGCACCCCGGCCGTATGGCATGGGCATCAGCTTTCAGGTGCCGATCGTCCCGAACTTCCCCGGCGCGCCGCTCGGCTGGGTGGAACACGTGCTCCTCACGTTCGGCTCGACGAACGTCGCCTATTACCACACCATCCGCGGCAGGAGGCAGTTGGTTCACGTCAGAGGCCTCGTCACCCCCAAGGCGTGTCCGCGCGGGGGCTTTCCGATCGAGGGCGATCTCGAATTCGTCGACGGCAGCACGACGATCGCCAGGACCACGATCCCATGTCCGCACAGGTAGGAAAGAGAAAGGCTTACGTGATCCTGTTGACCTCGGTCGTCTCTGCGTGTCTGAGCGGTGTCGCCCTCGGGTCGCCCTCGCAGACATTCACACTCGGTGCGAGCTTCACCCCGAACGAGCTCGGCGCACCGACCAACCTCTCGACCAACATGACCTTCGCCTCGAGCGCAGGCGTGCCCCAGCCAGTCAGCGATGTCGTTGCTTACGGGCCCGCGGGCCTTGCGGTGGATGTGCACGGTATCCCCACTTGTGAACGCGCAAAGCTGGAAGCTGACGGACCGAGCGGCTGTCCGGCGCAGTCGCGCGTTGGCTTCGGCGGCGGCGTGGGCGTGGTCGAACTCGCGGGCGCGCTGGTCAAAGAGCCATACACGCTCGACTTCTTCCTCGCCCCACGAGAACATGGGCATCTGGCGATGCTGATCTACGTCAGCGCCGCCAACCCGGTCCCCGTGCAGCTCGTGCTGGCCGCGAAGGGAATCCACGGGCCGAGGCCATACGGCTTCGGTCTTGCGGTCGAAGTGCCCGCGGTGAACACCCTTCCAGGAGCGGCGCTCGCCTCCGTCGAAACCAGCTACGCATCGCTCGGCGGGGCGAACATCGCCTACTACAGGACGATCCACGGCAAGCGCAAGCTCGTGCATGTGAAGGGCCTGATCGAGCCCGCGACGTGTCCCAGCGGCGGCTTCCCGTTCGAGGCGCTCGTCACCTTCGCAGAAGGCAGTACAAGCACCGGCAGTTACTCCTCCCCCTGCCCCCGGGCGCGCCGATGAGATCGCCCGCCGTGCTCCGCTGTCCACGCCGTCGCGCCGTCCGGGCAGCAAAGGTTGCAGGGTGCGCGTGTGCGATGCCAGCCGCGCTGAGCGCGTGCGCTGTGCTGGTGGCCTCGGCGCACGCGGAAACCTACGCCACGATCACGCCGCTGCTCTACCCCGACCGTCTCGGGGCCAGGGGTGCGCTCAGCTTGACCATCCAATTCGCCGACCCCGGTGCCGGAGTACCCGCGCCTGTGCGCCGCTCGATCCTGCGCTTTCCCGCCGGGATGACGCTCGAAGTGCCCCACCTGCGCAGCTGCAGCGCGTCGCGCCTGCGAGCGCGCGGGGCCACCGGGTGTCCCGCCGAATCGGCGCTCGGTCGAGGGCACGCGCTCGTGGAGGCGCACGTGGGATCGCAGACACTCACCGAGAACGTCTCGTTGTGGGTCTTCCTGGGCCCGCTGCAAAACCTTCAGCCATCGATCGAGATCCTCGCCCAGGGCTACACCCCGTTCGATGAGCGAGTCGTGCTCGACGGAACGATGCTCCCCACAGGTGGCCCTTACGGTGAAGCGCTGACGCTGTCGATTCCCCCGATCCCGACGCTGACCTTCGAGCCGGATGCCTCGATAGTCACATTCTCGCTCGTGATCGGGGCACATGAGCAGCGCAAGGCGCGCGACGCGAACACAGTTCGGCTCCCCGCCAGCTGCCCGCGGGGCGGCTTTCCGTTCGCTGCCGAATTCAGCTACGCCGACGGTTCCAGCGGCAGCTCCGTCAACACGGCGCCGTGTCCATGACGCGCGTATCGGCAAAGCTCTGCGCCGTCGTGGCGACCTCCATGCTCGCTTTCGGCTTGTCGATCGCAGCGTCGTCTTTCCGCGCCCTCGCCGCCGCTGCGGCCGGCCCCCCAGCGCGTGCGGCGCGGACGATCTCGCTGAACGAGACCGGGCGCTTGCACCTCACGAGCAAACACAACTTCACGCTCAACGAGGTGGGCTCGGCGTCGGGCACGGCAGCGGGCACGATCTATGTGCATCTCACCGCGGTCTCCAGCAGCCGCGTGACAGCGGAAATCAACATCTATCCACATGCGGGCTCGATCTCTGGCCGTGGAACTGGGAGTTACCGCCGCTCGGGCGAAACAGCGAGCTTCTCTGGGTCCATGTCGATCGTCGGTGGGACGGGGCGCTACGCGCGCATCCACGGTTCCGGCTTGAGCTTCAGCGGCACGATCCAGGAATCCAACAACGACGCGATCACGGTGCGCGTGAGCGGCCGTGTATCGGACTGACTCGGACGACCATGCGGCTCCTCGGGCCGACTGCGACGGACGGGTGCCGGGAGATCGGGGGATCGAGTGCTCGAGCTCTGTGAGCTCGTAAAGCACTATCGGGCCGTCGGCGGCGAGCTCGTGCGGGCGGTGGACCGCGTTTCGCTGACGGTTGCCCCGGGGGAGACGGTCGTGCTCTACGGGCCGAGCGGGTCGGGCAAGACGACGCTGCTGCTGATGATCGCGATGCTGCTCGCGCCCACGTCCGGCTCGATTCTGATCGGAGGTCGTGACGTGGCGACGCTCTCAGATCGCGAGGCATCTGGGTTCAGGCTCTCCGAGCTGGGTTTCATCCGTCAGAGCTTTGACCTGTTGCCGGGCGTCAGCGCGCTCGACAACGCCACGTTGAAGCTGCTCAAGACCAGGCGCTGGGGCGAGGCGCGGCGCGAGATCGCGCCGCTGCTCGAACAGCTCGGCCTGGGCGAGCGGCTGCGCCATCGCGCGGAGACGCTGTCGATGGGGGAGCGCCAGCGCGTGATGATCGCCCGTGCGCTCTCCACCCAGCCGCGTCTGTTGCTCGCGGATGAGCCGACGGGCAGCCTCGACAGTCGTCGTGGCGGCGAAGTGTTCGAGCTGTTGCGCAAGCTCTGCCGCGAGCGCGAGGTCGCTTCGGTGATCGTCAGCCACGACCCGATGGCGGCCGCCTACGCCGATCGCGTGCTCGCGCTGCGCGACGGCAGGCTCTCGGAGTATGTCGGCGATCGGGCGCACTCCCAGCCGGCTGACAGCGGGCGGGCGGGTGCGCTCTCCGCCCCACTGCGCGGTTAGTCATGAAGCCGCTGAACGCGTTGCAGCTCTATCGCGTGCGCCTGCGCGCGCATTGGATCCAGGAGGCCCTGGCGGCAGTGGGCATCGCGGCTGGGGTCGCGCTGCTGTTCGCCTCGCAAGTGTCGAGCTCGAGCTTGCAGAGCTCCGTGTCACAGCTCTCGCGCGGGATCGCAGGCGACGCGACGCTGCAGATCATGGCGCGCAGCCCGCAGGGCATGCCGGCAAGTCTGCTCGCGCGGGTACGCGCGATCGACGGGGTGCGTGTCGCGGCGCCGGTGCTGGAATCGGGCGCTAACGCAATCGGCACGAGGGGACGCACCGTCTCGGTGCAGTTGATCGGCGCAGACGCGAGCCTTTCTCGGCTGGGCGGGGCACTCGTGCGTCACGCCGCGCTGCGCCCATTCGCGGGCATCGGCGCGGTCGTGTTGCCGGCACCGCTGGCACGCGCGCTTGGCGTCAGCGCCTTCGGCCAGGAAGTCCACTTCCAGCTCGCCGGCCACATGACGGAGTTGCCGTTGTACTCGCAGCTTCGCGAAAGTCAGATCGGCTCGCTGGCAGCGAGCGCGGTCGCGATCGTGCCGCTCGCCTCAGCGCAGCAGATGACTGGGCTGATCGCTCGCCTGAGCCGCATCCTCGTGGCGCCCGCCGCGGGGGCCGGACCTCGGGTACGGGTGGCACTGCGGCGGCTCGCCGCGCGACGCCTGAACGTCGCGTCGATCGACTACGAAGAAAGGCTGTTCGCGAAGGCTGCTGCCGCGAGCAGCCAGTCGAGCGCGCTGTTCGCTGCGGTCAGCGCGCTCGTGGGCTTCCTGTTCGCGTTCAACGCCATGCTGCTGACCGCTCCGCAGCGCCGGCGTCTCGTCGTCGACCTGCGCCGCAACGGCTACACCACGCGGACCGTGATCGGGGTGCTGACGCTCGACGCCGTCATCCTCGGGCTGGTCGGGTGTGCTCTAGGCTTGACGCTGGGCGAAGAGCTGTCCATCCACCTGCTGCACTCCAACCCGGCGTTCCTGTCGCTTGCCTTCGCAGTCGGCTCGCAGCGCGTCGTCAGCTGGCAGAGCGTGGCGTTCGCGACCGGCGGGGGTATGTTGGCCGCGCTCGTGGCGGTGCTCGGCCCGCTGCGCGACAGTCTCACGCGCGACCCGCTCGCCGTGATCGCCTCCCGGACAAGCGCGGACACGACTCGCGCCTTCCGATGGCTCGCGCTCGCCGGCGCGGCCTGTGCTGGTGCGGCCACGCTGATCCTGCTCGCGGCGCCGGATGCGGCGATCCCGGGCATGGTGCTGCTCATCGCCTCCCTGCTGCTGGTGCTGCCGCTCGTGCTCAGCGTGACGCTCGCGCTGGTCCAGCGGCTGGCGCGCACGGTCGTTGGCGCCGTCGCGCACGTCGCGGTGATGGAGCTGAGCGCGGCGGGCGCGCGCGCGGTCGCGATCACCGCTACCGGCGCGATCGCGATCTTCGGCAGCGTCGCGATCCAGGGGGCGCACGACGATCTGCTCAAAGGGCTGGACAACGCCGCGCACGACATGAACGCGTTCACCGACGTGTGGGTCTCGCCCGCCGGCGCGTATGACCTCATGACCACCGCCCCGTTCGCGCCAGTCGATCAAGCCAAGCTCGAACGTCTGCCCGGCGTACGGGCGGTGCGCCTCTATCGCGGCGGGCTGCTCGACTACGGTCAGCGCCGTGTGCTGGTGATCGCGCCGCCGGCCCAGGCCACGCCGCTGCTGCCCGAAGCCCAGCTCGTGCAGGGCGACGCACGCCTGGCAACGGAACGCGTGCGTGCCGGCGGCTGGCTCGTACTCTCGCAGGCGATCGCCTCAGAACGCCACCTGCACATCGGCCAGGTCCTCACGCTGCCAACGCCGAACCCGACGCGTATGCGCATCGCGGCGCTGTCCACCAACATCGGTTGGGCGCCCGGCGCGATCGTGATGAACGCCTCCGACTACGCGCGCGCGTGGGGCAGCCAGGACGCCAGCGCCTACAACATCCTGCTCGCGCCCGGCGTGTCGCCGGCCTGGGCTGTGCACGAGATCGCACGTGCTATGGGCCAGGGCTCGGGGCTCTCTGCACAGAGTGCGCAGGCGCGGACCGCCGCGCAGAGCGCGCTCAGCCGTCAGGCGCTCGCACGTCTCACCCAGATCGCCGCGCTGATCCCGATCGTCGCGGTGCTCGCGATGGCTGCGGCGATCAGCGCGATGATCTGGCAGCGCCGGCCGCGCCTGGCCAAGCTCAAGCTCGAGGGGCTGCCTCGCGCCGAGTTGTGGGGCACGATCCTGCTCGAGAGCGCGCTGCTGGTGGGTGTCGGCTGTCTGACCGGTGCGGTGTTCGGTCTCTACGGTCAGCAACTGGCCGACCGCGCGCTCGCGCAGACGATCAACTTCCCGATCGTGCACTCCGTCACAGCGCTGAGCGCGACCTCGAGCCTCGCGCTCATGACCGCCACCGCGCTCGCGATCCTCGCGATCCCCGGCTATCTCGCCGCCTCCGTGCCGGCGGCGCTCGCGCTCGCGGACTGAGACCCCTGCTCCATTCGCACAGACGTTCAGTGGGCAGGCGGTTGTGGGCAACCCGACGCCGCTGCGCGCTTAACAGCGGATTACTCAGAGTCCGCGCACTGAGACAGTGGGGACATGGTCAAGTACTCACGGAGGGTGACGCCGATATTGCTCGCGCTGCTGCTTGTAGCTGCCGCCGCAGGCCCGGCCGCTGCGCAGACGACCTCGCTCGAAGCTGTCTCCCAGGCGCGGCTGGTCATCCAGGGAACCCCGGCCAGCGGCTCGATCGGCCGCTCGATCGCCTCGATCCCGAACCTGACAGGCGATCATCGCCCGGCGCTCGCGATCGCGTCGCCCTATGAGTCGCTGCCGGGACGCACGCGCGCGGGAGTTGTATATGTGGTGTTCGACACGCCGCGCGCCGGCACGGTGGCGCTTGGCGATCCCACTCTGCACGGCTTTCGCATCATCGGCGGCCCCTACTACGATGCCGGACTGGCGGTCACCTCCGCCGGGGACGTCAACGGCGACGGTCGCGGCGATATCCTGCTCAGCGCGCCGCGCCACGGCATCACCTGCCGGACCCCGATGAGCGGGCCCTGCGGCTACCGGGCGCCGGCCGTGGCCTTCGTCATCTACGGCAAGGCCGACGAAGGCACCGTCGACCTCGCCCACCTCAAACCCTCGCAGGGTTTCGAGATCAAGGGCATACCGGGAGGCGCCGGTACGGGAGCGGGCGTGCTCGCGGGCCTGGGCAACTTCGCAGGCGACGGCCTCAGCGCGATCGCCGTCAGCGGTGTGCAGTACACGGCCTCCGGGCTGAACTACCGTGAAGGCGTCTACGTCATCTACGGCAGTCGCCACCCGAGCGATGTCGACCTGCAGAATCTCGGCACGCGCGGCTTTCGCATCGACACCCAGAGCGGTGGCTCAGTCGTCGCGGCGGTGGGAGACGTCAACGGCGATGGGCGTACCGACCTGATGCTGAACGCGGGAGATCCCAGTCACTACGAGGATTTCGTCCTCTTCGGCCGGCGCTATCAGGGAACGATCTCACCCGGTCGCGCCGGTGCGAGCGGGTTCGCGATCACAGGGCTGAACGGCTACGGGTTCTCGTTTGGGGGTGTCGGCGACGTCAACGGAGATCACCGTGCTGACGTGCTCGCTGTGCGCAACCTCCTCGGGTCCACCGGCGGGGCAGAGGTCGATGTCGTGTACGGAGCCCCGTCGAGCGCCACGGTGAACCTCACCCACCTGGGCGCGCGTGGCGCGCGCATCCTCACCGGACCGGCGCCGGCCGGCAGCGATGTGCAGCTGTGGGGCTTCACTGGCCTGGGCGACCTCAACGGCGACGGACGGGCAGACTTCGCGATCGCCAGCGAGACCTGGCCGACGAGCAGCGGCGGCGGCTTCCTCCAGGGCACGGTCAGCGTGATCTACGGCGCGCCGTTCGCCAGCCCGCTCTCGCTCGCGAACCTCGGCAGCGCCGGCTACCAGCTCACCGGACCGTCGCCCTCTGCAGTTGGCCCAACAGGCGATGAGCTCGGCTTCGGCGTGGCCGCGCTCAATGGCTTCGCCGAAGAAGGTCGCCCACTGTTCGCCGTCGGCGCGCCCGGGCTCGGTCTCCCCGGCATGCAGCCCGGCGTGGGTGCCTTCGGCGAGGTCCTCCTCGAGCCCTAGCTCGCGACCGTCAGCGAGCGCGTCACAGACACCGAGCTCAGCCCCTCTGTCCGCCGAAATGGGCCAAGCCGACGCGGGGACTCGAACCCCGGACCCCTTCATTACGAGTGAAGTGCTCTACCAGCTGAGCTACGTCGGCGCGGCTCCTGATGCTAGCGCCGCGCCCGTCTGGACCGGGGCGGCGCCCGGCGGCTGCTCTGGCGCCGCCTCCTCGCCACCCGACAGCTCCGCGAGCGCGCTCAGCAGCGACTCGCCGTGCTTCTCACAGAACGCCGGGCCGATCCCGCGGACCTCGAGCAGACCCGCGAGGCTGCCCGGCCGCTCGCGCAACAGCGCGCGCAAGGTCGCATCGCTCGCCACCGTGAACGCGGGCTTGCCCTGCGCGCGCTCCCAGCGCCACGCGCGCAGCCGCTCGAACTCGCGCTCGTCGACCGGCTCGAGCTGCTCGTGCTCTCCTCCGCTTGCCGGCTGTGCGTGCGCCCCGAGGTCCGCGCCCCGGGCGGCGCCGGCGCCCGGGGCCCCGCGTCCGGCTCGCGCGCTGCGAGGACTCCCAATCCCATTCGCCGCCAGCGCTCGCCTGAGCCCCTCATCCGGATCGCAGATGTCACAGCAGCGCCCCGTCGGCGCGCCCTGCTCGCTGTCGCCGAAGTGGTCGAGGATCTGGCGCCTGCGACACGTCTGCCCGTCCGCGCTGTAGCGCTCGATCGAGCGGTAGGACTCCCACGCTCGGTCCCTGGCCGCCTTGATCGCCGCGTACGCCTTGCGCGGGCTGCCCCTGCCCGTCAATGTCACCAGCAGCCCGTCGCGGCCTCCCGGCTCGAGCTCCACCGCGCCCGCCCGCTCGGCGATCGACAGCAGCACCCGCTCGCGCTCGTCAAGCTCCCCGTGTCCGATCCGCGCCACCCCTTCGTCCGCGCTCGCGCGCAGGCGCGCGACGTAGCGGCGCACGTCATCGACGCTCGTCTGCCGATCCTTTATAAACCTGATCAACCGCCCCAGGTCCACCCTCGCCGCCAGCAGCAACGCGCGCGAGGGCTCGCCGTCGCGGCCCGCCCTGCCCGCCTCCTGGTAGTACGCCTCCAGGCTCGTCGGCAGCGCCCAGTGCGCCACCGTGCGCACGTTCGCCTTGTCCACGCCCATGCCGAAAGCGTTCGTCGCCACCACCACCTCCGCGTCACCCTCCATGAACGCCGCCTGGCTCTGGCGACGCGCCTGTGGGCTCATGCCCGCGTGGTAGGCGACCGTTGCGATTCCCGCCCCGGCGATCTCCGCCGCGGTCTCCTCGGTGTCCCTGCGCGTGCCGCAGTACACGATCGCCGGCAGCGCACCGGCGGGTGGGACTCCATCTTGGGCTCCATCGGCAGGCGGCGCAGCGGTCAACGCGTACATCAGCGCGGCGCGCTTGCGCGCCATCGCTCCCTTGCCCTCCACGCTCACCACGTCGAACGTCAGGTTCGGCCGGTCGAAGCCGGAGCGGATCGACACCCAGTCGCGCAGGTCCAGCCGCTCGGCGATCTCCTGCGCCACGCGCGGCGTCGCGGTCGCCGTCGCCGCCATCACCGGCGGGCGTCCCGGTCGATCGCCCGCGCCGGTCGCGCCCGCAGTGGAAACGCCGCCGAGCGACGCGATCGCGTCGTGCAGGCGCAGGTAGTCCGGCCTGAAGTCGTGGCCCCACTCGGCCACGCAGTGCGCCTCGTCGACCACGAACAGCGCCACCCGCCTGCTCGCCAGCGCGCGCCTGAATGCCCCCGAGGCGAACCGCTCGGGCGCCGCCAGCACCAGCTGCGCAACGCCCGTCTCGATCTCCGTCAGCGCCTGCGCGTTGTGGCCCTCCTCCATCCCCGACGCGAGCATGCACGCGCGCACCCCCGCCTCCCGCAGCCTGCGCCACTGGTCGCTCATCAGCGCGATCAGCGGGCTCACGACGACCACCAGGGGGTGGGCGGTGCCCCGCTGGTCGGGGTCGGCCGAGTGGGCGGACATCCAGTCCGTTGCCAGCGCCGGCAGCTGGTAGCACAGCGACTTGCCGCCGCCCGTCGGCATCACCACCAGGCTGTCGCGGCCGTCCAGCGCCGCCTGCACCGCCTCGCGCTGCCCCGGCCTGAACCGCTCCAGGCCGAAGCGCGCGAGCAGCTCCTCAGGCGTCGGCATTGGCGTCGACGCCGCATCGGCCCCTGGGGGCGCCGTTGTGATCGTGCGCATTCCCAGAAAGCTAGCCAGTGCTTCGGCCGGGACTCCTGCGCTCCCACACCACGCTCGCACCCCGCGCCGGCACCAGCGTGATCGCGCGCCTGCGGATGCGCTCCCCCTGCGGAGACGATGCGTCTCTATGGGTGAGGCGGGCATTCCATCCCCGCGGCGCCCGCGGCGCGAGCTCGCCGAGCATCGTCCTCAGCATCAGCTTCATCTCCAGCAGCGCGAACGACGCGCCGATGCAGCGACGGATGCCGCCGCCGAACGGGATCCAGGAGAACGTCTCGGGCGCCGCCTCCAGGAAGCGCTCCGGGCGGAACTCGCGCGGCTGCTCGTACACCTGCGGGTTGCGGTTGGTGAGGTAGATTGATGGCACCACCCGCGTGCCCGCCGGGAGCAGGTAGCCACCCACCTCCAGCTCGCTGCGCAGCATCCGCACCACGACCGGCACCACCGGGCGCACGCGCAACGTCTCGTGCACCACCGCGGTCATGTACTCCTCGCCGTCATCCGCGTCGATCTCCGCCACCAGCCGCGCCAGCTTGTCCGGGTGGCGCACCAGGCGCTCCACCGCCCACGCCACTGACGTGGACGTCGTCTCATGCCCGGCCAACAGCAGCGTCACCAGCTCGTCGCGCAGCTCGGTGTCGGTCATCGCCTGGCCGTCCTCATCGCGCGCACCCAGCAGCAGCGAGAGGATGTCCGCGCGGCTCTCCACGTCGCTCTGCGCGCGCCTGCGCGCGATCTCCTCGTAGATGAGCACGTCCAGGCGATCGAGCGCGCGCCCGATCGCGCCCTTGGGACGCTCCCTGCTCGGCCCGCTCAGCGCCGCCCGCAGGATCGTCAGCAGCTGCGCCGGCTCGAGCAGGTTCGTGATCCCCTCCTTCAGCGGGCCCATGCGCTCGGCCTCCACGCCGAACACCGCCCGCAGGATCACCTCCAGTGTGATCGCGCGCGTGTGGCGCTGCAGCTGCATCGGGCGGCCCAGCGGCCAGCGCGCCATCTCCCTGCGCGTCGCCTCCACGATCACGTCCTCGTACTCGCGCATGCGCTCGCCGTGGAATGGCGGCAGCAGCAGCTTGCGCTGACGCATGTGCTCGGGCCCTGTCAGCACCAGCACGGAGCTGGCACCCAGCACTGGCGCCACCGGCGAGGCGCCCGCCGCCGACGGCGCCACCTCCGCGGGCGCCGTGAACACCGTCTTGATCGCCTCCGGGTCGCTGAACATCGCCAGCTTCAGCCCGCTCGGCCAGAACGTCACCGTGAACGCGTCACCGAGCGTGCGCGCGCAATGGTCCATCAGCCATGTCGGCGCGAGCGCCCACGCGAGCGTCTGCGCCAGCGCCGGCATGCGCGGGCCGCGCGGCAGTCGCTGCCTCGCAGCGACATCCAGCGGCGCGGCTGCTGGCGACTCTGTGCGTGCGGCGGCGGGGGCGGTGGCCATCGTCGCCTACACGTTACCCCTACCCCGGCGCCTTGGCCGGAACCTTGGCACGCTTCGCACCATCGGACGCGGGCGCCTTCGCGTGATCGCCTTTGCCGCGGTCGTGGTCGAGCACGTTGCCCACGACGTGCTTGACGCTGTGCGCGGCGTGCCCGACCACGTGTCTGACGCCCGGCGAGATCGCGTATGCCAGCAGCGTCGCCGCGATCCCCGCGGTCGCGATCGCGAGCACCAGCCGCGAGCGTCGACGCTCGCTCTCCGGGGAGGCCGGGCGCGCGCTGAACGGTGAGATCGCCATCCTCGAACAGACGCTAGCGCCTGACACGTCCGCGCACGGAGGGCAGGCGGTGGGGGGCAGCCCGGTGCGTACGCCCGCGGGCCAAGCCCGCCTGGTGCTCGAGCAGCGCCTGCGCGAGCAGCGTGTGCGCCTGTTCGATCTCCCGCCGCGACAGTCGTGGTGGCAGCTTCGCCAGGTAGCGCACGAGCATCCGTGCGGGAGCCACGCGCACGCCCCTCCTGCGGGCCATCGGCCGGTCCACCCACGCGCGGCTGAACACGATCAGCGGTTCCACGTCCTCACCGGTCACCCGCTCGATCGCGCTCTGCTGCGCACGCGCCTGGTTGAGCATCCCGCCGTGCAGCCGCGCCACCCGGATCGGCCCCGGGTGACTCTTGGTCTCGATCGTGAACACCCCCGGTGGGCCGATGAGGATGTGATCGACGTTGCCCCTACCCAGGCTCGCGTCGTGGATCACCCGCCACCCGCGGTCTGCCATCTGATCGAGCAGGCCGCCCACCTGCTCCTCGCCGGTGGCGCCGCGATCGCGACGCTCGACGAGCGGTAGCACGTAGCGCGATATCACGAACATGCTCGCCAGCAGCGCGATCTCGGAGGCCAGAAAGCGCTCGTCGTGCAGACCGAAGGTCCGGCCGAGCAGCGCCGTCGCCACCGCCAGCGCCCCCAGGCT
>Ga0116215_1001918_pt1 | contig 13354 bp, 11 predicted proteins | sample Sb_taG_7_FD_89698 | JGI IMG/M metagenome (GOLD analysis project Ga0116215, IMG submission 89698) | Peat soil microbial communities from Weissenstadt, Germany - Sb_50d_2_FS metaG | ecosystem: Environmental > Terrestrial > Soil > Wetlands > Peat | place: Germany: Weissenstadt | collected 2010-09-21 | reverse complement strand
TGGCTCAGTTGAGGCTGTCATAGCCCCACAGCGTCACGAGGTCACGACCGAGGTACTCGCTCAGCGCGACGACCTCCGGCTCGAAGCGACGGCGCAGCTCGTGCAGCAGGTCCTCATCTGGCGGCCGTGGCTCGCTGAAGAACATGCGGTTGCGAATTGCCACGGCCGACTCGCGACTGAGTCCGCGCGGCGCAAGCCTCTTCGCTGCGCTCTGCAGAGCTCGCGGCACCGGGCCCTCTCCGGCGGCCAGCGTGTGCACGAGCGAGTGCAACCGCGGCGAGCGCACGCGCACGGTGGGGTTGGATTCCCGGACGTCGATCGGATGCGTGTCGTCCACCCCGAGGAAGCGTTGCACCTGTCGCACCGTCGCCTCGTTGTCGCGGCGATAGTCGTCGTAGATCAGCACGAGCACGTTGTCCGCTGGAAACGTCGCGTGGTATCGACGCAGCTGCTCGACATAGCGAACGTACTCCGAATAGAGCGTCCCCTGTGGCCCCCAGAACGCGTTGCCGGGCAGCTGCCTGCCCGCTCGCCTGGTGTCCTCGAGGGCGAGCGCTTTGCGCAGGCTCTTCTCCGGCTCCATGTAGATCTGCACGAACTGAAGATGCAGCGAGTGAAGAAAGCTCGCCGGCTCGCGCAGGATGGCGATGATGTGCGCGCTGGGTTGCACTTCGGCGATCCGCCCGGCGGCCGTACGCGACCACAGATACGGAGCCGAGGCCTCGCCCGCCCGCTGCCCCGGCGTCGCCGGCGAGAACAGCGACAGGTACTCCTCGAGCGTGCCGGGGGTGGAGCCGAAGCTGCGCGGCGTAGCGGCGGGAGGACGCAGCTCGTCGGCCAGGAAGTACGGCTCCTTGTTCTTGGGCATGTAGATCTGCGGGTGGCGCTTGAGCATGTCGCGCAGCGCCGTCGTGCCGCTCTTGGGATGCCCGACGATGAAGAAGTCAGGTACGCGTCCGTGCGTCACATCGGGCGAATCGGTAGAGACCATCGTAGCCGCAGAGTGTAACGTTGTGTCAACCGTCCGACGAGGCGGCACGGACCCTGAACACCACCAGTTCGCAGGTGGTTCCGGCGTGCCCTAGATCATCAGTCTAGGTCGTCGTAGCCCCAAAGAGTTACCAAGTCGCGACCGAGGTACTCGCTCACCGATTCGACCTCTGGCTTAAAGCGCCGGCGCAGGTCGCGCATGAGCTCCTGATCGGGTGGGGGAGGGTCGATGTAGCGCACGCGGCGCCACAGCGACGCGGCCGCTTCGCGTTCGCGCAGCGGCCGCGGTTGCAGCGCACCGAGCGTCCGCGAGATCGGCCGCCCCGGTCGGGTGCGGGCGAGGATGGATACGGCGCGGCTGATCTGGTCGAGATACACCGAGCGCGGGGTGCGCAGCGAGCTGAGCTCGACCGTGCGCAGTGGCGCGCTGTCGTCGACCTCTAGGAAGCGCAGCACCTGGCGTACCGTGCCCTCGTTGTCAGCGCGAAAGTCGTCGTAGATCAGCACGAGCACGCGCTCCGCCGGGAACACCTGGTGATAACGGCGCAGCTGCTCGGTGTAGCGCACGATCTCCGAATACAGCAGCACGGCGGGGTACTGCGAGAAACGGGGGATGCGTTTGCCCTGGCGCCTGGCCTGCTCGAGGCCGATTGCCTTGCGGAAGTCCTTCTGCGTCTCGTCGTAGTTGCGCACTGCCTGCAGATGCACCGAGCGCAGCAGGCTCGCGGGCTCGCGCAGGATCGCGATGATGCGCGCGTCGGGCTGAGCTTGGGCGATGCGAGCCGCGGCGAAGGCGGAGCGCAGGTAGGTGGGCGTCGCCTCGCCGATGCGCTGCACGGGGCGCGCATCGGCGAACAGCGCGCGGTAGCCCTCGAGCGTGCGTGGCTGCTTGCGTGTGCTCGATGCGGGTCGCCAGTAGCGCGTGCGAGCCTCAGGCGTGAAGTAGCGCGGCTCCTTCACCGGCATGTGGATCTGCGGGTGATCGGCCAGCATCGCGGTGAGAGCGGTCGTGCCGCACTTGCCGTGGCCGACGATGAAGAAGTCCGGGAGCCGTCCCTCTGATGCGGGCGACGCCGGCGCAGCAGTACGCGAAACCGTGCTCGTCGCCGCGGTCCGATCGCCTTCCGTGGACCCGTTTTCGGGGCGCGACATGTGCTGCGATTATAACTGTGCCCAGTGAGCTGAAAGTGGGGCGCGGGGCGTGTGCACGCCCTGGGCGCGTATCTTCCCTGGTGCTGCGTGGGCCGACGGAGCGATCAGACCACGGCTGATCGTCTCGCGCGGGCTCCATCGCAACAGCGATCATGGCGATAATCACCAGAGCACGACAGGAAGCGAGCACCACATGAGCGACGGCGGCGCGACCGCGACACCCACGGCAGAGGAGCTCTCGCGCGCAGCGATCGCCCGGGTCGACCCCTCCGGCCAGCTGGGCGACGTGCTGGCGCTGCCAGAGCACCTGCGCGATGCGCTGTGGCGTGTGGAGTCGGCGATCATGCAGGACTGGGACACGCCCGCCGGCCTGGTGGTGGCGGGCATGGGCGGGTCGGCGATCGGCGGCGCGTTGGCGCGCGCGGCGCTCGGGGATCACGCCTCGCGGCCAATCTTCGTGACGCGCGCCTACGGGCTGCCGACTTGGACCACGCCGGACACGATGGTGCTGTGCGCGAGCTATTCAGGCGACACCGAGGAGACGCTCGCGTGCTACGAGTCGGCGGGCGCGCTGGGCGCCAAGCGCACGGTAGTGACGACCGGCGGGCGCCTGGCGGAGATGGCGCGCGCGGACGGCGTGCCGGTGATCCCGCTGCCGGGCGGCTTCCAGCCGCGCGCGGCGGTCGCATACATGATCGTCGCCTCGCTCGAGGTAGCGGCTCTTTGTGGTGCAGGCCCACGCCTGACCTCGGAGATCGACGTGGCGGCATCGCACATCGAGCAGCTGGTGGCCGAGTGGGGCCCGGACGCGCCCGAGGACTCGCTCGCGAAGGACCTCGCGCGCGGGCTGCACGGCACGATCCCGGTGGTCGCGGGGGCAGGCCTGACATCGCCGATCGCATACCGCTGGAAGACGCAGATCAACGAGAACGCCAAGCAGCCGTGCTTCTGGCATGAGCTGCCCGAGCTCGACCACAACGAGATCGCCGGATGGGAGGGCGCGCGCGACGTCGGGCGTTTCTCGGCGGTGTTCCTCGACGACTCCGACGCGCACCCGCGGGTGAAGGAGCGCATGGACCTGACGGAGCGCCTGATCGCCGACAATGCCGCTGCGAGCTTCCGCTTGGAAACACGCGGGCAGACGGCCATCGAGCGCGTGATCTCGCTCGTGCTCCTAGGTGACCTGACCTCGATCTACCTTGCTGCGCTGCGCGGCGTGGACCCCGGACCGGTGCGGCTGATCGACGAGCTGAAGGCCGCGCTCGCCAAGCGCTAGCCGTCCCGGGAGCGTGTGATACCGTCCGTGACGGCCGAGGAGCGCTGCGACGGGCTGCAATCCGCCACGCTCGGCCTTCTCTGCAGCAAGGGCGCTCACCTGACCGGACAGGAGGCTTCGTCATGTCAGCAGTGACCCCCACAGCCCTTAGCACCGACTTCAAGGTCGCCGACCTCTCGCTGGCGGAGTTCGGTCGCAAGGAGATCACGCTCGCCGAGCACGAGATGCCCGGCCTGATGGCGATTCGCCGCCAGTACGCCGACGCGCAGCCGCTGAGGGGCGCGCGGATCACGGGCTCGCTGCATATGACGATCCAGACGGCCGTGCTGATCGAGACGCTGATCGCGCTCGGCGCCGAGGTTCGTTGGTGCAGCTGCAACATCTTCTCCACCCAGGATCACGCAGCCGCGGCGGTCGCGCTTGGACCAGACGGCACGCCGGAGGATCCGCGCGGCGTGCCCGTGTATGCGTGGAAGGGGGAGACGCTGGAGGAGTACTGGTGGTGCACCGAACAGGTGCTGATCTGGCCTGAGGAGGGCGCCAACGGCGAACCGGGGCCGAACATGATCCTCGACGACGGCGGCGACGCGACGCTCTTGGTGCACAAGGGCACCGAGTACGAGAAGGCGGGCGCGGTGCCCGATCCGGCGGGTGCGGACTCTGAGGAGCTGGGCGTGATCCTCTCGCTGCTGACGCGCTCGCTGGCCGAGGACACCCAGCGCTGGACGCGTATCGGCGAAGGCATCAAAGGCGTGACCGAGGAGACGACCACGGGCGTGCACCGGCTGTATGAGATGGTCGAGACCGGCGAGCTGCTGTTCCCGGCGATCAACGTGAACGACTCGGTCACCAAGTCGAAGTTCGACAACTTGTACGGCTGCCGACACTCACTGATCGACGGCATCAACCGTGCGACAGACGTGATGATCGGCGGCAAGGTCGCGGTGGTGTGCGGCTTCGGCGACGTCGGCAAGGGCTGCGCGGAATCGCTGCGTGGCCAGGGCGCCCGCGTGGTGATCACGGAGATCGATCCGATCTGCGCGCTGCAGGCGGCGATGCAGGGCTACGAGGTCAAGACGCTGGAGGATGTGATCGACAGCGCGGACATCTTCGTCACGACCACTGGCAACAGGGACATCATCAAGGCGCAGGACATGGCGCGGATGAAGCACCAGGCGGTCGTGGGCAACATCGGCCACTTCGACAACGAGATCGACATCGCCGGGCTCGCGCGGATTCCAGGCATCGAACGGGTCAACATCAAGCCGCAGGTCGACAAGTGGGTCTTCCCGGACGGCCACGCGATCATCATGCTCTCCGAGGGGCGGCTGCTGAACCTGGGCAACGCCACCGGCCACCCGAGCTTCGTGATGAGCAACTCCTTCTCCAACCAGACGATCGCGCAGATCGAGCTGTTCACGAAGAACGACGAGTACGAGAAGAAGGTCTACGTGCTGCCCAAGCACCTCGACGAGAAGGTCGCGCGCCTGCACCTGGACGCACTCGGCGTGAAGCTCACGCGGCTCACCGACGAGCAGGCCGCCTACATCGGCGTGCCCGTAGACGGCCCGTACAAGCCGGATCACTACAGGTATTAGTACCGGGCTCGTGCCGCTTTCAGGAGGGTCGCTGATCAAGCGAGGCAAGGATTGGATGGCCCACCCACCCCGCGTGGCGTGCTCCGCACGCGAGCGACCGAGGACGCAGCCTCGCGCCGGTCAGCGACCCTCCTGATGAAGGCGATGGTGCTGGCGGCGGGTCTGGGCACACGCCTGCGCCCGCTCACGTACGAGATCACCAAGCCGATGGTGCCGGTGCTCGACCGGCCGGTGATGGCGCACATCGTCGACCTGCTCGACAAGCACGGCTTCGAGCAGGTGATCGCCAACCTGCACTACTTCCCGGACTCGATCCGCGAGTACTTCGGCGCGCGGCTGTCCTACCGCTTCGAGCAGGAGCTGCTGGGGACCGCCGGCGGCGTGCGTGGCTGCGCTGAGTTCTTCGGCGATGAGCCGTTCCTGGTGATCTCCGGCGACGCCCTCACGGACATCGACCTGCGCGCGTTCGCGCAGCGTCATCGCCAGAGCGGCGGGATCGCGACGCTGGCGGTCAAGCAGGTGCCGGACACGCGCGAGTACGGCGTCGTGCTGCACGACCGCCAGGGACGGATCACGGGCTTCCAGGAGAAGCCCGCGCCCGAGGAGGCGCTCTCGGACCTCGGCAACTGCGGGATCTACATGTTCGACCCGAAGATCTTCGACTACTTCCCCGCGCGACCGTTCGTCGACTGGGCACAGGACGTGTTTCCGGCGCTGCTCGAGCACGACGTGCCGTTCCACATCCACGAGGTGCGCGAGTACTGGAACGACGTGGGCTCGCTGAGCGAGCTTAGGCAGGGCACCTTCGACGCCCTGCGCGGCGAGCTGCGGTTGCAGGTCGACGGCGAGGAGGTCTCTCCCGGCGTGATCGTCGCGGGCGAGCGCACCGGCAACGGCGAGCCGCTCCCGGCGGACATTGCGGTTGAGGGGCCCGCGTGGATCGGGCGCGACGTGAGTATCGGCAGCGGCGTGCGCCTGATGGGGCCGATCGTGATCGGCGACGGGGCGAGCGTCGGCGATCACGCGCAGTTGCGCGGGAGCATCATCTTCCCCGGGACGCAGGTCGCCGAGGACGCGATCATGATCGGCGCGATCGCCGGCCACGGAGGCATCCTGCAGAGCATGCGTCCGCGCGCCTGAGCTGAGCGCATCTTTCGTCTAGCTGGCGTTTACATCCGCCGCACTCAGGCGTAGCATCGGAAACACCAGACAAGGCCGACCGAAGGAGCCTACGATGCAGATCGACATCAAGGGTCGCAACGTCCCGGTCACCGACGAGCTCCGCATGCACGCGGAGCGGCGTCTGAGGAAGGTTGCGCGACAGGTCTCAGACCTCGCGCGCCTGGAGATCGAGCTTTTCAGAGAGCGCAACCCACGGGTGGCGGACAGTCAGGTGGCGGAGTGCACGCTGTACCTGAAGGGCGTGACGCTGCGCGCGCGCGATGCCTCGCCGGAGATGGTGCACTCGCTGAACCTCGTCGTCGACGAGCTCGCCCGTCAAGTGAAGCGTCACCGCGACAAACTGCGCCGCCGGCGCGAGGCACACGCCTCGGCTCCGCGGGTCGCGCGTGCCGGCGAGCTGGGCCCCGCCCAGCCCCTCACGCTGCCGTCGACGTGAGAGCGGGCGTTCAGCCTCGCCTTTAGCGCCGCGGGCTATCCTTGGCGCATGCCGTCCCTGCTCGATCGCGCGCTGAACGTCGGCGAGGCGAAGAAGTTCAAGGAATACCAGAAGCGCGTTGCGCTGATCGGCGCGTTCGAGGCGGAGCTCGAACACGACAGCGACGCGGAGCTGCGCGAGCGCATGGACGATCTGCGCGCCCGCGCCGCCGACGGCGAGAGCCTGGACGCGCTGCTGCCAGAGTGCTTTGCGATCGTGCGCGAGACGGGCAAGCGCAAGATGGGCATGCGCCACTTCGACGTACAGCTGATCGGCGGCATGGCGCTGCACGAGGGCCAGATCGCGGAGATGAAGACCGGCGAGGGCAAGACGCTGACGGCGACGCTCGCGGTCGCGCTCAACTCGCTCGCCGTGCACGACGTCGACGCGGCTGGGCAGGCGGAGGGCTCTGAGTCCTCCCCAGAGCGCAGGGGCGTGCACGTGGTGACCGTCAACGACTATCTGGCGCGCCGCGACGCGGAATGGATGAGCCCGATCTACGACGCCCTCGGCGTGACCGTGGGGGTGCTGCAGAACCAGCAGGCATACGACGAGAAGCAGCGCGCGTACGCGTGCGACGTCGTGTACGGCACCAACTCGGAGTTCGGCTTCGACTATCTGCGCGACAACATGGCCAAGGACATCAGCGAAAAGGTCCAGCGCCCCCACTACTTCGCGATCGTGGACGAGGTCGACAACATCCTGATCGACGAGGCGCGCACGCCGCTGATCATCTCCGGTGCGCCCGAACAGGCGGCCGATCTGTACGTGAAGTTCGCCCGCTTGGCGCCGCGGATGAACGTGGGCAAGACGCCTGAAGGTATGGACCCGCGCTCCAAGAAGCAGTTCGTGGCGGACTTCGACTTCGAGATCGACGAGAAGCAGAAGACGGTCGCGATCACCGAGCAGGGCGTCGCGAAGGCCGAGCGCTTCCTGGGCATCGACCACCTGTACCGCGCCGAGAACGGGCATCTGGTCAACCATCTGATCCAGGCGTTGAAGGCCGAGGCGCTGTACAAGCGCGACGTCGACTACGCGGTGATCGAGGGCGAGGTGAAGATCATCGACGAGTTCACCGGGCGCATCCTCGATGGCAGGCGCTGGTCGGAAGGCCTGCACCAGGCGGTCGAGGCGAAGGAGGGGGTGTCGGTGCAGGAGGAGAACCAGACCCTGGCGACGATTACCTACCAGAACTTCTTCCGCCTGTACGAGAAGCTCGCGGGCATGACCGGCACGGCGCTGACCGAGGCGACCGAGTTCATGAAGATCTACCAACTGCCGGTCGTGCAGATCCCGACGAACATGGCGATGGTCCGCGAGGACCGCAACGATCAGGTCTACAAGACCAAGGAGGGCAAGTGGAACGCGGTCGTCAAAGAGATCGTCGCGCGCCATGAAGCCGGTCAGCCGGTGCTCGTGGGGACGATCTCGGTGGAGGTCTCGGAGCTGTTGGGCGAGCGGCTGAAGAAGCGCGGCATCAAGCACACGGTGCTGAACGCCAAGCCCGAGCACGCGGCGCGCGAGGCGGAGATCGTCGCCGAGGCGGGCCAGCCGGGCGCGGTGACGATCGCCACGAACATGGCCGGCCGCGGGGTGGACATCAAGCTCGGCGGCAACCCCGAGCACCTGGCCGCCCAGCAGCTGGCGAGGGAAGGTGCAGAGCCGGCGGACGCGGAGTCCTACGAGCAGCGCATGAAGGAGATCCTGCCGGCGGTCGAGCGCAAGCTGGCGGAGAGCCGTGAGCTCGTGGTGGCTGCGGGCGGCCTGTTCATCTGCGGCACCGAGCGTCACGAGTCCAGGCGCATCGACAACCAGCTGCGCGGCCGCGCCGGGCGCCAGGGCGACCCGGGCGAGTCGCGCTTCTTCCTGTCCGCCGAGGACGATCTCGTGCGGCTGTTCGCCGGCGACCGCATCTACAGGATCCTCGACAAACTGGGCGGCGTCGATGAGGAGGGCAACGAGGAACCGATCGAAGCGGGGATGCTCTCCAAGCAGATCGAAAAAGCGCAGAGGAAGGTCGAGGAACAGAACTTCCTGATCCGCAAACGCGTGCTCGAGTACGACGACGTGATGAACGAGCAGCGTCGCGTGATCTACAAGTACCGCGACGAGGTGCTGGAAGGCCAGAGCATCGGCGAGGAGGCGCGGCAAGAGGTCGGCAAGGTGATCGAACACACGATCGACCAGTACACCCCGGGTGAGTTCATCGAGGATTGGGACATGGACGGGCTGTTCACGGCGCTCGGCCAGCTGTTCCCGCTCGACCTCAGCGCCGAGGAGCTGCGGCAAGACGGCGCACTCGACCGCGACTCGCTGAGCGACCGCATCGTGGGTGTGGCGATGGACCGCTACGACGCGCGCGAGCAGGCGCTCGGGGAGGAGCTGATGGGGGCGCTCGAGCGCTTCCTGCTGCTGCAGACGATCGACGAACGCTGGCGTGAGCACCTGTTCGACATGGACTACCTGCGCGAGGGCATCCATCTGCGCGGCTTCGCCCAGCTGGACCCGCTGGTGGCTTACAAGAACGAGGCGTTCACCCTCTTCGGCGACCTGATGAACAGCGTCTGGTCTGACTACGCGCGCATGATCTTCAACGTGCAGGTGAACGTCGAAGGTCCGCCCGGCCAAAACGGCGGCGGCGCGCAGGTGCCGGCGTTCGCGGCGGCCGGCAACTCGACCCGCGCGGGGCGCGTGTCCTACTCAGGCGGCCACAGTGCCGCTGGCGCTGGCGCGCTGGCGGCCGCAGCGCAGGCCGCCGGGCTCGGCGGCGGCTCTCCCTACGGGGACGATTCCGCGCAGGCGGCCTTCGGTGAGAATGGCCAGGAGATGGAAGCGCTGCCGGTGGTCGAGCAGCGCGTGCTCGACGACGAGCACCAGGTGGGGCGCAACGACCCTTGCTGGTGCGGCAGCGGTAAGAAGTTCAAGAAGTGCCACGGCGCATAGAGGGCCGTGGGGCAGAGCGTGCTCTATCAGACCAGGTCAACCAGGTCTGATAATATGGAAGCATGTCGCATCCTGGCATGCCTGGCATGGTCACGGTCACCGAGGCGAAAACACAGCTCTCGAGTCTGATCGAGCGCGTGACCGATGGCGAGGAGATCGTGATCCGTCGCGGCTCTCACCCGGTGGCGAAGCTCGTCCGTTACGAGGACCCGGCAACGCCTCGTCGCATGGGGGACCTTAACGGGCAGATCTGGATCAGCGACGATTTCGACGAGCCGGACGAGGAGATCGAACGCCTCTTCGGTACGCGCGATTGAGCGCGCTGCTGGTCGATACCCACACGCTGCTGTGGAGTGTAGGCGACACCGATCGTCTGTCGCGAGCCGCCTTCGACGTACTCAGCGCCGGAGTGGTGCCCGCATACGTCAGCTCGGCGAGCGTTTGGGAGATCGCGATCAAGCGAGCGTCGGGAAAGCTCGACGTTCCCGACGACCTGCTCGCTAAGATTTCGGAGGCGAACTTCCGCCGGCTCGACGTGACCTTCGAGCACGCCATGCTCGCTGGTGCGCTTGCGCCCCATCATGGCGACCCGTTCGACCGCATGCTCATAGCTCAAGCCCAGAGCGAGAGCCTCATACTGGTCACCAACGACGCGCGTATCGCTGCGTACGACGTGCCGGTGCTCTGGTGAGCCGGGCGGCAAGGTCGGGCGGGCGCCGGTCCCAACCAGCCCCACTGATACCGTGACCTGATGGCCACAGCCGCCCCTAGCGAGTCGACCCCCCAGCGCTTGGCTGCCATCCGTGAGCAGATGAAGCTGCTCGCGGATTATCTTTGACCCGACTGGGCTGGCGGAGCGCGTGGCGGCGCTCGAGGAGGAGATGGGCGCGGGCGGGTTCTGGGATGACTCCGAGCGCGCGGCTGCGGTGTCGGCGGAGCACTCGCGCGCGTCAAAGCGCGTGGAGATGTTCACGGCGCTGCGGGCGGACGTGGACGATCTGGACGGCCTGGCGGAGATGGCGGCGGAGGACGCCTCGCTGCAGGGCGAGGTGGATGAGCAGATCGCCTCGGTCGAGGAGCGCCTGGCGGCGCTTGAGGAGCAGCGGCTGTTCTCGGGACCGTATGACGCGGGCGACGCGCTGGTGAGCGTGAACGCGGGGGCGGGGGGGACGGACGCGCAGGACTGGGCGGAGATGGTGCTGCGGATGCTGATGCGCTGGGCGGAACGACGCGGCTTCGGCGTCGAGCTGCTGGAGGCGAGCGCGGGCGAGGAAGCGGGGATCAAGTCGGCGACCTTCCGCGCTTCGGGGGAGAACGCGTATGGCCTGTTCGGCGCGGAGCGCGGCGTGCATCGCCTGGTGCGCCTGTCGCCGTTTGACTCGGCGCATCGCCGCCACACGAGCTTTGCGGGCGTGGAGGTGGCGCCGGTGGTGGAGGACGCGGGCGAGATCGAGATCAACGAGGACGACCTGCAGGTGGACACGTACAGGGCGTCGGGGGCGGGCGGCCAGCACGTCAACAAGACCGACTCGGCGGTGCGCATCACCCACCGCCCGACGGGGATCGTGGTGCAGTGCCAGAACGAGCGCTCGCAGTCCTCCAACCGCGCGACGGCGATGGCGATGCTGCGGGCGAAGCTGCTGGAGCGTCAGGAGCGCGAACGACAGGAGGAGATCGCGCGCGAGAAGGGGGAGGCCCAGGACGTGAACTTCGGCTCGCAGATCCGCTCGTATGTGCAGCACCCGTACACGCTCGTCAAGGATGCGCGTACCGGGCACGAGATGGGCGACGTGCAGCGGGTCCTCGACGGAGACCTTGATGGATTTGTGCGTTCGTATCTGCTCAAGACGGCGTCGTCTGGACACTAGAGGTGGACGGTCTCACCGCGCCGTCGCAGGGGGCGCCGGGCGCCGGCGAGCGCGGTGGCGCGACGGCAGTCGTGGGCGATGAGCTGACGGCGCTGGTACGCCGGGCATTGGCGGAGGACATGGGCCCGGGCGACGTGACGACGAGCGCGACGGTCGCCGAGCAGGCCCGCGGGCGGGCACTGATCACGCAGAAGGCGCCGGGCGTGATCTACGGCCTGCGGGCGGCGGAGACGGCGTTCGCGCTACTGGACCCGGACGCGCGCTTCGAGCGGCTGGTCGCGGAGGGGGTGTGGCGCGAGCAGGGCGGCCCGGTGCTGTCGATCGAGGGCCGCGCACGGGCGCTGCTGAGCGCTGAGCGCACGGCCCTGAACTTCCTCGCGCACCTTTCAGGCGTTGCGACGCTGTCTGCGCGCGCGGCGCGCGAGGTGGCGGGGACGGGGGCGAGGGTGCTGGACACGCGCAAGACGACGCCGGGCCTGCGCGCGCTGGAGAAGGCGGCGGTGGCCGCCGGCGGCGCCACGAACCACCGCGCGGGCCTGTACGACGCGATCCTGATCAAGGAGAACCACATCGCGGCGGCGGGCGGGATCGCGCAGGCGGTGGCGCTTGCGCGCGAGCACGCGCCGCAGCTGGCGGGCACGCTCGAGGTGGAGGTGCGCGACGCGGATGAGATCGAGCAGGCGCTCGCGGCGGGCGCGCCGCGCCTGCTGCTGGACAACATGGACGAGTCGCAGCTGCGCGCGGCCGTGGCCCAGGTGGCCGGGCGGGCGGAGTTGGAGGCGAGCGGCGGCGTGACCCTGGCGACGCTGGGAGCGCTGGCGCGGACGGGGATACAATGGATCTCGATCGGCGCGCTGACCCACTCGGCGCCCGCCCACGACCTCTCGCTGATCATGGAGGCCCTGTGATGAACCTCCCGATGGCCCCTACCCTGCCGCTGGCGCCAACCGCCTCGACGGCCCCGACCTCGCCCCCCGCACCGACCTCGCCGCCCGCACCGACCGCGGCGACCCTGCCGATGGCGCCCTCGCCGGCCGGGGCTGCTGCTCTGAGCCCACAGGAGATCGCCGAGCTGACGGAGGAGGTGCGCGCGCTGGCGGCGGAGCGCAACGCTGTGATCCTTGCGCACAACTACCAGGTGCCGGAGGTGCAGGACGTGGCCGACTACGTGGGCGACTCGCTGGGCCTCTCGCGCAAGGCCGCAGCCACAGACGCGGAGGTGATCGCGTTCTGCGGCGTGCACTTCATGGCGGAGACGGCGTCGATCCTGTGCCCGCAGAAGACTGTGCTGATCCCGGATCTCGACGCGGGCTGCTCGCTGGCCGCGTCGATCGACTTCGACCAGCTCGCCGCGTGGAAGGCCGAGTACCCGCGCGGCGTGGTGGTGATGTACGTGAACACGACCGCGGAGGTGAAGGCGCTGACGGACTACTGCTGCACGTCCGCGAACGCGGTCGACGTGGTGCGCCACATCTACGACACGCACGGCCCGGACACGGAGATCCTGTTCGGCCCGGATATGTGGTTGGGCGCGTATGTGGAGAAGACGCTCGGCAAGCGGATGCACGTGTGGGACGGCGAGTGCCACGTGCACGCGGGCATCCGCCCGTCGGACATCGACGCGGTGCGCGCGGCGCACCCGGGCGCGGACTTCCTGATCCACCCCGAGTGCGGCTGCACGACCAGCGTGATGGAGTACGTGGCCGCGGGCGACATCACCGCGCAGGGCGTGCACATGCTGTCCACGGGCGGGATGTTGAGGTACGCGCACGACGTGGAGGACGACTACCGCAAGCACGACGGGAAGACCCGCGAGGCGGTGGTGGCGACCGAGACCGGCATGCTTTATCCGCTGCAGATGGCGGCGCCG
>Ga0116215_1001911_pt1 | contig 13379 bp, 11 predicted proteins | sample Sb_taG_7_FD_89698 | JGI IMG/M metagenome (GOLD analysis project Ga0116215, IMG submission 89698) | Peat soil microbial communities from Weissenstadt, Germany - Sb_50d_2_FS metaG | ecosystem: Environmental > Terrestrial > Soil > Wetlands > Peat | place: Germany: Weissenstadt | collected 2010-09-21 | reverse complement strand
GCAGGCGGCAAGCCTCCCGACGGATGTTCGGGCTCGTCCCGGTCGGGCCCTCGCGGAGCCCTATCGTCCCTGCGTGCAAGGCCAGTTTTCAGCTCAGCCGCAGCGGGCAAGCCTCCCGCCGCTCCCCTCGACTCCTGCCACGGAGCGGCCTGCTGTGCGGCTGCATCCAGACGATATCGCCGCGATTGGGCGGGCTGTCGCGCGGGAGTTGGCCGTGGTGATGGCCCCCGGCTCCGACGGCGGCAGACAGCTACCGGCGCTAGAGGAACCTCTTAGGCCGCCGAGCGCATCGGCGCTCCTGACGGTCAAGGACCTCCTGGAGGCGCGGCCAGGGCTCTCTCGGCGTTGGGTCTATGAAAACGCCGCAGCCTGCGGCGCGATGCGCAAGAACGTTTCCAGCCGCTCACCGCTTTGGTTCCGCCTCTCCGATGTCGATGCAGAGCTTGACAACCGGCGTAAGGGGCCCTCGCCCCTTACGAGGCGCACCGCCGCTCGCGCGACAACCCCTCCCGCCGTGAGCCGGAGCAAAAGCGCCAGCCGCTCGAAGACTTGCAGTAGTTCGCCGCTCAAATTCGATATCCGACCCCGCCCCTCGTAATGGCCGCCCCGAAGAAGTTTCTGGTACGCGAGCGCTCCAACGGCGGCGGAACCACAACCTTCTACGCGCGTTTTACGGACCAGAACGGGACTCGACAGGAGTTCAAGCTGGGCCGGTCGCCCGAGTGGAACGCAGACAGGGCGGCCAGGGAGGTTGCGCACATCAGGGCCGACGTCGAGCGTCATACGTGGTCTCCACGCCCGAACGGCGGACCATCACTACAAGCTATTCCCTTCAACAAGATGGCCCACGAATGGTGGGAGAAGAAGATTGCGGAAAAGAAGGCCCTTGCGACTCAAGCCGCTTACCAGGCGGTTGTCGTTAAACATCTTGAGCCATACTTCGAAGCCCAGCCTATCTCAACGATTACGCCGAAGGACATCGATGACTTCTCAAGCCAAGAAGTGTCAAGGGGACTCAGGCCATCGTATATCAACAGCCATATAAGAATTCTCGGCGCAATCCTAGATACCGCGATGGACTGGTACGAGGGTGTTCTTCCGCGTAACCCAGCGCGCGGCCAAGCGCGCTATCTCTCCGACGAAAGAGTCCAAGACCCCGACCGTTGGCTCAACGCCGACCAGGTAGAGCTACTGCTGCGAGCCGCTCGGCACCGCGACGCGACCGCGCCGCGCGCGGACTATAGACGTATCGGGCGCGAGAGTCTCATCGCGTGCCTCTGCTTCTCTGGATTGCGCAGCTCGGAACTGTGCGCACTCACGTGGCACGACGTTGATTGCGAGCAGCGCATCCTTTACGGCCCCGGCACCAAGACCGACGCAGCAGCCAGAGAGATAAACATCGTTGATGGCTTGCTCCCACACCTCGACCGCCGTCGCTCTGAGACTCCGTACCCAGAGAAGCACCATCTGGTCTGGCCGACCGCCAACGGCGAGCCGCGCAACAAGGACAACCTCAACCGGAGGGTCGTTCAACCTGTAGTGGAACAGGCGCGAGCCTTCATCGCTGAGGACAGAAAGCGCTCAGAGCAAGGCGATGCGCGCCAGCTAGATGTCCTCCTGCCCGAGCGACTTACCCCGCATACGTTTCGCCGCACCTTTTGCGGCTTCGCAACCGAAGTCGAGAAGGACCCCTTTTATGTTCAAGGGCAGATGGGTCACGCCAACCCAGCATTTACGCAACGTCTGTATAACCGAGTCCGCACGCGCGCCAGCGACCCCGATCCGCGTGTGCGCCAATGGCTTGCGCGTCCTCAGCGTCCGGGCCGTTAGCTCTCTTCATACCCGCGCGTTTAACTTCTCCGAAAGACTCTCCGGTTAGCGGGCGCTAGCCCCCTATCTTGCGGAGGTGAGGTCACAGCAAAAGAAACAGCGCAGCCACTCGGGAGCCGTGCAAAGGTCGAGCGCCGCCGTCCTAGCGCGGTGCGGCGTGCGCCTTATTCAGGGCGAGAGCACCGAGCAGATGGCGAAGCTGCCGCCGAACTCTGTGGACGCAATCGTCTGCGACCCTCCGTACGGGCTGTCTTCGAAGAGCCCAGACATTAAGGCGATAGTGAAGTCGTGGGAAAACAAAACACCGTGCAAGGGTCCCAAGCGCGGGTATGGCGGGCTGGAATGGGACAAAACAGTTCCTTCTCCGGTTCTTTGGGAAGCCGCCTTGCGTGTGTTGAAGCCGGGAGGGTTCCTGCTCGCTTTCGCAGCCCCCAGAACGAGACACCTCGTGGCCGCTGGACTTGAATGGGCCGGACTCGAAATCCGGGACGAGTTGGCCTGGATATACAGCGAGGGCAATCCAAACGCCCGCGAACTCGTGCCGGCTCACGAGCCAATCATCGTCGCGCGCAAGCCGCTGTCAGAGAAGACGCTTAGAGACAATATAAAGACGCACGGGACTGGTCGACTATGCGCCGACCCCCGTCGCGTGGCGGGCGGAGACCACTCTTGCGCAAGCCGGAGGCTAAAGAACGTCATCATCAGTCACGCAGGGGACTGCTCCTACCGTGCTGGTCGCTGGGAATGCGTACCCGGCTGCTCCGTCCTCTACCTAGAGAACCAGAAGCGTGGCCGCTCCGACTGCTATCCACTGACGGCGGGTGAGTCCGCCGTTGACCTTCCAGAGCTTGAGGCTGTGCTGCGCGGCGAGGCACCCGAGTTCAACTATTCCGCGAAGCCGCGCGCGGAGCGCGAGGAGGGACTCGCCGCAGCGGGTATCCAACCGCGAAGTGGCCCGTCGACGACACCTGGTCGACGGTCGACCAAGCGGCTGAACCCACACCTCACCGTCAAGCCTGCCGCAGCACCCGACTCAGTGATGCGCTGGCTCGTGAGGCTCGCGTGTCCGGAAGGTGGCGTGGTAATGGACCCCTTTAACGGAAGTGGTAGCACCGGCATCGCAGCGGTGCTTGAGGGCCGCAGGTATATCGGCATCGACGTCGATGAGACAGAGGGCTACCTCGAAGTGGCCGCTGCGCGGATCGCGTACTTTGCGGTAAAGAAAGGTATGTTGCCGCCGCCCGCACCCGTGTCCCCCCAACGGACTTATCCTTATCGACCGCGCCGGCCAGGATGCCGCCTCTTGTCAGGGCAGCAGGCACGAGCCTGGGCTTCGCGTCACCCGCCCTAGCAATCCCCGTTTCTAACAGGTCCCCCTCAAAGTCCTCCATAGCGAAAGAGTCGCGGAAATCACGTGCGCACGTGTATTTGTTGTCCAACCAAACAAGAAGGAGGACAGATAATGTCACCTGCTACACCGACACAAACATCAGTACCGACAGGAGCGACAGCCCGCCCAGCCCTGACTGGCGGGCTGTCCCTAACCTGGATTCTCGGGGACGACCCGCGAACCATCACCACAAAGGAGGGCGAGAAGCGGACGGTGCTGGAACTCCGCGACCCGCGCCGCTTGAGTAACTCGCTCGTCATCTGGCTAGATGGTGAGGCGGAGAGTCTGCCTGCGGTTGCCCCAGGAACGCCGATAACGCTCCATGTCCAGTCCGTGCGTTCTGGACGGGCGCGTGGGGAGCTTGTGGGCGCTACGACCCGTGGAGCGGTCGACAAGGCCCTTGACCGCGCCAGGAGCGTGGAGCCATGAGCAGCGCTAAGCGATGGCAGGCTCCAAGTGTGGGGCCTGCTACAAGCAAGGTAAGAAACGACCGGGCGGCGCTGCTACTGCCGGACTTCAGGACCGGAGTCGCTCGGTATGCGCCAGCTCCGTCTCTGGCGGCGGAAGTCGAGGTCTGGAGCAAGCCCACGGGGACCATCGTATTCCCCATTCACACCGGCGCGGTCGTCGAGCTGTACAAACGCGCCTGGGATGAACTGGACGAGTCTGACGCACTGACTCCGCTCTCGGTCGAGGAGCGTGCTTGGGTCGAGCGGGAGTGCTGGCGCGTAACGGGGCTCGTGTTTCGACCGGGCATTGCGGTGCGGGCTGCACTTGACGCCTCAGCCCAAAGCCGCTCCTTGTTGCCGTCGCGTCCCTCGATAGCTGTCCCGTTCGACACGCTGCGCGCTGCGCAGCTCTCGTTCCTCGCCACGTGGGCCGTGTTCACGGCAGCCTGCAAGTGGGCCGCCTCGTGAGCGGCCCACTTGCCCTGGCTGACGGCATCGCTCTCGTGGGCCACCACGTGGACGCACTAGAGCTGTCGTGCTCGATAGACGTGGTACCCATGAGACTCGCCACCCGCCTCGAAGAGCTCGATTGCCAGCTCGACGCATACCGCCGTCGTGCTCGCGCGACAACCCCGGCCCATCATGTGCAGACAAAGTGGACCTGGGCCAATGAGCCTGTGATCGCACATCCCTCCGGACTTCGCCCTGGCAAGCGGTACTGCCTGGAAAGCCGCGACTGGATGCTGTTCGTCTCGGCGGCCCCGTTCGGACCGCGCCTGGTAATACAGCTCCGGTCAGAGTTCCTTCTTAGTGCCGGGCCACTCCCTGCGTTTGAGCAGCTGCGCACCTGGACGGAGAGTAACCTGCTCTCACTCGCCAACCTCATTCCCGACACGGAGCCCCGCTGGAACATCGCCAGGCTTGATCTAGCCGCTGACATTGCCGGTGTCGTGCTTACGCCCAGCGATCTGCCGCTCTTCACGACCCGCGCCGTGGCACGGCGTGCGTTCAGTAGCGAGCAGGACGTGGTAACGGAGTCGCAGGCCACGACCCACTACCGTGGCCGAGTGCTCACTGGCTACACCTTCGGCAAGCGGGGAGCGCCGAGCCATGCTCGCATATACGACAAAACACGTGAGGCGTCGTCTGACGCCCCGGCCCGTACCTTGTGGACGGCCAACGGCTATGACCCCGACCGACACGGCAAACAGATATGGCGCGTGGAGTTCGAGGTCCGCTCAGGGTTGCTCTATACGCTCGCCACAACAGGCGGCAAACATCTTCCGACGAGCCGCCCTGAGGACATTCTGCGCTCGCATCTCGATGACATCTGGCACCACTTGACTACCCGTTGGTTGGTGCTACATACCGGCAGCCACGCCCGTCCGGACCGCTCCCCGGTCGCCCCGTGGTGGTCATCACTAAGCATCCTCGGTGGTCTTGATGCTGATGAGGGTGTGCCGCTCACGGAGCTGGTTCGTCGTCCGAGAGAGCCCCTCGACGCCACTGTCTTCTTAAAGCAAGCCGCCGGGCTGCTTGTGTGCTTTGCCGCCGCAAACGGCAGCCCGTCGATGGAGGCCGCGCTCGGTGCTCTCCGTAGCTGGGCGACGGCGAACCTCGCACAGGAAGAGTTCGCAAGGCGGGTCCGCATGCGTTCGCGCCGTTTCGCACCTAAGTTTGCTGCGGCTCCTCCCGCCGCGAAGAGCGACTAGCCGTGGTGTAACCGGCGTCCGGCTCAGTCATTCGGGCTTGGCGGACGGAAACCCAGGATCATGTCCCGTCGAGCGGTGATGACGGCCACGGCAAGGACCAACACGAACACTTCCCAGTAGCCCTTATACCCGGTATAGGCGAGCAGGCCAATCAAGAGCACGGCTAGCGAGAGATCGAGGGCGCGAAAGCGAGGGCGGACGCTCGTAGGTGCTCAGGGGCCCGTCCCCGAACGGCTTAGGTCGCTCCCGTGGCATCGCTGCCATCCTACCTTCTCGCTATCGAGGCTGGAAACGGTCTGCCACAGCAAGACTGTCGGCGTTACCCCCTGCCAAACTTGGGCTGGCCCAATCGCTAGTAAATCAGAGCGACGGCAGGGCGATGTAAGCGTGCGTCGGACCGAACCCAAGCTCCTTGAAACGTAGCTGCGGGTGCTCCTGTAGGACCTGGGGCGGCACATCGAACGCTGCGCGGCCAGCCAAGCTCTCTTCGGGAGTCAGTTCTTGGAGCAAGAACGTCTTGCCACCTTGACCGATGAGTGCCGTCTCGGCGCTTGAACTCACCTTGTATTCTTTTTTTTCGGCGGTGAGGGTGACGATTTCATCGGTCATCGTTGCCGTGCTGTTTTTTTTGTTCGTGACGTGGAGCGTCACGAGGACGAAGATCCCGTTGGCAGTCGCGCCCAGGCCTGACGACGGTTCGCCAATCGTGTGGGTGGTTTCTGCGTGAAGCAACCGCCAGCGGAGGTCGTCAACTTCGACCGATTCATGCGGTCCGACGCTCGGTGTGTTTTCTTCCGAGGCGTTCTTGTTGGGTTCGTTGCCCTTCGAGCCCGGGCCTGTCGAGGGTTTGGAGCTGGTCGAACTCGCTGAGCTTGAGCTTGAGCTTGAGCTGTTTCCGGTTTCGCCGCATCCCGTCACGCCGACCAGCACGGTCAACAGCAGGACCACAAGCCCCGCCGCGCTACCTCTCCAAGTCCATCCCCCCATCAACGACCTCCGCTATTTTGGATCGCGACGCCCTAACGGGCAAGCATCATATAGAGGGCGTCGGAGCGCACCGACGCCGACAGTCCTGCTCAGTCGCGCTGTTTGCTGATTGCCTCAATGGCGGCGAGTTGCTCACGATGCTGCAGAGCCTCTCGCTTGCGCTTGCGCGATCCCCTACGGATCAAGCGATACGGGACAAGGAAGATTCCCCAAACCAAGTACCACGCCAGCACAATCACCCACGACACGAGAATCAAGAGGATGGCTAGAACGCCGAGCCCGACACGGGCGGGAGCCTGTGACGTGATCCCGGTGAGCTTCCAGATACGGGCGGCACTTCCGGCGAAGCTCAGCGGCGCAGCTACAACCACCTTCTCGCTGGCGAGCTTGGAAACGTTGACGTGCGATGAGCGTTGCTCCGGTACAGGTGCCGGAGCCGTGGCCGGTGCAATTGCGTTGTTGACCGGGGCAGCAACCTCGGCTACTAGGGAGTCCGTGTCCATCGCAGCCTGCACTGGCGGAGCCGGAGGTATCCGCTGTGCCTCGGGCTGAGGCACTATCTCCTGCGCCGGTGCGTCGTCTGTGTCAGCCATTGGCTCCCCCGTTGCCCCATTGAGTAGTCCGCCAGTCTTGTGCCGATGGTTGCACATTACCGTACAGCGCTCAATGTTGGGACGGCTGCCTTGCGCGAAGGCGGCCCATCACCACCACCCGTCGAAGTGGGGTAGCAAGTGGGGAAAAGCCGTTGTTGGCCAATGCTAGTGTGTCAAATATCCAATGGGCGCGGCGGGTTTCGAACCTGCGACCTCTCGCGTGTGAAGCGAGCGCTCTCCCACTGAGCTACGCGCCCTGGAGACTCGATTCTATTGACCAAGGCCATTGCTAGACTCGCCCGCGCAATAGCGCCGGCCCGGCGCCTTGGCCACGAACGGACGGAGGGGAGCATGTCTCGAATCGATCGGCAGGCGCTTACGCTCAGAAGAAGGACGCAAGTGATCCTCGGGCGCCCATCTCGCGCGGTGCTGCTCCTGGCGCGCGCGGCCGCGCTCGCGTGCGTAGTCCTGTCGGGGACGGCGCTGCTTGCCGCGTCCGCGCTTGCGGCAGCGCCGATCGCCCTCGACGCCCCGAACAACGGCAGTCAGCCGTTGATCGCGTATGACCCGACGACGCAGACGACCTATGTCGCGTGGGCGGATCCGCATAACCCGGGCGTCGATCTGTGCATCCTGCCGGCCGGCGCCACGACCTGCCTTGGCGGCGCGGCGGTGCTGCTCGAAGACAACAAATACCCCGGCTACTCGAAAATCAACAGGCCGGAGCTGGGCGGGCTCGTGGTCCTGCCGGGCGGCGAGGCGGTGGTCGTCGGCACGCCGGTGAGCGAAGGCAGCATCGCGTGGGCCTCGCCCGCGGGCGGCGCCGCCTTCCTGGCGGGCGGACAGGGCCTGCAGAACGGCGGCAACTTCATCAGCCCCGTGTCGCTGTTCTACACGTTCGGCAACGCGGTCGCGCTCAGCAGTGGCGAACTCGCCCTGCTGGACGACTCCGACCACTTCTTCAGCAACTTCAGCGACTCGTCGCTGACGGCCGAGTCTCCCGCGCTGCCGCCATCCGGGAACAGCAACTCGGGCGGTCAATATCCGGGGAAGGCACAGTTCACCGACGGGCCGGAGGTCGCCGCCGAGCCGGCGCCCGCGCCCGCACCGGCCGGGACGGAGATCGTGGTCGGCGTCGGGGCCAACGAAAGCGCCGCGGAGAAAACGCCCACCGGCTGCCTCAACTACGCCGCCTCCGGCTACGGCGTCTCCGCCGGCACGTTGAGCGGAACCTCCAAGGAAGCGGGCACGCTCAACGGCGAGGGCCTGCCGCCCTACCAGCTGCTCGCCTGCTCGGCCGACGCGCCGGTGCTGGCCCAGGGCGGCACGGACGGGATCGGCGTGCTCGAGCAGGAAGGCTCGGGCGTCTCCGGGGCAGGCTCGGAATTCACGCTCGACTTTCGCCCGTTCAACGCGACTGCCACGGGCGGCGCGTTTGGGGCCCCGGTGGAGCTGTCGAACGTGACCGGCCAGACCCTCAACGGTGTCAACACGCTCGACCTCGTCGATGACTCGGGGGCCGGCGTGTATGCGACGTGGACGGACGAGCAGGGTCTGGTGCTCGACTACAGCGCCAACGGCGGCGCCAGCTGGGGAGGGCCGACCGTCGTGCCGGCGCCTGCGAGCGGCTCCCAGAGCAACCCGGTGATCGCGGGCGTAGGGGGCGGCGTCACGGAGATCGCATACGAAAGCAATCCCGGCACCGGAACGCAGGTCTTCCTGGAGCCGGTGAGCTACGCCGAACTCACCGCCCCGGCGCCCGACACGCTCACCACGGTCCAGACCGCCGGTGCGCAGAGCGGCGCGTCGCTGACGGTTCCCGCGGGCACGGTCGGCGAGACCGACCGCGCGACGATCACGGGAGCGAAGGCGAGCAGCGCGACGGGCACGGTCACCTACAAGCTCTACTCCTCTTCGTCATGCGCGGCCCCCAGCCAGGTGTTCAGCAGCGCCGCGGCCGTCAGCGCCGGTGTGGTTGCGCCCTCGGCTGCTGTCTCGGCGGCGCTCGCGTCGGGCAGCTACTACTGGCAGGCGTTCTACAGCGGCAACGCGACCAACGCCCCCAGCACGAGCGCCTGCGGCTCAGAGGTGCTGACGATCTCCGCGCCGGACAGCGGCTTCACGGTCAAGAGCATCAGCGAGAGCTTCAAGGGCACGATCACGATCACGCTCGTGCCGGTGCAGGCGGGCCTGGCGAGCCTGGTGGTGACGGTGCCGACGGCGTCGATCGCGAGCACGTCGGCCGTGGTGGCGAAGTCCAAGAAATGCAAGCACGGCCAGGTCAAGGTCAAGGGCAAGTGCCTGCCTGCGAAAACCCTCGCCGGCAAGACCTCCGGTCACGGAACTGCGGGCGTGCCGTTGAAGCTGACGGTCAACCTGTCGAGCAAGGTCAAGGCGCTGCTGAAGAAAGGCAAGCGGGTGCACCTGACCGCCACCGTGACCTACACCTCGTCGTTTGGCGGCAAGCCGACGGTCCACACCTACAGCGTCACCGTCAAGGGGCCAAAGCCCAAGAAGTAGACCCGCCGCGCGCATAGTACGCGGGCGCCGTCACGTTCCGAACCGCACCCGCTCGTGCGGGTTCAGACGGTTGTTCGCCTGCGAGTATGCGCGCGACAGCGCGTCGATTTGCGCCTGCGTAAGCGATGCGCCGAACGCGGGCGGACCACCCAGCTGCTTGTAGTCGGCGAGCAGCTGCTTGCCTATCTGTGACAGGCCGAAGTGGGCGTCGTAGACGCTCTCGATGTACAGGCCGACGTTTGCGCGCGCGAAGCGGGCGGCGGCTGGCGAGCCGTGTTCGATCTGCGTGATCGCCGCGCCGATCAGCTGCCAGCCGCGCGCGCAGAGAATGCTGTAGGTGCGAAACTCGCCCGCGAGCGGGGAGCCGGGTCCGGTGAGCTCGGCGCCCTCTCGTTCGCCGAACACGCCCGGCTGGCCGATCGCGGCGGCGCGTTGCCCGGCGAGGCGAATGGTCGCTTGTGGTAGCGCGCGCACGTCGCGCGGAAGACCGTCTACGAGCGACGGCCACGCGGCCTTGCTCGCCGTCACCTCGGCGCGCACGGCGGGCTCGAGGTCGCTGAGCGCCCGCGAGACGGCGACGAAGTCCGCGCGCTCGAGAGCGAGCTCCCTCGGGGCGACATGGCGCGTGCCGGCGCAGCCGGCGCTGATCAGCGCCATGGCGCTCAGCGCGAGCGTCGCCGCTCCGCGTGCGGTCGTCTTCGGTCGCCCGGCGCTGCGCGCTCCGGTCACCCGCGCAGCGGCCGTCGGCGCGCCTACACGCTGAGCATGTCGACTACGAATATGAGCGGCGCGTTCGGCGGGATCGCTGGCGGCGATCCGGCGGCGCCGTAGGCGAGCGCCGCGGGGATGATCAGCTCGCGCCGTCCGCCGACCTTCATGCCGGGGATGCCCTGGTCCCAGCCCTTGATGACCTGACCTTTGCCGAGCGCGAAGGAGAACGGTTCGTGGCGTTTCCACGAGGCGTCGAAGATCTTGCCGCCTTTGTACAGCTCGCCCACGTAGTTGACCGTGACCGTGTCGCCGGCCTTCGCTTCCGCGCCCGTCCCCACGACCAGCTCTTTGGTTTCGAGTTTCGCCGGCGCTGCGCCCGCGGGCGGTTGGACTTTGGGTTCTTTGGAGAGCGGGCCGGTGGTGGGCGTCTTGCCGCCGGGCGAAGTCGTCGAGGCGCTCGTCGAGCTGGTGCTTTCGCCGGACTTGATCAGCGCGTTGTCGGCGCTGTTCTCATTGCCGACGGTGATCGTGTTCGAGCCGCCCGAGCCGCAGCCGGCGATCAGGACGGCGGCGCCGAGCGCTGCCCCTGCCATCACGAGGCGGGGGCGAGTGGTGCCGATGCGGGGATGCATGGTGTGGGGAAGAGCCTTGAAGTAGTTCACGGCCCGGCAGCCTAGCGGAACTTTGGCGACACGGTGGTTCGCTAGGATCGGGCGTGGACCGTGCTAGGCGGGGAGGTAGCGGTGCCCTGAATCCGCAATCCGCTCTAGCGGGGCTGAATTCCCCTCCGAGGGGTTCCAGCTCCGGTCGCTCCGTCGCTCGGGGCGTCGATGGTTCGGGTCCCGCGCGGTGTCGGCTTGTGAATCAGGTCAGGTCCGGAAGGAAGCAGCCTTAAGCGATCCCCGGCAGGCGCAGCGGGAGTTCCCGGACCGGAGTCGCGGGCGGTGATCGGCGCCGGGTGCCGCGAGCGTCGACGAGGGGTGCACGGTCCAACCATAGTTAGACAGCGCGTGCAAAGAGAGAGTGCGCCCGGGCGGCTGCCGCGCCTGGGCCGCTGCCGCGCCTGGGCCGCTGCCGCGCCTGGGCCGCTGCTACATGCAGCGTTGGAAGATCAGCCACGAGCGGTTGGTTGCGGACTCGCGGAATCCGGGGGGCACGGACACGGGCTCGACGGGGTCGTGTGCGGCGAGCACGTAGTCCTTTTCGACTTCCGTGCTGGCGGGGTCGACGTAGACGCCGGCTTCGATGTGCCCGCTCTGTAGGCTGACGATGTTGCGTGGGCTGGTCCTCAGGTACAACGCGAGCAACGGCACGGGCGCGTGGTTGGGGACGCCGACGGGCCCGCAGCGCAGGTTGACGGCGCCACTGTGGACGAGCGCGATCAGGTCGTCCTCGATGCTGTGCTGGTGAGCGAGGATGCCCATTTCCTTGTGTGCCGCGCGGTACTGAGACGGCGCGTAGGCGACGAGCGCGAGCAGCGTGAGCGCGCCGGCGGCCATCCACCAGCGTCGACGCGGGTCCCCCCGCGCGAGCTTCACCCAGCCGCAGACGCCGGCGCCGGCGAAGACGCACAGGATTGCCGAGGCGAGGAAGGCGTAGCGGGTGTTGATGGGCAGCCCGATGGAGGCGAAGGCGGCGAACACGACGATGGCGAGGACGCCGGCGAGTGCCCCGGGCAGCGCGCGCGAGCGCAGCCACAGCAGCGAGAGCACGCCGCCGAGCGCGGCGCCGACGAGCACCGGCGGTCGCAGGATCTCGCCGATTCGCCTGGGGATGTATTCGGGCACGTTGGCGATGCCGGTGACGCGTGCGAGCGTGGAGGCGTCGTGCTGGGTATGGGTTAGTGACCACAGCGGATCGCCGGTGATCAGCAGGTCGCTGCCCACCCAGACGAGCGGTGCGGCGGCGGCGAGCAGCGTGAGCCTCACGCGCTCGCGGCGTGGGTGCGCTCGCCCGAACGGTCCGCGCGCGCGCCCGGGCATCGGCAGGGCATCCATCAAATAAAGCCAGTACAGGCCGGAGAACACCCAGGCCTCTGGGCGCAGCAGCCCGGCGAGCGCGAGTAGTGCGAGCACGGGTGCGCCTGCGGGAGCGCTGTGGGCACGCCAGTGGCGGGACTCGACGAGCAGCGCGCCAAGCACGAGCAGCAGGTAGGGGAGGTCGATGTAGGCGCGCACGCCGTCGGAGAGCACGCGCACGCGGGTGAGGAAGATGAGCGCGGCGAGCGCGCCGGCGGCCCGGCCGAACGATTCGGCGCCGAGACGGTAGATGACCCAGCCGCAGCCGGAGAGCGCGAGGAAGCCGAGCGCGACGGTGACCTCCTCGACGCCGTGGGGTGAGAGCGGCGCGAGCACGACACCGACCAACTCCACGAGCGGATGCGGTGTGGGGGAGATCGGCAGGTCGTAGGCGGGCGTGCTCCCGCGCGAGAGCTGTCCGCCCCAGGCGAGCGCGTAGAGGGTGTCGTAGTTGGCGAAGCCGACGCCGGCGATGACGCGCAGGAGCACGGCGCCGAACGCGATCGCGGGCAGCGCGGACCAGCGCCTGATGGATGCGCTCATCGGCCGGACGCTACCGTTCGCGGACACGCTCCAGCCGAGCGGACGGGCGCGGGTAGACTCAGCGCAACGGTGTCGGCAGAGGAGCAGCCACAGTCCCAGCAGCGCGCGCAGCCCCAGCAGGAGCAGCGCTCGCTGTATCGCAGGCACCGCCCGCGCACGTTCGCGGAGGTGGTGGGCCAGGAGCCGGTGGTGCGCACGCTGCGCAACGCGGTGGCGCGGGGCCAGGTGCACCACGCGTACCTGTTCGTGGGCTCGCGCGGGACGGGCAAGACGTCGATGGCGAAGATCCTGGCGGCGTGCCTGAACTGCGAGCGCGGACCGACGGTGGAGCCGTGCGGGGTGTGCGAGTCGTGCGTGTCGATCGCGCGGGCGACGTCGCTGGACGTGATCGAGATGGACGCGGCGTCGAACAACTCGGTGGACGACATCCGCGAGCTGCGCGAGAGCGTGGCGTACGCGCCGGTTAGCGGGCGGCGCAAGGTGTACATCCTGGACGAGGCGCACATGCTCTCGACGGCGGCGTGGAACGCGTTCCTGAAGACGCTGGAGGAGCCGCCGCCGAACACGGTGTTCGTGCTGGCGACGACGGAGGCGAACAAGGTGCCGGCGACGGTGGTGGATCGCTG
>Ga0116215_1001906_pt1 | contig 13400 bp, 10 predicted proteins | sample Sb_taG_7_FD_89698 | JGI IMG/M metagenome (GOLD analysis project Ga0116215, IMG submission 89698) | Peat soil microbial communities from Weissenstadt, Germany - Sb_50d_2_FS metaG | ecosystem: Environmental > Terrestrial > Soil > Wetlands > Peat | place: Germany: Weissenstadt | collected 2010-09-21 | reverse complement strand
ATGCTGCCGAGGAGATCCGAGATTCCGGTCTCACGGGGAGCGCAAACGTGGACGTCCAGAATGTCGTCCTGAATGTCCCACCACTTGCGAGGACCGCCCGCCTCAAGATCCAGCGCCACCGCTGGCAGATCCGCTACCAATGGCAGGTCGGAATCACCGAAGGCCACGTCGAGATCCGAAGCATCGACGCCCACATGCTCCGCGCCGATGACGTGGACCCGACAGATACGGCTGCCGTCGTTGCTCACGTCGAGCATCGGCTACAGGCTGAGGGCTTCATCCTCGATGATCGCCCAGGTGAAGAGGAGTTCTGCGTCGCGAGTTGGGGGATTGGACGCTAGGCCTTGGAGGCACTCGGCGGGGTCCAGGCCGAGGTGGATTGCCTCCGTCGTCCCCCACGTCGCCGCGAAGGGTGGGCAACGATGAGACAGAGGGGGCTTTGCACCTAAACGGGCTTTTCTCGTCTCCCCGGGGGAAACCTCAGGGAATGATGTCGGCCACCGACGGGAGCAGCCTGGCTTCGGTGTCCAGCCACTGGCGCAGAGCCGCGGTGGCGCGCACGTCGTCCTCGTTGTACTCGAGGATCCAGCGCCTGGCCGCGGCCCGGACCTCGGGGTCGGGGTCATCGACTGCTTCGGCGTAGCGGACGATGGCGAGCCCGCCCCCGCCGTCCTCGCCCCGCCACTCGAACCCGGCCAGCTTGGCCACGGTCTTGAGGCCCATGGCGGTGCCGGTCACGAGCTGGTCGCGCACCACGGCGAAGAGATCGATCCAGTCGTCCGAGGACAGGAACGCCTCGACCTCGTCCTCGAGTCCGAGGCGGGCGGCGATGCGCCGCATGTGGGTGCCCTCGGCGCCCTTGTTGTAGCAGTAGACCCGCAGGGACCGGCCCACCTCGGCTGCCTCGGCCCGCCGGGCCCGCAGCCAGGCCCAGAAGCGGCTGAAGGCGTCGAGCTCCCCGGCGAGGGTGGACCGGTCCCACGAGACGAAGGGCAGGTACGTCACGGTGGGGTTGTCTTCGTCGTGGTGTGTGGTGTGGAGCACCCCCCACAGGTAGGTGCCCAGCTCGCCGTTCTCCATGTCCACGTCGACTTCGACGTCGCCCCGGGGCACGTCCAGCTCGTCGATCCCCCTGCCGCGGTAGGCGGGGAGCGGGCCGAGCCGGGCCCGGGCCCGGTCGATCTGCTCAGGGAGGTCGCCCATGGCCGCGTCGCGGTAGCGGAACGTGTCCCCGAGGAGCCCGTCGAGGTCGCCGGCGACGTGGAGCGACTCGCGCGCCAGGTCGGCGATCTGGCGCCGCCGACGGGGAACGATTTCGGCGATGGGCGTGGTCCGGTCGACCACGGCGGCCCGCACGAGGAGGTCGTCGAGGTTGACGGACCCGGTGAGGATGCGGGCCGTGCGGTCGTCGAGGCGGGCCAGGGCCTCGAGGTCGGTGACACCCCGGTCGTGGTGCAGCCGGCGCTTGCGCATGCTCATGCCGGGAAGAAGGCTCAGGTCCGCCGCCTCCTCCAGGACCGGGTAGCACCACACCCGCCAGCCGCATTCGGGGCAGGCGGAGATGGACACCGGCTCGGCGAGCAAGGCGACGGTCGGGTCCCGGCGGTGGCGCCGGGCGGCGTCGATGACCGCCAGCCGGTGGGCAAAGGCGCCGTCGTAGGTCTCCATCGTCGACAGCGGGCCCTCCACCCGCTCCTCGAGGTACTCCGACCAGTCCCAGCGCGGCGCGTCGAGGTCGTACCAGGCGAGGAGCTGCCCGACACCGACGATCCCGCCCCACCGGCCTTCCTCGGCCTCGTGTCCACATGCCTCGAGCAGGCGTTGGTAATGGGCGAGCTGCAGGAGGTCGCCCTGGTTGCAGCGCGCCGACGCACTGGTGTTGGCACCGCCGGTCTCCACCCAGGGTGCGACCGAGAGTGATGCCACGGCAACGGCGGTCGACTCGTCGACGCCGTCGCGGACGATGTGGTGTTTGACGTCGACGGCCACGTACGCCCACAGCCCGTCGCGCTTGGGGCCGTCCCCCACGCGGACGAGGAGGTCGGGCTGGCCCACCCGGAGCCCGGCGCTGTCGACGGGCAACCGGCCGCCGACCACCAGCGGTGCCCCGTCGCCCATGGCCCGGGCCGTGAGTGCCTCGCGGCGGTCCCGCTCGAGGGCGCGGTCCACGTCGACCGCGCCCGCTACCGACGACCGCAGGCTGTCGAACACCTCCGCCTCGAAGGAGATCCCCGCCCCCGCCAGCCTGGCCATGAACTCGGAGCGGGCCAGCGGCTCGACCGGTCGGAGGACCTCGAGCTGCACCGCCTCGGGGCACTGCTTGGCCAGGTAGCCACCCTGCGGGGCGATCCTCAACCCGTCGAGCGGCTCCGGTCCCACCGTCGTCCATGCTACGAGCCGGGCCCCAGGCGACCGGGATGGGGACGGGCACCCCGGGGTCGTCGCGCCCGGTCGCGCCTACCATGCGCCGGGTGGAGGAGGCCGAGCGTGACGTCGCCGCCCGGGTGGCGCTGCGGCTGCTCGTCGACACCTACGCCCACCACGTCGACCGCGCCGACACCGACGCCGTCGCCGAGCTGTTCGCCGAGGACGGCAAGCTCATCGCCCACTTCTACGTCGGTCCCGACGGGACGCCCCCTGTGCGGACGGGACGCGCCGAGATCAGGGCGGCGTTGGTGGCGGGATTGGAGCGCTATCTCGGGACCACCCACGTCGTGGGAGGCCAGGTCGTGGAGATCGACGGGGACCGCGCCGCCGGAGAGACGGTGTGCCTGGCCCACCACATCTACGAGCGCGACGGTGTCCGGCGCCTGCTCGTCATGGCCGTGCGATACGACGACACCTTCGTGCGGCAGTCCGGCACGTGGCGGTTCGCCGAACGCCAGCTCCGCCTGGACTGGCGCGACGACCGCCCCGTCACCGAGCGTTGAGGCCGGCACAACGCCGCGACACCGGCTCGACAAGGAGGACGCAAGGACGTGACGACATTGAAGGTGGCGGCACTACCGCCCGTGCGTTCGGGCGTGTGCGCCGATCCCGACTGGATGGCGGGTTTCTGCCGGCACATCGAGGCGCTCGGCTTCGAGTCCGTGGTGGTCGTCGAGCACCCCCTCGTGATCGGCGACTACACGAGCCGCTACCCCTACGCGCCGTCGGGGCGCATGCCGCTGCCCGACGACTGTGCCGTCCCCGATCCCATCGACCTCCTGGCCTACCTGGCCGGGGTCACCTCGACGCTCGGGCTCGCCACCGGCGTGGTGGTGCTGCCCGCCCATCATCCCGTGGTCATGGCCAAGCGCCTTGCCACCGTGGACCGGTTGTCGAAGGGCCGGGTGCGGCTGTGCATCGGGGTGGGCTGGATGCGCGAGGAGCTCGAAGCGTGCGGGATCGACTTCGCCAGCCGGGGACGGCGCACCGACGAGTGCATCGACGTCATGCGCGCCCTGTGGGCCGACACCGAGCCCGACGGAGCCTCCTTCGAGGGCGAGTTCTTCGGCTTCTCCCACGCCCACACCCATCCCAAGCCGTACCGGGGCGAGGGCGTGCCCATCCACATCGGCGGGCACAGCCCGGCCTCGATCAGGCGCGCCGCCCGACGGGGCGACGGCTGGCAACCCCTGGGGTTGTGGGGGGACGAGCTCGCCCAAGCGCTCCACCGGCTCCACGACGAGACCGTGGCCGCCGGCCGCGACCCCGACGCGCTCGAGCTCACCATCAGCGCCATGTCGACGCAGGCGACGCCCGACACCCTCGCCAAGCTCGAAGCCCTGGGGATCCACCGCCTCGTCGTGACGTGCGGACATGCCGAGCTCGACGCGGCCCGGGACGAGATGTCCGAGGTGGCGGCCCGCATCAGCCTTGTCTCGCCCGAATGAGGCGCCGGTACGCTACGACGATGACCGTGACGCCCGCGTCAGCCACCGTTGCTGATGTTCGGGGCCTGCTCATGTGCCTGTTCATGTGGCAGCGCGGAGCGGCGCGATGAGGGTGGCCGTGCTCGTGAAGCAGGTCCCGCGCGCCGAGGACATGGAACTGCTCCCCGGCGGTCGACTCAAGCGCGACGGCATCGAGCTCGAGATGAACGCCTACTGCCGCCGGGCGGTCAGCAAGGGCGTGGAGATCGCTCGCGACCGCGGCGGCACATGCACCGTGTTCACGCTGGGCCCCCCGGTGGCCGAGGACTCCGTGCGCGAGGCGGTGGCGTGGGGTGCCGACGACGGGGTCCTCGTCACCGACCCCGCCTTCGCCGGATCCGACACACTGGCCACCGCGTCGGCCCTGGCCGCCGCCCTCACTCGAGAGGGCCCCTTCGATCTCGTCCTCGTCGGGCGCAACTCGATCGACGCCGACACCGGCCAGGTCGGTCCCGAGGTCGCCGAGCTCCTCGATCTCCCCTTCGCGGGTGGGATCAAGGAGCTGACCTTGACCGAGCACGGCGCGGCGGTGCGCTGCGAGCTCGACGACGGGTGGCGCGATGTCATTGTTGAGCTCCCGGCGGTGCTGTCCACGGCCGAGCGCCTGACCGAGCCGTGCAAGGTGGACCCCGCCGGGCGCGCCGCGGTCGACGTGACCCGCATCCGCCGACTGACGGCCTCCGATCTCGGACCCGGTCCCTGGGGTGACGCCGGGAGCCCGACGGCCGTGGGTAACGTGCGCACCCTCGATGTGGCCCGCCATCGCGTCGTGCTGTCGGGAGACGTCGCCGGCCAGGTGGAGCGCGCCGTCGAGCTGTTGCGGGAGTGGGGTGCCCTCGATGCCGTGCACCACCATCACACGGCGGGGAGCGCGGCCGCCGAGGCGGACGGCAGCGCCGAGCCCGATGTCGATGCCGTGCCCGCGCCCGACCCCGGGGCCGGATCGGCGACGGCTCCGGTGGTGGCGGTGGTGATCGAGCCCGATCGACCCCGCGTGGAGCGCGAGCTGCTCGGGGAGGCCGTGCACATCGCCCGCCGCGTGGCGGGGACGGTCGTGGCCATCGGGCCCGGGTTGCCCGATCCCCGCGAGCTCGCCACGTGGGGAGCCGATCGCGTCGTGGCCATCACGGGAACGACCGTAGAGGAGGACGTGGCGCGGGCGCTCACGGAGTGGTGTACGGCGTCGCCGCCGTGGGCCGTGCTCGTGCCCGGCACCCTGTGGGGCCGCGAGGTGGCGGCCCGCGTGGCGGCGCGCATCGGCGCTGGGCTCACCGGTGACGCCGTCGGGTTCGGCGTGGAGGAGGGCCGCCTGGTGGCGTGGAAGCCCGCTTTCGGGGGCAGCCTGGTCGCCGCGATCACCTGTCGCTCCGAGGTGCAGATGGCGACGGTCCGGCCCGGCGTCCTGTCGTTGCGCGCCCCGCGGCCCGTCGACTCGGTGACGCCGCTCGACACGGTGGCGGGGACGACCCGGGGCAGGGTGCAGCTCGTCGACGCCGGCCGCGACGACGACGTCGAGACCCTGCTGGCGGCCAGGACCGTGGTGGCGGTGGGCACCGGCGTGGCGCCCGACGAGTACGGCGAACTCGACCCGTTGCTCAAGGTGCTCGGCGCCGAGCTGGGCGCCTCGCGCAAGGTCACCGAAAGGGGTGGTTGCCCCGGGCCCGCCAGGTCGGCATCACCGGGCACAGCATCGCCCCCGCCCTCTACGTGGCCGTCGGCGTGTCGGGCAAGTTCAACCACATCGTGGGGGCGCGCGGCGCGGGAACCATCGTCGCCGTCAACAACGACCCCGAGGCGCTCATCGTGGACTGGGCCGACGTCGCCATCGTGGGGGACTGGCACGAGGTGGTGCCCCTCCTGGTCGACGCCCTGGGGTAGCGGTCCCCAGTCGGTTGTCGGGAGCCGGTCGGGGCACCGGCATGGGGCGGCGTGGCCCGTAGTGTCTGAGGTGTGTGGCGCGAGCAGGTCGGCATCGACGACGTCCGTGCCGCCGCGCACCGCCTCGCCCCCCTGGACGTCCTGACGCCCCTCCAGCTCAGCGAGCGGCTGTCGCGCCGTTACGACGCCACGGTGTGGGTCAAGCGTGAGGACCTCCAGGTGGTCCGGTCCTACAAGATCCGCGGCGCCTACAACTTCATCGCCCGGCTCTCGCCCGACGCTCTGGCCGTAGGCGTGGTGTGTGCCAGTGCGGGCAACCACGCGCAGGGGGTGGCGTGGAGCTGTCGCCACCTCGGGGTGCGCGGTGCGGTGTTCTTACCGATGCGCACGCCCCGCCAGAAGGTGGCCCGTATCCAGGCCTTGGCCGGCGACCTCGTCGACCTCCACTTCGCCGGGGAGAGCTTCGACGACGCCCTGGCCGCGGCGGGCGCCTACGCGACGGAGACCGGGGCGACGGTCGTCCCCACCTTCGACCACCCCGCCACCATCGCCGGCCAGGGCACCATCGCCCTCGAGATCGTCGAGCAGCTCGATGCTGCTCCCGACATCGCCGTCGTCCCGGTGGGTGGGGGCGGGCTCGTCTCGGGCATCGCCGTCGTCCTCGACGGCCTCGGGGCGGGCACCGAGGTGGTGGGGGTCCAGCCCGCCGGCGCGCCGGCCATGGTGCGGTCGCTCGAGGCGGGCCGGCGCGTCACCATCGAGATCGAGGACGACTTCGTCGACGGGGCCGTCGTCCGCACGCCCGGAGAGCTCACCTTCGCCATCGTGCGCGACCTCGTGAAGCACCTCGAGGTGGTCGAAGAGGGACGGGTGTGCACCGAGCAGCTCGACCTCTATCAGGTGGACGGCATCGTGGCCGAGCCCGCCGGTGCCCTGGCTACCTCCGCCCTCGACGCCATTGCCGAGGAGATCGTCGGCAAGAGCGTGGTGTGCGTGCTGAGCGGTGGCAACAACGACGTGGCCCGCTACGACGAGATCATCGAGCGCAGCCTCGTGCACCAGGGGCTCAAGCACTACTTCATCGTGGACTTCCCCCAGCGCCCCGGGGCGCTGCGCCAATTCCTCGACGAGTGCCTCGGGCCCACCGACGACATTGTGCTGTTCGAGTACATCAAGAAGAACGACCGGGAGTTCGGCCCCGCCGTCGTGGGCGTCCAGCTCGCCGAGCGCGACGACCTGATCTCACTGCTGCAGCGCATCGCCACGTCGGGCCTCGACGTGCAGCTCATGCCGCCCGAAAGCCCGGTGTTCCGCCTCCTCGTCTGACGCCGGCCGGTGCGGCCGGGGCGGGTGCGGCGGGCGGCATCGACTACAGCGTGAGGTCTTTGTTGGGACGCACCACGAGCGAGGCCAGGTGTACGCCGGCGGGCCGGGTGATGGCCCACAGCACCGCCTCGGCCACGTCCTCGGGCGCGCACAGATGCTCGGCCATCGACTGCTGGGCGTGCTCGAGCACCTCGTCGGAGAGCCGGCTGCCCGGGGTGAACTGGGCCGGCTCGGCGTCGCCACCCATCGAGCTGATCATGAGCTCGAGCACGGCGGGGTCGAAGTTGCGGGCGAAGCTCGTGGCGATGGCACCGGGCATGATCGTCACCACCTTGATGGGCTCGTCGAGCAGCTCGCGGCGCAACGACTCGTTGATGCAGTTCACGGCGTGTTTGGTGGCGCCGTAGACACCGGAGGCGGGGTTGAGTGACGCCACCGAGGAGATGTTGACGATGTGGCCCTCGGCGTTACAGGCGCGCATGGCGCGCACCGCCGCCTGTGATCCCACCAGCAGGGCGAGGATGTTGGTCTCCAGCATGATGCGCCAGTGGTCGGGATCGCCGTCGACGATCGCCTCGGGATAGCTGACGCCGGCGTTGTTGACCATGATGTCGAGCCGTCCCGTCGACGACACCGCCTGGTCCACCAGCGCACGGGCCTCGTCCACGTTGCGCACGTCGTGGACACGGGCTTCGGCCGTTCCGCCCGCGGCGGTGATGCGCGTGATCGACTCGTCCATGGCCTCCTTGGTGCGGCCCCCGAGCACGACGTGGGCGCCGGCCGCACCGAGGGACTCGGCGATGGCACGCCCGATCCCGCTCGAGGCCCCCGTGACGACGGCGGTGCGCCGGGCCAGGGCCTGGTCGGTGGTGTCTGGTGTCATGCGGAGGCCTCCTTCGAGGAGTGCATTTCGGGTGCCCGATTCGGGAGCCCGATTCGGGAATCCGATTCGGGAGCTCGAAGCGCTCACCTTAGGGCCGGCGTCCCACCGCTCCCCCCGGACCACAGCGGCCGCACCGACTCGTCGCCGCCGGGCACGGCTCGGTACGATGCCCAGGTGAGCGACGTGCTGCCCCAGCCTGCCGACGCCACGGCGCCCTCGTCCCGACCCACCCAGGGACGGTTCTCGGCATGGGTCGAGGTCCTGCGCACCACCAACCCCCCGAAGGGCCGTCCCCTCGACCCGGTGTCGCGCTGGCTCGTGCTCACGAGGGCCGCCGTCGTTCCCATGACCCTCGTCGCCGGGGCGGTGGCGACGCTGCTGGCGGTTCGACGCCACGGGTTCAACACCGGCCTCCTCCTGTTGGCCTTCGCCGGGTTGATCCTGGCCCACTGTGCCAACAACCTCATGAACGATCTCTTCGACGCCGAGGTGGGCGCCGATACGGCGTCGTATCCGCGCGCGCTGTACGCACCGCACCCGGTGTTGTCGGGGATGGTGTCGGGCGGGAAGTTGGCGCGCGCCGCGCTGATGGTGAACGTGCTCGACCTCGCCATCCTGGTGGTGCTGGCTGTCTACCGGGGCTGGCCCGTGGTGGGCTTCGCCCTGGGCGGGTTCCTGCTCTCGGTCGCCTACACGGCACCGCCGCTACGTCTCAAAAAGCGCGGCCTGGGCGAGCCCGACGTGTTCCTGGTGTGGGGACCGCTCATGGTGGGCGGCACCTACTACGCCGCGGTCGGGCACCTGCCCTGGCAGATCATCGTGGCCTCGGTCCCTTACGGCCTCCTGTGCACGGCCGTGCTCATGGGCAAGCACATCGACAAGGCCCCCTTCGACGCGCCCCTCGGGATCCGCACCCTTCCCGTCGTCCTCGGCGAGCGCCGGGCCCGCGCCGCGACCATCGGCATGATGGTGGCCTTCTACGTGACCGTGGCGCTGTGCGTGGTGGTGGGGGCCCTACCCTGGCCCGCCCTGCTCAGCTTCGGGGCCATCCCCAAATTCGTCCAGGCGTGGAAGGCCTTCAGCGTGCCCAAGCCGGACGCGCCCCCGGCGGGGTTCCCGGTGTGGCCGCTGTGGTTCGCGGCCGTCGCCTTCGTCCACACCCGCCGGGCCGGATCACTGCTCGTGCTCGGCCTCATCATCGCGGCCGTCGCCAACATCCGTTGGGGCTGACCTCCGGTCAGGCCGTCTGACCGTTCGTCACCTGACCTACGTGTTCGTCCCCTGCTGGCGGATGTACTCGGCCGTGCCGGCGAGGAACTTCTCCACGTCGGCGGCCTTGCTCGAGGCGACGTCGCCGAACCACGCCGGCACGTAGACCTGCGCCGCGTCGGCCGCCACCCCCGCCAGGATGGTGGTCACGGCCTCCTCGACGGTGATTGATTCCACCTGGGCCGTGAAGGGGTCGTTGTCGGGGAGCGTGAAGAGCTCGGTATCGACCACGCCGGGGTAGATCACCGTCACCTTGACCCCGGTGTCCCACAGGTCGACGGCCATGCACTCGGAGAACACCGTGATCGCCGCTTTGGTGGCCGCATAGGCGGCCTCGCCCGGGGGGCTCAGAGTGGCCGCCACCGAGGACACGTTGACGATGCGACCCTCGCCGCGCTCGAGCATCTGGGGCAGCAGGGCCAGGGTGAGGCGCACCGGGCTCGAGTAGTTGATGTTCATCACGGCGTCGACGGTCGCCGCGTCGAGGGCGGTGACGTGCCGGCGCTTGGGGATCCCGGCGTTGTTGACGAGCATGTCGACCCCACCGAGTTCGCTCATGACCGCAACCGCCAGTGCGTCGACCGCGGCCGGGTCGGCCAGGTCGGCCACCCACATCCGCGACGACGGCGAGTGTTGGCGGCAGCGCCCGAGCACCTCGGCCAGCCGGTCGGTGCGGCGCGCCACCAGACCCACCGTCGCCCCGGCCCGGGCCAGGGCCTCGGCCAGGCCCGCCCCGATGCCCGATGACGCCCCCGTCACGAGCACCCGCTTCCCTGCCACGTCGTATGCCATGGGTCACCCCCGTTTCCGGCCCCGATCTTGACTCAGATGAGGTGGTGCTGCACCAGCCAGCGTCGCGCCACCGTGGCCGGAGCCTCATGGTCCTCGTTCACGTCGATCGAGAGCTCGGACATCTGGTCGGTGGTGAGCTGCGCCGAGACCCGATCGAGCGCGTCGCGCACACGGCGTGTGTCCACGGCGGTGCGGATCACCGGGATCAGGTTGTCTGCGTCGAGGAGGTGCTTGTCGTCGCGCAGCGCCACGAAGCCGTTGCCGAGGACCGATCCGTCGTCGGAGGACAGCGGTGCAACCTGGACCTCGCTGCCTTTGAGGGCGGCCACGGTGACGGGGCCGGCGTCGTCGAGGAACGTAAAGGACTTGAAGTGCAGCCCGTAGGTGGTCTCGAGGCCCATCTGGCACTGCGCTGCGCCCGGGCACCCGGGGGGCCCGCCCAACACGAGTTTGGCCGCCACCGGTTGCAGGCTCGACAAGGTGGTGAGGTGGTCGGCGTCCGCGGTGGCGCGCGTGACCGCGAACACCTCGGTGTCGAGGGCGGGGGCGGGATCGAGCACCGTCACCCGGGCCGGTTCGAGCAGTCGCTTCAGCGCCGGCACCGCCGTCGACGTCGCGGTGGCCGCGGCGGTGTCGTCGGCGTGGAGGAAGAGCAGCAGCGCGCCGGCGTCGTCGGGGTAGAGGTCGAGCTGCCCCGACGCCAGGGCGGCCTCCACCGAGGCGCGCAGCTCTGAGCCGCTTCCCGAGCCGGCGCTCAGGGTGACCACGGCCCCGGCGTGGGCGAGGACGTCGGCATACAGGGTGGCGGTGATGACCGACACCGTGGTGCCGAGGGACCCGATGGTGATGGTCGGCCCCGACGCCGGAGCGGGGGTCGGCCCGGCTCCTGCGCACGCCGGCGCCGTGACGCCGAGAGCCACTGCGCTCAGCAGGATCCAAGGGCGGCGCGTCACGGGCTCCCTGGCTACCAGGAAACCTGCCCCCTACGCTCGCAGGGCGCTCGACGAGGAGGCACCGTGAAGACCAAGGTCACCGACATGCTCGGGGTGGAGTTCCCCATCCTGGCTTTCAGCCACTGCCGCGACGTGGTCGCCGCCGTCACGAAGGCGGGCGGGTTCGGGGTCCTCGGGGCGGTGGCGCACACGCCCGAGCAGCTCGACGTGGACCTCGCCTGGATCGAGGAGCAGACCCGGGGCGGGCGCTACGGGGTCGACCTCCTCCTTCCCGCCAAGTACGCCGGCGCCGAGGAGGGCGGGATCGACGCCGACGCCGTGAAGCAACTGCTCCCGGCCGCCCAACAGGAATTCGTCGACGAGATCCTGCGTCGCTACGGCGTGCCCGAGCTCCCCGAGGACCTGAAGACGGGATCGGAGCGCAACGTGCTCGCCAATGTGGCGTCGAAGGGCTACGAGCCGCTGCTCGACGTGGCCTTCGCCCATGACATCGCCCTGGTGGCGAGCGCGCTGGGGGCACCGCCGCCGTCGCTGCTGACGCGGGCCCACGACGCCGGGGTGGCCGTGGCCGCCCTGGCCGGCAACCTCACCCACGCCGAGCGGCACAATGCGGCCGGGGTCGACGTCATCGTGGCCCAGGGGACCGAGGCGGGCGGCCACACCGGCGAGATCTCCACCATGGTGCTCGTGCCCGAGGTCGTCGACGCGGTGGCACCCACGCCGGTGTTGGCGGCGGGCGGCATCGGCAATGGCCGCCAGATCGCGGCCGCCCTAGCCCTCGGGGCCGAGGGGGTGTGGTGCGGGTCGGTGTGGCTCACCACCGAAGAGGCCGAGACCCATCCGGCGGTGAAACAGAAGTTCCTCACCGCCACGTCGCGCGACACGATCAGGTCGCGCTCGCTCACCGGCAAGCCGGCGCGCATGCTGCGCAGCGCCTGGACCGACGAGTGGGAAGGTGCCGACTCACCCGGAGCGCTGCCCATGCCCCTGCAGAGCGCGCTCGTGGCCGAGGCCCAGCTCCGCATCAGCCGCGCCGCCGCCAACGAGGGATCCGGAGCCAACAAGCTGGCCAACTACTTCGTGGGCCAGGTGGTGGGGCAGATGGACCGCATCCGACCTGCCCGCCAGGTCGTGCTGGAGATGATGACCGAGTACGCCGAGGTGGCCCAGCGCTTCGCCGATCAGGTCGCCGAGGAGTCCTCGGTCTAGCGGTGCCTGGCGAGAGCGGCTATCCGCCCACGGGTGCGCTGGGTGTGAACGCCACCGGGAGCGTCTCGAATCCGACGATGAAGTTGGATACCCGCAACGGATGGGTGTCGTCGTCGGCCAGGTGGATGTCGGGGAGGCGGTCGAGGATGCGGTTGACCATGCCGAAGATCTCGGCACGGGCCAGGCGATGCCCGAGACACAGGTGCGCCCCGAACCCGAAGGCGACATGGTCGTTGGGCTGGCGACGGATGTCGAAGGTCTCGGGGTCGTCGAACACCGTTTCGTCGCGGTTGGCCGACGGATAGAGCAGCAGCACGTTCTGACCGGCGCCGATGGTCTCGCCGTGCAGCTCGACGTCCTGCACCGCCCGGCGGTTGAAGTTCTTGATGGGTGTCACCCAGCGCAGCATCTCCTCGACGGTGCCGGGGAGCAGCTCCCGATCGCCACGCAGGTCGTCGAGCTGGTCCTGGCGGTGCAGGAGCGCCTCCATGCCGCCGCTGATGACGTGACGGCTGGTCTCGTCCCCTCCGATGAGCAGCAGGAGCGACTCATAGACGAGGGAATCGTCGTCGATGCGTTCGCCGTCGACCTCGCCCTGGACGAGCACGCCCAACAGGTCGTCGGCGGACATGCTCCGGCGTCGTTGGTCGATGAGCTCGCGGACGAAGCCGTCCCATTCCATGAAGGCGGCGGCGGCCTTGGTCATGGCGTCGGGGTCCTTCGATCCCTGGGACATGAGCAAGGTGTCGGACCATTCGAGGAGCCGTTCCCAGTCCTTGGGATCGAAGCCAAGCATGTCGGCGATGAGGACCAGGGGCAGTGGCGCTGCGACGTCGGCCACGAGGTCGCACGCACCCTTCTCGCACACCCGGTCGATGATCTCGTCGCATACCTGGCGGATGCGGGGCTCGCGGTCTCGCACCGCCTGGGGGGTGAACCCCGCGCTGACGATGCGGCGTCGGCGCCGGTGTTCGGGAGCGTCCATGTCGATCATGTACGGGAGCGGGGTATTGGGACGCGAGCCGCCCGTGCTCGAGAAACGCTGGGGGTCCTGGCCGATGGCCCGGACGTCCTCGTAGCGGGAGACGCCCCAGATGTCGTTGGCCTCGTCGTAGTAGGCGGGGGCGTTGTGGCGCATCCAGGCGAAGGTCGGGAACGGGTTCCCGGCGTAGAACT
>Ga0116215_1001898_pt1 | contig 13434 bp, 12 predicted proteins | sample Sb_taG_7_FD_89698 | JGI IMG/M metagenome (GOLD analysis project Ga0116215, IMG submission 89698) | Peat soil microbial communities from Weissenstadt, Germany - Sb_50d_2_FS metaG | ecosystem: Environmental > Terrestrial > Soil > Wetlands > Peat | place: Germany: Weissenstadt | collected 2010-09-21 | reverse complement strand
GAGCGGAACCTCTCGCTCGGGGCTACCTTCTCCATGCGGGCGTACCCCCATCGCTTGGTCTTGTCAGGACAAAGCGGAGGCTACGCCCGTCATTTCAATTCCCCCGGCTGGTGGGACGCGACCAGACCGGCGGGCACCTGAGGCTGACCACCTGAGGCTGACCGTAACCGGACCAGAGTTGCGAGGCTCGCCCGAACTCCGATTTGGCCCTTCGAGCAGCCGGCGTGCCGGCGTCTGTTGGCGCCCGGATGGGGCATAAGATGACGCTGATCGTTGACTTGCGACGGTGCTCGGGCGTTCGCGAGCAATGCTCGCGCTATGGGCCAGTATGCGAGGGCGCGAGGTTGTCCGCGATCTCAGAAGATTCCTTTAGTGATCGTGCCGGCTTGCCAACGAACGAGGCGGTTTTGGTGCAGCTAGCTCGCCGCGAGGGCTTTCAGCCATCCTCCCGAACCGACCGGCAAGCGCCATCCAACCTTCGGATCGCCGTTCGTGCCAGCGTTTATGGCAGTCGATGAGCCAGTTCGCCCATGTTTCGGGGTCCTCCGACGATCCGCGCAGGGCGCCCTGCCGGCGCTTCGGGTGCCGATTGGGGGAACCTTTGGAGCCTTCGGGCTGACTATGGGTCTGACTCGTTGCCATCCTTCAGCATATGACAGCATCCAGAGTACGAACACGTAAAGGATTCGTAATCGCATTGGCAACAATTTCGGCCGAGGTGTGGGGGTCGAGCCCTTGTCGTTCGCGCCCCTGCGCGTCCGAAACGACTGGCGAACCCCCGGCGATGTTGGTGGTGCGCCCGTCAAGACGCTCTAGTGGACCAAAACTCGCCGAAGCCTGAGCATGTCAGGGCGCCCACGGCCCGTGCCACGCCCCGAAGCCGGCGACCAGCTGCGCGGCCTCCTGCGGGCCCCACGAGCCGGGGGCGTAGCGATGCACTGGCGGTGGCTGGCGCAGCAGCGGTTCGAAGATGCGCCAGGTCTCTTCGACGCCGTCCTGGCGGGTGAAGCGCGTGCTGTCCCCTTTCATGACGTCGAGCAGCAGCACCTCATAGGGCGTGGGCGCCTCGCCGCCCTGCTCGGCGAACTCGACGTCCAGGCGCACAGGCTCGGGGCCGGCGATGTCAGCGCGGTGCGCGTCGAGCACGACACGCGTGCCGGTGGAGGGGTCGAGCTTGACGACGAACTGGTTGGGCTCGGGGCGGCGGTGCCCGCGCTCCATGAAGCCCAGGCGCGGCGGGTCGCGGAACACGGCGCGCAGCTCGGTCTGGGTGATCGGCAGCTTCTTGCCCGTGCGGATGAACCACGGCACGCCTGACCAGCGCCAGTTGTCGATCTCCAGGCGCATCGCCGCATAGGTCTCGGTCGTGGAGCCCACGGCAACGCCGTCAATATCTAGATATCCGTCGTACTGCCCGCGGATGTAGTGGGCGGGGTCGGCGTCGGCGATCGAGCGGAACACCGCGAACTTCGCGTCCTTCAACGTTTCCGCATCAGCGCCCGCCGGCGCCTCCATGGCGGCGAGCGCGACCAGCTGCATGAGGTGGTTGACGACCACGTCGCGTAGCGCACCAACGGGGTCGTAGAAGTGCCCGCGGTCCTCGACGCCGAAGCTCTCGGCCATCGTGATCTGCACGTAGGCGATGTGGTTGCGGTTCCAGATCGGCTCGATCATGGTGTTGGCGAACCGCAGGTAGAGGAGCTCGTCGGTGCCCATCTTGCCGAGGAAGTGGTCGATGCGATAAAGCTGGGACTCCTCGATGTACTGGTGGATTTCGGCGGCGAGGGCGCGCGCGGAGGCGAGGTCGTGGCCGAACGGCTTCTCCACGACCACGCGCGCGTTCTTGGTCAGTCCCGCACTGGCGAGGTCCTTGATTACGGGGCCGAATAGGAAGGGCGGGATCTCCAGGTAGAAGACGGGGCGGCGAGCATCGCCGACGGCGCCCGCCACGCGCTCGTAGGTGGCGGTGTCGGTGAAGTCGCCGCTGACGTAGGACAGGCGCGCGGCCAAGCTTGCGAACACATCCGCGTCGAGTTGCTCGTGTGTGTCTTCGATGCATTCGCGCGCGTGCTCGCGCAGGCGCTCGACGCTCCAGTCGTCGACCGCGACGCCCACGATCGGGCAGTCCAGCAGCCCGCGCTGCTCCAACCGATACAGCGAGCGGAAGGTCATCACCTTCGCGAGGTCGCCGGTGATGCCGAAGATCACCAACACGTCCGCGTTGTGGGCGTCGCTGGACGCCATCACAGCACCTGGATCTGGAACAGGGAGGTGGTGCCGGGACGCCCGGAGGGAAGCCCGGCGGTGATCCCGACGCGCTGGCCGCGCTCGCACCAGCCGAGCTCCACCACGCGTCGGGCCGAGTCGGCGATCAGCGCCTCGGTGGTCTCGTGGCGCGGCAGCGACGCCGCCTGCACGCCCCACATCAGACTGCAGCGCCTGACGGTCTCTTTGCCGGGGGACAGGGCGTAGATGGGAACGGTGGGGCGGTGGGCGGAGACCAGCCGCGCCGAACGGCCGGACAGCGTGGGGATCACCAGCGCCTCCAGGCGCAGCTCGCGCGCGGCGTCGCAGAGGTTGTGGGCGATCGTGTACGCCGGGTCTGAATGGGTGCGGTGCACGCGCGACTCGTTCCAACGCTCGTAGGGGGCGATCGACTCGGCCTGGATGGCCACGGCGGCCATCATCCTGACCGCCTCCACCGGGTAGGCGCCGACGGCTGTCTCCTGCGAGAGCATGATCGCGTCGGTGCCGTCGAGGATCGCGTTTGCCACGTCGGCGACCTCCGCGCGCGTTGGTCGTGAGGAGCTGACCATCGAGTCGAGCATCTGCGTCGCGGTGATCGACGGCACGGCCATCGATCCCGCCAGCTGAAGCAGCTGCTTTTGCACCAGCGGCACGCGCTCGATCGGCAGCTCGATGCCGAGATCGCCGCGCGCCACCATCACGTAGTCGGCAACCGCCAGGATCTCGGCGGCGCACTGCACCGCCTGTGGCTTCTCCATCTTGGCGATCAGCGGCAGGCGCGTGTGGTCGCGCACGGATTCCACATCCGCCGGTGACTGCACGAACGACAGCGCGACCAGGTCCACGCCGATCGACTCGCCGTGGCGGAGCATGTGCAGGTCCTCCTCGGGTACCGCCGGCAGCGAGGCCACCGGCCCCGGGATGTTCAGGCCCTGACGCGAGGCGACCGCGCCGCCGACCTCGATCTCCACATCGACCTCATGGGCTTGCGTGCGCACCTCCACGACCCGCAGGCGCACCGAGCCGTCCGCCAGATAGAGGACCGAGCCATCTTCGACCGCATCGGACAGCCCCGCCCAGGAGACGCTCATATGGTGGGCGTCGCCGGGGCGATCGCCGTCGCCGCAGGAGAACGTCAGCCGCTCGCCGGGCGTCAGCTCGACGACGTCTTCGAGCAGCGGGCCGATGCGCAGCTTGGGGCCGGGCAGATCCTGCAGGATCGCCACCTGCCGGCCGGCCCTGCCGGCGGCGTCGCGCACACGGCGCACCGTCTCAGCGTGCTCCTCGAGTGTGCCGTGCGAGTAGTTCAGGCGCGCCACGTCCATCCCCGCCTGCACCATCCGCGTGAGCGTCTCCGGCTCGCGCGAGGCGGGGCCGATCGTGGCGACGATCTTCGTACGGCGCATTGTCGGAAGGTATCGACGGCGGGCGCGGCATGCGTAATCGGGCTGGCGGCCCAATCGGCGGCGTAGGATCGAGGCATGCTCGGGCCTTCGCGACAGCTGCCTCGTGTCGGCGCTCACGCGCGCATCGCGCACTTCGGCGGAGGCTTCGAGCGCGGTGTCGTCGTGGCGGTGCACGACGAGGGACGTCGCCTGCAGGTGCGCGACGAGGCCGGCGAGGTGCTCGAGTTCGTGCTCAGCCCGGCGACGGCGCGGTTCGTGGCCGCCGGTGATGCTCACGGGCCGCGGTTGGAGCTGCTTGGGGATCACGGGTGAGCTCGTGATATCCCCGGTTTGAATTCGTTCGGCCCGATATTCCGCAGGTCCGCACTAAGCTCCAATAAGGAGAACCCATGTCGGAGCTTTTGAATCGCCACTGGCAGAGCCAGCTCGCCGGCACCGGTGTGTCACGTCGAGACCGTCGCTCCTGCGACTACGCCGCCTATCTGCCAGATCCGCTGGTCGGTCGTCGGTTCGTGCTCGACTGGGATGTGGCCGCCGACGTTGCCGACGCTGAGGCTGCAATCACCAGGCTGAATGCCGACGCCATAGCACTTGTCGATACGGAGGCCCTCGCGCGAATTCTGCTGCGCGCGGAGTCTGTGGCCTCCTCGCGTATCGAGGGTTTGGAGATCGGTGCGCGACGTCTTCTGCATGCCGAGGCTGTCCGATCGATGCGCGAGCCATCGTCTGACGTAACGGCCTCGGAGGTGCTCGCGAACATCGACGCAATGCTCTACGGCGTAGAGCGGATCGGACTCGAAGACGAGATCACCGTTGACGTGCTCTTGGAGGTCCATCGACGTCTGCTTGCCGGCACGCGTCTCGAGCCTCACGGAGGCAGGTTCAGACAGGTTCAGAACTGGATTGGTGGCAGTGACTACAACCCATGCTCAGCGGATTACGTTCCTCCGCCCCCGGAGGGGGTCCCCGATCTCATGGACGATCTTTGCGCGTTCTGCAACGCCGACGACCTGCCTGCGGTGGCACAGGCCGCAATTGCTCACGCGCAGTTCGAGACGATTCACCCCTTCGTCGATGGAAACGGCCGTGCAGGCCGCGCGATCATCCACCTCGTGTTGCGTCGCAGGGGGCTCGCTCTGCGCGTCCTGCCACCAGTTTCGCTTGTGCTTGTAACGTTGGCGCAGGATTACGTCGGTGGGCTCACGGCGTACAGACACCTCGGGCCACCAGGCGCCGCCGAAGCGAGCACGGGTGTGAATACCTGGCTGGCGACCTTCGCGGGGGCCTGCATCCGCTCGGTCGCCGATGCGACGGCATTCGAGTCGCGCACCGCCACCTTGGAGGAGCATTGGCGCGAGCGTCTCGGTCGTGTCCGTGCCAACTCCGCAACCGACCTGCTGCTGCACCGGCTGCCAGGTGCCCCAGTGCTCACGGCAGAGAGCGCGGCAACCCTGCTCGGCCGAACGTTCAAGCCGGCCAACGACGCCATCCAGCGTCTGGTCCAAGCGGACATCCTGCGCCAGATCACAATCGGTCGGCGCAATCGCGCATACGAGGCACCGGAGATCATCGAGGCATTCACCGACCTCGAGCGCCAGCTCGCAAGTCCCGCCGGGTGACCGACACCGCGGTAGATCCTGACAGCGCCGTCGAAGTCCCCTCACCCCACCTCCACGTCGGGAAACCACTCCGCGCAGTGCTCGCGCAACGCCTCACGCACCCAGGCGCGCTCCTCGGCTGAGGCGACGCGGTAGCGTGCGAGCAGCTCGCGCTGGCGCTCGATTGGCGCGTCGGCGATCACCCAGCGCACGGCGAGGCGCTCGAACAGCAGCTCGGTCGCCCGCTGCCAGGCGTCCTCCTGCGTGGCGGCTGGCCGTCCGCCGGCACCGCCGAGCGTGTCCGCGTACTCGCGCCTGGCGCCCGGCGTGAGCGAGCCGCGTAGCGTGAGCACGTTGCCGTGCGCGTCGATGTAATCACTGCTGGGCGCGGTGAGCTTGTCGGGGCGGCTGACCGTCTCGGCGCCAGGTCGCTCGGTGTCCCCGGGCCGTCGGCCCTTCGCGTGGCGGCGGGCGCGCTTGGCCACGCTCAGCCGGCGTCGGCGGCGCGTTCGAGCTGCGTGCGCACGTCGCCGGTGACGGCTCGGCCGTGTCCCGGCCACGCGGCGGCGGGCTCGAGCGCGGCGAGCTTGCGCAGGCTAGCGCGCGCCTGCTCGGTGTCGAAGTTGTACGTGCGCGCGGGCAGGCGCGGCTCGCAGTTGCGGCCCCACATGTCGATCGTGTAGAAGCAGCCGCTGCTCAACGCCAGCCTGTCGGACTCGCGCCACAGCGCGATCATCCCGGGTGCGTGCCCGGGGACGTGCACGACCTTGAACCCTGCCACCTCGTCGCCCTCGCGTATGACCTCGGAGATCCTCACGGGCCCGCCGTCCCACGCGTAGCGCAGCAGCAGCTGGTGGGCGTAGCGCAGCGGCAACGGCAGGCCGGTGAGGCCGGCGGGCCAGTAGCGACGCCCGCCGTCGCCTTCGGCGTCCTGCACCTCGTCGGGATGGCACAGGACGGGCACGCCGAGCGCGGGCGCCACGCCGCGGTGGTCAGGGTGGGCGTGACCCAGCACGATCCGGCGAATGCCGCCGAGCTTCGCGCCGGCGCTGGCAACGGCACGGGTCATCGTGCGCGCGCCGGCGTCGAACAGCGTCACGCCGCCGTCGTCCTCGAGCAGGTACACGTTGCAGCGGCCGGGCTGGCCCTGCAGCACCCACACGCCTTCGGCCACCAGCTCGGCCTCGCCGGCGGCGAGGCCGTTCGTGAGGCGCGTCTTGGCGTTGAAGGCGTGTGCCATGCGCGCTTCGGCGAGTGAGCCTTGCGCGGGCATCATGCCGATCTGACGCGCGAACTCCATGCTGTTGGCGAACGCGTCGTTGCTGTGGATCAGCCCGTCGCGAATGGTGAGCAGGTCGATGCCTTCGAACTCGATGCGATCGCCGGTCGGCGCGAGCTCGCCGAAGCGTCCGGGCCCGGCGAACGTGCCGGTCATGCGCCAGTGCACCGCGCAGCGCTCGCCCTCGCTGGTCGTGGAAAGGACCTGCAGGTGCGCGTCGGGCATCGCGCCGAGCAGCTCGCCGATGAACTCGCGCACGCCCTCGGGCGCGAGCACGTCGACCTGGCCGCGGACGTGCTCGCGGCCTCCGGGCGCCCACAGCAAGACGGCCTCCTCGAGCTGGTGGGCGTCGATCGCCGCGAAGTAGCGCCGCGCGACCGTCTCGGCCTTGCTCCCGGTTATGCGCTTGCGCGTGGCCGCCGCCTGCTGCATGCTGGCAGCGACCTCCTGCACCTTGGTGCTCGCCTCGCTTGCGTTCTCCCGCTCGGCCATGCTGCCTCCCTTTTCACGCCGCAGAACGACCGTAGTCTAGTCTGCGCCCCATGCCAGATGTGGTGAGCAGGCGCGAGCTCGGACGCGGCGAGCGCGTCCTGCATGGCCTGTTCCGCCTGCGCCTGCCGCTGCCGTGGCCCGGGGTTCCCCACTGCAACGCGTGGGCGGTCAAGCATGGGGATGGGTTCGTGCTGTTCGACACGGGCATGCACCAGCCGGACTCCATCTCCCACCTGGAACGCGCGCTGGAGATGTGCAACATGCGCATCGAGCAGGCGCGCCTGGTGGTGTGCACACACGCGCATACCGACCACTGCGGACAGGCGGCGAGCATCGTGGAGCGCGCCGGCTGCGAGGTGTGGATCCACCCCAACCACGCGCACCTGGACCGCATGATCGAGGACCCCGATGCGGTGCTCGCGAAACGCTTGGAGATCGCGCGCCAGAGCGGCGTGCCGGAGGCACCGCTGCGGCGCGAGGCCGAGCAGCGGATCGCGCGCGGGTCGGGCATCGCGGGCCCGCTGGAGCCCCACCGGGATCTCGTCGCGGGGGTCACGATCGCGACCGATCTGGGCGAATGGGTGGCGTATGAGACGCCCGGTCACGCCCCGTCGCACGTGTGCCTGTTCCAGCCGGAGCGACGCCTGTTGATCTCTGGAGACCATCTGCTGGGACGCATCTCGCTGTATTTCGACTACGGCTACTCGCCCGACCCGGTGGGCGAATTCATGAGCTCGCTGGACGTGGTGGAGCGCCTGGGCGCGCGCTTGTGCCTGCCTGGTCACGGGCGCACGTTCACGGATGTGCACGCGCACATCCGGGGCAACCGCACGCTGGTGGCGGAACGTCTGGTGCGCGTGCGCGAGGCGCTGGAAGGGCGGGAGCTGACCGCGTTCGAGATCGTGCCGCACGTGTACGGAGACACGCTCTCGCCGCAGAACGCCCACTGGCTGCTGTCGAAGATCCTCTGCTACCTGGCCCATCTGCAGACCGTGGGGGGCGTGCGGCGCGTACCCGGCGCACCTGCCCGGGCATCATCCCGGGAGGGGGAGGGGGAACCCGAGCGCTGGACTGCATAATCACGAGATGCGAATCGACCACATACTGGCCGATCAGGACCCGCCCGCCCCGGTGTTCTCGTTCGAGTTCTTCCCGCCGAAAACGGCGGAGGGCGAGCGCAACCTGTACGCGGCGCTCGGCGAGCTGAAGAAGCTCGAGCCGTCGTTCGTGTCGGTTACCTATGGCGCGGGCGGCTCGACGCGGGAGAAGACGATCGGGATCGTCAAGCGCATCAAGGAGGAGTACGGCCTGGAGGCGATGGCTCATCTCACGTGCGTAGGCGCGACGGTCGCGCAGCTACACGCCACGCTCGCGGAGATGCGCGACGCGGGCATCGAGAACGTGCTCGCGTTGCGCGGCGACCCACCGGCGGGGGAGGAGGAGTGGATTAGGACGGATGGCGGGCTGGAGTACTCACGCGAGCTGGTGGCGCTGATTGCGGGCGGCTACCCGTTTGCGATTGGGGCGGCGTGCTTTCCGGAGACCCACATCCATGCTGAGAGCCGGCAGGCCGATCTGGAACATCTCGTGGAGAAGGTGCGTGAGGGCGTGGACTTCCTGATCACGCAGATGTTCTTCGACAACGCGGTGTACTTCGAGTTCGTCAAGTGTGCGCGCGCGGCGGGGATCGAGGTGCCGATCATCCCGGGCGTGATGCCGATCACGCGCGTGGGCCAGATCGAGCGGATGGCCGCGATGTGCGGCGCGGCGATCCCCGACGGCCTGCGCGCCGAGTTGCACGCGCGCGGGGAGGACCCGGAGGCGGTGCTCGACTTCGGCGTCGCGTACGCGACACTGCAATGCGCGGAGCTGCTCGCGGCGGGCGCGCCGGGAATCCACTTCTACACGCTCAACCGCTCGCCCGCCACGCGCGCGATCGTGAGCGCGCTGAAGCTCGCAAGGCCCTGGGAGAAGGCCGTCTACGCGGGTTCGATCTCCAGGCCCTCGGCCACCCGCGGCGAGCCGTCGGCGGCCTCGTAGCGCACGTCGACGGAGTCGTTCTGGCGGTAGGTGCCCACGCCCCACGCGCCCAGCAGCCAGCGCCAGCCGCTGATCCTGTCCTTGCGCAGCTCGCGCTCGAACACGAGCGCGCCTTCGCGGACGGTGTAGTCGACCCCCAGCCGCTGCGGTACGCCGTTGAGGTAAACCTCGTAGTCGCCGCGCATCTCGCGCGGGAGCCTGATCCGGGATCTGGGCATGTCCGTTGGGATTATTACCGCGGTCCCGACGCCGCGGACCTGGGCATTGCGGCGCGGGGGCGCTCGAGAGCTAGCCCTCGAACGCGTAGGGATTGAGGAACTGCCGCCGCCAGAAGTACGCGCGCTCGACCTCGGTCATGCGCGCGAGCTCGCACACGTCGCCCCATTGGGAATCGATCACGTGGATTTGGTGATCGATGATCTCGCGGGCCTGGGCCTCGGAGAGCAGGTAGGTCGCCGCCCGTTCGACGCAGGTGGCCAGCTGGCTCATCCTGAAACCGTCAGCTGTGATCGCCATCGCCTGCGAAGTCTCGCCGCCGGCCCGTGGCTGCGGGCAGATGTCGTAGGCGGGGGTCAGGGTGAGCTCTCTGCCATCCCAGAACGCCGCATGGTTGCGTGCGTGGTCGTCGTTGTTGCCGACGAGGATGTTGAAGGTCAGGCGCGCGAACAGCTCGCGCAGCGTGCGCACAGCGTCGGTGAAGCGCTCGCGCACCAGTTGGGCGAGGGCTTCGTAGCTCGCGTATCGCGCCATCATCTCGTCGAGCTCGAGGATGGTCAGCGCGGAGACGATCGCGCGTCGCTGGTCGGACCTCGGGAGGCGGTCGAAGCGCCTGATCAGGAGGACGTCCCTGCCAAGAATCTCCTGCAAGGTCACGCTCGCCACGTCGAGCCCGGCCCGTCGCGCCAGCTCCATCGCGGCGTACTCGCCCTTTACGACCGCGTAGCGATCGGTGGTCGAGGAGAACTTCGCGATCAGTTTCTGATCGTCGTCCCTCAGCAGCGCCTTCGGCCGGGCGCCCCCGACTGAGCTTCCGTGCAACAGGGCCTGGTCCAGCGCGGGAGAGAACGGAAGCCCTTCCTCGACGCGCTGAGCGGCCTGCATGAGCTCCCCGAGTGGGGCGCTGCTCTCGTCGCGGCTGACGTACTCGTCCGGCGAGAGCTGAAAGTCGAGCGCCCCAATCCGGTCTGAGGCGGACTGCAGCAGATAGGTCAAGGGTCCAAGGCTCGCCGGGTCAAACCCATCGGCGCCCTCGCCGACCATGTGGCGGAGGATCACTCGCTGCCCCCACGCGTCGGGAGTCGCGTCGGCGATGCAGCCGGCGATCGTCAATCCGGGCAGGGGTGCTATCCGACCTGCTTGCAGCGGCAGCTCGGGCAGGTACAGCGCGATGGCGTCGTCACGAGCCAGGTAGCTTCGGCCGTAGTTGAAGTTGACGACGTCCCCGACGGCTTCGAGCCTGCCTGCGACGACCGGGTCCGTCGCGCCGGGCAGCCAGATCCAGACGTACGCCTCGGCAGGCCGTTCAGAAGTCATCCTTCACGTCTTCTCTGCGTGGGCGTACCCGCTGCGGGAGCAGCGCAATGCGGTCGCGGGTGCGGTCCAGGTCGATGCTCAGCTGTGCGCGATCCTCGTTGAAGAGGGGCACGCCGACCAAGGCGGCCGCCTCGAACGCTGCGCCGAGACTCACCGTCAGATCGCCGCGCTCGATCCTGCGGAGCGTGGGAATCGTCATGCCGGCGCGTTCGGCGAGCTCCCGCATCGACCAGCGCCGCGAACGACGAGCGAGCCTGACGCGCCCTCCGAGGAGCTGCGCTGCCTCGATTGCGTAGGGGGAGTATGTGCGGGAGCGCTTCACGCGCCTAAGATTAGCAAATATATATTGCTTTAGATATCTAAAGATAAATAGCGTTTGTCTTCATATGGACGGCCCACGACTTCCGCCGCGGCGCGTACCCTGCGCGAGATGCTCGAGATCGGTGAACCTGGCGCGCGCGAGATCCCGTACACCGTGCGGCGCTCGGCGCGCGCGCGGCGCGTGCGCGTGAACGTGCACGCTCAAACCGGCGTGGAGGTCGTGCTGCCGGCGCGCGCGCCCGAGCGCGCGGCGGCAGCGGCGGTGAGCGAGCTGCGCCCGTGGATCGAGCGACGGCTGGACGAGGCGCGCGCGGTGCGCGAGCGGATCGCCGCGCGCGCGGGCACCGTTCCGTACCTGGGCGCATCGTTGGCGCTCGTCCCGCAGGTCGGGCGCACGCGCGCACACCGCAGCGGCGGACGGCTGCTGGTGCCCGCGGGCGATGCGCGCCCGGCGCTCGAGCGCTTCTACCGGCGGGCCGCCCGCGCGGAGATCGCCCCGCGCCTGGATCGCGCGACCGCGCTCGCGGGCAGCTCCTACAGCGGCCTTGACATCCGCGCGCAGCGCACGCGCTGGGCGTCGTGCTCGGCGAGCGGGCGCATGAGCTTCAACTGGCGACTGCTGCTGGCGCCCGAGCGGGTGCTCGACTACGTCGTCTGGCACGAGGTCTGCCACCTGGAGATCCTCGACCACTCGCCCCGTTTCTGGGCGCTGCTCGCTCGCCGCTGGCCGAGCTACCGCGACGAGCGCGAGTGGCTGCGTCGCAACGGGGCCACGCTCGTGATCTGATGCGCTCACGACGGACGGCGTATGACCATCGTTGTGCAGTCTGAGAACTGTCATTGCGAGATAGGGGACGCCCTGCTCGCGCTGCGGCGCGACCTCGGATGGAGGGGCCTTCACCTGGATCGCGTGTTCCATGCCACTGAAGACCCGCAGGTAGTTCGGGACGAGGTATTCGTGCTGTTGGCAGATATGGATTGCTGAGTCGATGCGACGATCCTCGAGAAGTCCAAGGCACAGCCGCACCTCCGGGACGAAGCGCAGCTCTACAAGATGGCTTGGTATCTGCACTTCAAATACCTTGCCCGTCGTATGGATGCCTCGGACCGTCTATTCGTGGCAGCATCGAGTCTCGGAACGAAAAAGGCTCGTGGCGCGCTTCACACGGCTGTGGATGATGTCGTCAGGCAGCTGTCGCCATGCCGATCTCACCGGGTCGCGTTCTGGCCGGCAGACAGCGATCCTTGTCTCCAGGTCGCCGACTACTGCACATGGTCGATCCAGCGCAAGTGGGAGAGGGCAGACGAGCGCTCGCACGGCCTTATAGCGCCGAAGATCCGAAGCGAGTTCGATGTCTGGCAGCTAGGCGAACTCAACTACTACTAGCTAGTAAGACTACGGTCGGCCCCCGCAAAGCTAGCTTCCCTGACCGGGAGCAGAGCCCAGGGGCTCTTTCGCCGTACGAGAGCCGACCAAAACTTCATCGGTTAAGCCTATCCATGATCGCAGAAGGAGGGGATGGTACCCGCAAGCAGCTGCTCATCCGAGAAGTTACCGCCGCTGCTCGATCGCCACGTAGTCGAGATCACGCCCGCCGGTGTAGATCTGGCGCGGGCGGGCGATCTTCTGCTCGGAGTCCTGCACCATCTCCAGCCATTGCGCGATCCAGCCGCTGGTGCGCCCGATTGCGAACATCACCGGGAACATCGCCACCGGCAGCCCCAGCGCCTCGTAGATCAGCCCCGAATAGAAGTCGACGTTCGGGTAGAGCTTGCGCTGAGTGAAGTACTCGTCGTCGAGTGCGCGCTTCTCCAACTCGGAGGCCACGTCCAGCAGCGGGCTCTTGCCGCGCACCTCGAACACGTCGTCGAGGTGTTTGCGGATGATCCGCGCGCGCGGATCGTAGTTCTTGTACACGCGGTGGCCGAAGCCCATCAGGCGCTCCTTGCCCTCCTTGACGCCATCGAGGAAGGCGGGAATGTTCTCGACGCTGCCGATCCGTTTCAGCATCCGCAGCGCCGCCTCGTTGGCACCGCCGTGCAGCGGTCCGTACAGCGCGGCCACGCCGGCGGCGATCGCCGAGTAGGGGTCCACCTGCGTGGAGCCGACCGCGCGCACGGCGCTCGTGGAGGCGTTCTGCTCGTGGTCGGCGTGCAGGATGAACAGCACGTCGAGCGCGCGCGAGAGACGCGGGTCGGGCTCGTACTTGAGCTCGGTCATCTTGTACATCATCGAGAGGAAGTTGCCCGGGTAGTCGAGGTCGTTGTCCGGGTACACGTACGGCTGGCCCCTGTTGTGCCGGAACGCGAACGCGGCCAGCGTGGGCATCTTCGCCAGCAGCCGGATGATCTGCAGGTGGCGCACGTCCTCGTCGTGGATCGCGTTGGCGTCGGGATAGAAGGTCGACAGCGCGCCGACGGAGGCCACCAGCATCCCCATCGGGTTGGCGTCGTAGCGGAAGCCCTCCATGAAGCCCTTGATGTTCTCGTGCACGAACGTGTGGATCGTGATTTCGTG
>Ga0116215_1001896_pt1 | contig 13434 bp, 12 predicted proteins | sample Sb_taG_7_FD_89698 | JGI IMG/M metagenome (GOLD analysis project Ga0116215, IMG submission 89698) | Peat soil microbial communities from Weissenstadt, Germany - Sb_50d_2_FS metaG | ecosystem: Environmental > Terrestrial > Soil > Wetlands > Peat | place: Germany: Weissenstadt | collected 2010-09-21 | reverse complement strand
GGTTGTTGTGACCGTCTACGTCGGAGCGGCTACATGCAGAACGAGCTTTACGCCCAGCTGAGACCGACACGAACGAACCATTGATGAGCTTTCGACGGGGTTCTTGCCCGGGCCGGTCAGACGTGCGATGCACCCAGTCCGAAGCACTTGTCCTCGAACTGTGAGATCCCGACGGGTCCTGGCGTTCGATGGGCAGGCTCAGGCGCGACCCACTCCGTCGGCCTATCGGCGTCGTTCGAGACCTCGGTGCCGTCCGACAAGCCAACGGCATGCAGTGAACTGACGCAGCCAGCCTCATCGAAGAGGCGTGTGAAATCCATCGTCACCCACCCTGCCCCGCAATATCGGATCTGCTCCACCGTACCGGCGACCTGGGATCCGCGTCGCCTCGGAGCAAACTTCGCTTCGACCGACTTCGTCTACCTGGAGGAGGGGTGCGCGCTGGCGTGAAGAGAGGTTGCGGTCAGTCGCATACTTGAGTCAATGGGTTCATTGCCATTCCTTTGACCGGGTCCCGTTGTCGGATGCCATCAGCCATTCGAGGTCGATCTGGCGTGCCAGCAGGGTGCCGACCCGGGCCTCCTCGAGCTCCGTCAGCGTCGGAGACTGGTGAGGCGTGGGGTCCTCGGCGAGCAGGTCGACCATCGACTTTTGAGGGTACGGCCAGGCAGTGACGCGCGGGTGGACCTCCGGCAGTTGCAATCACCACCAAGGGCGGTCAATGATGCGGACTCCACGAGACCCGGATCCGCCACCCGCGGTCCGGCGGGGTGGGCGATTCATCCTGGCTTCGGTTGGGGGTTGAATCGCGCCTGATCCGTCCCCGGTCTACGGTCGCATCGTGGACCGGATGCCCGAGCCCGGCAACGTCGCCGCAGCTCCCGGTCGTCCAGCCCTGTTGCGGGAACGTTGTGCCGATTCGGTCCGGTCGGCTCTATTTGCGACGCGCAACGACCCTGTCAGGATCCCAACCGAGGGGCGGTGAGTTGGGGGGCGAGGCATGTGTACGCCACGGTCAGGTCACCGCCCCTCACCAATTGTTGCCCGTCGACCAGTCGCACCAAGACCGTTTCGCCAATGCGGTCGGGCGGGGGTGGCGACTCAACCCGGTACTGCCTCGGGGTTGGGTCGCGGGCCACTTCTTAACTTGTCGGGGAGGTCCCAGCAACAGCACTCTGGATCCCCACAGCGTTCGACAACCCGCCCGGCGTCGACCAGGCAACCGCACTCGGCACATCGCATTTCCATGCCCCCGATTGTTCCACTGAGCGTCCTAGCCAACGGGCGCAGCTGGTACGTGGAGGCGTGCCGAGAGCACGCTCCGAAGTTGGGTCAAAGCTCTTGACGGGCCGTCGGTGCGGCGGGACAGTTGGGCCATGAACCCACCACGCCTACATACCGAGTCCTGCAGACTTGACTACTTTCACCTTGGCCCGTGTTATTCATCGAAGGTGAGGCTCCCTCTTCTTCGATGGCGGCCGACGCGCAGAGACGGTCGGGGAACTGGTCGCAGGTAGCTCGATCTCATGGGCCGAGCGGTGGGGGTCCCGCAGTGAAGCTAAACCTAAACCTCAACCTCAACCTCAACTAGAGCGTCATACGCGTCGACAATCGCCCGCTCTCGCTCAGGGCTCCCGTCCTCGCGCGCAAGGGCAATGCGCACGCCGCCGACATGAGTCTGGACGAGATCGCTGAGCTACTCGGCCACAAGTCGACCCGGATGCTCGAAGCGCACTACAAGCGCCCGGTGCGCGCGACCTTTACCGGTCACGTCGAGCACGTCGAAGCCATCTTCGGCGCTGGCTGACGCGCAAACTCCGCGCACGGGTTGCTGCACAAACTCGCGCACCTGGCCGGTTCAAGCCTTCCCCGCGGGGAAGAAACTCTGCATAAGTCCTGGCTGTAACGGTGGGCCGTAGAGGACTCGAACCTCTGACCCCTTGCGCGTCATGCAAGTGCGCTACCAACTGCGCCAACGGCCCGTCAGCGAATGACCTTACCACTGGGCCAATTCCCCACCGGGCGGCATCGACGGCACACGGGGAGCGGTGCCAGGGAGAAATACCTACAATTGGGGATCGTGATCGCGAGCGACAGCAGCACAAGCACCACCGGCACCGCCACCAGCCCTCTCCCCGACCTTGAGGAGCACCTGAGGCGCATCACCGAGGACGGCTACACCGTCCTGCCGGACGCCATCGAGCCCGAGCTGATCGACGAAATCGATGAAGCCCTGCTCAAGTTGGAGCACGACCTCGGCACCGTCCCAGCCAAGAACCTCTTCGAGGGGCTGCACACGATGCGGGTGTACAACCTGCTGGTCCACGGGGCCACCTTCCAGAAGATCCCGGTGCACCCCAACGTGCTCCCCGTTGTCGAGGGTGTGCTCGATCCGGGCCTCCTGATCTCATCACTGTCCTCCATCGCCATCGGACCAGACGAGCAGGCCCAACCGATCCATGCCGACGATCAGCTGATCCCGCTGACGCGCCCCCACCTTCCGATCATCTGCAACACCATGTGGGCGATCACCGACTTCACCGAAGAGAACGGGGCCACCCGCCTCGTCCCGGGCAGCCATCTCCGTGACGAGCCCCCGAACCCCCTCGAGCTCTACGACACCATCCCTGCCGAGATGTCCAAGGGGAGCGTCCTCGTGTGGGTGGGGAGCCTCTGGCACGGCGGTGGCGCCAACCGCACCGGGCAGCGTCGGGTCGGCATCGCCATGAACTACTGCGCCGGCTACATCCGCCAGCAGGAGAACCAACAGCTCGGTGTGCCGCCCGCACTCGTCAAGACGTTCCCCCGACGGCTCCAGGAGCTCGTCGGGTACTCGGTCTACAACGGCCTGGTCGGCCACATCGACAAGAAGCACCCAGCCAACGTCGTCCTCGCCGAGAACGAGGGGGTCGACATGGTCTGGGACCTCTTGAAGGTCTGACCGGGATCACGCCGCCGGCGACAGGGTCGCCGGGACGAGGGGCCACTCGTAGTCGAGGGGGTCGATGGGGATCATGCCCTGCGAGAGACGCCACCCGTCGTACTCCTGCGCCCATTCACGGTGCCAGTCGATCTGGTCCTCGTGGAGCCGGGCGAGGTCGCACCCCCGCAACGCCTCGTGCTGCACCGCCAGCGCGAAGAGCACCTCCATGGACGCGATCGCGTCGGCCGACGCGTCGTGCGCATGGGCGATCTCGATGCCGTAGTGACCGCACAGGTCGACGAGCGTCCGCCTGCCCCTGCGCTCTCGGTCGAAGTGGCGGTCGATCACACCGGCGTCGAGAACGGGCCCGCACCATCCCCGCTCCACGATACCCCGACCGCGTAGCCGTACGGCCTGCGTCTCCACCATCGTGAGGTCGTAGTCGAGCTTCATCCCCGCCAGCGGGACCCCGCGCCTGCCGGCCGACACGACGGCATCGGCGACCAGGCTGACCGCCTCTGTCAGGGGCATGCCCTCGTCGCGCGCCCGCTCGGTCGAGATGCCGTGCACCTCTGTCGCGCCGGCCGGTATCTCGCGGCCCGGGTCGATGAGGCCCGACCAGCTCGTGACCACGACGCCGTCGACCACCTGGACCAGCGCATACGACACCGGGACATCGTTGAAGCGGTCGATCCCGGTGGTCTCGAGGTCGAATCCGAGCACCTCGCCGGCGGTCCATGAACCCATGGCGCCGAGCATGGCAGCGGGGTGTGACAGAGCCGCGGATACCCCGCTCGCCTGAACCTCAGATCACGCCCTCGTCGATCATGGCGTCGGCCACCTTGCGGAATCCCGCCACGTTGGCCCCCACCACGTAGTCACCCGGCTGGCCGAACTCCGCGGCCGCCGCCAGGGTCACTGAATGGATCGAGGCCACGATCGACCGCAGCTGCGTGTCGACCTGCTCGGACGGCCAGGGAAGGTGCTCGGCGTCCTGGGCCATCTCGAGTCCCGACACGGCGACACCGCCGGCGTTCACGGCTTTGCTCGGTCCGTAGAGGATGCCGGAGTTGCGGAAGATCTCGGCTCCGTCCGGCACCGTCGGCATGTTGGCACCCTCGGCGACAAGGCGCACGCCGTTGTCCGCCAGGGAGCGGGCGTCCTTGGCGCCGATTTCGTTCTGCGTCGCCGACGGGAAGGCGCAGTCGGCTGGCACCGACCACAGCGGGTTGTGGTCCGAGGGCACGGCCGGCGTGTACACCGCGCCCGGAAAGCGATCGGGGTACTCACGGATCCGCCCACGCCGGACGTTCTTGAGCTCGAGCACCCAATGGAGCTTCTCCGCATCGATGCCCGCCGCGTCGACCACGAACCCGTCCGAGTCCGACAGTGTGATGGGCACCGCGCCGACGTCGATGAGCTTGGCGACCGTGTAGAGCGCCACGTTGCCGCTGCCCGACACGAGGCAGTGCTTACCCGCCAGCGACTCGCCGCGCGTGGCCAGCATCTCCTGCGCGAAGTAGACGACACCGAAGCCCGTGGCCTCCGGCCGGATCAGCGAGCCGCCCCATGTCGGGCCCTTGCCGGTGAGCGCGCCCGTGAACTCGTTCGTGATCCGCTTGTGCTGCCCGAAGAGGTAGCCGATCTCTCGCGACCCGACACCGATGTCGCCGGCGGGGATGTCGGTGAACTGGCCGATGTGGCGGTACAGCTCGGTCATGAAGGACTGGCAGAAGCGGCGCACCTCGTTCTCGCTTCTCCCCTTGGGGTCGAAGTCGGAGCCGCCCTTGGCGCCGCCCATGGGCAGCCCGGTCAGCGAATTCTTGAAGGTCTGCTCGAAGGCCAGGAACTTGAGGAGCCCGAGGTTCACCGAGGGGTGGAAACGCAGCCCGCCCTTGAACGGCCCCAGGGTGCTGCTCATCTGGACCCGGAACCCGCGGTTGACGTTGATCTCGCCGGTGTCGTCCATCCAGGTGACGCGGAACAGGATCACCCGCTCCGGCTCCACCAAGCGCTCCAGGATCCGCGCCCGCCGGTACTCGGGGTGCTGCTCGAGGACGGGATCGAGCGTCCGCACCACCTCGGTCACCGCCTGGAGGAAATCCGGCTCATCAGGATGCCTGGCGAAGACGTCCGCCAACAAGGCGTCGACATAGGCCGTCGTCATGGCTTTCAGTCTGCCAACGCCGCTCACCGGCGATAGGACCGAAGGTCACATCCTGAGGCCCACCCTCACGGAGAGGACCCCCACGCGACGCCCCCGACAGCTACCGTCACCGGGATGAACGGCCGCACCTCGTCCGGGCGGCGGCGCACCCTGACGACCGCGGCCGTGGCCGCGGTCGCACTGGCCAGCGCGCTGGCAGCAACGGTCCCCGCCGGCCCGTCGTCCGGGACGGCGGGTGCGCAGACGGCAGCCGCAACCGTCTCCGACCCGGCCGCGCTCGTCCATCCACTCGACGGCACCGGCACGGGGCCCGTCAGCCCCGGGACGGTCGGCGAGTTCCCGGGTGCCGACACCCCATTCGGCATGATCCAGTGGAGCCCCGACACCAGCCCCAACGCCGTCCAGTCCGGCGGCGGGTACGCCTACTCCGACAGCAGCATCAGCGGCTTCAGCCTGACCCACCTCAGCGGCACCGGGTGCCCCTCCTACCAGGACGTTCCGATCCTCCCCATCGTCGGCGCCGTCGGGAACTCACCAGAGGCGGCGGTCGCTTCGTTCGCGCACGAGCAGGAGCACGCCTCCCCCGGTCGCTACCAGGTCGAGCTCGGCCCCGTTCCCGTCTCCGTCTCGCTGGCCGTCACGACGCGCACCGGCATCTCGAGCTTCGACTTCCCGCGCGGCACCGCCTCCAACCTGCTCTTCAAGGTGGCCGGCAGTGCCAATCCGGTCACCGCGGCCAGTGTGCGCGCCGTCGGGCACAACGAGCTCGAGGGCCAGGTCACCAGCGGGCAGTTCTGCCAGACGGGAACCAACTACACCCTGCACTTCGTCGCCCTCTTCAACCGGCCATTCGCCTCGACTGGCACCTGGGACGGCTCGGGCACCTCGGCCGGGAGCACCTCGTGCAGTGGTTCGTCCTGCGGTGCCTACGTCACGTTCGACACGACGGCCCAACCGCGCGTGCTGATGAAGGTCGGGATCTCCTTCGTCAGCACCAGCGACGCGGAGCAGAACCTTAAGGCAGAGGACCCCGGGTGGTCGCTCCAGCAGGTGAGTGCGCAGGCACAGGTGAGGTGGAACGCCCTCCTCGGGCGCATCGCCGTCGGCGGGGGCACGGCGGCGCAGCAGCACACGTTCTACACGGCGCTGTACCACTCGCTCCTCTTCCCTAACGTCGTGTCGGACGTGAACGGCGACTACGCGGGCAGCGACGGGAAGGTGCACACGGCGCATGCACGGGAGGAGTACGCCAATTTCTCCGAATGGGACATCTATCGCAGCGAGATACAACTGGAGTCACTCCTGATCCCCCACGACGTCGGCGACATGGTCCAGTCGCTGGTCGACCACGCCGAGCAGGGTGGGTGGCTGCCCAAATGGGCCGTCGTGGGTGGGGACGAGTCGCAGATGAACGGCGACTCGGCGGATCCCATCATCGCCGATGCCTACGCGATGGGGGCACGCAACTTCGACGTGGCCGCCGCGTTCAGGGACATGGTGAAGGGGGCGACGCAGAACGAGACCGGCCACGGCCTCGAGATCGAACGCCAGTACCTCATCCAGTACTTGTCCCAGCACTACGTCAACGCGGGGTCACTCGACCTGACCTCCATCGACTACTCCATCGGCGGCTCGGTCACTCTCGAGTACGCCATCGACGATTTCGCCATCGCCCAGGTCGCCGCGGCCGAGGGGGACCACACGGTGGCGGACACCATGATTCAGCGTGCCGCCAACTGGGAATACGAGTTCGATCCGGCCACCGGCTACATCCAAGCCCGTGGCACTGACGGCAGCTTCCCTGCCGGCCAGGCCTTCGAGGCGTCGCAGCTCGAGCCCGGAGGGCAGACGGGCTTCGAGGAGGGCAACGCGGTGCAGTACACGTGGTCCGTCCCCCAGGACCTGGGCGCGCTGGCGTCCCTCATGGGTGGCGACGCCGCCGCGACGAGCAAGCTCGAGACGTTCATGAGCACGCTCAACGCGACCCGGAACGCCCCCTATGAGTGGTCGGGCAACGAGCCCAGTGAGTGGGCCCCGTGGGAGTTCGACTACTTCGCCGCGCCGGCCGAGACCCAGCGGTCGGTGCGGGCCATCGTCGACACCGAATACGCCGACGCACCGGTGGACGAGCCGGGCAACGACGACCTGGGCGCCATCGCCTCGTGGTACGTGTGGGCGGCCCTGGGCCTGTTCCCCGTGACCCCGGGCTCGGCGAACCTCGCCCTTGCCAGTCCGCTCTTCCCATCCGTGACCATCACCCTGCCCGACGGCCACCGCCTCGTCGAGGATGCCCCGGGGGCTGCGGCCTCCCGGCCCTACGTCCACGGCCTGACCGTCTCCGGTGTGACCCAACTCACTTCCCAATCTTCGGCGAGCGGCTGTAGCGCCTCGTCCAAACCCCTCTCCCCCGCCGGCACGTGGGACCTGCCCTGGCTCCCGGCGTCGGTGATTCAGACGGGAGGCAGCCTGCACTTCACCCTGTCGAGCTCCCCCGACCCGGGCTGGGCCTCCTCGCCCGCCGACAGCCCTCCCTCGTTCGGATCGGGCGAGCTCCCTGCCGTCGGGTTCTCGTCCCCGAGCGGAGCGACGTCACTCGTCGCGGGACAGCCGGCACCTGTTGAGCTCGGCGCGGCGTCGGCCGGGGGAGACGCGAGCACCGTGCACTGGCAGGTGGCCTCGGTCCCGAGCGGCCTGCAGGTGTCGCCGTCTTCGGGAACGCTCGCCTTCGCCGCCGCGAGTGTCAGCGCAGGCTCGGCGACCAACTGCGGCCGTCCGTCCTCAGCCACCCAGGCGTTCACCGTCACTGCAGTCGCCGCGGGGACCTACTCCGTACGCATCAATCTGACCACCGCAAGCGGGACACAGCTCCCGCCGGTCGTCCTTGACGTCGCCGCGCAGCCTTGACCGCTTCCGGGGCGAGGCCGAGGTGGCCGTCCGGCACGTCCGTATCGGTTCCCGATAGTGGACGTCTTCGACCACCACGCGACGAACTCCGGGGGGACGTGGAAGCCTCTTCCGCCAGACATCTGCAACGGTGAGCCCGACGCCCCTACACGGACCGTCACCCCCTCCTGTGGAGCTACTGACCCGCCTACGCCACCACTTACGCCACCACTCTCCCCGCTGCTCGGCGTCCGTCGTCCCGCCCTACACCCGGCCCCATGAGATCCCGCTTCGGGCTCACGGATTGGCTTACCCGGGCCCCTGGCTAGGTCGGCTTCCTTGTATGAGTAGTGCAACGAGCGGTCGCCCTTCTCCCAGTTCTCCCGGAGGCCAGGTTCACTCAGGTCCCAGTCCGGTCGGATCTCACGTGTCACCTCGGGAAGATCGCGATAGAGGTCGTCGATCGACCGTCGACTCCAGTACCGGTATCCGTTGTAGACGCTATGTATGACGAGCCCAGGCATCTGGACGAGAGTGTGCGGAATCATTGGATCGTCATGAGGGCCTGTGTATTCCTGGATGATGATGTTGTCCGTTGCGATTGTGACGATCTGGGTGTATCCAGCAACGAGTTGGGGGTAGAAGGCGGCCAGCTGAACATGTTGCTGGTGATCCTTCGGACAGACGTGGCCGCGTGAGAGAACCAGGATCATGGGATCGACACCCTGGAGGTCACTCAACCGACGCCGATTCTTCGTGTGAGTTCGTCGACAACCGCCTGGCCACCGCCGGCTCCCATAATGGCGCTCGTCGTCTGCGCAGCGTGGCCGTGCCCACGGTGGTCGACGGCTACCGCAGCCAGCCCGGCACGGTCAGTGCCTGGGCGAACCGGTCGTAGCGACCGGAGTGCTCAGATGCCCCGTGGGAGATGACCACAACTCCGGTGGGCGATTCGATTTCCCACCAGCGGCTGAAGACCTCGACCTCGTGTGAGTCGGTGAACACTCGTTTGTGCGTCATGACCATGCTCCACTCGTTGTCGAGACCTGCCGAGGAGGTGCCGATCGTGATCGGACGATGCTCTTCAGGCCCGCATCTGCTGTGCCGACCTGCCGGCGGTCGACTTCACGATGTCGAACGCTGCTCGACTGACCTTTACGAGGGACTCATGATCCACCTTGTCCATGGTGTCCGCTGAGTCGAACAGATACCACGGCGCGGTCAGGTAGTTGACGAGGGGGACACCCTCGAGAAAGAAGAACCCACCGTCCGTCGTGGGAAACGGGGCCAGGGCGTCGGGAGTGAGGATCAGAGAACGGTCCAGGCGATGTTCCACGATGGCATCCCACACGACCTGCTCGAGGGCTGGATGCTCGGTCGTGAACCACCAGCGCGGGGTGACGCGTGGACTCTCGTCAGCCTGTTCGGAGCCGGGACTGTCGATCGCGGCGTGCTCCAGGTGGACCTCGAGGACGATGTGATCCAGCATCGCCCGGTGGCGTTCGATGAAGGCACGGGTGCCGGCACCGTGGGACATGTGAGCCGCCATGGCGGTGAAGATCATCCGGTGTGGTCTCCTCGACGTCGGAAGCGCAGCCCAAGCCGTGGCTTGGGCGAGGAGCATGGCGATCCCCGTGCCGTCCTCGACCGCCGAAGCCCACGGGGCGTCGTGATGGGTTCCGACGACCACCCACTCCTCGTCAGCTCCGGGAAGCTCCCCCACGACGTTGTGCGACGTCGTGAAACCCCGCTCAGCCACGACTTCGATGCGTGCCGTCGATGCGCCGTTCTGCAGCAGAGCGAGGACCCGATCCCCGTATTCCTCGGAGACGTACACGCCAGGGATCGATCGGAACACCCCGTCATAGGGCACGTAGTACTCGCATCCACCGCTGGGATACCCGCGGAGTATCCCGACAAAGCCGATGGCACCCGCGGCGATTGCCGGCTCCATCGTCTCTTGGAGTTCAATGGCGAACGGGAGGCGATGTCGTCCAGCGGGAAACGTCCCATCGGGATCGAACGCCCACCCGGCTTCGATCACGGCGTTGGGTGACGAAGATGCAGATCCCCCGGCAGCCCTGCGCTGCAGGACCGGGAACTCGTCAGGCAGGGAGTCGAACTTGATGTCGTAGACAGCGATCTTGCCGGCGACAGCGCCCGGGGAGGCTCGATCCCAGTGAGCCAGTTCACCCTCGACTCCGATCGGCTCAGACAACGGGACCGGGAAACACTCGATCGCCACAGGATCCGGCTCTGCTCCCACAAGAAGCTCGGCATGACTGTCCTTCCAGAAGGCCGATTCCACCGGCTCGAAGCGCACTGACTCAAGGCCTAGGGCCTCGAACTTCTGGAAGATGTACTCCTCGGTCCACTGATCAGCGGCATAGCCCGGTCTGCGTACTCCCTGCGCGACCACCTCTTCGACCCAACTGAACATGTCGGTCACTGATGGCAGCTTCTGACAGTCGGTCACCCGAGCCTCCTTCATGAAGTGCATACAGAGAGGTCGTCGTTGGCAATCAGGCGCGTGATCTTGCCAACATCGCCATTGTGCCAGAACTACCACTGATCCCGATGTGCTGTGCGTGGGCAGGGGTCGCACCACTGGTTCCAACTGCTTGAGGCAGCGTTGTCTTAGCTGTCGGACCAATCAACTGCCCAGTGATTCAACGCGATGAGTACTGGGCGCAGTGCGTCACCCTTGGCCGTCAGCCGGTAGGACCAACGGATCCCTCCATCCTGAACATCGCGCTCCACAATGTTCACTCTTTCGAGTTCGCGCAGTCTTTCGGTCAGTAGCCGGGCACTCAATCCGGGGATCGTGACCTCCAAATCCGAGAATCGATGAATCCCGTGCGCCAAGGCAAACAGGATGGCGCCTGTCCAGCGTCGCCCCACCAGTTCGGCTGCCTCGTGGAAGACCGCGCTGAACGGCCCCTCCGTCCGCGCCCGTTCGGGGATGTTCGCTACGGGCTGGTTCGGGATTGCTCGGGCGGGCACGACATTAGGTTACAATAAGTAACCTCATATAAGGAGACACTCTCATGGACCTGAGCGAGAACGAGCACAACTACCTCAATAGTCAGCCCCTTGGTCGCCTGGCGACCTTGGCACCCGATGGGTCACCGCAGTCGCGTCCCGTCGGATTTTTTCTCAATGAGGCACTCGGCACGATCGACATCGGCGGACACAACCTCGGACGCAGCCAGAAGTTCCGCAATGTCCAGCGCGACGGTCGGGTCACATTGGTCGTCGATGACCTGGCGTCGATTGACCCTTGGGCACCCCGTGGCATCGAGATCCGAGGCGAGGCAGAAGCCTTGACTGACGCGGAACCTCCCCGTCCGGGCTTTTCGAGCGAGCTCATCAGGATCCACCCCAACCGAGTGCTCGCCTGGGGACTCGACAGTGATGCCTTTGCCGCGCCCCTCGCCCGAAATGTCGAACACGACTGAGTCAGGGGTATGGGAGCGGGCCATATGTGGACAGGGCTCGCGCCGGACCATGGTGCCCAGGTCGGCCGCACCGAGACGGGTGCACTCGAGCAAGAGAAGCGGAGGTTCAAGCGGTCTCAAGGCCGGCCGCTCTGGACGGTCTGGGGCCACGAGGGAGTGACCCAAGTCCCGGCAGCGAGGGGCACCCTTGCCAGCGAACCTGTAGCCCGGAATCAGTCCTGAGCGCATTCATTGCGAACAGTTCGACGGACCATCACTGCCGTGATCGCAGGATTCTGCGCCGTCGCAGCATGCTCTGTGCTGTCGTTTTCCGTCTCGGCGGCTGCGACGCAACCGCCCGGACACGGCTACTGGATGGTTGGCGCAGACGGCGGGGTTCTAGCTTTGGGGCTGCGCCGTTCTACGGCTCTGCCGGTGCTCTCTCCTTGCAGCGACCGATTGTCGGCATCGCAGCCACGCCGGATCGCCTGGGATAGTGGCTCGTCGCCTCTGATGGTGGCATCTTCGCTCTCGGGGATGCCCACTACTACGGGTCGATCCCGGGCCTCGGCCTCGCGCCAGCTGGTTCGGGTGGCAACGACCGGCAACTGAGCGCACCCATCGTTGGGATCAGCTCCTCGCCTGACGGTGGTGGCTACTTGTTGATCGGCTCCGGCGGTGGTGTCTTCGCCTTCGGGGACGCCACCTTTGCCGGATCCTGTTACCAAGTGTCGGGCGGATGCGACGCGCCGGTCGCCACGGCCATCGAGGACTCGACAGGCCTGGGTGAGCGGGCTACTGGTTCTTAACCAGCATCGGGGCGTCCTACAATTTCGGCGATGCCGCACCGCAGTGCTTCGTACCCCCTCAGACGATTCGTTTGACCTCTGCGAGCACGGCAGATGGCACGACGTATGCATTCTTGTTCGCGAACGGCTATCGAATCGGCTGCCTGTTCTTGTTCAACTTCGGCGACGCTCTGGGCCAGTTGGCATCAGGTGACCGGGCGACTGCAATCGTGCAAGCCGCCGACCAGAATTATTGGATCATCACAGCCCGAGGTGCCCTCTTCGCATTCGGTGGATCGATTGGTGACTACGGCTCAATGACCGGACACTCGCTCAATGCTCCGATAGTCGGAGCTGCAGGCTGGTAGAAGCGGCGCGAATACCGGCGCACTGGGGCACCGTGAGTGCCCGCCGACCGCCTTCTCCACGTCTACGATTGAAGACGTGGTGGCCGTAGTCCTCCGGGGTCCGACAAACACGGCTCCCGAGTCGATCGTTGGCCCCTTCCCATCCATGAAGGAGGCAGAGCAGTGGGCGCTGGGGCATCCTCGGGACGATGGCTACTGCGTTGCTCAAGAACTGACGGATCCAGCCGAGGTGGTTTGAGAGGACTCAGCTTCTTCGGCTGATGCGCTCCACTCCGGCAGCGAACGGGGATACCACACCAATGCCGGGCGTTGGTCCGCACCGTCCCTGCGCTTAGGGGATGCGGCAGGAGTCTGGTGGAAATAGTGACGGCCCCGAGGGTCATGACGGTGGGGCGGGAACGCCAACCCTGCTGTAGTCGCCACCGAAAAAGCTGATGGGTTGCGTTGTGCCGTCTGGTGTCACACCCCAGCAGGTGTCACGGAGACTGTCGGTCGTCACTGACGAGTACGAGCCAGGTGGGAGTGCCGGAGTAAAGAGACTCTGGTCTGGAGGTTGCACGACGGGGGTCCCACGATTAGCCGAGGTCACGACCGAGTGTGAGCGAATCTCACCGCACATCAAATCGCCCTGCGGATTAGCGAAGTCCAGCGAATGCGGCCCCGCTGTATACGCGAGGGTCTCGGCGAGGTGATCTTCACTGAGGACTTCGCGACTACTCACAATCCGGTCGGTTTCTTGCTGAATGGCGCCCATTTGGGGCCACGTGGTCGGGGGCACGCCAGTGTCGTAGACGGTCTGATAAAAGGCTGCAAGTTGATTGCCAACGTCAGAGACATTGACCGGTGATTTCGGCGCCGGTGCGTTCAT
>Ga0116215_1001889_pt1 | contig 13481 bp, 10 predicted proteins | sample Sb_taG_7_FD_89698 | JGI IMG/M metagenome (GOLD analysis project Ga0116215, IMG submission 89698) | Peat soil microbial communities from Weissenstadt, Germany - Sb_50d_2_FS metaG | ecosystem: Environmental > Terrestrial > Soil > Wetlands > Peat | place: Germany: Weissenstadt | collected 2010-09-21 | reverse complement strand
TGACGGAGGCTACCCGTGCCCCGTGGAGGGCCGGACAGTTGAGTGTCGATCAGGCAAGTTGGGCTCCTGCGAAAAGCGGCGTTGTGGCAAGAACTCCTCAAGTTGGAGCTGGAATACCGGCGGATCGAGGCCCCTTCCCCGGAGGAATACGCTCGCCGCTTCCCGGCGTACGGACACCTGCTGAGGCCGTTGCTCGATCAACTCGCGCCGGTCGCCTGCGGCACTGCTGTTTCAGAGCCCGGGTCAGGGGGACGCCACGATACGCAGGACGCTCCCGGGAACCTGTTGTCCTCGCGACCGGCACGGCCCGCTATGCCGCCGGGGACAGATTCCCTGCCGCGTATTGCCGGCTACGAGATGCTGGGGGAGCTGGGCCGGGGCGCCATGGGCGTCGTCTACCAGGCCCGGCAGATCAGCCTGAACCGCACACGGTTGCCCTCAAGATGATCGTGGCCGGCGCCCACGCGAGCCCGGCGCAGCTGGCCCGTTTCCGGCGGGAGGCCGAGGCCGTCGCTCGGCTGCATCACCCGCACATCATCAAGATCCACGACGTCGGCGATCACGGCGGCCTCCCCTTCTTCGCCCTGGAATATGCCGAGGGCGGTAGCCTTGCCCGCAGCCTCACCGGCAGCCCGCTGCCGGTGGTGCGGGCCGCTTCCCTCGTGGAAACGCTGGCCCGGGCGGTTCAGCACGCCCATCAGCAGGGCATCGTCCATCGGGATCTGACACCCGGGAACGTGCTCCTGATGGCCGACGGGACGCCCAAGATCGCAGACTTCGGGCTGGCCAAGTTCATCCTCGGCGGCCCGCCGGCGACCGAGTCGGGGGCCGTCCTGGGTACGCCCGCCTACATGGCGCCCGAGCAGGCCAGCGGCCGCACACGGGAAATCGGCCCGGCCACCGACGTCTACGCCCTGGGCGCCATCTTCTACCACCTCCTCACCGGCCGGCCTCCCTTCACCGCCGAGACGTCCCTGGACACGATGATGCAAGTCCTTGCGGACGAGCCGATCCCTCCCCGCCGCCTCCAGGCCAAGGTGCCGCGCGACCTCGAGACCGTCTGCCTGAAGTGCCTGCGCAAGGAAGCCGGCAAACGCTACGCCACGGCGCAGGCGCTGGCCGACGACCTGCGCCGCTTCCTCGACGGGCGGCCGGTGCAGGCTCGGCCGGCCGGCCTGTGCGAACGGGGACTCAAGTGGGCGCGACGGCGGCCGACCGTTGCGGCTCTGGTGGCGGTCAGCGCCCTGGCCGTGATCGGGGGGCTGGCTGCCATCGGCGCCCTGTGGCGGAACGCCGAGGCGCGGGCCGGCGCGGTCCTCCAGCTCGCCGCCGCTCAGAAGGAATTGGACGACCGCCAGGGTCGCCTCACCGCCCTGGAGAGGGAAATGCACGACGCCGAGAGGGCGACGCGCCGGGCGTTGTACATCCGCGACATGCAGCTGGCGCAAACCGCGGAGGAACAGGAGCAGTCGCAGCGTGTCCTGACGCTCCTCGGGCGGTTCTTGCCGCGGGACGGCCAACCGGACGTGCGCGATTTCGAGTGGCGCTATCTCTGGGGCCTGTACCACCGCGAGCGGGCTCGGCTGCGCGGTCACACGTCCCCCGTCAAATGGGCGGAATTCGCGCCGGGTGGGGGCGAACTCGTGACACTCGCCTCGGAAGGAGGGATGCGACTTTGGGACCCGGCTGGCGGGAAGGAGCTGGCCCCCGCGACGGCGGAGGCCGACGGAGTAGTCGGCGCGACCTACGCAGCGGGCGGCCGTTTGCTGGTAGCCGGTTGTACCGACGGCAAGGTGTGCGCGTGGAACCGGCCCGGCGCCGGCGGACTCGGTGCCCCCCGCTGGACTTTCCCCGCCCACGCCAAGGCGGTCGTCGCCGTGACGGTGTCGCCCGATGGGCGGACGCTGGCCACGGGGGGCGAGGACGGCGTGGCCGCGCTGTGGAACTGGGAGGGGGCCGCGGCCGATGCTCCGCCGACCCTGAACAGGCGGCTGGCGGGTCACACGGCAGCCGTGTTCCATGTCGTCTTCTCCCCCGACGGCAACACCTTGGCCACGGTCAGCGGCGACCAGACCGGTCGGCTCTGGGACGTGGCCACCGGCCGGCTGCTGCGGACATTCGTCGGCGAGAGTGGCGCCTGGGTCACGCGCGTCGTCTTCTCGCCGAAGGGCGACTTGATGGCCGTCGCCGAAGCCCACCCTTTTCAGCCGCTCGCGACGAACTCGGTCCGCCTCCTCGACACCTCCACCTTCCGCCCGCGCTCGTCTTTCCCCGTGAAAGGCGGGGGTTGGGGCGTCGCCTTCTCCCCCGATGGGGCGTTGTTCGCCTACGCCAGCAACTGGGGTGTGGTGAGGGTCTGGCACCTACCCAGCGCGCGGACGACCGACGTGATCCACGCCCACGCTGATCGCACCGGCTTGGTGGCCTTTTCCCCGGATGGCCGGACGCTGGTGACGGGGGCCAACGATGGGCTCGCCAAGCTGTGGGACGTGGCCCCGCGGCCGGAGCCGTGGCTGCAGGCGCACCCCGGCGGGGCCGACGCCGTCGCCTTTTCCCCGGACGGCCGGCGACTCGCGAGCGCTGGCATCGACGGCCTGGTGCGCGTGTGGGACCCGGACGCCCGAGCGCTGCTGGCTGATCTCCCCGGACGCTTCGGCAGAGCCAAGGCGGTGGCCTTCTCCCCAGATGGCCGCTGGCTGGTCTCAGCCAGCGAGGACAAGACGGTGCGCCTGTGGGACACGACGGCGAAGGCCCAGCGCGCCGTCTTCCGCGGGCACACCGACCTCGTCAACTCCGTGGCGTTTTCGCCGGACGGCGGCACCATCGCTTCGGGTTTGAAAGACGGGACGGTGCGACTGTGGGACATGCCCGGGGCCGGCGAACGGGAGGTCACATCGCCGCGACAGACCCTGACGCACCCGCAAGACCAAGTTACAGGCGTGGCCTTCTCGCCCGACGGCGCGACATTGGCGATGGCGTGCTGGTTCGGGGGGGTCACGTTGTACGACCCGGCGTCAGGGGCCGTGCGGACCAACCTCAGCGCCAAGGAGTTGACCGGCGTGGCCTTCTCGCCCGACGGGCGGCAGGTCGCCGCCGGCACATGGGCGGGCACAGTCGAGGTCTGGGACGTGGCCTCGGGAAAGCCGGTACTGACCCTCCTCGCAGACGCGAGCCCGGTCCTGGCCGTCGCCTACAGCCCGGACGGTCAGACATTGTTCTCCACCAGCCGGGACGAGGGGGCGGTGAAACTCTGGGACGTCGCGACGGGGCTGGAGCGTTTCACCCTCAAGGGGCACACTTCGGCAGTGCGTGGGCTGGCACTGACGCGCGACGGCCGGCTCCTGGCGACAGCGAGCACCGACGGGAGCGTGAGGCTTTGGCCGGCTCCCGCGGACACCGGCGCGCCGGAGCGAATTTGACGCTGAGGCCGCCTGTCGTTTTGCGCTCGCTGCCTCGTCCTCGCAGATAAATGGATAGATGGGCCGGGTCGGGATGGGGGGCAACCCTGGGGCGGCTACGGCCGCACGCAGCGGAAGAGGTACGCCTGCCCGGCGAACGTGACCCGATGCTCGATGGCCACGAAGCCGGCGGCGGTCAGTTTCTCGCGGATGGTCGTCGCCGGCAGGTAATGGAAGCGGCCGCGCCGCGCTTCTCGTTTCAGCCAGGAGCCGTAGCGGAGCATGCGGAAGGCGTTCTTGACGTAGCGCAGCGGCCGGCGGGCGGTGAAGAAGCCGTGGAAGCCGTTGACGGCCACCTTGTACCAGGCCGGCTCGGGCACGTTCACCGAGAAGACGAAACGGCCGCCGCCGCGCAGCACCCGCCACACCTCGGCCAACAGGTGGTCGTAAGCGTCCGTCGTCCAGCAGCCGCGCTCCTCCGAGTACGATTCCGCGTACTGGATCGCCAGTCCCGAGACGGCGCCGTCGAAGCGGGCGTCGTCCCACTCCCCGAGTCCGTGGCTGAAGTTGCCGTGAACGAAGCGCAACTGTCCCGGGGCGGGCACCGGGCGAACGAGGTTGCCAACCTTGGCGATGGAGCGCTCGTTGGTGGCGGCGCAGTCCATCGCGACGACCTCGGCCACCGAGCCCCCGCTGGCTTCCCAGACCGCCCGCGTGAGCTGGCCGGAGCCGCAACCCAGGTCGAGCCAGCACTCGCCGGGCCGGGGGTCAAGCCAGGCGGTGGTGTCGGCCAGGAGCTTGCGGTACGGCGGCAGCTCCTGCTGTCCCCAGAAGGCCCGGGCACATTTCGTGTCCGGCCAGTAGTTCAATACGGGGGTTGCGGTCGGCATGGCTTTCCCTTCCCTGGGAATGGCCGGCGAACGATCCTGGCCCGATCCGGCCGCAATTTACCGTGCGGCCGGGGAGCGGGAAAGGGCAGTTTCCGCGCGGCCGCTTGCGGCTTCGCACGGTTGACCTGCGAAGCCGCAAGCGGCGGGGACGTTACTTGAGCGGATTCTCCTCGACGCGCCGGATGGTGCGCGTGGTGGTCTGATCGATGTCGAACGGAGTCTCCTTCTTGGCGGCGTCGGTCGTCGTCAAGTGTCCCGTCAGGTGCCGGGTCTCCTTGTGGCTGACGAGCCGGCCGGCGGCGAGGTCGGCGACGATGGTGCCCGTCGCGTCGGTCACCTTCACGTCCCCCTTGCTTACCTTCACTCCTCCCGCACCCTCGTCCGGGAGGGCGTAGGACCACTTCTGAGTGATATCGATCTTCTCGCCGTCCTTGTCCTTGCCCCCGTATTTGTACGTCGTCTCTCCCGTCAACTTGCCCCACGGCAACGCGAGAGTTTCCGTCCGCTTCCAGGTGTCGTCCTTCTCGACAGACTTCCCGGGCAAGAAACCGAAAATGGCGCTCAGTTCGTCCTTGAGCGCGTCCTCGGGGAGAAAGGCCCGGTTGTCCTTCTCGATCTTGTCGCTGCCGCCGCTCAGCCTCCTGATGAAGTCGTCGTAACCGTCCAGCTTGCTGGTGAGCTTGCCGGCCGAGTTGATGGTGAACGTGAACTTCGCGCCCTTGAGCAGGTTGGCGAAGCGCGAGGCGATGGCAACCGTGGAATCGTCGGCCTTGGCCGACTTGACCTGCACGCCCTCGATGGTCTGATCCAGCGTGTAAGAGCCGGCCTCGGCCTTCTTCACGACGAAGCTGCTCACCGTCGTGTATGTGCTCGCCGACGTGGTCGGCTTGTCGGCCAGGGTGACCGTCTGCTTCGTCTCGGTGACGGCCTCGATGAAGAACTTGTCACCCTCCTTGAACTTCCACTCCAGCGCTGTCTGGGCCGGAGCCGCCGGCACCAGCGCCAATAGCAGCAACCCCGCCCCCATCGTGCCCCGCAACGACATGCCTCAACCCTCCTATTTCTTCGCCGGTTTCTCGTTTAACACCGTCACGACCGTGCTCTGCTCCTGCTCCACCACCGCATCGTCCTTGCTGTCGGCGATCGACAGGACCATCGTGCCGAGCAATTTCAGGTCCGACTTGACCTGGACCAGGCGGCCGGCGGCGGCGTCGAAGTACACCGTGCCCTTGCCCTCCTTGACCTCGATGCGGCCGCTGAGGACGTAATAGGGCAGATTTTCGACTCTCTTACCCGCCTTGAATTCGACGGCCGTGCTGAAGGTGATCTTGTCCACCTTCTTGCCGCCGACGTCTTCCTTGCCGTCCAGCTTGTAGGTCCGCGTTTCGCGCAGGGTGCCGAGCACGCCGAGCGGCTCCTCGACCGTGCGCTCCCAGGTGTCGCCGTCCTTGACAGGGCGGTCGGGCAGGAAGGCCAACGTCTCGCGCACCGACTTCTTCAGCGACTCTTCCTGAAGGGTCGCCTGCAGCGCCTGGCGCACGGCCGGGTCGTCCCCCGCCAGCTTGTCGATGAGCTTGTCGTACCCCTCGAACTTGAGCACCTCCCAGTTCTTCGACAGCGTCACGTTGAAGGAAGCGCCGACCAGTTTCTCGTCGCTGATCGGCTCGCCCTTCTCCGGCTTGATGGTCAGCTCCTCGATGGTTTCCTTCACCAGGAACGAGTCGCCCATCTGGTCCTCGACCTTGAAGCCTAGCACAATCGTCTGCTCGGCGTTCTGGGGGAACTCCTTGTTCAGCGCCTTGAGCGTCTGCTTCGTGGACGTCACGTTGCGCAGGTAGAACTGATCGCCCTTCTTGAGCTTCCATTCGAGGGTCGCCTGGGCGCGGGCGGTCCCCGCGAGCCCGGCCACGAGGAGCAACACGGCCACGACACGGCAACGCGACATCGACACACCCCCAGGGAGTGACAGGATCAGCATTGTTGACCTGCTGTACAGGTTATCCCTTTATAGGCCGCACTTTGACGCCGAGCAAGGACAAAGCATCCCCGCCCACGGTGCGCGCCCGCCCGTTGCCCTTCCAGACGACTGACGGACAATAGATTAACGGGACAGTCCGGGAGAGCGACCCTCATGAATGACCTCCTGCGCGAGAAGTTGTGCGATATCGTGGCCGCCCACGGCCCGGGCGTGGCCGACGACCCCCGCCAATGCGCCGAACTGCTGCGCCAGGCCGCCCCGGAGGACGGCGACGGCGTCGAGGCGCTGCTGCGGGCGCTGCAAGCCCACGTCCCGGCCCGGCTGGCGCTGCTGACCGAGCCGCTGGCCCTGGCGCCGCTCACGTCGGGCCTGGTCCGGCGACTGGTGGAGGAGCAGGGGTTGAGCGAGGAGGCGGCACGCTGGGCTGTCGAGGCGTGGGCCGTCGCCCTCGGCAAAGGGGGCGACGCCCCGTCGGCCGCCGCGGAGCAATTCTCCGCCTACGAGCACGTCCTGGCCCCGCCGCGCCGGCGCTGGCGCTGGCTGTGGTACGCCCTGCCGGTGGTCGCGCTCCTGGCGGTCGGGGGGGGCTGGTGGTGGGCCGCCCAGCGCTCGGAGGAACGCCGCATCGCCGACCGCGTCGGCGGCATCTCCTGCCTGGCCGTGTCCGCCGACGGCCGAACCGTCCTCGCCGGCTGCGGCAACCGCTCGCTCATCCTCTGGGACGTGGAGAGCGGGGCCGAGCTGAGGCGCTTCGACGGCCATCAAGGGGCGATCACCGGCGTCGCCCTGTCGCCCGAAGGCCGGCTGGCGCTGTCGTGCGGCGGAATACGAGTGAAGAAGGAGGGGAAGCAGCTCACCCCTGTGGACTGCGTCGTGCGCGCCTGGGACGTGGCCACCGGCAGGGAACGCACCCCCTTCGGGACGGCGTTCAAGATCACGGACACGACGTGGGAAGCGATCCACAAAGCCGACGTGCCCGAAACCGTGCTGGCCAAGCTCAACCCCTTGAAGGATAAGAAGTTCAACACGCAGAACGACCTGGCGACCGAAGCGAGCAAACTCCTCGACAAGGAGGAGTGGGAGCGTTCCCGTAGCGGCATTTTGGGCCATGCGCTCTCCTCCGACTATGAGGTGCCGATTTACTGCGTCGCTTTTTCCCCGGACGGCCGGACGGCTCTCGCCGGCATGGGCGACTACGAGTACAAGGAGGGCAAGTACGTCGTCAAGGACGAAAAGACGCTGCCGTTCGAGTGCGTGGTGTGCCTCTACGACGTATCGACGGGGCAGGAGCTGCGCAAACTCGAAGGACACAAGGCCCCGGTAGCGTGCGCTGGCTTTACCCCCGACGGCAAGCGCGTGCTGTCCGGCAGCTGGGACGGCACCCTCCGGCTCTGGGACGCCGCCGACGGCCGTGAATTGAAGCGCGCCCAGGTCAGCGGCAAGGCCCACGTCGTCTCCCTGGCCGTCTCGCCCGACGGCCGATGGCTCCTGACCGGAGACGACCAGTCGCGGGTGAGCCTGTGGAACCTCGACGAGCTGGAGCCGGAGCGCGAGCAGAAGGGGCGCGGGGAGGGCGTCCACGTCGCCTTCTCCCCGGACGGCCGGCGCGCCCTCTCCGGCGGTGACGACTTCGTCGTTCGGTTGTGGGACGCGGAAAACCTCACGGAGCTGCGGCACTACCCCGGGCACACGGGCGCCATCGATGCCGTCGCGTTCCTCCCGGACGGCCGCTACGCCCTCTCCGGGGGCTCCGACAGTACGATTCGTGTCTGGCGCCTGCCGCCGTAAGCCGCAAGCGGCTTCGCAGTCATGCGAAGCCGCTTGCGGCAAACCGGTCAGCGCGTCCAGCGCAGCTGGGCGGCGCACGCCGTCAGGCACACCATCCAGCCGACCCCTAGCACCAGCAGTCCGTAGGGCGCGCAAAACGTGATGGCGACCGCCAGCAGGAAGAAGAACGCCCCCCACACGTAGCACCACCCCCAAACGGTGGCCCCGAGGGTGACGAAGGCCATCCCGCTCAGCACCGCCTTGACCGGCGCCAGCGGGATCGGCTCCGGCAAGAACAGGTTCAGCACCAGCAGCGCCAGGCTGCCTCCGTAGTACGCCGGCACCAGCGCCACGATCTGCCGTTCGATCGCGGTCAGGCGCGGCTCGTGGATCGGTCGCAGCCACCATGCCAACCCCAGCATCCCCGCCACCATGCCGCCCCCCAACAGGAGCAGCGGAAAGGAACGCCGCTCCGCCGGCAGTTCCCGTTCGAGCCAGGTCGCCAGGACGCCGCCGGCGAGGATCAGCACGCCGAGGCCGACGAGCAGTCGGCCCCAGCCGCGCTGGCCGACCTCGCGGTGTCGCCGCTGCAGGCCGCGCCGCACGCGCCGCAGCCAGGTCATCGGCCGGGCGGCCACCGGCTGCCCCGCCAGGAACGCCCGCAGGTCGGCCGCCAGCGCCGCCGCCGAGGCGTAGCGCTGCTCCGGCCGGGTCGCCAGCGCCTTCAGACAAACGGCCTCCAGGTCGCGCGGGATGGCCGGGTTGAACAGGCGCGGCGGCGGCGCGTTTTCCTCGACCATGCGCGCCGGCAGCGAATGGGCCGGCCCCTGGAACGGCAGCCGGCCGGTCAGCAATTCGTAAAGGGTAACGCCGAGGCTGTACACGTCGCTGCGGGCGTCGGCGTGGTGGCTGTGGCCGGCGGCCTGCTCCGGAGCCATGTAGGGCAGCGAGCCCAGCACTCGCCCGTCCGAGGTTTGCGCCGTGCCAGGCTCATCGACCAATTCTTCCAGGCGAGCCAGGCCGAAGTCGAGGACGTGCGCTCGGCCTTCGCCATCGACGAGGATGTTGCCCGGCTTCAGGTCGCGATGGCACACCCCCTGGACGTGGGCGTGCTCGACCGCCTCGGCCACCTGGGCCAGCAGGTCGGCGACCTGCGCGGCGCCGGCCCGCTGCCGCCGGCACCAGGCCCGCGGGTCTTCGCCGGCGACGTGCTCGGTGACGAGGTAGTAGGGCGGCCCCTGCCGGCTGTAGTCGTACAGCTGCACGATGCCGGGGTGGCGCAGGCGGGCCGTGACCTGCGCCTCGCGATGGAAGCGGGCGACGGCCTCCGGCTGGTTGAGGCGGCCGGGGTGGAGCACCTTGAGGGCAACGCGCCGCTTCACGTCGGGGTCGTAGGCCAGGTAGACGACGCCGAAGCCGCCGGCCCCCAGCTCGCGCTCGACCTTGTACGGGCCGATGCGCTCCGGCAGCGGCCCCGGCTCGGCACGGGACTCGGCGACGGTGTTGGACAGGCCGGCCAGGCGTTCCAACCCGGCGAGCGCCTCGGCCAGTTGCGGGTAGCGCGCCAACAACCGAGCCCGGTCCAGCGGCCGGCCGGCGAGCAGGGCGGCCACGGCTTCGTCGAGGGCGGCGGCCATCTCCTCCTCCCGCGGCGGAGCGGTTCCTGCGACGGTTTCGGCGGGGAGGTCCATGTCATCTACCCGTCGCGGCCCGTGTGTTCCGCCCCCGCCGGCGACCACGGTGCCACCGGCGTCCCGTTGGCGTCCTGCGCTTCGAGGCGGAACTTGTCCCAGACCATCGGCCGGGCCAGCGGCTCGATCCGCAGCACCACCTCGCCGTTCTGGAAGAGGCGCACGGTGCCCGACGATTGGCTGACGGCGATGGCGATGGCCTTGGTCTTGCGGCTGATGGCCGCGGCGGCCCAGTGTCGTGAGCCCAGCCCCTTGCTCAGGGTGATCCCCTCGGCCAGGGCGTCGATGTACATGCATGCCGCCTCGGCCACGCCGTCACGGCGGATGATGATGGCGCCGTCGAGCTGGGCCAGGTCCTTGATCTGCTCGCGCACCTTCAGGTCGCGGACGTCGCGCTCCTGCGGCGGGTAGCCGCGGAACGGGTTGAAGTTGATCGGGTGCGACATCTCCATCACCTTGCGCGTGTCGCCGACGACGAGGAGCGCCCCGACCGGGTGGCCCTCGCGCCCCTCGCTGCCGATCTCCGTCGCCAGGTCCACTACGGCCCGCAGCGTCTCCAGCGGCACCTGCGTGTCCAGCTTGCGCAGGTCCTTGGCCGTCAGGCGCTCCAGGTGCTCGCCGAGGTGGATGACGCTGAGGCTGTCAATGTGCTCCGGCCCGTCGGCGCCGATCTCGATGCCGTTGTACAGCGTGACGACATGGGCGCCGCTCGGCAGCTTGTCGGTCCGCACCGCTTCGAGCAGGGCGAGGCTCATGCGCTCCTGCGTCGGCGTCGGGCCGGGGTCGATGTCGAGGACGGTCATGTCCGGGTGGCTGCGAACCTCGTCAGGCAGCACGCCGCCCTGGGCGGCGATGAAGAGCCGGCTGCCTTCCAGGAGCCGAAGAACCTCGTCCCAGTCGAGGTTGGTTTCGGTCAGCAGCAAAACGGCGTCGGCCGGCAGTTCCCGGACGAGCCGGCACGCCGACTTCAGCAGCGCAATCGTCTGATGCGGCAACGCCATGCGGCAACCCGAGCCTGGAACCATTGATGATACTGAGGCGGTGGATGCTTCCCCTTCACATGGTAACGACGAGTCCGCGCCGGGGCAAATCGCGGCCCGCGCTTTCGCGGATTACCGATCCTCTGCTGGCCCGTGCCGTGCCAGCCTGCTATCCTGACGTTCGGCCCGCCAGACGTCCCACCCACCGCTGACTACTCAGTACTCAGCACCCACGGAGCTTCCCGCATGCGAATGAGAATGAGTTGCCTGGCCGTCCTCGTTCTTGCCTTCTCAGGGGCCGCCCAGGCCGGCGACTGGCCCGGCTGGCGCGGCCCGCGCGGCGACGGCACTTCCGCCGACACGGACGTGCCCATCAAGTGGAGCGGCAGCGACAACGTCGCCTGGAAGACGCCCATCCCCGGCAAGGGACACTCGTCGCCGATCGTCTGGGGCGACCGCGTCTTCGTCACCACCTGCCTCGAACAGGACGCCCCGCGCCCCGACGACAAGGCGCGGCGAATGCTCCTGTGCCTCGACCGCCGCGAAGGCACCGTCCTCTGGCAGAAGGAGGTCATCTCGGCCAAGCTGGAGAAACGCCATCCCCTCAATACCCGCGCCAGCTCCACGCCGGCCGCCGACGGCAAACACGTCTTCGTCACGTTCCTCGACGCCGGCAAGGATAGGGACGCCCGCGTGATCGTCGCCTGCTACGACTTCGACGGCAACCCGGTGTGGCAGAAGTCGCCAGGCCGCTTCTCCTCGGTCCACGGCTTCTGCTCGTCGCCGATCCTCTACAAGGACACGCTCATCGTCAACTGCGATCACGACGGCGACGGCTACGTCGTCTCCCTGGCCAAGGACGACGGCACGCAGCGCTGGCGGATCGAGCGGCCCAACAAGACGCGCTCGTACTGCGCCCCGATCCTCGTCGAGGCGGCCGGCAAGAAGCAGCTCGTCCTTAGCGGCAGCAACTGCGTCGCCGCCTACGACCCCGACAGCGGCAAGCAGTGGTGGATCATCAACGGCCCCACCGAGCAGTTCGTCTCGAGCCTCGTCTTCCTCGACAACACCCTCTTCCTCACGGCCGGCTTCCCCACCTATCACTACATGGGCATCAAGCCGGACGGCGACGGCAACGTGACGGAGACGCACGTCGCCTGGCATCACCAGGTGAAGAACGCCCGCGAAGGCGCTTACGTCCCATCGCCGATCGCTTACGAGAAGTGGTTCTTCGCCGTCTCCGACGACGGGGTGCTCAACTGCTTCGACGCCAGGGGCGGCGAGTGGAAGTGGCGGGAAAAGCTCGGCAAGCACCACAGCGGCTCGCCGGTCCTGGCCGACGGACACCTGTACTTCACCGCCGACAACGGCGACACTTACGTGCTGAAGGCCGGTGACAAGTTTGAAGTGGTCAACGTCAACCCGCTCGGCGAGGAGTGCTACTCCTCGCCGGCGATCTCGCATGGGCAGATCTTCATCCGCGGCGACAAGCACCTGTTCTGCATCGGGAAGTGAAGCCGCTTCATGATTTATCGTTTCGCGCTCACGTCAGCGCGAAACGATAAATCGTGAAACGCCGTCACTTCGCCGGCACCAGCCAGACGTTGCGGAACTGCACCGGGTTGCCGTGGTCTTGCAGCATGATCGGGCCGGGCTTGCACGGGTCGCCGCCGAGACCGGCCCTGGTGTTCGTCACGATCTCCTCCTTGCCCTCCTTGTCCTTGCGGGCCAGCCGCACGTCGTCCTGAATCTTGACGCCATTCTGGTAGACGGTCATGTGGGCCGGCTCGGTGATCTTGCCGTCCTCGCACTTCGGGGCGGTGAACTCGATGTCGTAGCTCTGCCAGATCGTCGGCGCCTTGCAGGCGTTGACCAGCGGCTTGGACACCTCGTAGATGGCGCCGCAGTCGTTGTCCTTGCTGTCCAGGCCGTAGCTGTCGAGGACCTGTACCTCGTAGCGGCCCTGCACGTAGACGCCGCTGTTGCCGCGCGCCTGGCCCTTGGCTTCCTTCATGTAGGGCACGCGGAACTCGACGTGCAGCTTGAAGCTGCCGTCGAACTTCTCCTTGGTGCTGACGTTGCCGGTCCCGTTGACCTGCATCGCCCCGCCGTCCACCAACTTCCACTCGGCCGCTTTCTTACCGTCGGTTTTGGTCCAGTTGTCGAGGCCCGAGCCGTCGAAGAGGACGATCGCCCCCTTCGGCGGCGGCGTGCCCTTGACGTCTTCCTTGTCTTCCGGTTTGGCGACCGTCAGGTCGCTGATGTCCCACGTCTTGTCGTCGGCGGCCGGCACCGCCGCGACGACGAACAAGGTGAGCGCGAGCGCGGACAGCAAACGCATGGCAGGACCCTCCCCCGGTAGGGCCGCTTGAGGCTTCGCATTCTTGCGAAGCCTCAAGCGGCTGATCGTTCACGCCTTGATAATGTCCTTGACAGTCATCCCGCCGGGGATCATCGGCAGGACGTGTTCCTGATACGGCACCATGACGTCGAGGACGAACGGCCCCTTGCTGTCGAGCATCTCTTCGAGGGCGCCGTCCACGTCCTTCTTGTCGGTGATGCGTTTGGCCCCGCAGCGGAAACCCTTGGCCATCGTCACGAAGTCGGGGTACGGCGCCTCATCGGGGCCGGCCCCGAGGTAGGTGTGGGCGCGGTTGCCGCCGTGGAAGCGGTCCTCCCACTGCACCACCATGCCGAGGTGTTGGTTGTTCAGCAGCAGCACCTTCACCGGCAGCTTCTCGGTGTAGGCGCAGGCCAATTCCTGGACGTTCATCAGG
>Ga0116215_1001888_pt1 | contig 13488 bp, 11 predicted proteins | sample Sb_taG_7_FD_89698 | JGI IMG/M metagenome (GOLD analysis project Ga0116215, IMG submission 89698) | Peat soil microbial communities from Weissenstadt, Germany - Sb_50d_2_FS metaG | ecosystem: Environmental > Terrestrial > Soil > Wetlands > Peat | place: Germany: Weissenstadt | collected 2010-09-21 | reverse complement strand
GGTACGGATACACGACCGACTTCCCGGCCGAACGGTTCATGCGCGACGCCAAGATCACCCAGATCTACGAGGGCACCAACCAGATCCAGCGCGTCGTGATCGCCAAGAGGCTCCTGGGTTAAGTCATGACGGACAGACAGGCGCGGCGGTTCTTGATGCCGCTGTGGGAGGGTGGTGGAAACATCCCGCCGGAGCTGGGCGTGGCCAAGAGGCTCGTCGCCCGCGGCCACCACGTGCACGTGCTCGCCGATCCGACCGTCGGGGGAGCAGCCGAGGCCGTCGGCGCCACGTTCTCGCCGTGGCGGCGTGGACCTCATCGCGCCTCGCTCGACCCCTCCGAAGACCTCCTCAAGGACTGGGAGACGAAGAACCCGCTGGTCATGTTGGGAAGAGCCCGTGACCGGTTCATCGCTGGACCTGCCGCCGAGTACGCAGCTGACACCGCCGAGGCCATCGTCGCCTTCGGGCCCGACGCCGTGGTGCCCGACGCCTTCCTCTTCGGGTCGATCATCGCCGCGCAAGGAGCCTCACTTCCGGTCGCGCTGCTGGTTCCGAACATCTGGATCATGCCCTCCCGCGGCACGCCGCCGATGGGGCCGGGATTCGCGCCGGCCAAGACGGTTGTCGGCCGTAGCCGCGACGCGGCGATGCTGGCCGTCGTCAACCGCCTGTTCCGTGCCGGCCTGCCACCTATCAACGCGGCGCGTAGCGCGCAGGGGCTAGCGCCCCTGTCGTCCTTCTACGACCAGGCCCTGAGCGTCGAGCGCATACTGGTGTTGAGCAGCCCGGCGTTCGACTACGCCGCACCCCTGGTACCCGACAACGTCCGCTACGTCGGTCCCATCCTCGACGAGCCGGAATGGGTCCAACCGTGGACGGCTCCTTGGCCTGTTTCCGACCAGCGCCCGTTGGTGCTCGTGGGCTTCAGCTCCACCTACCAGAATCAAGGGCCGCTCCTGCGGCGAGTCGTCGAGGCGCTTTCGGCGCTGCCGGTGCGGGGCGTCGTGACCGTGGGTCAGATGCTCGATGCCGCCGAGGTCACCGCCACCGGCAACGTCGTCGTCGTCGGGTCGGCCCCCCATCGCCAGATCCTCGCCGAGGCGTCGTTGGCGGTCTCTCACTGCGGACACGGCACGACAATGAAGACCCTGGCTGCCGGAGTGCCCATGGTCTGTATCCCGATGGGTCGTGACCAGAACGACACCGCTGCACGGGTGGTGTACCACGGGGCCGGGGTCCGCCTCTCGCCGAAGGCTTCGGCGGACAAGATCCGCAAGACGGTCCAGCTGGTGCTGAGCGACGATCGCCTCCGAGCCAACGCCTCGCGCCTGGCATCGTCCATCGCCGACGACGACGCCACCGCCGACCTCGTGACGGAACTCGAGTCCGTGGCCGGTGACCTGGCCGCGCCCACCGATCGGTAGCTACCCACCCACCCCTATTCAGTCAGCGAGTCGGGAGGGGTAGCGTGGGCCGCAGCCCGACCTCGAGAGTCCGTTTTCCGGCTCGGCACGGAGTGGGCCAGAGCAGGTAGATGGGCCAGAGCAGGTAGGGCGGGCAGAGAGAGTTAGGGCGCCTAGGGCGCCCAGAGTGGGGTAGGCGCGCAGAGCGGGCAGAGCGGGCAGAGCGGGCAGAGCGGGCAGAGCGGGCAGAGCGGGCAGAGCGGTGGGCATCGGTCACCGGCTCGGAAGACGAGGCTTGTGACATGGATCTGGTTGGTGCCCTCAGCGAGGCCCAGAACGACGTCCTGAGCGACGCGTCCGAGGCGCTGCGACGCGCCCATCTCGCGCACTACGAGGCTTCGGGGTCAGAGACGTCGCACCAACGCCTGGCGGACTTGTTCAGCCTGGTCGTGGAGTGCCTGACCCAGCGGACTCTCGCACCGATGTCCCGGTACGCCGAGCGCGTCGCCCAGGAGCGCTTCCGCGCACGGTTCGACATCGGCGAGGTGCAGACCGCCTTCAACGTCCTCGAGGAGGCGATCTGGCGTGTGGTCATTCCCCGGATTCCTCCCGGGGACCTCGTCGAGTTCGCGGGGTTGATCGGAACGGTCCTCGGAGTCGGCAAGGACACCCTGGCACGCGTCTGGGTGTCGATCGCCACCAGCCAACGAGTCCCGTCCCTTGATCTCACCGCGCTGTTCGAGGGTGCCGCCAGCTGAGCGATGCTGTCGGGGGTCGGAGGCTTCGAGCCTGAGCCCTTCTCAGACGGAGCTGGAGCCGCGCAGTCGCGGGGGCCTTCGGTACGATTTCAGCAGTGGCGACGAAATGGGCGCGGGTCTGGTTCGCAGCCACCGCTCTGGGCGTGGTCGGGGGCGTCACGATCAGCGTGTTCTCGGCGGTCCACGCCACCGGGGGCCGGTTCCACAACGGAGTCGAGCGCGCCTTCAATGCCTTTGCATTCTTCACGATCCAGTCCAACCTGATCGTCGGGGCGACCTCGCTACTCCTGGCCGTCAACCTGCATCGATCGTCAACCCTGTTCCGTGTATTCCGGCTCATCGGTGTCGTGGCAATCACCGTTACCGGGCTCGTCTACCACGTCGCCATCGCCCACCTTCTCGACCTCGACAGCTGGGACCTCGTGGGCGATCAGCTCGTGCACACGGTGGTTCCGGTCCTCGCCATCGTGGGATGGCTGATGTTCGGTCCGCGCCGACTGACATCGAAGCGCATCGCGGTTCTGTCGGTGCTCTTTCCGTTCTGTTGGCTTGCCTTCACGTTGATCCGGGGATCCGTCGTGCACTGGTACCCGTACACCTTCATCGACGTGACCACACTCGGCTACGGCAAGGCCATCCTCAACTGCCTGTGGGTGGCCCTCTTGCTCTTCGGTCTGTCGGCCGGCTTCACGGCGGTGGACAGTCGCATCGGCAGTAGCGCCTCAGGGTGACCTCCGCCCGACCGAGGCCGGACCGCGACTGGAGCTCAGATTGGGCTACGACTCGGGCGACGACTCGGGTTCTTCGGCGGACGCCAGCTGATCGATGAGAGATTGGCCCGTCAACGCGAAAACCGTTTCGTCGTCGGACTGCCGCCACAGATCCAAGAGGCCGACGGACAAGGGATCACATCCGTAGCGCATGGGACCGCCGTCGTCCAGGGTGGCGTCGACGATCCGAACCGCTGCATCTGCCGGGGCGACGACCATGGGATCGGCCGCCTCCTTGCGCAACCGCACCGCCACCTCGGCCATCGGCCGGTAGCGCTCGAACCGCTTCGCCGCCGACTCGCCCGTGCTCAACCTGAACATGTCGGTGTCGATCGGGCCCGGCATGACCTCCACCACCCGGATCCCGGACGACGCGACCTCTACCCGGAGACTGTCGCCGAACGCCGAGACAGCGGCCTTGGTGGCCCGGTACGCCGAGTAGAACGGCACACAGGCGAGAATCGACGACGACGTCACATTGCACACCACCGACGGCCGGTTGGCCCGCAGCGTTGGAATCGCGGCCATCGTGAGACCGACCGTACCCAGGACGTTCGTCTCGAACAGCTTCCTCCAGTCATCCAGGTCGCTGTGCTCGACGGGCAGATAGTCCGTGTCGATGCCGGCGTTGTTGACCAGGACACGGAGATCACTGGGCAGCTCGTAGGTGTCAGGGTCGGTCACGTCCAGAAGGCCGACCTCGAGGCGTCCTTCCGACTCTCCGGCGAGGTCATCTGCGTGGGAAGGATCTCGCATGGTGGCGACGGTCGCGAAGCCCCGGTTTGCCAACTCGATGGCAATCGCCCTCCCGATGCCCCGACTCGCGCCGGTGACCAGTGCGCCTCCTCTCGGGTCCATCCTGTTGCCCTCCCGTGTTGGTCCGGTCCCGCGAGGTGACCGGGACTCCTGCGTAACCGGGTCTCCAGCGACGCTCACCAGGGGGCCGTGGACGACGTGGTTGGACGCGCCCCGAGGCCACTTTAAACGGAACAAGCGCTCCGTATCTGGCCGATCCGGCCACCTTCGTGGCCGCCGAGGTCGGGACGTCGCCGGGGCGCACTCGGCAGGGTGGCAGCGTCGCCACGGTCGGGGCTCGGCTACCGTGATGTCATCAGCCGGCCTGGGCGCGTGCGACCGGGCGGGCGAGAGGGACACAGGGGGATGATGTGAACCAACTCTCCGCCCACGGCCCTGGTCCGGGGGGCTTGCGGGGTCTTCCGACCCGCCGCCTCGCCCTGGCCTTGGCGCTGGGGCTCGCATCGACAATCATCGCGACGGCGATCGCGCCGGGGACCTCTTTCGCCGGCGGTGCGGACTGGCCCGTCTATCACGGCAACCCCCTCGGATCGGGTGTGGCGGCAGGGTCGTCGTCGTTCCACGGTGCGAAGGTGGCCTGGACGTCGCGGGCCCTGCGCGGGCAGATCTTCGGCGAGCCGCTGGTAGAGGGCAACGAGGTCGTCGTCGCCACCGAAAACGACGCCGTCTATGCGTTGAACGCCACGAACGGAGGCAAGATCCTGTGGTCGACGCGGGTCGGGACACCGGTGTCGGCGCGCATGTTGCCGTGTGGGGACATCCACCCCAAGGTCGGGATCACCTCGACGCCCGTGATCGACCCGGCGCGATCGGAGGTCTTCGTCGTCGCCGACGAACAGGCACACAGGGTCATCTCCCACCATCTCGTCGGCCTGTCGTTGCTCACCGGGAGGGTTCTCCTCAACGAGGTCGTCGATCCACCGGGCACGACCCCGTCGGCGCAGCTCCAGAGGGCCGCTCTGACGCTCGACGAAGGCCAAGTGGTCATCGCCTCGGGGGGGAACGCCGGCGACTGCTCGACGTATCACGGATGGGTGGTGGCTGTCCCCGAGACGGGGGGTGCGATGCGCACCTTCGAGGTCGACCCGACCTCGGGGAACAACCAGGGAGCCATCTGGATGGGGGGAGGCGCGCCCATCGTCGATGGTGCCGGGCACATCTGGCTGGCGACGGGAAACGGGTCGAACACCTCCGGGTCGGATCCCGACTCCAGCGACTCGGTCATCGAGCTGTCTCCGACCCTCCAACGACTGCAATTCTTCGCCCCCTCCACGTGGGCGAACGACAACGCCAACGACTTCGACCTCGGCTCCTCGCCCCCGGCGCTGTTGCCCGACGGGTCGGTGTTCCAGGCCGGGAAATCACAGACGGCCTTCGTCCTGGACCAGTCCGCGCTCGGAGGAGTGGGAGGGCAGCTCACCGAACTGGGATCCTTCTGCGGCGCGGACGTGGACGGCGGAAATGCGTTCGTCGGGCAAACCGTCTATGTGCCATGCATGAACGGGGTCATGGCCGTTCAGGTGCAGAAATCGCCCCCCTCGGTGGTCGTGCAGTGGATGACCTCCCAAGCACCGGGACCGCCGATCGTGGCAGACGGCCTGGTGTGGACCATCGACCAGAACGGCGGCGTCCTGCACGGGCTCAACCCTCAGACGGGTGACTCCACCGTGCATTTCAAGATCGGTGCGGTCGCAAACCACTTCCCGACCCCGTCGGTCGGAGACGGACTGCTCCTGGCACCCTCATCCAACCGCGTGCACGCGTTCACGCTCACGCCCTAGTGGTGCCCGACACCTCGGGGCGGTGCCGGGACCCCGGGGTGCCGGAATGGGCGAGGTGTCGGGGTGCCGGGATCCCGGGGCGCCGGGGGTAGGCCGTTGACAGGGATCTGCAGGTTCATCGAAACTGGGTTCGGGATGAAGGCCCGTTACGACGGGACAGGGGGGCAGGGATGGACAAGGTGACGAAACGAGCCGTCTTCATTGTCATCTCGGTGCTGGTCATGGCGGGGGTGACCGTGCCCCTGGGATTCGTTGGAGGATCCGTCGCCTCCGCGTCGGGGGGGCCGTGCGGGACGATGCCGCTGGGTTCCACCCACTACCAGCATGTGATCTGGGTGTGGATGGAGAACCACAGTGCATCCGACATCATCGGGTCGGGGAACGCTCCCTACATCAACGACCTCGCCAACTCGTGCGGCCTGGCGACGAACTCCCACAACATCAGCCACCCCAGCCTGCCGAACTACATCGCAGCCACGTCGGGCCTCCCACTCGCCTCGTTGGGCGTTTTCGACGGCGACTGCAACGTGTCACGCAAGTGCTCGACCACGGCGCCGAGCATCTTCGGGCAAGGCGAGAGCTGGAAGGCATACGAGGAGTCCATGCCCACGGATTGCGACCGCAGTAACTCAGGCGAGTATGCAGTCCGGCACGACCCTCCGCCGTACTACAGGAAGCTGACCTTCTGTAAGGCAAAGCGGGCCGTGCGCCACGGCCCGAAGGTCAGCTTCGACGTCCCCTACACCCAGCTGGCCTCCGACCTGCACTCCAACAGCCTGCCCGCCTTCTCGTTCGTCACCCCGAACCTCATCGACGACATGCACGACGGTACGGTCCAGCAGGGTGATACGTGGCTGAGCAACAACCTGCCCGTCATATTCGACAGCCCCGAGTACCAAGCCGGTCAGGTGGTGGTGTTCGTCACGTGGGACGAGGGCGAGGGTGGCTCGAGCAACGACTGCGCCACCAACACCTTGGACGTCGGATGCAGCGTCGCCACCATCGTGGCGAGTCCGAGCACCCCGTCCGGTACGCAATCCGGAGTGCTGTTCAACCACGATTCGTTGCTCCGCACCACGGAGCAACTGCTGGGGCTGCGGGCCCTGGGACAGGCCGCCTCCGCCAACAGCATGCTCTCGGCCTTCAACCTGTAGCAGCCGATCCCGACAGAACCTCGATGAGGTTGATGGTGTTGCCGTCGGGATCGACGACCGGCGCCTTCCGGCCGGCCCCCTCGATCGTCTCCACCGACGGCGTGTCCAATCCACGGTCTGCGATATCGGCGAGGGCTCGGTCGAGGTCGGGCACGGCCACCGTGACCAGCGCATGTCCGGCGCGGCTCGAGTCCCGGACGAGGTAGAGCCAGCCGCCGTCACAGATCCGCCACATGACTTCGTCGTCGTTCACGACAATGTCTGCCGGTCGGCCCAGGAGCGCCTCGTACCACGTCGTCGCCCTCTCGAGGTCGGAGGTGGCGACTCCGGCGAAGAGCACATGGGGAGTCATGGGCGCCCGGCTCGGTTGGCTCAGTAGACCCAGACCGCCGTCCCGATCGGTGCGATGTTGTTCGCCCAGATCCAGTCGATCGCCTCGTTGCTGACCCGGGCGCACCCATGGGAGACGGGATAGGGAGGCACCGAGGTGTCGCCGTGGAGGGCGAAGCCGGCGTCGAAGAACTTCGGCCGCCAGAGCGCTCCGAGCGAGTCGACCACCAAGCCGTCCACCTGGCGGTAGATGTCGAAATGGCCGGTCGGGGTGTCCGCTACTGAGGTCACCCCGTCCTCGGTGTAGGTGTAGCCACCGCCGGTGGAGGTGTTGAGCACGTAGTCGAGCTTGCCGTTGGTCACGATCATCACGAGATCGTCTTCGAGATCGATCTCGATCACGTAGCCGGACGTGCTGCGAGGTTGCGGGAGAACCCCGACCGCCACCGCCGCCTGCGTGGCGGGACCGACGACCCCGGTCCGGGCGATCCCCGCTGCTTTCTGTAGGGCGTAGACGGCCTGCTCGGTGCTGTCGCCGAAGCTACCGTCCGGAGTCCCGAGCCAGTAGCCGAGGGAGGACAGCCGTTGCTGGAGCGCCAGCACGGCGGGGCCGCTCGAGCCGGGTTTGAGCGCCGCCGACGCGCTCGGGATGGTGGGGAGGAGCCAGTAGCCCCCGCCATCGGGGGTGGCGGCGATGGCGGTGATCGGGTTCTGGAGCTGTTGCGCACCCATGGAGCCGAAGTACCCCGCGTCTCCGAAGGCGAAGAGACCGCCATCGGAGCCCACGAGCCAGTAGCCGTGACCGGAGTGCGTGGCCGCCATGCCCACCACAGGGGCGGCGAGGGGGGTGGCTCCCATCGACCCTGAGAACGTGGCGTCGCCGTAGGCGAACACCCCGCCGTCGGAGGCCACGAGCCAGTAGCCGTGGCCGTCGGGTGTGGCGGCGATGGCTGCGATCGGCGCGTTGAGGTGCTTGCCTCCCATGGAGCCGAGGTACGAGGCGTCGCCGAAGGCGAACACCCCGCCGTCGGAGGCGACGAGCCAGTAGCCCAGCCCATCGGGTGTGGGGGCGATGCCCACGACCGGCGCGTCGAGATGCTGGCCGCCCATGGAGCCGAGGTACCCGGCATCGCCGTAGGTGAAGACACCACCGTCGGCGGCGACGAGCCAGTAGCCCTGGCCCGAGGGGGTGGCGGCCATCCCGACCACGGGCTCGGCCAACCTCTGTGCCCCGGCCGAGCCGTAGGCCCCGGCATCACCGAAGCTGAACATCCCACCGTCGCCGGCCACGAGCCAGTAGCCCTTTGCATCGGGTGTCGACGCCATGCCCACCACGGGGGCGTTGAGCTGGACTCCGGCCATGGATCCGAAGAAACCGGCATCGCCGAACGGCACCGGCTCGGCGGGAACATCGGGATATGACGTCGTCGCCGCCGCGGTGGGGGCCGTCAACAGCGCGACGGCGGGGATGACCAAGGAACAGCTCACGAGGGCCGCGCCCAGCGTCATCCGGAAACGGCCTCTCTCATGTCGCATGCGCACAAGGCAAGCATCTCTTCCCGTCGATCGCCAACGCCGACCGGGTCGACGGACGAAACGACAGTCGGCTGACCGAAAACACGCATCGCGCACTGGCCGAGGAGCCGGACGCGCTGATGGACCGGACTCGCCGAGGGACGGGCTCGCCGAGGGACGGGCTCGCCGAGGGACGGGCGCGCCGAGGACAGGCGCGTCGAGGGACAGGCTCGCCGAGGGACGAGCTCGCCGAGGGACAGGCTCGTCGAGGGACAGGCTCGTCGAGGGATCGGACTCGCCGAGGGAGCCAGACAGAATGGCCTCGTCGGGACTCACACGAGGGAAGCGGGCGACGAGCGGGCTGGGCGTGTGGCGGCGGGGTCATGCGTATACCATCTGAACTGGACGTCGACAGCTGGTCGGCAACGTCCTCGGGTCGGAAGACGTCGATTCGGTGAGGCGGGCGTGAGGGGGTTGAGCCCATGGATACCGGGGCCGGTTCGGCGGGCTTTTGTGGGCACCCTGAGCGCGTGAATCAATGCTCAGCGTGATGTCACCTTCACGCCGGCGCCGCTCGACGCTCGTTGGTCGTGCCAAGGCCGGGGCGGTCCTCTCCGTGGTGTGCGTCGTCGTCACCGGCTCGGCCCTGGTCGACGCCTTCTCGAGTTCGGCCGGTGCAGCCTCCCGGGCCGGGAATGGGGTCATCACCACCGTCGCAGGCGGGGGGACGGTGGCCCCCTCCAGCGGGGTTGCGAGCGTGGCGGCGTCCTTGGGCTCCCCGCTCGACGCAGTCTTCGACGCCCACGGCAACGTGGTGTTCGCCGACCCCACCAACAACGTCGTCGACGTGCTGGCGGCCTCGAACGGCACGTTCTACGGCCATGCCATGGCCGCAGGCCATATCTACATCGTGGCGGGCAACGACGACCCCAACGGCGGGGACGGCCCCTGGGGCAGCCCGACACCTCCCACCGGGGTGGCATTCACCCAACCGACCGGGGTCGCCGTCGATCCCGAGGGGGACATCGCCATCACCGACACGGGGAACAACGCCGTCCGGTTGCTCGCCGAAGCCGGGGGGTCGCGCTTCGGGGTCCCGATGACCCCGGGGGAGATCTTCACCATCGCGGGAGAGGGAGGAGGGGTCTACAACAACGAGCAGGCGTCGTCGGCGGGACTCAACCTGCCCGACGGCATCGCCTTTGACGCCCAGGGCAACCTGGTGATCGCAGATACCGCAAACGACGACATCCGGTTCCTTCCGGCACAGACCGGGGTCTACTTCGGGCAGTCCATGGTGGCGGGCTTCATCTACACCATCGCAGGCAACACGATCGTCGGGTACACCGGAAACGGCGGGCCGGCGGTCAGTGCCGAGCTCGGCCTCGACACGTTCAACGGGTTGGCTGTGGACCCGAGAGGCGACGTCGTGTTCTCAGACGTCGACAACAACGTGGTTCGCATGGTGGCCGCCTCGAGCGGGTCCTACCTGGGCCACGCCGTCAAACTGGGCGACATCTACACCATCGCCGGTGACGGGAACCCGAACGGGGGCTCCAAAGGCGACAAGAAGCCGGCGACGAGCGCCGAGTTTTTCCTGCCCCAGGGCATTGCCGTCGACTCCAGAGGCAACCTCTTCATCGGCGATTCGGGCAACAACAAGATCCGTTTCGTGGCTGCCGCCAAGGGACGCTATGACGGGATGAAGGTCAAGGCGGGGGACGTCTACACCCTCGCAGGGACCGGCGCGGCCGGGTATGCCGGGAACGGTACGGCCGCTACGGCTGCGGAGCTCAACGGCCCATCCGGTGTCAGCGTCGCACCGTCGGGCCAGCTCCTCGTCACCGACAACGGGAACAACGTCATCCGGGAGGTCACGGGGGCCTCGACTCCGAAGGCATCAGCGGTGCCATCGGTGACCCGCTTGAAGCCACCTCTGGGACCCACCATCGGCGGCAAGAAGGTGAGCGTCGTGGGCTCCGGCCTGTCGGGTGTGACGGCCGTGCTGTTCGGTTCGCGACAGGGGACCGGCGTGACGGTGAAGTCGGACAAGAAAGTCGTGGCCTACTCACCCGCTTCCTCCCCGGGCACCGTGGAGGTGAGGGTCGTCTCCCCGTCGGGAACGACTGTCGCCGGCACGTTCACCTATGTCGCCAAGGCGTCTGCAGCGGCACCGGTTCGGGCTTCAGCACAGGCACCGCCACAGGTACGGGCGTCGGCAGGGGCACCGGCACTGACACACGGCCACGGCCACCGGCACCGACACCGGCACCGACACCGACACCGGCACTGAGGCATCCCTGACCGGCCGGACCGATCAGTGGTCGTGCCCGTCAGCATCGACCGCAGGACCTGATCGCCGGCCCTGATCAACCAGCCCTGACCGCGAACGGCCCTAGGTGCGCTCGTCGCGCGTCGTCGCGCGTCGTCGGGCAGAGATGATCAGCTATCGGTGATCCGCGAATTGTGGCAACCACGCCTCTGTGGCGGCCAGGAGCTCGTCGGTCATGGTGACCACGTGCTCATAGGGCAATGAGCCAGCCATGGGATCGGCCAGCATGGCCGAGAGGACGGTCGTCCGATCCCCCGAGATCGCAGCATCGACGGTCAACTCCTGGGAGCTCACGACGCGTCGGAGGTGCTCGCCGAGGTACGAGGGCACCGTGGCCCGGTCCCGAGGTCGGATGCCGTCGGCGCCGGCCACCACCATGCACTCGACGACGACGTCGGAGGGCAGGTTCTCGACCTGGCCGGTATTGGGGATGTTGCCGGGGAGGGCCCGGTCTTCACCGGTGACGAGCCCCTCGAGCAGCGACGCCACGAACTCTCCCGAGGGCCACGTGGGGATCTTCTCGGCGGCGAGGAGATCGGCCATCTCGGCATCGTCGACGGCCTTGTCGGACCGGTGACCGTGCATTCCGTAGTGGTGGACCCGCCAATCTCGCCCGTAGTCGGATGCGGCGGTCACGAACCCGGCGAAGAACTCCACCACGTGTGTGTCCGATGACCCGGGCAGCACGCCGAAGCGGTCGAAGAGCTCGAACTTGACCCGGTTGTTGGCCAGGACGTCGGCCTTGGTCCACCCCCGCTCGGGATCGGTCTTCTGGTAGTGCATGGCCTCGGGGGGGTCCATCCACAGCCGACCGGTGAGGTCGACACCGCCTTCGCCGCCGCCTTCGCCGGCAAGGGCGCGGCGCAACATGGCGAACCCGTCACGATCGCCGATGCGCAGCGAGGTCACGAGGGGGAGGTGGTTGACACCAGCCACGACGGGGTCGATCGAGGTGAAGTCGGCATCGAGCAGGAGGCTGAGCACGAACTTGAGACCCACGATCTCGGCGCACAGACCGATGGTCCTGATCGAGGTCTCCCGTGTCACGGCACGGCACAGGGCCGTGAGGGGGTTGCTCACGTTGACGAGCAGCGCATCGGGGCACCGCCGCTCCATGGCCCGTGCCACCTCGAGGATCACGGGCACGCTGCGCAGTGACCGGGAGATACCTCCGGGCCCGACGCTGTCACCGACGGTCTGGCGTATCCCGTAGCGCGTCGGGATCTCGATGTCGTGGCGCATGCTGGCGAACCCACCCACCGAGAAGGTGGAGATCACGAACTCGGCTCCACTCAGCGCGTCGTCGAAATCGGTGGTCGCGCGCGCCGTGAGCGGGATCCCTCGCCTCTCGGCGACATGTTCCACCACCTTGAGCGCCGGGGGCAGGGAGTCGGGGTCGAGGTCGTAGAGGACCAGCTCGGCATCGGTCAGCGCCGGTGTGTTGGCGAAGTCGACTGTCAGCTTGGGTGTCCAGTGGGTGCTTCCCCCGCCTACGAGCGTGATCTTCGCTCCCATCGCGGCGACGATACCCGCATCGGGCCGCCCGTGCCCCGTGCGGCGCTTGGCACGGCCTGCTTCCCCGGTGCGGGCTCCCCTACAGTGCGGCCCATGGCCTCGGGACACGAACGGGTCGTCGATCTCCTCAGGGTGCGGGTCCATCCCGACACCCGAGCCCTGGCCCGTGCCGCCGCGGACAGCGCCGCCGCGGTGCTGCGCGACGCCGTGGCGGCCAACGGTGTCGCCAATGCCATGTTCGCCACCGGGAACTCGCAGCTGGAGTTCGTCGAGACTCTCGTCGGCGTCACCCCGGGGGTGCCGTGGGCCGATGTCGTGGTCTTCCACATGGACGAGTACGTCGGAATCGGGCCCGACCATCCCGCCGGATTCCAACGGTGGATCAGGGAGCGCATCAGCGACCGAGTCCATCCCCGCCAGGCCCACTACATCGACGGGTTGGCCGATCCCGAGTCGGAATGTAGGCGGTACGCGGCGCTGTTGCGCGCCCATCCGCTCGACCTCTGCTGTCTCGGCATCGGGGAGAACGGGCATCTGGCCTTCAACGACCCGCCCGTCGCCGACTTCGACGACCCGCTCGACATGAAGGTGGTCGAGCTGGACCGCGACTGCCGCCTGCAACAGGTGCACGAGGGGCACTTCCCCGACATCGACGCGGTGCCGAGCCGTGCCATCACCGCCACCATCCCGGCGCTGCTGCGAGCCGGCACGGTCCTGGCCGTGGTGCCCGAAGCACGCAAGGCCGAGCCGGTGCGGGCCGCCATCACCGGCCCGGTGTCCACCGCCTGTCCGGCCTCGGTCCTCCGCACCCGCGACAACGTCACGCTGCACCTCGAACCGGAGTCGGCGTCGCTCCTGGGGTGGTAAGGCCGGTGCCGTGCGGACCCCGCCGACAGGCGCAGCCCCGTGGTGGCCGGGTGCCGGCGTTCGGAGTGGCGGCTCTGGCGGGTGCGTTCGTCGTCGCAGCACTGTTGCTCTCGAGCTGTGCCGGGTCCAACATGGGTGCCGGGTCGACGGCCGCGTCCAAGACCGGATCCACAGCCGCGTCAGGATCGACAGCCACCGGATCCACAGCCACCGGATCCACAGCCACCGGATCCACAGCCACCGGATC
>Ga0116215_1001887_pt1 | contig 13495 bp, 7 predicted proteins | sample Sb_taG_7_FD_89698 | JGI IMG/M metagenome (GOLD analysis project Ga0116215, IMG submission 89698) | Peat soil microbial communities from Weissenstadt, Germany - Sb_50d_2_FS metaG | ecosystem: Environmental > Terrestrial > Soil > Wetlands > Peat | place: Germany: Weissenstadt | collected 2010-09-21 | reverse complement strand
CGGACTGCAGGTCGAGGTTGGAGGTGGCCTCGTCCAGGACGAGGACGCGGGGATGGGCGAGGAAGGCTCGGCCCAGGGCGATGAGCTGGCGTTCCCCCGACGACAGGGACTGACCGCGCTCGTGGACGACGGTGTCGACTCCCTCGGGCAACCGCTCGATCAGCTCGGTGAGCCCCACGGCGCCGATCGCCTCGTCGACCTCGGCGTCAGACGCTGAAGGTCGGGCGAAGGCCAGGTTGTCACGGATGGTGCCGGCGAACAGGAACGGCTCTTGGGGAACGACGCCGAGTTGGCGGCGCAGCGAGTCCAGGGTCACGCCTTCGATGTCGTGACCGTCGATGCGCACGTGACCCGAGGTGGGGTCGTAGAAGCGGGCGATCAGCTTGGCCAGGGTGGACTTACCCGCTCCGGTGGGGCCCACGAAGGCCACGGTCTCCCCTGGCGCGATGCGCAGGTCGACGTCGCGCAGCACTGGCACGTCGGGGTCGTAGCCGAAGGTCACGTCGTCGAAGACGATCTCCCCCTCGATCGCCGGGAGCTGCACGGCGTCGGGTGCCTCGGTGACGGTGGGCTCGGTACTGAGCAGGGTCCGCAACTTGAGCACCGAGGCCTGGCCCTGTTGGAAGCTGTTGTACTGCTGTACCAGCAACTGGATGGGGGCGAAGAAGCGGTTCAGGTACAAGAAGAAGGCGATCAGCGCACCGGGGCTGAGTGAGTGGCTCACCACCATGTCGCCCCCGATCCCCAGGAGGGCGGCCTGTCCCAACCACCCCAGCAACTGCGTGCCCGGGCCGTAGATGGCATTGATCTGCGCGGTGTAGATGTTGGCGTCGCGGTATTCGCCTACGACGTTGCGGTGATGGACAATGTTGAATCGCTGGCGGTTATGGGCGGTGACGACCCGTACGCCGTGCAGGCTCTCGGACAGATCCGCCATCACGTTGGCGATCCCGTCGCGGACGCGGTCGTAACCGCGTTCGGACGCCACGCGGAACCACAACGACATGCCGACGAGGGCGGGGACCACCAGCAGCACGGTGATGAAGGCGAGCTTCACATTGGTGGTGAAGAGGATGACCGTGATGACCACCATGGTGAGTCCCTGGATGGCGAACTGGGCCAGGCCGTCTTGGAGCAACTGCTGGAGGTTCTCTATGTCACTGGTCATGCGGGTCATGACGACCCCCGCCTTCTCGGCGGTGAAGAAGTCCAGCGACAGGCGCTGGAGGTGGGAGAACACCTTGACCCTGAGGTCATTCATGACCCCCGCCGCCAAACGGCCCGTGACCCTCACCAAGGCCCGTTGGGTGACCGAGGTGAAACCGACAAACGCGAGATAGACGACGGCGAGCCAGAGCACCACGCTCAGATGGCGGTGACCCGGCAGCATGCCCTTGTCGATGGCGAGCTCGGTGAGCTTGGGACCGGCCTGGAGCGCAATGCTGGTGACCACGATCAGGATGGCCGACACCACCAACATGCGCGGGTACTCGAGGAGCAGTCCCCACAGACTGAGCCGGCGCTTTTCCTTGGCACTCTGGTGCTGGGAGAAGACGACATCGGGCTCGCCGTGGTCGGGCTCGTCGGCCAGGAGCGCATCCACCCCGTCTTGGAGCTCGGACGGGATGCCCCCGAACGGCAGCCCCGCCGCCGCAGGCGCGCCGGGACGGCCGCCGCCGCCGAACATGGGTCCTCCGCCCCACCCGCCGCCGAAGCCCATCAGTGCGCTCCGTTCCCGGACCCCGGGCCGTTCGTGCGCGCGCCATTCGTGTCTGGCGGGATCGTGCCCGAGGCACTCGGATGGATCACGCCGAGCACGGCCGCAGCCTCCGGCTCGACCTGGGCCAAGACCTCGGCGTAGTGCGGGGTGGTCGCGAGGAGCTCGGTGTGGGTGCCGTCGGCCAAGATCCGCCCGTCTTCGAGGAGGACGACGCGATCGGCCAGGCTGATGGTCGAGAGTCGGTGCGCGACGATCAGGGTGGTACGCCCCTCCATGAGGACGCGTAGCGCATCGTGGATCTGCTGCTCCACCTGCACGTCGATGGCGCTGGTGGCGTCGTCGAGCACAAGGATGGGCGGGTTGACGAGCAAGGTCCGGGCGATGGTGATGCGCTGGCGTTGGCCCCCCGACAACGTGTAGCCGCGCTCTCCCACCACGGTGTCGTATCCCATGGGCAGTTCCCGGATGAACGCGTCCGCCCCGGCGGCGCGGGCGGCTGCCTCGACATCGGCGATGTCGGCGTCGGGGCGCCCGTAGGCGATGTTGTCGCGGATCGAAACCGAGAAGAGAAAGGCGTCGTCGAGCACCACACCGACGTTCGCCCGCAGGCTGTCGATCGTGATGTCGCGGACATCGTGGCCGTCCACGAGGAATCTGCCTTCGGTGACGTCGTAGAAGCGCGGGATCAGACGTGCCACGGTCGACTTTCCCGAGCCGGTGCGTCCCACCAGTGCCACCGTCTCGCCGGGACGGAGATGGAGATCGAGATCGGAGAGGACCATGGGAAGGTCGGGCCCGTAGGAGAACCCGACCTTCTCGAAGCGAACGTCCCCCGTGCAGTTGACGAGGTCCACTGCACCGGGTCGATCGACGATCGTGGGCTGCTCATCGAGGATCTCGTAGATGCGTTCGGCCGACGCCGCGGCGCGCTGGCCCATCATGATGATCATGCCCAGCATCATGAACGGCGCCTGGAGCATGAGGAGATAGGAGTTGAAGGCCAGGATGGCACCGAGGCCGAGGGTGCCGTGGATCACCATGTAGCCGCCGAAGCCGAGTACCAGAGCCAGACCCACCTGGGGAAGGTTCTGCACCGCCGGTGTCCACCGGGCGCGCAGATCGGCGTCTTTGACGTAACCCCACTGGACCTTGTCGGCCGCCTTGGCCAGAGTGCGCAGTTGCTCGTTCTCCGCCGCAAAGGAACGCACCACACGGACGCCGTTGACGTTCTCGTCGACGATGGTGGCCACGTCAGCCAAGCGGGCCTGGATGAGCCACGACACGGGGAACATGGACTTGCGCATGCGGTGCCCGACGATGAACACGAAAGGCATCGTGATCATGGCCACGAAGGCGAGGGGCACGTCGATCGACAGCATGAAGCCAAAGGCGACGACGGCGATGCTGCACTGCACCAGGATCATGGGGGCGAAGGTCATGTACATCTGCACCGAGCGGATGTCGGAGTTGGCACGCGAGATGAGCTGGCCCGACTGCACCCGGTCGTAGAAGGGGAACGACATCCGGGTCAGGTGCTCGTAGATGAGGGTGCGCAGGTCGTACTCGATCTCGTACGCCGTCCGGAAGAGGAAGAGGCGCGAGATGTAGCCCGCCACGCCACCGGCCAATCCGAGCCCGAGGATCCACCACACGTAGAAGTGCAGCGGCACGGTGTGGTGCTGTACCGAGTTGTCGATGGCGTGGTTCAGCAGGTCGGGTATCTGCACCTGGAGCACGAGCCCAACGAAGGAGAGCACCAGCGACGAGATGAAGATCCCCCGGTGGGCACGCAGGATGGGCATGGCGCGGCGCAACCACGTCTTGGTCTTGTCGGGATCGACCGAGCCCCGGGGCGCGCCGTAGCGGTCCACCTCGGTGACCGGCGGAGCCGATGCGCCCGGAGCGGCAGCATCGACCGGCGTGGCCTCCGCCGCCGAATGGCTTGTCGTGCTCATGAGCCTGGCTCTCCGGCCCGGTGCGGGGGGTGGGTCGTCCCAGGCGCGTTCACCGCGTTCACTGCCTGCGCGGCGTGATAGGCGCGCATGGCGCCGCGCCACAACACCAAGGCGTCGAGGGCCTGGTGGGTGAGGGCGGGATCGTCGAGACACGCGGCGATGTCAGTCAGACGGGCGTCGACGGCGGCATTGGCCCTGTCGAGAAGGTGCCGGCCTTCGACGGTGAGGGTGTGGGTGACGCTGCGCTTGTCGAGATCGCCGGGGGTGCGGTGCACGAGGCCCCGGATCTCGAGCCCGTCGACCACGGCGGTGATGGTTGGGCGTCGCACCGTCAGGCGCTCGGCCAGCGCCGAGGGGAACGAGACCCCTTCGCCCAGGAGTCCCAGGACCCGGTACTGGGGCAAAGACAGTTCTACGCCGGTGAGGGCCAGTTCGACCTGCTTGGAGAGCCACGCCGCGGCCCGGCCGAAGGATCCGGGCTCGTGCGCCACCGCGCCCACCACGGTCGCCGCGGCCCCTCCCTGGTTCTCAGGCTCCTCCCGCATATCGTTAGACTATCTAACGAGCGGGGGCGGGCCGTCGGTCCGTCGGTCGGGTCGGAGCCGGAAGCGGAGGCCTGCATGGATCGGAAACGGGACCCGTGGGGCTCGGCAGGGGCCCAGACGGATCCGGCCGTCATACCGGTTCATATGCACCGGGGGCTGGCCCAGGTGGACATGGGCGTCCCCGGCGCATCCGTCATCGCCGCAGCGGAGTCCGTCGATACGGGCCGGTGCGAGAGCGGCGTCCGCACCCGTCTCTACCGGGACGGCTCGTTGGTCAAGGAGAACTTCCCGGTCGACGAGATCTCGGACCATCTCGAGGACGACACGGACTGCGTGGTGTGGCTCGACCTGTGCGCGCCCGACCACGAGCAACTCGGCGTCATCGGGACAGAGTTCGGACTCCACTCCCTCGCCATCGAGGACGCCCTCGACGAGACGCAACGCACCAAGATCGACCGGTACAAGACGCACCTGTTCATGTCAGCCCACTCGGCCATGCTCGACGCTCGAACGGGCCAGCTGGTCTCCCACGAGATCGCCGTGTTCATCACCCCCCATGCCCTCATCACCGTCCGTAAGGACCCCGGGTTCGACATCGACCCCGTGGTCGCGAAGTGGGACGCGTCCGAGGACCTGGTGCATTTCGGGGTGGCGTTCTTGCTCTATGGCTTGCTCGACTATCTCGTCGACGGCCACTTCCGGGCCGTGGAGTCGCTCGACGAGGCGGTCGAGGCGACCGAGGACGAGCTGTTCGACGCCCGCCGGGGTGCGATCGAGTACGTGCAGCGCAGGTCGTTCCAGCTCCGCAAGAGCCTGGTGCTGCTCCGGCGCATCACCCTGCCCATGCGCGAGGTGGTCAACAGCCTGCTCCGTCAGGACCTCGGCATCGTGCCCGAGCCCATGGCGCCGTACTACCGCGACATCTACGACCATGTCATCCGGGCCACGGAGTGGACCGAGTCGCTGCGGGATCTCGTCACCACCATCGTCGAGACCAACCTGACCGAACAGGGCAACCGCATGAACCTCATCATGAAGAAGGTGACCAGCTGGGCGGCGATCATCGCCGTGCCGACGGCCATCACCGGGTGGTACGGGCAGAACGTGCCCTATCCCGGATTCGGCAAGGATTCGGGGCTCATCACCTCCGCCGCGCTGATCGTGGTGTGCGCGCTGGCCCTCTACGTCCTCTTTCGACGTAAGGACTGGCTCTGACTGGGTCTGTGGTGCCCTCGACTACCGCGTGAGCGCCACCGGCACGGCCTCGTCGGTACTGGCGGCGACGAGGAAGCGTTGCGCGTCCTCGGGCTCGAGAGGGCACTGAAGCAGAAAGCCCTACACGGCGTTGGTCGTCTCGGTCATCTCGAGCTCGGAAACCCGGATCGGAGTACCAGGTCGGGAGGACCGATGCCTTGACCCGCTCGGGCCGGTACCGTCTTTGCAAGGGAGACGCAGTGAGGCAGCGCTACTGATGGGGGATACGACCATGTTCGACGGATTGCGCCCCGTACACCGGGCGCCTCGGTCCGACTCCCGCCGGTGGCGTCGAGGGTCCCGGGTGGTGCTGGCTGCGGCCATCGCCACAGGGACCGCCGTCGTCGCCACAGGGATCGGCAGCGCCGCGTCGGCCTCGGGCGCATGGTCCGCCCCCACCCTCGTGGACTCCGGCGGAGGGCTCACGTCGGTGTCGTGCCCAACGTTGAAATTCTGTATCGCCGTCGACGGGTCGGGGAACGCCGTCATCCACAAACGCAACAACACGTGGGAGGCACCCAATCCCACCGATGCCGGTCATGGCCTCTCTTCGGTGTCCTGTGCGACCACGCTGTTCTGCATGGCCGTCGACGGGGTGGGTAACGAGACGCGGTATGCCGGGGGGAAGTGGTTCAGCGCTGTGAGTATCGACACCTCTATCGCGCTCGACGCCGTGTCGTGCCCGAAGATCTCGTTCTGCGCCGCCGTCGACGTGAACGGCAATGCGATCACCTACAACGGCATCACGTGGACGAGTCCCACCCTCGTCGACAGTGGTCATGCCGTGGTCGGGGTGTCGTGCCCGACGGTGAGCTTCTGCGCGGCGGTCGATGACAGCACCGATGCGCTCACCTTCGACGGCACGACGTGGACAAGCCCGGTGAGCGTCGACTCGGGGAGCACGCTGACGTCGGTCTCGTGCGCCGCCCCGGCGTTCTGCGCCGCGGTCGACGATCACGGCCATGCGCTCACCTTCGACGGCACGACGTGGACGAGCCCCGTCGCGATCGACGCCGGCCATGCACTCGACGCGGTGAGGTGCACGACCTCGACGTTTTGCGCGGCAGTCGACGATCACGGCCATGCGCTCACCTTCGACGGCACGACGTGGACGAGCCCCGACAGTATCGATTTCACCGATGTGCTTGAGGCGGTGTCGTGCCCGACGGCGTACTTCTGTCTGGCTGTCGACGCGGTGGGTGACGCGCTGACCTTCCCGCCCCCCGTGGCCATCACGACCACGTCGCTTCCCGCTGGGACGGTGCACGACGCCTACTCGGACACCTTGGCGGCCAGCGGGGGCAATCCTCCCTACAAATGGTTGGCCAAGGTGCCCCCGGGGCTCGAGATCAACAAGACGACCGGGGTGATCTCGGGCACACCGAGGAGCAGTGGGCACTTCGTCGTCACCGTGACGCTGCTCGACCAGAAGATCCGGGTCACGGGTCGGCCCGCCACCCAGCACCGCGCCGTGGCGAGGTTGATGCTCACCATCTCCTGACGCCAGGCCCCGCAGCCCGACCGCGACGTCGAGCCGGTGCGGGCGGGCTACCGCGTGAGCGCCACCGGCATGGCCTCGGCGGCACCGGCGGCGTCGACGAGGAAGCGTTGCGCGTCCTCGGGCTCGAGAGGGCGGCTGAAGTAGAAGCCCTGTCCGGCGTCGCAGCCCTCTTGCTTCAACCGGGTCAGTTGGTCGACGGTCTCGATGCCTTCGGCCACCGTCTTGAGCCCCAGCGCGGCGCCGAGCTCGATGAGAGCGTGCACGAGCGCGGTGCCGGCCTGGTCGGGGGCGGCGTCGAGCATGAACGTCCGGTCGATCTTGAGGATGTCCACCGGGAATTGCTGGAGATACGCCAGCGACGAGTAACCGGTACCGAAGTCGTCGATGGCGAGGCGGATACCGAGGTCCTTGAGGGCCCTGAGACGCAGCGCCGACTCGTAGGAGTCTCGAATCAGGGTTGTCTCGGTCATCTCGAGGATCAGTGAGGTCGGATCCAGCCCCGAGTCTTCGAGCGCCGTCTGGATCTCGGCGACGAGGGTGCCGGTCTCGAACTGGCGCGGTGAGACGTTGACCGACACCGCCGCCGGCAGCCCCGCCTCGTGCCACAGACGGGTCTGGCGACAGGCCTCTCGCAGCACGAAGGCGCCGACCTCGACGATGAGGCCCGACTCCTCGAGAGCCGGAATGAAGTCGTCAGGGGCCACGACCAGGCCCGACGGTCGGCGCCATCGCAGCAGCGCCTCCACGCTCTGTACGGTGCCGTCGCGCAGGCCGATGACCGGTTGGTAGACGAGGAAGAATTGCCCACCCTCGAGCGCGAGGCGCAGGTCCCGTTCGAGCTCGATGCGGGTGCGGAATTCGCCTCGCATGTGGGGCTCGAAGCGCACGGCCCGGTTCCGGCCCGCCGCCTTCGCCTCGTAGAGGGCGACATCCGCATCCATGAGCAGGTCCTCGGCCGACGCGTAGGCGCCCGAGACGATGCCGATGCTGGCCGCGATGGTCAACTGGGGCCGCGCTGCGCTGTGCACGGCAAAGGGAGCGGTGAGTGACTCGAGGAGCCGCCGGGCGGCGGCCTCGGCTTGTGTCGCAGACCCTTCCACCAGGACGACGAACTCGTCGCCCCCCAGGCGCCCGATGGAGTCCGCCTCGCGCAGGGCTCCCTGGAAGCGGATGGCGGTCTGGCGCAGCACGTCGTCACCGACCCGATGGCCGAGCGAGTCGTTGACGTCCTTGAACCGATCGAGGTCGATGAACAACACCGCCCCGTCGTGACCGGTCCTACGGCCACGCTTCTGCATCTGCTCGATGCGATCGAGGATCAGCTTCCGGTTGGGGAGACCGGTGAGGGGATCGCGCGTGGCGAGGCGTTCGAGGGCGTCGCGGGTCGATCGGAGCTGGGTGATGTTGTGGGCCGACACCGCCAACCCGTCGACCGTGGGGTCGTCGAGCAGATTGACGATGCTCAGCTCGCACGGAACGGGCACGCCACCGTCGCGGCGGCGCAGGTCGACCTCGACGATGGTCGGGCCCTCCTCGGCGGACGGGCCGTCGAGCGCCGCGGCGAGCGCAATCCGCAGCGCGGGACGGTCGGCGGGCACCACGAGGTCCTCGAGCGGGTGCCCCTCGACGAGGGCCTGGTCATGTCCGAGCATGCGAGTGATCGCCGCGGACACCGACTGCACCGCACCGGTGCGATCGAGCAGGAGGAGGATGCTGGCGGAGTTGTGGACCAGGGACCGGAACCGCTCGATGTCGTTGGTGGCCACCTCCCAGCGGCGTCGCTCGGTGAGGTCGCGCAGGCACCACACGAGCCCGTCGATGGGCGGTTGCCCGATGAGGTTGGCGCCGATCAGCTCGACGAGCTTCCAACCCGTGGGGGTCTTGACCCGGAGCTCGATGGGGGAGCCGACGGTCTTGTCCCGGACACTCTCGAGCGAAGCGGCAGCGAGCTCGAGATCGTCGGGATGGAGGAACTCGAGCGCGTCCCAGCCGACGATGTCTTCGACCGCCAAGCCGAAGATCCGCTCCGCGGCAGGGTTGGCCCACACGAGGTGCCCCTCGGCGTCGGCCACGACGACCGCGTCGGGTAGCTCCAAGACCAACCGCCCCAACCACGCAGGTTCCATTGCCCCTTCCCAAAAAGCCGCTCTCCAGGCATCGGCGGGGCGAGACGGCTTCTGTACCCCTGCCCGCTCTCGGGGAGGGGCGGCTCCGAAGGGGGTGGGAGAGGCGTCGGTCCTGCTCAGGGACCGTGAAGCCGCAACGATGGGGAGGGGGACCCGACCACCCTCACGAGCCGGCCGGCTCGAGCTTGAGGGTGACGATCTGGAACGGTGCCACGTCCAGGGTGACCCGGGGCCCGGCGGTCGGGATGGGGGCGGTGTCGCGCTCGAGCAGATCCGTGACCGTGGCGCGCCGGATGTCCCAGGGAGCTCGGACGGTCACGGCGCCGCGGCGCCCCCACGCCTCGTAGATCCGGACCACCAGGGCAGCTGGGTTATCGTCACCGGCCTTGACGGCTTCGATCACGACGTGGTCGGCGTCGACCGAAAGCAACGAGCCGAACGGGGGGACGACGCCGGCGTGGGGTGAGGTGGCGACGCACCGGAGGGGGACGTTGAGGTCGTAGCCGGCGTCGATGACGCCGCCGTCGCGCAGATCGCCCGAGTGGGGGAGCAGGCGGTACCGGAAGTGGTGGAGGCCGCGATCGGCGACGGGGTCGGGCCAGGTGGGGGCGCGCAACAGGGACAGGCGGATCACGTTGCCCAGGATGTCGTAGCCGTATTTGCAGTCGTTGAGCAGGGCCACGCCGTAGCCGGGCTCGGACAGGTCCGCCCACTTGTGGGCACAGACCTCAAAACGCGCCTCGTCCCAACTCGTGTTGGCATGCGTCGGGCGTTCCACGTGCCCGTACTGGATCTCATAGGTGGCCCGTGGGCTGCGGACATCGACGGGGAAGGCGACCTTGAGGAGTCGATTGGTCTCGTGCCAGTCCACCTCGGTCTCGAAATCGACGGCTCGCCCCCCCGCGTCGAGCCCGACGACCTGGGTCAGCCTTGACGCGCCGAACCGTCGCGTGACCCGGATGCCGGCGCGCAGGGGGCCGGAGGCGACCACGTCGATCGACTCGACCTCGTCAAGATCCACCACCTGGTCGAAGGTGAACCGGTCGATGTCCCAGGCGTCGAAGAAGTTGGGGTAGTCGGGGTGGAGCTGGAAGCGGTTGCCGACTGCTCCCGGTGCCAGGACCTCACGTTGCGCGGCCTTGTCGAAGATCGACGACAACAGGCCCCGGTCGTCGAGCTCGATGCGCAGATGCTCGTTCTCGAGGGAGCGGAGACGGGCGCGGGCTCGGGGGGACGCCGTCGGGGCACCACCGGCTACGAGGTCGTAGACCTGGTAGCCGCACGGGGGCACCGCCGCCTCGAAGATGGCTCGGCCCTCGGGGTCGCGCTGCACCGGAGCCGCCGCCCCCGAGGCGTCGACAGCCACACTGACATCGTCATGTGCATCGACGACGACCAGCTCCGTGCGGGCGTGCGAGAGCGAGTTGAAGACGACCACGGGTGACGTCGTCGTCGACGTCTCGACGGCGGCGACCTGACGTGACAGTGCCTCGTCGATGAGGCGTTCGGTCTCCCGGAGGATATGGGCATGGTCTCGGGCGGTGTCCTCGTAGACCCAGTGGATCCCCGACCCGGGGATGATGTCGTGGAACTGGTGGAGCAGGAGAAGTTTCCAAAGCGCCTCGAGCTCGGCGCTGGCCCCGGCGCCATCACCGCCGCCGCCGCCAGTACCGCCGGCGCCGTCGCGCGCCGCCAGCACACCCCACAGCTCCGCGTCGCGCAGGGCGAACTCGGCCCGGCGGTTCCCGAGCTTGGTGGCGGCCTGGCTGGTATAGGTGCCGCGGTGGGTCTCCAGATAAAGCTCACCCACCCAGACCGGCGGCTCGCGCATCTCGCCCTCGGCTTCGGTGAAGAACCGGCGCGGCCCCTCCATGACCAGATGGGGAAGGCCGTCGTGGTCGGCGAGCCGGCGCGCCGACTCGAGCATCTCGGTGGTGGGACCGCCCCCTCCGTCGCCCCATCCGAAGAGGTACAGCGACCGGTTGGAGCGATCGTGATCCTTGAAATTCTCGACACCGAACCGGAGCTCGCGCACGCTCACGTTCCCGCTGTAGGTGTCGGCCGGGGGGAAGTGGGTGAACACCCTGGAGCCGTCGATGCCCTCCCACAGAAAGCTGTGGTGGGGAAGGGAGTTGTACTGGTTCCACGAGAGCTTCTGGGTGAGGAACCAGCGGATACCGGCCTGGCGCATGATCTGGGGTAGGGCGGCCGAGTACCCGAACACGTCGGGCAACCACACGTCGTTGGTCTCGATCCCGAGCTCGCCGAGGTAGAAGCGCTTGCCATGGACGATCTGGCGGACGAGGGATTCGCCCGAGGGGATGTTGCAGTCCGCCTCGACCCACATGCTCCCGGTGGGCTCGAGGCGTCCTTCGGCGACCCGCTCCTTCATGCGTTCCCACAGCTCGGGGTAATGGTCGCGCATCCACGCCAGGTGCTGGGCCTGGGAGACGACGAACCGGTACTCGGGGTACCGGTCCATGAGCTCGAGGACGGTGCTGAACGTGCGTGCGCACTTTCGGATCGTCTCGCGCAGCGGCCACAGCCACGCCGTGTCGAGATGGGCGTGCCCCACGATGCTCGCGGTATGGGTCCCCGGCGCGGCGGGGCGTGCCAGGAGCTCTGTCAGGACGGGCTGGGCCCGACGCCAACTGTCGGCGATATCGGGGAGCTCGAGCAGGTTGCAGGCCCGCTCCAGGCCCGCGGCCAGTCGTGGCACCTGGGGGCCGGTATCGGGGAGCTCGGTCAAAAGCTCGAGGAGGACGCGGAAGTCGTGCCAGAAGGCGTCGAAGTCGGGGTCGCGTACATGGAGGTCGGCCGATTGCAGCGTGAACAAAGCCGGGCCGTCGGGCTCGGCGAGGAGCAACGGCCACGGATTGGCGCCGAACGGAGAAGGGGGGTTGGCCGCCGCCTCGACGAAGAGCTCGACGGGTTCTTCCGCCACCGCGCTCGAGGTCAGCAGGTACTCGCGGTGATTGGGGGACAGGCCCTGGACGGCCCGGCCGTGGCGCCACACGAGGGCTTCGGCCCCGAACCCGGTCGATCCCGCGTTGCCGATGCCGAACCCCAATGCCACCGGTCTTCCCGCCCACGCCGACGGCACCGCGCCTCGCAGGCGGAACCAGGTGGTGTCCCAGGCAGGGCCCCACGATCCGCCCAGCGGGAATGGCCGGTAGTCGGCGCCGAACGCATCGGTGGCGGGGATGGGCTCGCCGTGCACGTGGTGCGCGGCGATCTCGAGCGCGACCGATGGTCCCCGACGGCGGGGCCGAACGAACTCGTTGAGGACCCGGGTGATCCGACCGACACGGATCGAGTCCTCCGGGCGCACGCCGACCGAGTGTAGTGAGTGGGGGTCGAGGCCCCTCTGGGGATTCGCCCCCAGTTGGTGCGCTCAGTGGCGTCCCGCGTCGGTCTCGACCGGCGGCTTCGCGACCCCGGAGCTGAACAGGGTTCGTTGCCAGATCTCCGCCAAGGTGGCGGCAGCGACGTGGACGTCGACGGCCGGCCCTCGACCGTAGGTGTCGAGAAGGTAACGCTCGGTCATCCCGACGAGGGCACGAGCGGTCTGTTCGGGCCGTTCGATCGTGCTCAACCCTTTTCGACACAGCTCGGCGATGAACTCGGTGTAGCTGTCGGTGAACGCCATGATCACCGAGCCCCAGGCTTCGTCGATCTCTGTTCCCGCTCCCGACGCCTGCTCGAAGGCCAACAACAGCCGGCCGTGTTCCCGGTACAGAGAGACGAACTCGACCCCGGTATCGAGTCCCGTCGACGGGTCCTGTAACCAGCTGTCCGCGCAGCGGCGGAACTCATCACCGAGATCGGCGAGCCAACGCAGCAACACGGCCTCGAGGTCGGGGAAGTAGCGGTAGAACGATGTGCGGGTGAGCCCCGTCGACGCCATAACGTCCTCGACAGTGAGGTCCCGGAACTCCCGCTCGGCGAGCAACGTCTCGATGGCGTCGAGGATGGCGCGTTCCGCGCTGCTGCGGCGCTCGCGGACACGCCTCCGAAGGGCGGCGCTGGCCGGGGTCACCTGAGGTCGCTTTCAAATGACATATGGTGTGACACCAAGTTTGACACGACGTCTGTCAGTGCGTCAATGTACGTCCGACATCGGGGAGCCCAGCCGTCGGCGTGACCCGGCCCCCACCCGGAAAAGGAGTTCTCCCTTGTCAGGCGCGGTGTGTCGTGAGCTGTGAGCGTCCGTTGCTGGTTCACCGGGACGGGAGCATGTCCTGCGAGGTGCCCGGCTGTACAGAGGGCCGGAGCGCGGCCGACGTCGAGCGTGCGCTCGTGCGGCACCGGGTACGGATGAGTTGTGACGACCCGGGCCGCCCCAGGTGCGAACGCTGTCGCCCACTGCCCACTCCGGGTGCCTAGGGGTCGAT
>Ga0116215_1001884_pt1 | contig 13499 bp, 14 predicted proteins | sample Sb_taG_7_FD_89698 | JGI IMG/M metagenome (GOLD analysis project Ga0116215, IMG submission 89698) | Peat soil microbial communities from Weissenstadt, Germany - Sb_50d_2_FS metaG | ecosystem: Environmental > Terrestrial > Soil > Wetlands > Peat | place: Germany: Weissenstadt | collected 2010-09-21 | reverse complement strand
TTCCCATTGTCCAAGGACTCTAGCTCCGCTAGCTCTTCCAGATGTTCCAGGATGAGATCACCGAGCTTCCAGACCAGCCGGCCTCGTTCTGATGGGGTCAATCGTGGCCACGCCCCGCTCTCAAATGCCCGGCGGGCTGCATTGACGGCACGGTCGATTTCTTTTTTGTCACCCTCCGCCGCATGCGCAATCACCTCGCCGGTGGCGGGGTTGTAGACGGGAAATGTCTTGCCCGAGGCGGCATCGACCCATTTCCCATCGATCAAGAGCTTGCGCCGCTCTTTTACAAAACTCGTAACTCTTTTATCGAGTCGAATTTCTGCTGCTGCGATACTCATTGCCTTAGCCTCCTGACTGTTCCGCAATTTGTGGCAACTAACGCTCCCGTTTCCGGTCACGTGATGGCGCAGTTCGAGGTTTGAATGTCGCTTCCGTCGCGCACATCATTGCGCCGAGGAGAGGCCTGCAGGTTAGGCAGCTCGGGGGCGATGGCTCAGAGTTGCGCCATCACGCTGAAAACGACGCTTTTAAAAGTATACCACAAGTTCGCCGAGTTTGCAGCCGATCTGATCTCAGCCGGGCACCAACGAGGGAGGCAATGGATATTGGTAAGCCGCGCCAGCGAGGAGGAGAACGCCAAGCCAAAGTAATGCAGAAGCAACTGTCATCCGCCGATCACAACGCCCAGCAGACGCCCGAGCCCATAGGTGATCGCCGCGGCAGCCAAACCGATTAGCATCTGGCGGGTCCCGGCAAACAGCGCATTTCGGCCAGTGAAGACGGTGGTTGCAGCGCCGAGTCCAAATAGTGCGATGGCGCTGCTCACAGCACTGAGCGTCACGGCCATGTTTCCGCTCGCGAAAAACAGCGGCGTCACCGGTACGATAGCGCCGAGGGTGAAAACGGAAAACGACGAGACAGCAGCGACCCAGGCCGAGCCGCCAAGCTCTTTGGGGTCGATCCCAAGCTCCTCGCGCGTGAGCGTATCCAGGGCTTTGCCGCTGTCGACCATGAGCTGCTTCGCCGTGACCTGAGCCTGCTCCGGGCTCAGTCCCTTTGCCTCATAAATGAGAACCAGCTCTTCCTCCTCTTCATCGGGTACCTCGGCCAGTTCGTCGGCCTCGGTGGCGATCTCGCGCTGGTAGAGCTCCCTCGCGCTCTGCACCGACAGCCATTCGCCCATCGCCATCGAGCACGCGCCGGCGAGGAGTCCAGCAAGCCCGCTGATGAGCACTGCGTGTCCCGAGGAGGTTGCGCCAGCGACGCCCATCACCAAACTCAGATTGGAGCACAGGCCATCGTTCGCCCCGAGCACAGCTGCACGCAGCGCGTTGCCACCGCCAGCGCCATGCCGGCCTTCGAGTCGTGAGAAGGCTGCACCATCCCACCGCGGGCGGCGGCCGGCAGCTAATTCTTCAAGGACGCGCGCATGCGAACGCTCTTGCGCGGGCATCTTCGTACCGCGCGCCTCGGCCTGGTCGTCGTACTGCGCGCGGTCTACGCTTTCGAGCGTCGCGGCGGCCGGCAATACGAGACTGGGGCCGAATCGCCGCGCAAGCCAGATCAGTATTCGCGTGCGCCAACCCGGCCGCGGCTCAGGCACGTGGGCACCGGCGGACTCGAGCTTCGTGCGCCAGAATGCGATGTGCTTTTCCTCGACGGCAGCGAGCCGGCCATACACCTCCGCGAGGCGCCCATCCGGCTCATGCGCGGCCATCGCGCGATAAAGGGCTGCACTATCGATCTCTCCTTGCAGATCCTTGCGGTACCGAAGTACGTCTTGGCTGTCAGCCGCCATGCAAGCCTCGTCACTGCAAGACCATCTGCTTGGGCTACCAAATATCGCGAAGCCCGCACCGCGCGGCGAGCGTGAGTTGCCAATCACCCCCCCTCGAACCGCCGCATGCTGCGGACACGCGAAGCAGCGGATTATACAGAACTGGCCAAATCGACCGTGGAAAAGCTGCGGGTGAGTGGCGGCGGCTGCCCGCACATTGGCGTTGGCCGCGTGGCACGGCAGGATGCGACCTCCGCTCAAGTAAACACGGCTGCTCGCCAATGTTGTTCGTGAATCAGGTCCGTATGCGACATGCCAAGGCAATGCTAACGACACCGGAAGCGGGGACGTCGGTCACCTCAGTGGCCTTCGCCTGCGGCTTCAGCAATCTCGGCCATTTTGCCAAGGATTACTTCCAAGGTTTTGGGGAACTGCCCTCCGAAACGCTCAGAGCCAAAAAGGGCTCGCGCGCGATCTAAACCTCGCCTTCCTGCAGTAGAAAACCGCGTGCTTAAAAAAAGCATGATCGGGGATGGGGGAGACGACGCATGAGGTCCCCGCTTGCGGCGGACAATCCAGGTCGAAAAATCCGGTCTGTCCTCGCATGGAATCACCCCCGTTTCCGTACAGCCGGATGGAATCAGAAACTCCGCGAGTTGGCGAGGTAGGAGATCCAGTGGCGCGGCATTACGACTCACAAGCCAGAAAAGAAGAAGCCCCGGCCGAAGTGATGACCGGGGCTGAAAATAGTGCGGGTTCAGTGGTCTCCACTTTTCACCGATGAAGAGTGGCCACCCCGCAAGCCAGATAGATACCACCACCATCGCTGTAACCTGAAAAGCACAATCGGGTTGGAATCAATCGCCCCCTGCCAAGTGAAACGGTTTTTGGTAATCGATGGTACGTGAAATATAACATCGCCATAAAAAGAGGCCGCCCCGAAGGACAGCCCCAAATTTCTGCCACTGACCTCAGAGGGTCGGGTCCAAGATCGAACGTGCCAGCGGCGATTTCTCACACAAATAGTTTGATGTAGGTCAATGACCGCCATGCACCACCACCTTAACCGTAAATCACTAACTGCAATTCGCGGGCAGAAAGGGAGGGAACTGATGCCAATTTCAAGGCGGTGGCCGATATTCAATCAGGTACGACGTCGGCAAGAGCTGATGGACCACATGATGCAGAGGCTTGGAGTTGACGTGGTCACAGCTATTCGCGCGGATGATGGACAAGCGTTCGTTGAGGCGCGCGCCAGGTGTCGTAATTGCCTCCACGAAAGCGATTGCCGAAACTGGCTGGAGTCATCTGAGGCGCTGCCGTTGCCTCCGGACTTCTGTCCTAACGCCAATTTCCTCCGCACGTGTGGCCTGCTCGGATTCTACGGGCTACGGCGGGAACGGCGTCCCAGCTGATTGATTGCACTGGTCGGCGTGTGGCTTTGTCTGGCCCGTGGCGTGCTTGGCGGAGGCGCCGGCAGCTCGAAAAGCTGGAGTGCTAGAAATTGTTGGAGGAAATCTCCTCATCGCGGCCACCAATGAGGAAGGAAAATTTGCGAAGGTGAACCTTGCGGATGGAGCGTTGCACCAGGGTCCGCTTGCCAAGCCCTGGATCATAAATAGGCCCGCCACCACGCCAGCTGCTCAAGCGCAGCCCTGAGAAGGTCATCAAAGCTTTCCATTTCTTCGCTCCTTGCGCCCGCCCGCATTGAACAAGCGATCGCTGTTCGTGAGTTGGACGCGACGGTGCGAGCGCGATGAAGCCCTGCCCTAAGAGCCTGTCGCACACAGCACGGATGTGATGGTTGACGCCGAAGATCTCTTGGATGACGACGACTGCGCCCTTGGGCGCATCTTCCGAATCGGACCGGTATTACGCGCCGAGGCGAAATCCATCGGAAGCCGTCAGGGTGACCCGCTCACCCATCTCATCGTCCTCCCCAGGCATAGCGTATTGATGCCGTCTCAGCGCCCAAAACCCGAGCTTCGAATCATGCGCTATGAACTCAGCGACTGCGAGTGGAGTGTCATCAAGCCGATGCTCCCGAACAACCACGCGGCATTCCCGGCGTGGACGACCGGCGCATCTCAACGGCATCTTTTGGGTCTTGCGCTCAGGTGCGCCATGGCGCGATCTGCGGGAGAACTACCGTCCCCGTACGACTTGCTACAATCGCTTCGTTCGCTGGCGGCGGCCCGACGTCCACGCCGTTGTGCGCGCCGTCTACCTGTGCGCCTCGGGCCTCACGCCCGGTGAGGCGCATGACAGTCCGCCCGTGCCCTTGGGTGTCGGCGCAACTTGCCGGATGATGGTCACGGCTTCGCTCAGTGCAACGAATGCGGCGGGACCACCTGTTCCCTGATATCGTCTTTGTAAGGAATGAAAATCCATGCTTTGACGAATTAATTCCCTGTTCTGATGCTCAGGGAATTTTCTCGCAAGCTACTGGAGTATGGTCTCTGTCGGATCTCAGCTCAGCAACAGACCAAAATTATTGCAAATTCCCTGTTCTTTTCCCTGTTAGCAGGGAATTTGCCGCGCAGACCAGTTTGACTGGCACTGCGTCGTCAGAGTCCCATACGACGTAACGATTCGGCCCGGGTGCCGCCGCATCCACAACGCGTTTTGTGATTTTCGGCATTCCCCCAGACCCGTGTCAGCACCATGTCAGCAAACGGCGGTAAGTGAGCGTAAGAGTCCTCCTGACCACTGCGCTAAAGGGTAAGGGGATGACCCTTGCCCCACAACGCAAAAGTAAGGGTCATGCCGGATTGTGTCAGCAAGGGTAAGCGTTATGGACGCGTGTTCACATCGCAGGGGTCACTGGTTCGAGTCCAGTACCACCCACCACTAACACAAAGAAATCATTGGAGAAATCTTGACTCCGCTACAGGGCCGTTGCCTCACGGTCTTGTGTCACGTTTTGTCAGTAGAACTGCGCGGCATCGCGGATCCGGGGGGAAGGCGCGCGAGCGTCTAGGCCCGCGCGGTCTTCAGCGCGACGTTGGCGAGTGCCGACTCCTCGGCGCCGAGATACATGGAGAGCATGGGCTCATCCGTGAGGATCACCTCATCAAACTCTCCGAACCCGTTGAAACGATTCGCCAAGACCCGCCCATAGGCCCCGATCTGACCGATCTCGATATAGTCGCCCTCGCCTATCGAGGACGGCAGCACGAAGGGGCCCGGCAGATAGTCCGAGCTGTCGCAGGTTGGACCATAGAGCGAGAATTCGGTCTCTCCCTGCGCCTTGCGGCCTTTCGACCCGACCAGCCTCGCCGGAAAGCGAAAGCCCGAATAGGCTGCATCGAACAGCGTGCCAAAGGCGCCGTCATTGACATACAGGGCATTGTCGCGACGCGCATCGACGCGGAGGATCACCGATTCGGCTTCCGCTACGAGCGCGCGCCCAGGCTCGCTAAGCAGCTCGCAGGAATCCTTGACGGCAAGCTCGTTCCAGGCCTCAAGGATCTCATCGGTATAGGCCGCAAGCTCAGGCGGGTCGGAATGCGGGTAACGGCTCGGGAACCCGCCACCGATGTCGATCGCATCGACGAGCACGCCGGATGCCACGATCAACTGCCCGACCTGCCGCAGAGCCTCGCCAAAGGCTGCCGGGACCACGGCCTGGGATCCCACATGAAAGGTGATGCCGAGGCGCCGTGTGACCTGGCGCGCGCGGAGCAGCAGCGCCGGCGCTTCGGCGCTTGACGTTCCGAACTTGCCTTCAAGGGGAATGAGGCTGTGCGTATTGGGGCAGGCCAGCCGGAGAAAGAGGTTCAAGTCCTTCGCCCGACCGGTCTCCTGTAGGATCTTGTCGAACTCGTCGTCGCTATCGAAGGCGAAGCTTCTGATCCCGAACTCGCGGTAGGCGCGTCTGATCGCCGACCGCGGCTTCACCGGGTTCATGTAATAGAGTTCGGCCCCAGGAATGGTGGCCAAACGGCCGATCTCAGGAAGGGATGCCACATCGAAATGGCTGATCCCCGCTTCGACCAAAGCGTCGATTACGGGACCAGAGTCATTCGCCTTGGCGGCGTAGAGGACCTGGCCGGGGAAGTTGGCAAGAAACCAGCGCGCGGCGCGAGCCGCGGCATGAGGCCTTAGGCCAAGGATCGGCCGTTCGGGGCGATGGTGACGGAGAAGCTCCGCGGCAGAAGTGAAAACGTCCATCCCATGTCTACTCCCACACGAGATTGAGATTGTCAGTTGCTGACCTTGGGCGAGAACGCCAGGAGCCGGGTGGTCCGTATGCAATCTTGAACGGCTTGTAAAGCAGTTTTCTCACCCCCGCGCTGCGGCGCCTTTGAATGGACCAAGACGAATGGGGTGGTGGGGGCCAACCGCAAGCCCGCGGGAGCGCTTGTGCCATGGCGGCGAGGGATGGAAATCCCCCACTCCTCGCCGCTATCTCATTGCTATTTGACCTCGAGCTTAATCGCGGTACGCGACGGGGTATTGCTCGTGGCCACGGCTTCGACCTTGGCAGCGCTGCCCGACTCCTTCGCCTTCTGCCCTTGGGCGGCCTTCTGTTGGCCCTCGACCACAATCTGCCGCGTGAGGAACTCGCGGTAGTTGCCGACCTCGGTGAACCCGCGCGTCTTGAAGTCGTGCTTGATGCCGTCGACGTCCTTGCCCGCGGCGTTGCAGACGGCGATCACCGTCTCAGTTCCGCCTTCCCGGCAGACAGCAGGTTGTCCTGCTGGATTTGTTCGGGAAGATGACGACCCCTTCCCCATTACCGTCGACATCGATCAGCGTGAGGTTGCAGTCCGTCTTGGATCTGATGGTGAAGATCGGCTGATCGTTGACCTTGTACCCGGACCGGTCGGAGATGAGGGTGAGTTCGCCCGTGTCACCGACCTTGGCGACCTCCGCAGCGGGCGCTACACGGCCCGCTGCGGCTACGTCGACCGGCAGGTCGTCGGAGACCAGGGTGATCAGCTCCTTGAACTCAGGCTCGAATTGGCCGCGCGGCAAATGCCCTTGCTCTAGCTGGCGCTTGACCACGACCAATTCGCCACCGACATCGCCCAACCGCGTTTTGAAAGTCTCGCGGTCGAGTCCGAACTCGGCACGCTCCTGCAACGAATCTGGCATTTGAACCGCTCACCCACGGGGACATCTCGTCTGTCAGTTCTCCGAGCCGTTAAGTTTTTGCGTGTCGCCCTCGGTATCGTCCCCGCTGCCACCCTCCTCGTCCCCGTCCTCGCCGGACTTCTTCTTGGCGGACTTCGGCACCGCGTCCGGCCGCGGGGGCAGCGATTTCAGAAAGGTGGCGATGGCGGTGCGATCTTCCGGCTTGAGCTTCGCCATGTTCTCCTGCACCGGCGCCATCAGGCCGCCGACCACGTCGAAGTCGGGCGTGTTTCCGGTCTCGAGCATATAGGCGATGTCATCCGCGCTCCAATCGCCGATCCCGTCGTGGCTCGGCGTGATGTTTGGAATCCTGCCCCTACCTTCAGGGTTCCGGGCACCGGCAAACGCCTCGCTCCGGATGACGCCACCCAGAAAGTTCCGGGGCGAATGGCACTCGCCGCAATGGCCAGAGCCCTCGACAAGATAGGCGCCGCGATTGAGCTCGGCGCTTCGCTTTGGATCGGGCTTGAACGTCTTGCCGTTCACGTAGAGCAGCTGCCAGAGTCCGAGTCCGCGCCGGATGTTGTAGGGAAAGGTCAGCTCATGCGGCGGCACCTCGTTCTTTACCGCGGGCAAGGTGTCGAGATAGGCCTTGAGGTCGATGAGATCCTCATAGGTCATGCGCTGATACGAGGTGTAGGGAAACGCCGGGTAGAGGTGCTCTCCACCTGGCGCGATGCCGCGGTTCATCGCGTTGACGAAGTCGAGCGTGCCCCAATTCCCGATTCCGGTCTCCTTGTCGGGAGAAATATTGGGAACGTTGAAGACGCCGAACGGAGTCTTGATGCAGCGGCCCCCGGCAAGGACGTGATTGTCCTTGGTCTTTGGATCCTTGCACTTCGAGACGGGCACGGCGTGGCACTCCGCGCATCCTCCGGCGGTGAACATGTATTCGCCGTTGGCGAGGTCAGGCGTGTGCGCCGGCAGCTCCGAGGCCGGCACCGTCCTCGGCATCGTCAAAAGATAGAAGACGATCACTCCGGCGATCCCAATGACGAGCAGCGCCCACCACCAGGCTCTGCGCATGCTGCCTCCCTAGACGCCGGTGGTCACTGTGGCGACCGCGCCGTTCGGATCACTGCTCGAGCTTCTCGCGATAGGATTCGTGGCAGTCTTTGCAGACCTTGGTCATGTCGTTGAACGCAGCGGTGAAGGTTCCCTTCCCTTGCTCTGCGGCGCCGGCAGATTTGGCGCTCGCGTCTTTCAGCTTCATGGCAAGGGCCTTGAAATTATCGAAGTCCTCCCAGATCTTCGGCAACGCCTTGCTGTCCTTGATCGCGCCGTGTTCTGTCCCGTTGGGGAACAGCGTCACATATTTGTCTGGCACTTGGTTGATCGCGTTCATGGCTTTGGCCGCCTTGGCGGAGTCGAAAGGCTCAACCCCCTTCACCATCTGGCCGCCGAGTTTGGCCGCCGGCGCCACGACTTCCTTCATCAAGTGCCGACGCTCCTTCACGGCCGCCGCGAGATCTTCGGCGGAAGTAGCGACCGTGGCATAGATCGCCAAACCCGCAAACGCACAAACGACCATTACCAGTTTCCGCATTCGCCTCTCCACTCACCGCCGAACCCGCTAAGGGCCCGTTCCATCGTCGAATCGCTCACTAGATTTGAATTTCAACTCACGCTTTGACATCCGGCCGGCTTGGCGCTGGCCTCGCGCATGGTCCTGCGTTGGCGGCCAAGGTGCTCATCCGGATGACCGGCCCGTCCTGAACCGGGTCCTAACTCCCCTGACTGATCATGAAGTTGAGCAGCTGCGGCGAGGGTCGGCCATCGACAGGCAAGCGGCTGGCATACTGATATTGGCTGATCGCATCCGCCGTGCGTTGGCCCTAGACGCCGTCGACCGGGCCCGGGTTGTAACCGAGCCGCACCAAAAATGCCTGGATGTCGTGGACGAGGCCAGGTCCTCCTGGCAGCGGAGGTTCCCCGTAATATTCGCTTTCATAGGCGGCGCGAGCCCTCGCATTGGCGTCTGCTTCCGCCGCGCCGCTGACGATACCGACGCCAGCCCCAATGGCAGCGCCTGTTCCCACGCTCTGCCGCCTCCGACGAGGCCGCCGATGATCGCTCCGACCACGCCGCCCTGCACACCGCGTTCGATGACTTGCGCTCGCGCCACGTCCAGCTGCCATGCGCCCCCGACCATGAAGGCCAATGCCAGAGCCAGAAGCGATTTGATCAGGGAGAATGAAGTTGCGGCACAGCGCGTCATGGTCCCTCCTCATCCCTCGAGTTCGACTCAGGTCAACTGGGGAGCCACCCGACCGGCCACCAGCGCCCACCGGGCTGCGGCGCCAGCCCGAACGGGCTTTTGACGGCATTGTGCCATAGCAGCCGCGTGCCCCGCTACAGCTTACGCGCCCGATCAAGGCATCGGGATGCCACCGTCACGGGGCGGCACGCTCCATCCCCTCTGCACGGCCGGCCGCTCTGCGATTGCCGTGTACCAGCGCTTCACGTTGGGATAGTCGGCAAAAGTGACGGTTTGCCATTCGAACCGGGAAATCCACGGCCAAATGGCGATATCGGCGATGGAATAGGCGCCCGCCACATATGCGCTTTCACCCAGCCGGCGATCGAGCACAGCCCAGATCCTCTTGGCTTCCCTTGTGTAGCGCTCTTCGGCATAGGCACTCTTGCCGGGATTGAACCTCACGAAGTGGTGGACCTGGCCAAGGAACGGCCCGGGGCCGCCCATCTGCCACATCAGCCACTCGACCACGCGCCATTTGGTGGGAAAATCCTGCGGCCAGAGCTGGCCGGTCTTCTCGGCGAGATAGAGCAGGATCGCTCCGGACTCCATGAGGTGGAGCCCATTGTCGGAATCGACAATCGCCGGGATCTTGTTGTTGGGAGCAATCCCGAGAAAGTGCGGATCGAACTGCTCCCCCTTCCCGATGTCTACCGGGTGCACGCGATACGGCAGCCTCACCTCTTCCAGCATGATCGACGCCTTTTGCCCATTCGGCGTCGACCAGGTGTAAAGCTCGATCATCCGTCTCCTATCTCCAATATCCGTCCCGCGCGAGGCGCTCGCCGGGATCCCCGCGCAGAGCCTCACGCCCAGCGTCATGGTCGTCTGTGCTAGCGAGTTTGCGCCGGCTTGGTAAGCACCCTTCGTGTGAGTGGGATGCAGCGCAGCAGACGCGCATCGTGTTCGCACCTGCGAGATGATTCGATTCATCAACTCTTCATTGATCGGCCCTCCTATCGCCCCGAACCTGTCGCGTCGGCGCCACAGGCGAATGCTATCGACAACAAGGCTATTCGGACAGGGCGCCTACTGGGAGGAACCAATGCTCAACCGTGCCCAATTGGACAACGAGCTAAAGGGCGGGCACCAGGCGAGCTTCGTCCGTTATGCGATCTACTACACGCCCCAGCCCGGAACTCCGCTTGCGGCGTTCGGACGGTCCTGGTTCGGCCGCGCCAATGATGGCGCAACCTTGCAGGCTTTCTCCGACACGGGCCTGACTGGCGCCGGCCCGGTCAAGCCGCCATCTGCGCTCTCGCGCTATAGCGGCCTGCACGCCGTCTTCAAGGCACCGTTTTGCTTGCGCGATGGCATCGGCCCCGACGCGTTGAAAGCGCGGCTCATCAGTTTTGCCGGGCGACGGAAGCAGATCGAGACGGGACCGTTGACGCTTGCGCGCGCCGGCCGCTTCCTCGTCTTGCGGCCGATCACGCCCACGCCGGCGCTCGACTGGCTGGCCGCTCAATGCGTCGCTGCCTTTGACGGTTTTGCGGAGCCTTGGAGCGCCGTCGAGCGGGAGGCTCATCACGGCCCCCATCTCAACGACCATCAACGCCTATTGCTGAAGAGCTTCGGCGATCCGCATGTGTTGAGCGAGTACCAATTCTACATCACGCTCACCGGGCCGCTCGACACCGCTCATTTGGAGCGCGTGGCGCAAGCGCTATGGCCGATGCTCGAGGAGATTTGCGCCTCCGGGGTGACCGTCGACGGCCTGTCGCTGTTCGGCGAGACCGGCACCCGCGCGCCCTTGCGTCTGATCGGCCGCTATCGCCTCGGCGCCTGAGACCCGCGTCTGGGATCGCTTGGCTCTGCCTGAAGCCCGCTCGCTAAGCGGAACAAAGTTTTGACACAACGGTTGGGCACCGTTTGGGACTCGGCTGGGGGACAGCACGGGGGTACGAATGCCCGATTATGGGGAGATCTTGGCGTTTCTCGCCGCGAACCCGCCTCAGCTTGCCGCCGAGCGGGAGCTTCACGCCTCGTTGCTTGAGCTGCTCGCTCAGTGCTTGCGGTCCGACCAGGTGACGACGGAAGATTCCGACGAGGCATCGCCCGAGAATTTGGAAGCGCACCATTTCCGCTGGGTGAACTTCAACTGATCGCTGCCAAGAGACGAGGCCGAGGGCAAGGCGGCGTTCTCGCCGCCGTGCGATGCGCGCCTAGAAGGCGGACGTCATCAGCTCGACGGTCACGGCACTTTTAGGCCGTTTCGAGTTTGCGGCAAATCGACCGCCTACCCGTGAATTGCGTGCAGACCCCGCCGGTGCTAAGAGCCGTAGAGGGAACCGGCCGGCCATGATGAAATTGGCCACCAGATTGGATTTTTTCGAGGGAGATCAGGCCCATCATGAGGGACAACGTCGCGGCGAAGCGTGCGGCTGAGCAGGGGGTGAAGAGTTCGGCCGAGGACGTCGTCCAGACCTTCCTCAAAAGCATCGACAACGGACAGCGTTCCGATCGGCCCTATCGCCACTGGTCGCTTCGGGGCTGCTTTCCTTCCGACACCGTCGACGACATCCTGGCGCTTCCCTTCGAGGCCCCTTCGCTCGACGGCGTGTCGGGCAAACGCGAGCTGCACAACAATACCCGCAAATATTTCGACATGGGAAACCGTGAGCAGTTCCCGGTCTGCGAGGCGGTGGCGCAGGCCTTCCAGGACCCGCGTGTGACGCGCCACATCGAGAAGGCGTTTGGCACCAATCTCAAGGGCACCTATCTGCGCATCGAATTCGCCCAGGACATCGACGGCTTCTGGCTCGAGCCGCACAGCGACCTTGGCGTCAAGGTCTTCACCATGCTGGTCTATCTGTCGAAAGACCCTAGCCACCACGATCTCGGCACCGACATCTACGACGCCAACAAGAACCGCGTCGGCTGCTCGCCCTTCGCGCCCAACGCTGCCATGATCTTCGTGCCTGCGGACAATACCTTTCACGGCTTCGAGAAGCGCCCCATCAAGGGCGTGCGCACCTCGCTGATCATCAACTACGTGACGGATGAATGGCGCGCGCGCGAGCAGCTTTCCTTCCCCAAGCAGCCAATCGCCTGACGATTCAGGCTCGCCATCGACAGATTTTGACCCCAGGCTGGTAGGGTCGTCTTCATACAGGTGTCATACCCGCGAAAGCGGGCATCCAGTAACCACTGAAGTGGCGAACAGTCGCTTTGGTGATTACTGGATTGCCCGGTCAAGCCGGGCAATGACAAAGAGTGGAGTCTGGCAATGAGCAAGGTCGCCTTTATCGGGCTTGGCGTCATGGGCTATCCCATGGCGGGCCATTTGCGAAGGCGCGGAAAGCACGACATCGTCGTGTTCAACCGGACAAGAGCGCGGGCGGAAGCCTGGGTCGCCGAGTTCGGCGGCAAGGCCGCAAGAACCCCTGCCGACGCTGCCAACGGCGCGGATTTCGTCTTCACATGCGTCGGCAATGACGATGATCTCCTCGCGGTGACTTTCGGCGAAGACGGCGTCTTCTCGGGACTGCGACCTGACGCCGTGTTGGTCGACAACACCACCGCTTCGGCCAAGATCGCCCGCGAGCTGCATGCGGCCGCCAAGACTAAGGGTGCGGGTTTCCTCGATGCGCCGGTGTCCGGCGGCCAGTCTGGTGCGGAGATCGGCACGCTCACCGTCATGGTCGGCGGCGACGAGGAGGATTTCCGCAAGGCCGCGCCCGTGATCGCGGCTTACGCCCGCGCGGTCACGCTGATCGGCCCGTCAGGCGCGGGCCAGCTCACCAAGATGGTCAACCAGATCTGCATTGCCGGGTTGATCCAAGGCCTCGCCGAGGCGCTTGCGTTCGCCAAACGCGCGGGCCTCGACATCCCGAAGGTGATCGACACGATCTCCAAGGGCGCGGCGCAATCCTGGCAGATGGAAAACCGCTGGCAGAGCATGGTCGAGGGCAGGTTCGATTTCGGCTTTGCCGTGGACCTGGTGCGCAAGGACTTTGCGCTCGTCTTCGACGAAGCGCGGGCGAATGGAGCCGAGCTCCCGGTCACGGCGCTGGTGGATCAGTTCTACGCCGCGGTCCAGGCCATGGGCGGCAACCGTTGGGATACGTCGAGCCTGATCGCCCTTCTGGAGGGAAGCCCTAACCCTTCCTACTCCGCCGCGTAGTCGAGCGGCAGCGCCGTCGTATATTTGATCTGCTCCATGGCGAAAGCGGAGCTCACGTCACTCAGCTCGATCTTGGCGATCAGCTTCTTATAGAAGGCGTCGTAACGCTCGATGTCACGCACCACCACACGGAGCAGATAGTCCACCTGTCCACTCATGCGGTAGAACTCAACCACCTCGGGAAAGTCCTTCAGGGCCTC
>Ga0116215_1001872_pt1 | contig 13549 bp, 10 predicted proteins | sample Sb_taG_7_FD_89698 | JGI IMG/M metagenome (GOLD analysis project Ga0116215, IMG submission 89698) | Peat soil microbial communities from Weissenstadt, Germany - Sb_50d_2_FS metaG | ecosystem: Environmental > Terrestrial > Soil > Wetlands > Peat | place: Germany: Weissenstadt | collected 2010-09-21 | reverse complement strand
GTAAGAAGCGGCGCAAGATCCTGCTCGACGCCGCGCGGCCGGTGCGCGCCTACCTCGAGCGGGCGGGCATCGGGGACGACAAGGAGGGACCCTTGTTCCGGCCCATGAGGCCGGACGGCACCGGGCTCCTGCGGCGGCACCTGGACCGCAAGACCCCCTGGCGGCTGGTCAAGAAGTACTGCCGGGCCGCGGGCATCGACCCGGAGCGGCTGGGCGGCCGGGGTATTGGCATTCACTCGCTGCGCAAGACTGCCATCAACGACGCGATCAGAAATGGGGCCACGATGCACGAGGTGCGGGAGTTCGCCGGCCATGCCGACATCCGCACAACCGAGGTCTACTTCGTGCGCAAGGAGGAAGACGCCGAGGTGGCGGCGCGGCGCATCCACATTCGCGTCACGGGACGCAAGGGCGAGTGAGCCCGTGGCATGGAACGAATCCTTGCCATCGTCCGGGATCACGAACTACCTCCTCAACGGCGGGACGCTGGAAAACGCTCAGGCCATTGCCGCTCACGAGTCGCCGAGAACGACCAAGCTCTATGACCGGCGAGACGACGAACTCACCCTCGATGGGGTCGAGCGAATCACGATTTGAACCCCGCTGAGGAGAGGCCCCCTCCCCCGTCATCACGGCCGTCGATAACTGGTTTTGGGGGCTCCCCGCATGCTGCCCGAACGCGATCGCCATCTAGAACCGACCTGCTTGGGCCGGTATCTTCGAGCATCCATGAAGTCAGTTTGAGGCCCCGTGGAGTATCGGCCGCACGATGGACGCTTCGACGTTCGTTGCCAAATGGCTACCGGTCCAGCTCACCGAACGCTCCGCCTACCAACAGCACTTCCTCGACTTGTGCGAGCTTGTGGGGCACAAGAAGCCCGCCGAGGTTGACCCCAAGGGCGAGTTCTTCACGTTCGAGCGGGGGGTCATCAAACGCACCGGTGGCAAGGGCTGGGCGGATGTCTGGAAGAGGGGCTTCTTCGCTTTCGAGTACAAGGGCAAGCACAAAGACCTCGATGCCGCCTACGACCAACTGCTGCTCTACCGCGGGAACCTCGAAAATCCGCCACTTCTTGTCGTTTGCGACATGGACCGGATTATCATCCATACGAACTTTACCGGCACCGTCGAGAAGATTCATGAGGTTCCGCTCGACGAACTTCCCCATCCAAAAAACCTCGACACCCTCTCTTGGCTATTCCACGACCCCGAAAAGCTTAAGCCCCAGGTCACCCGCGAAGCGCTGACCGTGGAGATCGCGAAGCGACTCGGCACCATCGCCTATCAGATGCGGGACCGGGGCCTGCACCCGCACGGCGTTGCTCGGTTCCTCGACCGTATTGTCTTCTGCCTCTTTGCCGAGGACGTTGGGCTTCTGCCCCAGAACCTGTTTTCGCGGCTCATCGACACCTCGGGCCAGACTCCGAAGAAGTTCTTTGACCTCGTCGCTCAACTCTTCCGGGCGATGGCCGAGGGCGGGAACTTCGGCCTGGATGATATCCGACATTTCAACGGTAATCTGTTCGACACGACCGCGGTTGTCCAGCCCACCAACGCCGAAATCCTTCGGATTAAAGACGCTGCTCGCCTCGACTGGGACCAGGTTGACCCGTCGATTTTCGGTACGCTCTTCGAGCGGGGGATGGACCCCGATAAGCGGTCGCAGCTCGGGGCCCACTACACGAGCCGCGAGGACATCGAGACCGTCATCGAGCCGGTTATCATGCAGCCTCTTCGCCGCGAATGGGCCGATGTGCTGGCGAAAGTCGAGGTGAAGCTCGCCTCCGGGGCACCGAAGCAGCCCAAGGGCCGTGGCAGGAGTAGCGAGAGGACGCCAAGCGGCTTGGTGCTTGAGTTCCTGCATCGGCTGCATGCGGTGACCATCCTCGACCCCGCGTGCGGCTCAGGAAACTTCCTGTACGTCGCATTGCAGAAGCTCAAGGACCTGGAGAAGGAGGTCCTTGTTTACGCCGCGGATAGAGACCTCGGCAACTTCCTGCCCTTGGTCGGCCCCTGGCAGCTCTATGGCATCGAGAAGAGCCAGTACGCCTTTGAACTTGCCCAGGTCTCAATCTGGATTGGCTATCTCCAGTGGCAGCGAGCCAACGGCTACCGCACGTTTGGTGAGCCAATCCTACAGCGAATGACCACCTTCGAGCGGAAGGACGCCATTCTCGACCTTACGGACGCCGACAATCCCGCGGAACCCGATTGGCCCGAGGCTGAGTTCATCGTGGGAAACCCGCCGTTTCTCGGCGGGAAGAAGATGAAGCGAGAGCTTACCGACGCCTACGTGAATTCGCTCTTCTCGGTCTGGCGGGGCCGGGTGCGGCCCGAGGCGGACCTTTGCTGCTACTGGTTCGAGAAGGCCAGCCAGCAGATTGAGCGAGGCAAATGCAAGCGGGCCGGGTTGCTCGCCACGCAAGGGATTCGCGGCGGGGCCAACCGTGCAACGCTCAAACGCATCAAGGAGACGGGGGGCATCTTCTTTGCCGAGAGTGACCGGCCGTGGGTGCTCGAAGGGGCCAACGTCCACGTCTCCATGGTCGGCTTCGATAACGGTTTGGAGACCGCCCGGACCCTGGACGGAAAGCCCGTTGCCAGAATCAACAGCAACCTGACCGCCGAGGCCGACATCACGCAGGTCAAAAGGCTCCAGGAGAACCGCGATATCGCGTTCATGGGGGACACGAAAGGCGGGAAGTTCGACATCGACAAGAAGCTTGCCCTTCAACTCCTTCGCTCCCCCAACCCGAGTGGCAGGCCGACCAGCAACGTTGTCTTCCCCTGGATTAACGGCCTCGACATCACGCGACGCAACCGGGATATGTGGATTATTGATTTTGGCCTCTCCATGAGCGAAGCCGACGCGGCACTCTACGAGGCTCCGTTCGAATATGTTCGAGAAAAGGTCTATGAGTTCAGGCAAAAGAACAAACGAGCATCCTACAAGCAGAGATGGTGGATTCACGTTGAGGCACGCCCGGCGATGCGACAAGCTTTCGAGCCACTACCCCGCTTCATCGTAACGGCCCGAGTCGCAAAGCACCGACTCTTTGCTTGGGCTAGCGCGCCGACACTCCCAGATTGCCAGCTCATAGCCTTTGCTCGCTCTGATGATTTTACCTTTGGCGTTCTTCATTCCCGTGTCCACGAGGTGTGGGCTCTGAAGCTCGGAACGCGGCTTGAGACGAGGCCCCGCTATACGCCGACCAGCTCGTTCGAGACGTTCCCCTTTCCCGATTCAACCGATGCCCAACGGGCACCAGTCGCGGCGGCGGCCAAGAGGCTCGATGAACTCCGCACCAACTGGCTTAACCCGCCGGAGTTGGTTCGGACCGAGGTGCTCGAATTTCCCGGCTCGGTCGATGGCCCGTGGTCCCGCTTCGTCGAGAGCCCGAACGAACACGGCATCGGCACGGTCCGTTATCCGCGACAGGTTCCCAGGGATTCGGTTTCCGCCAAGCTCCTCTCCAAGCGGACGCTCACCAATCTCTACAACACCCGACCCACGTGGCTTCACCTTGCTCACCGCGAGCTAGACCATGCCGTGTTTGCGGCCTACGGCTGGGATTCGTCGATGAGCGACGTGGCCATTCTGGAGGGCTTGCTTGCCCTCAATTTGGAACGCGAAGCAGCCCAGGCAGGCAACCAGGCCGCCGAAGAAGAGCCAGAGGATGATGAGGAACTCGAAGAATCGGAAGAATAATCCATCAGCTCCAAGCCGAAGGCAATTTCTCCGCATTACCTTCGCGGGGCGTTATGCAGAAAACCCCAAGGCGGACAACAACCACTAGCACATCGCATGGAGATGTATTTTGACAACGATGTGCCTTGGTCTTCTCTAAAAGCTCTTGGCACGGGGCTGACAGAACCGCCGGTCACCAATTTCCAGAACCGGTGGTCAATGATTCCAGAATAAGCACGTTACGTCCTGGCCCTGATTTGTGCGGCTGCGCGGACGACGAGGTTATTGGCCTGGAACCGATTGCGGATCACTTGGGCCATCTGGTCATAGACTGGAGCCTTACCCTCCGGGTCGGCGATCGTGAGGATCAGGGAGAACGGCTGGGGTTTTGCCGTCTGTCGATCCTGGTCGATGCCGTGACGGCTGAGAAGCTGCAACTTGAGACGCCAGCGGTCGCCGCGCTCCCCCTTGGGGTTGAAGTTTCCGTGGTATGTGCGAACCGGTGCCCATTTGCGGAGTTCCCGCACTTGGTACGACTCATAGAGAAGTCCGGGGTTTTTGTGCTCTGGGGGGACCAGGCCTTTGAACGGGTGGGAGATCTTCCCCGTCTCTCGTGACTTCTTCGGGTAGTAAACGCCGAAGCTGGCCTCAATGTGGGTTTCACAATACTCCGTGCCCCACTGGGAACCCCTAGCTGGCGCAAAGGCGACGGTCATCCACACCTCGCCGAAATACCGGCCATCCTGTGTCAGAGATGCCGGATATGGGAAATCGTCCCATTCGAGGAAGTAACCAGGTCGCAGCGTGTCCTCGAAGATGAGCGTCGAGTTGTGCGGGGTGCATTCGAGGCAGTAGGGAGGCGGGACGGGGCGCCCGAAGCCGAAATAGTCCTCCTCGCCGTCAGGGATGCGGCATCCGTTCCGGGGATCGCGCGCATGGTGCGTTAGAAGGGCACGCGCCAGGACGGGGGATGGTGTCGGCGTGATTTGGTGGTAAGTCTCCGCGAGCGACCGTGAAACAAGTGGTGTCGAGAAACTGGTCCCCAAGTCTTCGCCGGAGCCGGTCTGGTAGATGGACCGTATGCCGGAAATGTGAGCCGCGTCAGTGGAGCAGGTGCCCCCGTAGTGGACAAATTCCGGCTTGATGATGTGGTTAGGACCGGCCCCGTGGCGTGAAAAGGCAGAGGGGTGGTCCAACTTCGGACCTTTAGCCTTGTAGGCGATATGAGAGATCGCGCCGACTGTGATGCCGAGAACGCTGTCGGCCGGGCTCGTTATGCGGCCGTTTGGAAGCTGGTTCCCTTCACGGGGGTAGTCGAGCAAAGGCGGGGTGTTGTAGTTCCCGGCGCTCAGGACGAAAGAGACCTGGTATCTCTCCTGAAGGTCATCGAGTTGCTGCGCGAAGGACGAGAAGTCGTCCAGAGAACAGACTTCGTCAGTGCCGAGGGAGAGGTTCCAGACCTTGATGCGATTGGCGTGCTGCTTCAAAGCGGTGTCAAGCGATACCAGAAACTCGGACTCGGTGATGGCGTCGATCTCGCCGTAGCTCGGATCGCCGTTGGGAATGACCTGCACGTCGAAAACCCCGCAGGGGCCTTGGCTGATGTCCTTCAAGTTGGGATTCAACCGCCCACCCCAGCAGATAAGACCTGCAACGAAGGTTCCGTGGGTGGGGTTGCGGTGCGGATCGGCCACGAATGATTCCCGCCCGATGATCCATGTTTTCAGTTCCGGGTTGGCGTCAGAGACCCCCGTATCCACGACGGCAACGATCGGGAAGTCGCCATCGGTATCCGCGGCTGTCGGAAGATGACCGATGCTCGGCTGAATGTTGAGCGCGCGCGGCGTGACGGTGCGAAGCACCGGCATCGGCCCGATTGAGCGCACACCGACAATCCGCGAGATTGATTCCACCTGGTCGGCCGATTGACACTCCACCTCGAAGGTGAAGCTGTTAGGCGCATAGCCCGCCTGACGCACCTTCACTTTTGCGTCGTTTGCGGAATTGATGAAGTCTTCGACAAGGCGCTCCTGATCTGCACCGGCGCCATAATCGAAAAGTTTCACGCGGGTGAGGAACCCGTCCCGCCGTCGAGGGCTTCGTTTCAGGATGTCGAGAGGCGCAACCTTGCGGCGGCGAAGGCTTGGGGTCACCGGCTCGATGACCTCCACCGCTGACAACTCCTTGATGATACGCTCGCTCTGGTTCGATTCGATCTCCTGGCCAAGCTTGTCGAGCCCCGCTGGAGTACCCTTCAGGAAAAGCTCGCCGAGGCCTCCGGCCCCGATGATCGGGCAGGTGTTGACAGAAAAGAGGTTATCCGGCCGGTGGCTTTTCGCCACCGCATTGGAAAGGACTTTTACCCGCACCGGAACGCCGCCAACACGCTTGGCGACCGCCGGTATGACGGTTTTCTGAATGGCTTTCACCTGTGTGCGTAAGCTGGCTCGGTATTCGACGGTGACCGGGCGAAACGGCTTTGGCTTCGACCCGCCGCTCTGGACGAGGCGCTCCTTGCCCTGGTTGGGCAGGATAACCTTGATCGGAAGCCGTTGTGGTCCGCCTGATCGATCGCCGTCTTTCGTGTCAGCCATTGTCCACACTCCTAATCGTTGCCCAGCGGTGAGCCGTGGCCTTTGAGACGCCGAGCAATCTGCCTAAAACTTCGGTGCTATAGAGACGTTCATTACGATCGCGCAACGTCCGCGCGATATCGCGAGGCGACGACCCCTTGATGGCCGACAGCAAAGCACGGCGTTCTTCGCCCTCGCCGATAGCGATGTTTCGAAGCGCCGCGAAGGTGTCGGCAAGGGTCGGTTCCGCCTTCTCGCTCGCCCGCTTCCGCTGGAGGCGAAGGCAAACCTCTTGGATGTCTGCACCCGAGAACCCTTCGGAGAGATCTGTTAGGGCGAGCAGGTCCTTCTTGCGGGAGGGCATGCCCGGGAGGAACTGTTCCCATAAACGATGCCGCATATCCGCGTTCGGGTATGAGAGTTGAACGCGGTAGGTGAAGCGACGCCAGACGGCGTTATCCAGAAGCTCCTCATGATTGGTGGCCGCGAGAATAATACTGTGCTGCCCCACGCTATCGAGGTTCTGGATAAAGCTGTTCACAACCCGCTTGAGTTCACCGAGTTCCTGGGTGTCTCCGCGCAACTTGGCGATCGCGTCGAATTCGTCAAGGAAGAGGATACAAGGGGTTTTCGAGGCGAACTCGAACAGCGCCCTGATGTTCTTTGACGTGCTGCCCAAGTATGAGGAGATCAACCCGTCAAGCCGCGCGACGAACAGGTCGAGATCCAGTTCGGTTGCTATATATCGCGCCAAACGGCTCTTTCCCGTGCCCGGCGGGCCGTACATCAACATCGAAAAGGCGGTATTCACGCCTTGCGATTCGATCTGCCCTTGGCTTTTGGCGATGCTGATGAATTCGCGGACGCTGGCCCATTGCGCATCATCAAGGACAACCGTGGGTTCATTGTAGGCCCGAAGGTTGACCTGCTCGATCAACGGAAAACGACTCTCCGAATCAACAGGGAGAGCACGCGCCGTGCTGAGGCTCCCTGGACGAAGCTGGTGGTCGGTCTCTTGGAGAAGCTTGCGAAGGCGCTTGGCGGTAGCTGTGTCCCCGGCCTTTTCAAGCTTCTCAGCGAGGAATGCCGTATAGTTCCTTACACGCTCGATATCGAGACGAAGGGCTCCGTTTACGATACGGAATATCTCGCTCATGTAACGATTATCGTCGCTCATGAGACGATTATTAGCTTTCATGAGACGATTGTCAAGTCGCGCCCACCGCAGATTTGCGCGTAGAGAAGCGGCTCGGTGTTTCCAATAGGACTACGGCAAGGATTCCTTCCTCGACGTGAGACGGCAACCAGGGGGTCCCGAGAGTGAGGCGGAGACCGTCCGTCGTTTCTCCGAGCATTTCGTGAACCACGATTGGCCAGGGACGCGCCTGCCGACTGTGTACTACGATCCCCGTTCGCTCGAACTGGACCATTCAAACCGGGCCAGCCTTCATGCGAAATGCATTGTCGTCGACGGCGAGACCGCCTTCGTCTCGTCCGCCAATTTCACCGAGGCAGCTCAGCTCAAAAACATCGAGGTGGGAGTGATCATAAGATCGCCCCATTTCGCCAGGCATCTCAGCCAGCATTTCGACGCTCTTGCCGCTGAGGGATTTCTGAAGCCGGTTCCACTCGGTTAGTTGACGCTGTCTTGCGGTCGGGTTCTCATGACGGGCGGGTGCGTCCCTTTGACCCCAGGAGAAAAGCCCGTGTGTGGCCGCTACACCCTCAAAGCCCCGAGAGAGGCCATCGCCGAGGCATTTGACCTCGCCGACGTCCCGCAGCTCCTGCCCCGCTACAACATCGCCCCGACGCAAGCGGTGCCCGTCGTGCGGCTCGACCGGGCGAGCGGCGAGCGCGAGATCGCGATCCTCCAGTGGGGGCTCATCCCGTCCTGGGCCGACGACCCGGCCATCGGCAACCGGCTGATTAACGCCAGGGCCGAGACCGTGGCCGAAAAACCGGCCTTCCGCACCGCATTCAAGAAGCGTCGCTGCCTCGTCGTCGCCGACGGGTTCTATGAGTGGAAGCGAGAGAACGGGAGAACCCCGTACTACTTCCGACTCAAGGACGATAGCCCCTTCGCGTTCGCCGGGCTCTGGGAGCGGTGGGACAAGGGCGAGGATCCCGTCGAGTCGTGCACGCTCCTGACGTGCGAGGCCAACGGCGTCGTCGCCCCGGTGCACGACCGGATGCCGGTCATCCTGAAGCCCGAAGACTACGCCCGATGGCTTGACCCCGAGGAGCAGCGGCGGACCGAGGCTCTCGTGCGGCTGCTCGCCCCGCTCCCCGATGATTGGTTGTCCGCCCAACCGGTCGGGAAGCTGGTGAACAACCCGAGGAACGAGGACCCGCAATGCATCGAGCGGTGGCCGTGAGCGGCATACACCGGGCACGGGGCGAGGGCGATGAGCGCCTCGACAACGCCGACGAGTGATCCGTCACCGGTTCAGGCAATCCTTTCCGGGGCGGAAACCGGCGGCTTCAGCGACTCCGGCCGAGTTGAACGGTATGCGATTGCCCGGGGAGATGGAGGCCGCGTTCGGGCAGCCCGGCTTGTGATAGACGTGGGTTCGCCGGTTCCCGATGAACTCCCGGGGCAGGGCTTCGCCCTTGGTCTTTCGCCACTCCCAAGGCGGGACGGGGTTCGGCTGCGACCACAGGCCGCGTTTCGCATCTCGCGCTGCTGCTTCGAGTTCGGCGAGCGTACCGATATCCGGAGCATACTTCCAGTACCGCCAAGCGAGGCCCGCCCGCACCAGCTCGTGATTGAGGATGCGGCCATCGGCGAGGATGACATCGGCCACTGTTCGCCCGTAGTGGTCTATGTCCCGAGGCGCGACCTTCACGACCTGACCGAAGACGAGCTCCGAGGTGAACGCTTTGGCCCGACTCCCGAAGTCCTGGCCGATCTCGGGGCAGTCAATGCCGTGAAGACGAACCTTGATGGGGGTCCGGTTCCGAAGGACCGTGATGGTATCGCCGTCCGAAACACCGACAGCCTTCCCCGAGAACTCTTCGGCAGGGGTGAGCGAGACCCACGAGACGACCACCACAACGGCGGGCCAACAACGAGGAGCTATCATGGAACTTCACCGTATGAATTGGGAACGATCTTGAGCGCAGTTCTCCCTTTATGTTGAGCTCAACATAACGGCATGACCGACCAGGAGCTCGATACGCTCCTCGAAGGCGAACTGGCGGAGGTGAGGAAAACCGGCACGGCCCAGGTCTTGCAGCAAGCAATTACTTTATGCTCATACTGGATTCCGGGGATGCGATTCGTAGCTTCGTGGTAAGCCGAGCTTAAGGACACATAAGAGGGCCAACAACCCGGGATCCATTATGAGCATTGACGACATGCACACATTCTCTCACCTCAAAAGCCGCGGGCCGGAACTCCCGGCCCGCAACTCTCTCTTCATCCGCGGCCTCTTGTGTACGCTTCTCGTAGCGTGTCCGGCCTTGGCGGAACCCATCACGGGCCTGGACGACATCAAGCTCGGGGCAGATCGCACACTGCGGCTTGCGGTGCGGCCAGAAGCGCGCTGCGTGCTGGGCGACCTGGACGCAATCTCGCTCGAGATGAAGAGGATGGCCCAGGAACGCGCCGATCCGGCTGCGACCAACATGCTTTTGACGATCGAGCCGCTCGCCAGTTCGAGCTTCCCGCCCGTGGTGAAGAGCATGAGTCAAGGAGAAGTCAATCCCAAGCAAGGCGCCTCATTCGTGTTGCCGCAAAGCCCCGGATGGACGCTCGCCGGGGTCTTTATCTGCATGGCACAAGGGAAACAAGGGGAGGCGCGCGCCTGCCGCGACAAGAAGATCGTGACGTACGACAAGGTGCTCCAAAGCTACCGCGTGGACGTCGATTATAAGACCGGCGAAGCCCACAAACGACCCAGTTCCGGGCCCGTCGAAGACAAGGTTTACTTCTTTCGCTACATCATCTTGCACGACGATCTCGTCTACTTCTCTTCCCAACCCATGAGCGAGGCACGCTACGAGGCGTTGGCATCCCTCCTGGCGTCCAAGGCACCGGGGGACGGGAAAGGAACCGAGGAACTTGTCGGCGCCGTGAAGGCCTTGAACGAGCTGCAATCGGTGCCGCTCAAGAAGGACGGCGATCAGTTGATCGTGACGCTGCCTTTTTACGATAAAGCCAAATGCGGGCACCATCGTTGACACCTCATCGCCGCGAGGCGTTCCTGCGCCGGACTGCCGATCCGTGGCGGCCGTAGCTTTCTCATTAGCTCCGAAGGAATGCGGATACTTAGGGGATCGTGCGTTCACTTCGTAATTTCTGAAACGGGTGAAAGTCTCATGTTATCCTCAGTTGAATACGACAGAACATGATAACTGACGTCTATGCATGGTTCTTCGGAGGCACAGTAAATTGGTTCCCGTTCCTCTCGGCGACGAAACCCAGCTAGGTACAAAGCTTGCAGTGTCTATGCGAGGATTTGTCGCGCTTTGGAGGCACAATGACGACCTCCGTAGGACGAAATGGTGACAGGTGCTAATATTTTAGGTTTTCTCGCCATGCACCCGCGTACAAAATCCCAACGAGGCGCCGCCTTCGTCGAGTTCATCATTACCTTCATGATGTTCTTCACGACGATCGTGCTGACCGTCGACATCATACGGCTCAGCATTTGCACCGTGACTGCACAGTTCATCGTGGACAAGGCGATACGCGAGGTAGTGCTGCAGCCGAGGCCGGTGTACGGTTCCACGGAGAGTGCGGAGGCCGTCGTTTGTAATCAAGCAAAGAAGTTCGGCTGGGATGGGCCGCTCAACTGCGGCGACCGCACCAACAGCGACCGCATCCGAATCTGCTCAGGCCTCTCTGACGGCTACTGCGGCTGGACCTACTCAGAAGCCACGGGCCAAGGACGCGACTTAGTGCTCGTGAGCATCCTATACCCCTTTGACTTCACATTCGTGGGCCACGTCACCGTGGACATCAAGGCCGATGCGATCGGCAGAAACGAACCCTTCTAGACACGTGATGCAACTATGCGGATGAGAACGATGAGAAATACCACGCGCGGTTCGGTCATCGTAGAATGCGCCCTGCTGATCCCCCTGATACTGATGATCGCCATGTGCGGCGCTGAGTTCACGCGCTGCTTGCGAGCCGTCAAGATCGCGCAGGCCTTGAGCGAGGAGGCCGCGAACCTGGCCTTCCGTGAATGCTCTTCCCTGCGCACGCTGCAGGTCACGCGCTGCCTCGAGGATGCACAGCAGCAAGTCAGCGCTTTCGCGCTCACCATCGACAACGTCGGCCCGCGTAATGCCGACAGTTCGTACGTGTGGATCAAGGTCTTCGTCAATAATCCAGCGGGCGCGCCCTACACCGCGGAGTCGAGGCCTGCAGGTGTCAATCCGACGGGGAACTGCCGCGGACGAGACCAAATCACCAACACGAGGCCCGTGCAATGCACAGTCCTGCCGGATCGTGTGGTACCCAACAGTTTTGTTGCTTCTCAGAGCGTGGTCGTCGTCGCTGTCGCCTTCGTTCGCTACTACGGAATCGGGCCGATCGCCCGGGTCTTCGGCTATTCGCCGGGAACCGGCACCATCGGCGCGACCGGCACAGGTTTCTTCAACGACACAACCATTATCTAGCGAGGTTTCCATGGCGATTCGAAAGAGGCAGGAACGAGGAGCGTATTTCGTTCTGATGAGCGCCGGATTCGTGACGCTCCTCGCCGTGGCCGGCCTGGGCCTCGACTTGGCGAACATATACTATCGACGCCTCCTCATTCAGAAGTCCGCCGATGCCGCCATCGTGGCTGGTTTGGCGTATCGCGTGCTTATGGGGCCGGACGTGAACGCAGACGAAGTCGGCGCCAAGGCCTTGGAGGTCGCGCGCCAGAACCTGCTGCTCGTTGACGACGCCGCATATCTCGACGCTAACGTCACTATCGCGGCCGCCTACAATCAGGGCGGGCCCGGGGCGCCGGATTCCATCAGCGTCAACATCACGAATAACAGGGTAGGCCTCTATCTCCTCGACAAGCTGCCTCTGGGCACGCAGGCACTCGCTCCTCTGCAGTTGACGGCACAGGCGAGTGGCAATTTGGGCGCAGCGCGGGTTGCCCTGCTACTCGATCTCTCGGGTTCGATGTGCTGCGATGCAGCGGGAACAGGTAACTGCATGGCCACGGGCGGGCCAGGGTGCGCCGTCGCCGGACAGAGGAAGGCGGATAGACTCAGGGACGGGGCGGTCGCGTTTTTGAGTGCGTTCAAGGACGGCTACGACAAAATTTCGCTAGTGCCTTACAACATCTCAGCCAATCTCACGCGATCCATCAACACCCCCTTCGATAAAGCTGGTTGGATAAACGCGGTGACTGCGCTGGCCAACAACCCTGCGAGCGACACCAATCCGAGCGACGCGCTGATTCAAGCCTACATGGATGCGAACAACTCAGGTTGGCTCGGCACCCAGGACATGTCCTGGGTATTCTTCACCGACGGCGCGCCGACCGCCGGGCGCTTCCTGGCCGAAACGAGTGGGCTCCGATTTCAAAACTCGGGCTCAGATCCCTTCAATTTGGGCCCGCCTGCAGATCCACCGTGGGCCGACTACTACAACTTCAAGGACGAATGGAATGACGGTATCCAGCCGCCGTACAAAGGGCCCTCCGCGCTCATCAGAACGGATACATGCACAGCCGCGAACACGACGGATGCGGACGTGCGATGCCCCGATCCATGGGCGGGCCTGCCGCCTCCTCCCTATCCCTGGATCACCGACTACGACCCGTTTCGTCCGTACCCCTATAATATGCGGTTTCTGCCGTACAGTTTTCAGCACGGCAACCCGCGCGGGTTTGATGGCACCACCGCGCCTGGCATGGCTCCGTGTTCGCACCACTACTCCTCTAACACCGTGGAACCAACCCTTTGGCACAACTTAACCGACTGCTTCGTGAGCGACGGCACGGATCTCGGATTCACCCTGCGGGTGCCTTTCGATACGAACAGGCAGTACGGAGGCAACGTTCCCATGACGAGCGAACGCTTCGCGGAACAGCATTACAACGCCACACTGGCCATCGCGGATCAAGCGCGCTCCCAACGAGGAACCTTTTATGTGATCGGGCTCGGACAACGCGATCCGGCCATGGTCACCAATGGTCAAGCTCTGGATCCCTACCAAGACCCAAACGGCGACGATTATAACCGTAAGGACTACTTTCTGACTCGGCTCGCACTCGACAAGGATATGTGCGACGTCACGAATACAGTCGGCAGTGATTTGGTGAACAGCACCTGTAAT
>Ga0116215_1001865_pt1 | contig 13559 bp, 15 predicted proteins | sample Sb_taG_7_FD_89698 | JGI IMG/M metagenome (GOLD analysis project Ga0116215, IMG submission 89698) | Peat soil microbial communities from Weissenstadt, Germany - Sb_50d_2_FS metaG | ecosystem: Environmental > Terrestrial > Soil > Wetlands > Peat | place: Germany: Weissenstadt | collected 2010-09-21 | reverse complement strand
CTCGGCGTCCGACAAGGCGCACGGGTGGCGGTGTGGGCCGACACGAGCCTGGAATGCGTCCCGCTCTTCGCCGCTCTGTCCAAGCTCGGCGCGGTGTTCTGCCCGCTCAACGGGCAATGGGGCGGGGAGGAGGCGGCGGCGGTGCTCCATCGCCTGCGACCCGCCCTCTGCCTCGTCGATCAGCCGCGCGCCAAGGCCGGTGAGGCAATGGCGCGGCGACTCGCACTGGTGGTCATGGGGCTCGACGACCTCGCCGGGGCCGCCACCTCGCAGCCCGACGACGACATTGAGGTCGCGGTGTCCGAGTCGGACCCGCACGTCGTCTTCTACACGAGCGGCTCGTCGGGGACGCCCAAGGGGGCGGTGCTGTCGCATCGGGCCAACGTGCTGCGGTCCTTGCCCGGGGCGCTTCTCGAGCCGCGGGGAGCGATGGTGTGCCCGTATCCCCTGTTCCACATGGGGGCGTGGACGATCGCACTGCAACAGTGGCAGGCGCGTGATGCTGTCGTGTTCGTGCGCTCCGCCACGGCGGGCGAGATCGGGACCGCGGTGGAGCGCCACCGGGCCACCCGCCTCAACTGCGTCCCCGCCGTCTGGCGGCGCCTGCTCCAGGTGACCTCGGCACCGGGCGCGCCGGATCTGTCGTCCATCCGCTTCGCGGACACCGGCACGTCGGCGACGCCGCCCGAGCTCCTCCAGGCCATCGCCGAGGCGCTCCCCGGCGCGCAGGTGCGCGTCTTCTACGGTTCGACCGAGGCCGGCGGCGTCACCGTCCTCGAGCACGCCGACGTCGAGGCCAAGCCAGGCAGCTGCGGTGTCCCGGGCCCGCTCGTCAGGGTGCGGGTCGACCAGGCCGGCCGCCTGTGGGTCCGTGGCCCCCTCCTCTTCGACGGTTATCTCGACGATCCGGCTGCCACGCAGGGGGTGCTGGCGGATGGCTGGTACAACACCGGTGACCTGGTCGACGTCGACGACGACGGCTACGTGTCGATCGTCGGCCGTGCCGGTGACGTGATCCGCACGGGTGGCGAGGCGGTGGCCCCGGCCGAGGTCGAGGCCGTGCTGCGGGACCATCCGGGGGTGGCCGACGTCGCAGTGGTGGGGTTGCCCGACCCGGCGTGGGGAGAGGTGGTGTGCGCCGCCGTGGTGGTCGCTCCGGGCGAGGCCGCTCCCGACCTTGCCGTGCTGCGAACCGTGTGCGCGGGCCGGTTGGCCCCCTACAAGCACCCGCGCCACGTGGAGATCGTCGCCGACATCCCTCGCACCGCCGCCACCGGGCAGGTCCAGCGGCGACTCGTCGTCGAGCGGCTTGCCGCCGCCGGGGACGCCAGCCGGGTGGGCGGGCAGGTCTAGCGTTTGCAAAACAGCGTTCTCAGATCTTAGGATCGTTGATCTGAGCAGCGCGGCGACCGTGGAGGGCGACGTGGAGCGCGAGGTGTTGTTGACCGGCATCGGGGGCCAGGGCATCCAGCTGGCCGCGCAGGTCCTGGCCGAGGCGGCCCTGGACGAGGGCCGGGACGTCCAGCTCTTCGGCGCCTACGGCGGCATGATGCGCGGCGGGAACACCGAGGCCACGCTCGTGGTGTCCGATGGATCGATTCAGGCACCGCCGACAGCGGGGTCGGCCTGGGCGGCGCTCATCATGCACCACGAGTACGCAGAGCCTGTGCTGCACCGGGTCCGGGCGGGCGGGGTGGTGCTGGTCAACACGAGCGTGTGGGCCGGTCCGGCCGACCGGGCGCGCTTCGCGGTCGTCGAGGTGCCGGCCACCGATCGGGCCGTCGAGGTCGGCAACGTGCTCACCGCCGCCATGGTGATGCTCGGCGCCCTCGCCGCGGTTACCGGCCTGGTGTCGCTCGATGCGCTGGTCCTGGCGGTGACCCGGTGCGTGCCGCCCTATCGGCGCCAGCACGTCGAGGCGAACAGGTTGGCGCTGGCCGCCGGTGCCCGAACCGTGCCAACCGCGGCGGTCGCGGCGTGGCCGGTGCCCTCGCCGGCCGCCCAGGCGGCTCGATGACGAAGTCGACCGATCGGACGCCGACGGCCACAATCCTGACCCGTGGCACATTGGTCATCGACGTCGAGGCGTGCAAGGGCTGCGATCTGTGCATCGACGCCTGCCCGCCGGGCGTCCTGGTCATGACCACCCACGATGTCAACGAGCGCGGGTACCGCTATCCGCAGCTCCTCCCCGGGTGCACCGGGTGCAAGGCTTGCTCGCAGATCTGCCCCGACTTCGTGTTCCAGGTCTACAAGTACGACACCCCGGTGGAGCTGCCAGTCGGGGGGACGGGGGTCGAAGCGACAGGTGTGGTGCAGGGGTCATGAGCGGCCTCGGCGTGGTCTCCCCGTCGGTCTCGGCACGGCCGGCGCGCCGGCTGATGCACGGGAGCGAGGCGATCGCCGAGGCGATGATCGCCGCCGGCTGCCGGTTCTTCGCGGGCTACCCCATGACCCCGTTCACCGAGGTGCTCGAGGAGATGGCACGCAAGCTCCCCGACGTCGGCGGGGTGTGCATGAACGCGGAGAGCGAGCTCGAGGCGGTCGGCATGGCCTGGGGGGCTGCCGCCACCGGGACCCCGGCGGCCACCGGGTCGACCGGTCAGGGGCTCTCCCTCATGCAGGAGTCGCTGGCGGAGATCACCCTGGCCCGCCTGCCGCTCGTCGTCTTGAACATGGCCCGGGGCCAAGGGGACTACTGGCAGGCCACACGAGGCGGGGGACACGGCGACTACCGCCACCTCGTGATCGCCCCCGTCGACGTCGTCGAAGCCGTCGAGCTGGTCCAGTCGGCCTTTCACCTGGCGGCGACGTGGCGCAACCCGGTGGTCGTGATGGGCGACTACTACCTGGCGCACACGGCGCGCGCGGTGAGCGTCGCACCGATCGATCCCGGACCGGCTCCGCCGAACGACTGGGCGCTGACCGGCAAGAGCGGCGGGACCGGCCGGGCCAAGCTGGTGTCGTTCCTGGGCTCGGTGAAGCAACGCGACGACGTGGGCTATGACCTGGCCGTGCACTACCGCGCGTGCGCCGAGCACACGGCCGCCATGCTCCGCGACGTGCCGCCCCAGGTCGAAGAGGGTCTCCTCGACGACGCCGACGTCGTGGTGGTGGCGTTCGGCACGCCGGGCGCCTATGTGCGCGCCGCCGTGCGCTCCCTGCGGGAGGAGGGGTACAAAGTGGGCTGGCTGCGCCCGGTGACGCTGGTGCCCTTTCCCTCCGACGCGGTCGCCGCCGCAGGCCGGCGGGCCAAGGCCGTCGCCGTCTACGAGAACAACGCCGGCCAGATGGTCGACGACGTCCGTCTGGCCGTCCTCGGGGCGGCACCGGTGGAGTTCATCGGCGGCCTGAGCCTGGATCCCTCGGGCTTCGGCATCGCGCCGGACCTCGACGTCGGCTTGCTGCGCCGGCGAATCCTGGACGTGGTGGAGCGGCACGGGTGAGCGGGCCACGGCACCCGCCGATCGTGCCCACCGACGGACCCCCGAACGCGCCGGCCCGGTTGGTCGACGACTTCACCCCCGCTCTGGTCGACGTCGGGGCCCATCAGCTGTGCCCGGGGTGCGGCGAGCCCATCGCGCTCCGCAGCCTGATGGAGGCGATCGACGAGCTCGAGCTCGTCGATCGGACCATCGCCGTCTTCGGCATCGGCTGCTACACGGCCTTCTCGAACAACCTCGACGTGGAGGTCCTCCAGGCGCTGCACGGGCGTGCCCCCTCGGTGGCCACGGGGGCCAAGCGCGCTCGACCCGACACCATCATCGTGACCGTGCAGGGGGACGGCGACATGGTCAGCGAGGGCCTCCAGGAGGTGCTGCACGCCGCGGCCCGGGGCGAGAACATCACCTGCGTCATGCTGAACAACGGAGTCTTCGGCGAGACGGGCGGCCACATGAGCGCCGCCACCGTGTTGGGCCAGCGCACCAAGACCAGCCTCGAAGGCCGGGACCCGGTGGCGCACGGCCGACCGATCCTGCTCGCCGACCTGGTGGCACGGCTCGACGGCGCCGCGTTCGTCGCACGCTGCGCGGTGAACTCCGCCGGCACGGTGGCCCGCACTCGCAAGGCGCTGTTGCGGGCGCTCGACACCCAGCGCGCCGGCGCGGGGTTCTCGTTCGTCGAGATCTTGACCATGTGCCCGACCGGGTGGTTCGTCGAGACGGCGGAGGCTCCCCGGTACCTCGCCGAGCACCTCGGAGCCGTCCACTTCAGCGGCGTCCTGAAGGACATCCGTGCCGAAGACGGGACACCTGCGTGAGCGGGGTCGTGTCCGGCTCCATCGCCGTCAACGCGCGCCACTACGGCGGCCTGCTGGCGGACGGTCTGCGAGAGCACCTCCCCCGGGAGACGGTCGTCGCCTGCGCGGACCGGGACCAGGTCCCCGACGACGCCCGCGTCCTGGTGACCCTGCTCGACGACCCCGGCACCATTCGGGACCTTCTCACGCCGTCCGTCGAATGGGTCCACGTCCTCGGTGCGGGTGTGGACGGCTTCCCCTTCGACGCCCTCGGGGAGCGCGCACTCACCTGCGCACGTGGCGCCGCGGCCACGGCAATCGCCGAGTGGGTGATGGCCGCCATGCTGGCCTACGCCAAGGAGCTACCCGAGTCGTGGATCAGCGCACCACCCGAGCGGTGGAATGCCGCCTCGCTGGGGACGCTCTCGGGCGCCACATTGGGGTTGGTCGGCCTCGGGGCCATCGGCACAGCGATCGCCCGGCGAGCGCTGTCCTTCGACATGGAGGTCGTGGCCTTCCGGCGCACGGCGGGACCGGCACCGGTGGAGGGAGTGGCGGTGCTGCCCGAGCTCGCCACGTTGGTGGGACGCTCCGACCATGTCGTGGTCGCCGCGCCGGCAACCACCCACACCCGTCACCTGCTCGACGCCGCCGCGTTCGCCGCCATGAAGCCCGGCGCGCACCTGGTCAACATTGCCCGGGGTTCGCTCGTCGACCAGGAGGCGCTGCGCCGGGCCCTCGACGACGGCATCGTGTCGCGGGCGACGCTCGACACGGTCGAGCCCGAGCCCCTGCCGGTGGGCCACTGGCTGTACACGCACCCCGCCGTGCGCCTGAGCCCGCACATCAGCTGGAGCTCGCCCGACACGATGGTGCGCACCGTGGCCCTGTTCGTCGAGAATCTCGGACGCTTTCGCTCGGGCGCGGCACTCAAGGACACCGTCGATCCCGTGGCCGGGTACTGACGTGTCGCTCGGACCCAGCGACCTGGTGTTGTGCTCGGGCACGCTGCCACGTGCCACGCCCTTCCGCCTACGCCTCGAGGCGGCCGTGGCGGCTGGGTACGCGGCGGTCTCGTTGTGGGGCCGGGACTACGCCGCCGCCCGCGCCGAAGGGTACGGCGACACGGACATCGTCGCCATGCTGGCTGACCACGGCCTCGCCGTGGCCGAGCTCGACCCCGCCTGGTGGTGGACCCCGGGAGCGGCATCCTTCTCCATCCCGCCCGAGCTCGATCCGATCGATGTCTTTCGCTTCGACGAGCGCGAGCTCTTCCGGATTGGCGAGCTGGTCGGGGCCCGGTCGCTCAACGCCGCCGACGTGCTCGGGGGCAGCTGGGACGTCGAGGAGGCCGCGGCCGCCTTCGCCACGCTGTGCGACCGTGCCGCGGACCACGGCCTGCTGGTGCATCTCGAATGGCTGGCGTGGTCACGGATCCCCGACCTCGCCACGGCCTGGGATGTCGTGCGCCTGGCGGACCGGGACAACGGTGGCCTGAACGTCGACACCTGGCACTGCGCCCGCACGGGCACCACGGTCGAGGACCTGCGTGCCGTCCCGGGGGAGCGGGTGCTGGCCGTGCAGCTCGACGACGGCCCCGCCGACGCGGAAGACGACCTCGTGGAGGCCACGTTGCACCGGCGGCTCCTCCCGGGGGAGGGCGATTTCGACCTCGTCGGCTACCTCGGCGCCCTGCGTGACATCGGCGTCGTCGCACCGGCGGGGGTTGAGGTGTTCTCCGACGACCTCCACGCGCTCGGTCCCATGGAGGCTGCCGCACGCGCCGCCGCGGCGACGCGCACCGTCCTCGGCTCCCTGCGGGATGACGCCGGCCAGCCGGGAGTGGCGCGGTGACCGGTGCGGTGGTCGTCGGGACCGGCTTCGGCTGCTACACCCACGTCCGCGCCCTGCGCGCCGCCGGCTTCGACGTGCACGCCGTCGTCGGTCGCGACCCTGCCAAGACGACCGAGCGCGCCGCCCTCTTCGACGTCCCCGCCGCGTTGACGTCGCTTGACGATGCGTTGGCCCTGCCCGGCGTCGACGCCGTCACCATCGCGACGCCGCCGCAGACGCACGCGCCGCTGGCCCTGCAGGCCATCGCTGCCGGTCGCCACGTCCTGTGTGAGAAGCCGTTCGCGGCCACCGCGGACGAGGCAAGGCTCGTCCTGGCGGCCGCCGAGGCGGCCGGCGTGGTCCACCTGCTCGGCACCGAGTTCCGTTGGGACCCCGGCCAGGCCGGCCTGGCCCGCGCTGTGGGGTCCGGCCTGGTGGGGGAGCCGCGCATGGCGACCTGGCTCATGCACGTCCCGGTCCTGGCGGATCCCGTTGCCACCGTGCCGGACTGGTGGGCGGATGCCGGCTCGGGCGGCGGCTGGCTCTGGGCGCACGGCTCCCAGCTCATCGACCAGATCCGTGTCACCCTGGGCGAATTCGAGGGCGTGAGCGCCTCGCTCGTCCACGTCGTCGACCGGCCCTCGATGAGCGCCGACGACGGCTTCATCGTGCACTTCCGGATGCGCAACGGCGCCGTGGGGGTGATGCAGTCGACGGCCGGCGACCGGGGCATCCTCGTCGAGACCCGGGTCACCGGATCCACCGGGGCGGCGTGGATTGAGGGGGTCGGAGCCGAGGTCAAGGTGGTGGACGCGGACGGGGTCCGCACCCTGCCGTTCCCCGACGACCTGCGGGTGGACGCGGCGCCGCCGCTGCCGGAAGGGGCGACGACGACCACCTACGAGAAGATGATCACCTTCGGGGTCGAGTACGGGCCGTACGTGCGCCTGGCCGCGGTCTTTCGCGACCGCATCCGCGGGGGAGCGGACACCTCCGAACCCGAGCCGGCGACGTTCGTCGACGGCGTGGCGCAGATGGCCGTGCTCGATGCCATCATGAGTTCGGCCGCCGCCGGTGGGCGCTGGACGACCGTAGAACAGGACATCTGAAGGATCATGGAAGACCGAACCACCACCGGCCTGTATCTCGAACTGGGTGACGGCTCCCCGGACCAGATGCACCGGCGCGCCGAAGCGCTGGCGGCTTGCACGGGGGTCGACCGGGTCACGTGGTGGGCGAACTGCGTGCCCGGTCGCCAGGACCTCCCCATGCGGATCGCCGACGGGACGATGCTGGCGGTGGCCGAGGTGGCGGCGAGCTTCACCGCGCCCGAGGCACCCGCCCTGACCACGGCGCATTGCTTCCGCCGCCATCGGCGCCCCAGTCAGGGTGTCCTCACGGGACGCCCGACCACGGGCCTCCTGGTGGTGTGGATCAGCCCCAGGGAGCCCGAGCTGGCACAGGCTCTGCGCGACTGGGGCGACTTCGTCCACATCCGCCACATAGCCGCGGCAGGCATCCCGGGCTTCACCCAGATCTCGGTCTACGAGAACGTCGCACCTGTTGACCCCATGTTCATGCACTTCTACGAGTTCGACGGCGATGACGCCGAGGCGACGTTCTCCACGATGATCGAGTACGTGGCCCCACGGATCGGGGGTGTCGACAGCGAGTCCTTCACCGCGTGGGCCGATTGGCGAGCCGGGCACGGCAGGCTGTTCTATTGCAACACCTTCCAGTTCCTCGGCGAAGTGCGCTGAAGTGGAACCGGTCTTTCGCCAGCTCGACGATCCCGACGTCCGTTGGCAGCAGGTGAAGGCCGTCCGCAAGGCGGACGGGACAACGGCCTCCGTGTGGGAGAAATGGTTGGCGTTCTCACCGGATCCGCAGTACCTCTCTCTGTACGCCAGGTGGGACCCGGGCGTCGTCGTCCGTCGTCACGGCCACAACAGCCCGCACGTGCTCTTCGTCATCGATGGCGACATGTGGTGCGGTGATCGACATTGCCCGGCGGGCACGCACATCGAGCTGCCGTTGGGCGCGGCGTTCGGGCCCTTCGTCGCCGGCGAACGCGGCACCGTGTTGCTCGAAGTCATGATGGGGGACCCCCGGTCCTGGGGTGACAACCCCGAGGCGTTCGCGCTGGCGCTCGCCGAACGTGGGGCCACAGCACTCCCCGACCCCGAGATCGAGCTCCCAGGGTGGCTCGAGGACCTGCGCGCACGGTGGGTGGCCGACGACCCGGACCAGCACTTGCTCAATCCTTCGTGAACTCCCGCCTCACGGCAGGTGCTCGGCCAGTGGGTGCGCGCCTCCGCCCTGGCCTGTCCGAGGCCGTCATCCCAGGACGCCGGTGATCATGGTGTGACAGCGGTGGGCGCTTTGAATGCCCGTTGCGTAGTCTGACCTGCCTAATGCGCAGTCGACCGATTGTCGCCGTGCTCCTGGGGGGCACGATGGTGGCCGCACTGTCGGGGTGTAGTCCCGGTGCGAGCGGATCGCCATCTGCTGCACCGACGGACCCGACGACCACGTGGATCGACGTCGGATACCTGGGCAATTCGGTCACCAAGGACATGGCCAGCGTGAGCAGCGCCACCGTGACCTATTCGACCGCTCTCAACGCGGCATTCGCGGACCTCGCCAAACAGGAGCAGAAGATGACTCTGGACGACGGCGCGATCCAGAACGATCGGTTCGGCCGGGGCTGCAGTCGGGCCGACGCGTCAGTCTACGCGAGCTGCGAATCGAGCGAAGAACAGTTGGTGGCGAATGCGGAGACCGACGCCACGGGCGCGCAGGCGCGGATTGATGCCGACTTCCACCAAGCTGCGTCCGCCGCCAGCGCCTACCAGTCGGTGCTCGGCGTCTTCATCGGCCAGATGGTGGCTCTGCCGTGGCCCGTCGCCCTCGAAAAGTACTTCAAGACCCTGGTCACGGCTGCGCGGTCGTACCGCAAAGAGGTCTCGCTTGAAGCCGGTATCTCGCCGACCACTTCACAGTCGAGCCTTTCGGCGTTTGCCGCCAAGAGCGGTGGAGACATGCGGAACGTCAACGCCGCCATGAGGGCACTGAAGGCTGCGTTTCTGCGGGAACGCACGTAGGCGCCTTTTCGGCCGCCCTGTACGCTCCCCCGCCGCCAGCGGCATGCTTTACCGGTGGGCCTGAACGAAGAGATCCGGCTGCGCGAACAGCCGGCAGGATCCGGAGACATCTGCCGCACGATCTTGGACAGTCTTCCCGCCTGGTTTGGCATCCCGGCGGCGGTCGAGGACTTCACCGCGGTGGCCGATCGATCACCAACGGTCATCGCTTCGTTGGGGGAGAGGGACGTTGGACTGCTGAGCCTGGTGCGGCACAGCCCATACGCAGCCGAGATCCATGTCATGGCTGTGCTGCCAGAATTTCATCGCCAAGGAATCGGTCGGGCGTTGATTGCGCATGCCGAACACGTCCTGGCGGCTGATGGCGTCGAGTTCCTTCAAGTGAAGACGCTCGGTCCGAGCAGGCCGGACGCGGGGTATGACAGGACACGCGCCTTCTATTCCAACTACGGCTTTCGACCACTCGAAGAGTTCCCCGATCTGTGGGACCCGGAGAACCCCGCCCTGCAAATGATAAAAGTTGTCTCAGCTCCAGGGCTGTCCTAACGACTCAGGTCCGACGTGCGGTGACCGGATCGCCCTATCCTCTCACCGCAGCTGCGACCGCTCGTGCATTCGCAGCGGTCAGGGCGCCAGAGATCTGCATCGAGCCATCGAACGAGGAATACGAAGCTTTGGTGGGCTCGATGATGGGCGCGCTGACGACCTTCCCTCCCATGTCGATGGCCAGCAGTTGGTGAAAGGACTGTTGGGCAACTCGGTCCCAGGCAGTTCCACCGGCGTGAGAGAGGTGGATGTTCACGATCCATTGTCCAGAATGATTCTGGCGGACGACAGCAGATTCGACGTTCCCGGCGGACAGACTCATGGCGGACGGGCCCAAGAGGTATCTCACCCCGCCGTTCACGGCTGGGGTTACCAGACCACCAAGGAGCACTACTTGGCCTGGCGAGTCATGAGTGGTGCTCGGGTATCCGGCCAGCGCCGGGTCGGGGGAGACATTGTTCGATGCGTAGCCCTGAGGGGGAGTGTTCGGAGTCACACCGAGGGCTGCTGCCGTCAACTCGTGTGCGGGCGAGCACACAGGCAGGGACCCGATCTGCCTCACCGCGCTCGCGGCGTAAGGATATGCGAAGCACAGGACCGGCCTGACAAGCACCGGACCGCGCTCGGCCACAGCTACGGGTGGCTTCGAAGTGGCACGAGACGTGCCGGACCCGTCCGACGTCGTCGTGATCAGCAGGGCGATGAGTGCACCCACGAGGAGCGCGACGAGCGACCACATCAGGGCCGAGCGGCGGTAGCGCCGCTGCTGGCGATGCCGGGCTTCGGGGATGAGTACCTCGACGGGCGCCGACCTGTCGTCGACGATGGTGGACCTGAACATAGTGCTACTATGTATAGCACTATGTTGCATGTCAAGGTGGACCGCTCCGAAGGCGTCCCCCTGCACGATCAAGTGGCCGCCGAAATCCGCCATGCCATCGCGGCGGGTGAAGCGTCGCCAGGAGAGCGACTGCCACCCGCCAAGGACCTGGCCGCGGTGCTGGGCGTCAACACCAACACAGTGCTCCGTGCCCTGCGCATCTTGCGAGATGAAGGCCTGTTGGATTTTCGGCGCGGCCGGGGCGTCACCGTGGCCGGCTCGGTCCCCGAAGGCGCCGTCATCGAGAAGGTGCGCGAACTCCTGGAGTTCGCTCGCTTCCACGGGTACCGAAGCGAGGACGTGGTCGAGATCGTGCAATCGCTTTCGTAGGTTCGTCCCCGACTCCCGGCGTCCCGAGCGTCGTGGTGCCCGCTTCATGCTGCCCCCATCTGTTGGCTCGTGGCCGCTGTCCAGGGTGATCGCCAACACGACTCTGGACAACATCGCTTCGCAACGGACCCTCGTCCGAGCCAGATTCCGACTTGTGAGTACCGACGCTGAGAGCCACCACTACGAGGTGCTTCTCGAAGGGGCACCGCCACGTAGCCGGCGAACGGCGATAATTGGCGCAGCACCACGTAACGTGGAGTCAGTAAGCGGCCCAGGTCGGAACGTGGTCCACCAACGGGACGCGGGAACAGGAGGCGATTGGTGAGCGTCATCCCGGTCGAGTTCGACCTCTCCTTCAGTGATGACGGGCACCAGCTCGTCTACGACCTCTACGGCTCGTCCGCCGCCCCCCTGGTCGTCTACCTGCACGGCCTGCTGCTGGACGCAGAGCTCAATCGCGGCATCGCCCAGGCTCTGGCGGAGCAGGGCTACCGGGTCGCCCTGCTCGACCTGCTCGGCCACGGGCGCAGCGACAAGCCGACCCACGCGTCGACCTATCGCATCGACAGCTACGCGGACCAGGTGATCGCCCTGCTCGACCACCTCGGAGTGGAGAAGGCCGTGCTTGGAGGCATCTCGCTCGGCGCCAACGTCAGCTTGTTCGCGGCGGCCCACTACCCCAAGCGCGTGCAGGCGCTGGTGCTCGAGATGCCGGTGCTGGAGAGGGCGGTCCCGGCCGCGGCGATGGTGTTCGTGCCCATGGTGCTCGCCGCCCATTACGGGCGGCGGGTGTTCAACGTCACCTCGGGGCTGGTGAGCCGTGCCCCCCGGACCAGGTTCGGCCCGCTCAACAGCGTGCTGAACGCGCTCTCGTTGCCCCCGGACTCGACGTCCGCCGTGCTGCACGGCGTGCTGGTCGGTCCGGTGGCCCCCACCCAGGAACAGCGCCACACCATCGCCGTTCCGACGCTCGTGCTGGCACACCGCAACGATCTCATCCACCCCTTCGACGACGCCGTCGGCCTCGTGGCGCGCATGCCGAACGCGGCACTCGTCCGGGCACGCTCACCGTTGGAGTTGCGGCTCCGACCCGGGCGACTCACCAAGGAGATCGTGGCGTTCCTCTCTGACGTCGAGCCTGCGTCGACCGGCCGACCATCGGACCAATCCGCCTGACCCTCGGAGCACGATCGGGACCACCTGGAGTGGGTGGGCATTGGGGCGGCGTGCTTGGCCCGCCGCTCGGCGGTCGGTGTCACACTGCCGGCGCTGGGGGGAGGCGCGGGGTACGGCGACACCTCCCGGTCGGTCAGTCGGCGGATAGCGATGTCCCGAACTCCTTGGGATCGAAGTAGTCACGCCAGGCGGTGATGACTCCGTCGTGAACCTCAAAGATGCCCGCGATCCTCAAGCCCGCCGTCTTCCCGCCCAACCTCAGGTAATCGACCCTTTCGGTCATCACAACGGCGCCATCAGACAGTAGGTGGCGAATGTCGGCGTCCACCTCACCGCCCAGGCTCATCATCTGGGTGAGGTCGGCCACGATGGCTTCTCGTCCATGGACTGGTTCAAGCGGGCCGTTGCGATACTCGGCGTCCTCGCTGAAGAACCGGCTGAGCGTGGCGGCGTCGCCCGTGGGCCATGCCGCCATGAACGATGCCATGAAGTCTCGCACGACTTCCTCGGCGCTCGGTGGTCCGCCCACGCCACTCATCGTTGCTCTGCTGTCCCTTTGGCGTCGAATCGGCGAACCAGACCGACTGGGATTGCCGGATATCTCTCGTCCTTCTTCATGGAATCCTCATACACGTATGGGACGCTTCGCTCGATGAGACGAGCGAAGCTGCCTTGGCTGCCTCATGGTCGGGCACTTGGGGTCGCGCTCGTTTCGTCCGTTGTCTTGGTGGGACTCGGAGTAACCAGTGCGTCTGGATCGACGACAGCCGTCAGCGCCAGATCGGCCACAGAGTCCGTGGTGCCCGGCGGGGCCGTGATCACGCCCGCGGTCACGCCGAGGGGCCGAACCTCGAACGGCACGATCGCGACCCCTGGAGGCTCCCTCCGGACCTACACGCTCTATGCGCCACGATCACTGCCCAAGAGTCGGCCTGTGCCGTTGCTGGTAGCCCTGCACGGAGGGCTGGGGTCGGGGCTGCAGTTCGAGCAGAACTCGGGTTTTGACGCTCTGGCGGAGGCGAACCGGTTCATCGTCGTCTATCCGAATGGGACGCCGATCCGCTCAGGCCAATCGAACAGACTCGTGTGGAACGGCGGAGGCTGCTGCTCGGTCGCCGAGCAGAGCCAGGAGAACGTCAATGATGTTGGCTTCATCTCGGCCTTGATCACCAAGCTCGAAGGTCGGTATGACATCGACAAGGCACGCGTCTACGCCACCGGCCACTCCAACGGCGCCATCCTGGCCGAACGTCTCGCCTGCGAGACCTCGGACCAGATCGTGGCCATTGGGGTCCAAGCAGGTGATCTCATGATCAACAGCTGCCCCGCGTCGCATCCCGTCTCGGTGCTCGAGATCCACGGGACGGCCGACCAAAACATTCCTGTGAACGGGGGCATGGGATCACGTTCACTCACCCAGACCGACTTCCCTCCGCCAGTCGACGCGTTG
>Ga0116215_1001864_pt1 | contig 13563 bp, 7 predicted proteins | sample Sb_taG_7_FD_89698 | JGI IMG/M metagenome (GOLD analysis project Ga0116215, IMG submission 89698) | Peat soil microbial communities from Weissenstadt, Germany - Sb_50d_2_FS metaG | ecosystem: Environmental > Terrestrial > Soil > Wetlands > Peat | place: Germany: Weissenstadt | collected 2010-09-21 | reverse complement strand
CGCTGCGTGCCTGGGGCGCGGCGCGCGGGCTTCGGTGGCTGCTCGACCGCCGCCTCACGGAAGGCTGGTCCGGCGCGATTGTGGCCTTCGTCTTCGAGCGGGACCTGCACGGCTCGCCGGGCGGCGCACGCGCGCGGGGCTCGAAGCTGCTGCTGAAACTGGACTCTATTCCCGATGAGGAACTCGCGCGGAGCGAGTTCGCGCGGCAGCGCGAGGCGCTGCGGGACGCGCCAGCTGACTTCGCCGGGCGGCACCTGACCGAGCTCGCCCCCGAGGGACACGACCTCGTCGCGGTCGGCGACGGCCGGTGGATCATGTTTCAGAGAGTCGCCGCCATGCCGCTCGACGAGGTCGGCCAGCTCGTCGAGATCGACGATCTGGATGTGCTGTCGAAGGCGCTGGCTAGCGTGAGCGCCGGCGGCGCGGTCCCGGCGACCGGCCCGTCAACCGAGGAGCCTGTCTCCTGCTCGCCGGAGGCGTTCGTTGGCTTCTGCGCCCGGGTCGTACGCGTCGTGCTGCACGACTGGGCCGGCTCGCCCGACCCGGAGCCGATGAGCGCGGCGCGATACCTACGGGAGCACCTGCAGAACCGCTTCGATGAGGGTCGTCCGCTCCGCACGATCGCCGGTCGGCTTGAACACGACTGGCTGCTCATCGGACCCGATCGTGACCTGGAGCCCAACCCGTTCATCTTGTTGCGCGATGACGGGCCGGCGGCGGCGCTGCGGGTCATCGCACTGCTCGGTCCGGCCCATGGCGACCTGCACACCGGCAACATCCTGGCGGCGGTGAACGCCCTGACCGCGGACTCGCCGTTCCGCCTTATCGACCTGGCGAAATACCAGGCACGGGCGCCGCTCGCCCGCGATCCCGCCGGCCTTCTCCTCTTCATCGTGACCCGGGTACTGCGCTACCTCGATGAGTCTGCGCAGGAGGCGATAGGGCGGCTGCTCCTCTGTCCAGACGAAGAGCACGACGGCTGGGCGGAGCTGGCTCCGGCATGGCTCGCGGACCTTGCCGACGGCATCCGGCGGGTCGCGGAACGCTGGGCCGTCCAGCATGTCCAGCTCACCGACTGGCGTCCGCAGTGGCGGTTGTCGCTGGCCGGGTGCGCGCTGCTCCTGATCAGCCGCCCCTCCACGCGCGCCGCCGACCGCATGTGGCTGCTGCGGATCGCGGCTCGCGCCACTCGCGCCGTGCTGGCTCGCGGGGATCTGCCAGCCCGCACCGCGGCGACGACCGTAACGCCGGAGATGCTGGCCCTGACGCCGGCCTCGGGCCGCCAGGCTGCGCAGTCAGAGACGTGGCGCGAGTGGTTCTGCGAGTACCTGCCCCGGCTGTCGCGAAAGGCGGGCCCAGAGGGGCTTGTCGACCGGCTCGATGCGCTTCGGCAGCCAGCGTTCGACGGCGAGGACCGCGGCGAGGAGTTCCGGGATCTGGTCTTGAGGATCGATGGCAGGCCGCTGACTACCCGGGCCGCCGCCGACGCCGATGCGCAGGTGGATGAGGTGTTCACGTGCCCGTTGGCGACGAACAAGTGCGGCCGGGTGGTCCGCCCCCGCCCTGTCGACGATGAGCCGAGATGTGCGTTGAAGCGCACGAGGATGCGGCACGAGTTCTGGTGACGCTCGTCGTGCAAGCGTCGCTGTTACGCTCGGCCAGTGGATGACGCCACCGCGGCAAGAATCCAATATGCCGTCCTCCTGCTGGAGCGTTATCTGACCGCGGCTGAGGGCGACGTCAGCGACCTGACGCACGCCGAGGGGCTGTGGGAGAAGGTCCTGGTCGGCCTCGACCGCGACCCCGCGTTGCCTGCTTGCCTGACCAAGTACGCCTCCGTGCTTTACGAGCACTTCAGGGCCACCCGGGAGACCAGGCTGCTTCAGCTGGCGATCACACGCCAGGAGGAGGCCATCGCGCGGGCTGCCGCGGATGACCCGGACTTGTGCCTCATGCAGGTGAGCCTCGCGGTGATGTTGAGCGGTGTTGCTACCGGAGGGGCGAGCGGCGAGAGACTGGACAGGGCGATCGCGCTCGTCATGGCGGCTGCGCCGGCGGCCGCGAGCCACCACAGTCGGCTGATGCTCGTCGTGTACATGGCGTCTGTGCTGCTCAGCCACCCGGGCACCGATGCTGAGGCGGCAGAGCGGATGACCCGCGCGGCCCTGCAAGACGCGCCGCCGAGTGCATCCGAATATGCCGGGCTTCAGCTGCTGCGGGGCAGAGCGCTGCACCGGCGGTTTGTCAGGCACGGTGACCCGGCCGACCTTGAGGCAGTGATCACGGCGGCGGGCAGCGCCCTCGAAGCCGCCCCGCTTGAAGGGCCGATCCGCGTCGACGGGCTGCAGCTGCTCGCCGTCGGCCGGCATCTGCGGTGGCGGCGCACCGATGCCCCCGAGGAGCTAAGGGCAGCGATCGAGCTGCGCAGGGCCGCGGTCGCGGCTAGGCCGTCACCCGAGCAGCTGCCCGACTTGTACACCGGGCTGTGCGCCGCGCTGCGAGACCGCTATGAACGCCTCGGCGACGCTGCCGACCTGGACGCCGCGCTCGCCGCGGGACGGGCGGCGCTGCGGGCCTGCGCCCACCATCCAGCCTCGCGAGCCCGCTGCCAGGCTAACCTCAGCGGCGTCTATCGCACTCGCTTCGAACAGACCAGGAAGCCGAGAGATCTGTCGCGGGCTGTCCGCACGGCCCGCGAGGCGGTCGCGGCGACCGCGCCAGGGGACCCTGACAGGCCGCGTCGGCTGGGCACGCTGACCCTGGCGCTGCTGCGCGAATTCGGGTACTCCCGCCAGCGCGACCAAGGCGACGAGGCGATCCAGGTGAGCCGCGACGCCGCCGCCGTCACCCCGGCCGGGCATCCGCTGCGCCCGTTGCTGCTGGGCAACACGGCAAACGTGCTTCGCGCCCGATATGAGTGGACCTGGGACCTGGCCGACCTGAACGAGGCGATCGCCCTCGCGGACGAGGCCGTGCAGATCACCAGCCCGGACGATCCGGCACGACCGCGCCGGCAGGCTGGGCTCGGCACCGCGCTGCTGCGCCGGTTTGAGAGTACCGGCCGGAGGCCGGACGCCGATCAGGCGGTCCGGCTCTTGAACACGGCCGTCGCCAAATCCCCTGATGATCATCCGGAACGACCTGGCTTGCTAGCGAACCTCGGGCTCGCGCTGTTCCGCCGGTATGAGGCCGGCGAGGACGAAGCCGACCTGCAGGCCTGCCTGGAAGCCGGCCTGGCCGCGGTGAAGGCTACTCCGCAGGACGACCCGGATCAGGCCAGGCGGCTGTCGCAGCTGGCCGCCCCGCTGCGGGCACGATACCTGCGCACCGGCGCGGAACCCGATCTCGAGGCGGCCCTCGTGACGGCGCGATCAGCCGCCCGCATCCTCGGCGACGGCGACAGTCACTTCAACCTCGCCGTGGCGCTGCGGCTGCAGCATGAGCGGGACCGGCTAGCCGGCACCGGCACCGGGGGCGACCGGGTCGCCGCCGAGGCAGCCTTTGCCCGGTGTGCGCGGTCAGCCGGCACCGCACCGCTTATCCGTGCGGCGGCGGCCGCCTACTGCGCGCAGCTGAACGCCGAGGGCGGCGACTGGGAGGCCGCCGACGCGGCGTACGCGCAGGCGCTTGAGTTTCTGCCTATGCTGACCGGGCGGCAGTTCGGCTGGGACAGCAGGCACCGGCAGCTGGCACGCCTGGCTAGCCTGGGCACCGATGCCGCGGCGGTGGCGGTGCAGCGCCGTGACCCGGAACGGGCGGTGCTGATCCTCGAGCAGGCGCGCGGGATTCTCATCGGCCAGGCGATCGAGCAGCACCGTGACGTTGATGAGCTGCGCCGGGTTGCCCCGGACCTCGCAGCCGAGTTCAGCCATCTCGCGACGCTGATGGCCGCCGACACGTCTCCAAGCAGCGAGTTCGATGCTGACCCAGCCATGATGGCGGATCCCGCCGCGGCGCGCAGGGAAGCGGTAGCGCGCTGGGATGACCTCATCGCCATGATCCGCCGTACGGTTCCCGGGCACGAACGGTTCCTCGCCGTCCCGCGGCCCAGCGACCTGCTGGCAGCGGCTGCCGACGGCCCGGTGGTGATCATCAACGTGTCGCGGTACCGATGCGACGCGCTGATCGTGCGCCCGGCCGGGATCGAGGTGTGCCCGCTGCCAGGGCTGACCCACGAGGAGGCAACGCGGAAGGCCGAGCGATTCCTGGCGGCGACGGCGGTCGACGGGGATCCTGATGAGGCTCTGCACGAGGTGCTTGACTGGCTGTGGACGACCTTGTCCGCGCCGGTCCTCAAGGCGCTCGGGTCTGTGCCTGGGCAGCTGTGGTGGATGCCCACCGGCGTGCTTAGCGCGCTGCCGCTGCACGCGGCCGCCAGCCGCGACCCCGGGGAACCGGCCGTGCTCGACCGGGTGATCTCCTCCTACACGACGACGCTGCGGACGCTGATCGACGCACGCACCAGGGACCCGGCGCCCTTCGAGGCCGACGCGGTGATCGTGGCCATGACCGAGACCGCAGGCGCGGCGCCGCTGCCTCGCGCCGCCGCTGAAGCCTCGGCGATAGGGCCGCTGCTCGGCGGGCACGTGACGACGCTTCTCGATGGCCGCGCTACCCCAGCCGCGGTACGAGACGCCTTGCGGCACGCGACCCGAGCGCACCTGGCCTGCCACGCGGTCGCCGATCTCACCGACCCGGCGTCCGGGGCACTGCTGCTGTCCGGTGGCCGGCTGGCGGTGCGTGATATCGCCGCGCTGCCGTGGGCGGATCGCCTGCTGGCATACCTGTCGGCCTGCACGACCGCGCTGAGCGAAGGCCTGCTCGCCGATGAGAGCCTGCACGTCGCGTCCGGCTTCCAGCTCGTTGGCTTCCGGCACGTCATTGGCACGCTGTGGCGAATCGACGACGACGCGGCTCCGGGTATCGCGGAGAACTTCTACCGGTCGCTGCGAGAGGGGCACCCGCCCGCGGTCGCCCTGCACAACGCGGTTCGCGGGCTCCGCGCGCAATACCCGACGAGCCCGGCGCTCTGGGGCGCCTTCGTCCACATCGGCGCGTAGCGGGATCACTGCCGCCATGAGCCTCACGGTCCGACGTGCACGTGTGCGGCCCAGAGGGCTGGATGATCGGGCTGCGCGTCGCGCAGCCCGCGCACCACCGTATGCAGGGCTGCCGCCGGATCATGCCCGGCAGCGAGCAACTCGTAGCAGGCGCGGGTCAGTCGGTCTGCCACGGCGTCATCCACCGGCCATAGCGTCCCGATGACGTGCACGAACCCGGCGACGTGCAGAGCGGACGCGATGTGCACCGGCTCGTCGAGAAGCACGGAGCCGCCGAATGCGGTGCCGCATGCCGACAGGTAGGCCAGGTAGCCGTCGTTGGCCACCACCGGTGCCAGGTCACGTACGCTCAGCCGACCGTCGGCCAGCATCAGGCAGCTGGCGCTTGGGTCGCGCGCATCGGTCATCGCGTGGCAGGCGAAATGCGCATGCGTGGCGGTGGCGAGCGCCGCCAAGATGGCCGGGGCCGTGGCGTCGGCACCAAGCAGCGGCGTCGCACCGAGCGCGCGAGCGACCGCTTCGGCCTCCGCCTCGGCGCGCGTGAGCCTCCGCAGCCCCGGGACCGTCGGCACGCCCATGGCCAGGGCCCGGACTTGCCCTGGCGGTATCCGGCGGCGCGCATGCACCAGCGCGCTGACGGTCGGCGTGTACGAGGAGATCACCCGGTCGATGACTGCACCGCCGCCGGCCCGGCCCGCGGCGTGTACCGGCAGCACCGACAGCGGCCCGGTCGGTATCCACCACACGCGCGGCCACGGTCCCTCGGTCGGTGTCGGCGCCGTATGCCCAAGACGGCACAGGACTGGCTCGCACACCGCTTCCCACAGCCAGGTCAGCACCGCGCGCCTGGTCTCCTCATCCGCATCAGGATCGTTGCCGCCCGTCGCCAGGAACGCGTCGGCGTGCCGCACCGCGAGTGCGTGGTCGACTCCGTCCAGTCGGAACGAGTCGGCGCCGTCGCGGGTAAGCAACAGCACGTCGGCACCGAGCTCGGTCACGTCGAGGGCCACGATGGCGCCCTCAGCGGCAGCCTCGCGCAACTCGGCCGGATCCGGCGGCAGCCCGAACCTCGCCAGCCCGGGCAGCCGCCGGACAGACGCGATGACCTGAGCCCATTCGGCCGTCGCCGCGCGGCGGGCGGTGGCCCGCCGGTTCTGCTCGCTCACCGACAGGGTTATCGCGTCCTGCTCGCCGTCAGTGGCGTTGAGCGCCGCTCGCAACGTCGCGAACCGTTCATAGAGCTCGCCGTCGCGGGCTTGCAGCACCGACACGTCCGCGTGCGTCTGCAATGCCTGGTTCACCAGCACACCCCGGCCCGCTTCGAACGCCTGCCACGCTCCGTCGGTGTTCCCGAGTCGTAGCTGGACTGCCGCTGCCTCTGGCCCGAGCCCGGAAAGCAGCCGCAGGTGCTCTTGCCGATCGCGGCTGAGCAGATGCCGATCGGCCAGCGCTGGCAGCTGTTCAAGCACCTGGGCCCAGGCCCCGGCCGCGGCCGGCCACAGCCGCTCTCGGCCGGCGAGGCGCGCCATGGCACGGCCCAGCCGGGCCCGCAGCAGCACCGGGGCCGTTGCTGTCGCGGCACCCTCGGCGAACAGGGCGAGCGCCTGATCCAGGGAATGGGAGTCATGGTCACGGGCGTAGGCGGAGGCGAACATCTCGGCGTGGTTCCCGATACGCGCGCCCCGGTACAGGCTGTCGGCGGGAGTCCACTGCACGGCCTCGGCGGCGGCCGCGAGCGCCGCGGCCAGGGTCTCCGCCTGCCCGTCGCGTTCGTAGCACATCAGCCTGATAACGCCAAGGTTGGCTGCATACCGGCCGCGCAGCGGGTGGCCGGGACCGCTGCCGGCCAGCGCCTCGCCGGCCAGGTCGACGGCCATCCGCAAGTCGGCGTCGTCGCCGCTGTAGGAGAAGCGCCGAGCGAGCGTGCCGCTCAGATTGGACAGCGCGACCACCCGCTCCGGGCGCCCCGGGCCGAGGGCGGCCCCGGCGGCCCGCCCGGTGACGATGCTCTCCTGGATGTCGGCGACACGGCCTTCCCGCACGTATCTGTCAGTAAGGAAGCCGCCCAGGTTGACCAGGTAGTAGCCGCGGTCGGGATCGTCTTCTGACGCCTCCTCAGCGGCCTGGCGGGCGACGGAAATCGCGTGGTCGAGGTCGTTGGAGGTACCGGAGTGCTCGAACCGGCCATGCAGCGCGTTGGCCAGGTGGGCCAGGTATATCGGCCGCTGGACGTGCCCTGATGGCGTGCCGGCCACCGCCGCGAGCCCGCGCTCGATCGCCGCGTCGATGTCGGCGTGACCTCCGAGGCGTTCGAAGCGGCGCCGCAGCAGGTCGCTCAGGCCGGACAGGCAGCGCACCCGATCCGGGCTGGTGGCGGGCAGGAGCGCGACGGCACGCTCGGTCACGTCGATCGCGGGCCCGAGGTCCTTGTCACCGCCGGTGGCGTTGAACCGCTCGGTGAGCGCCAGGCCGAGAGCGGACAAGATGGTCGGCAGGCTCGGGTCGTCCGGCGCCGCAGCGGCCACCGCCATCTCGGCGAGACGCACCGCTTCGTCGGAGTTGTCGGCCGAGGCCCGCACCCGGCTGCGGTTACGGATCGCGGTGCTGAGGTTCGCCAGCAGGCCCGGCCGCTGCGGGTGACCGTCGGGTATGAGCTCGACGGCCGAGCGTGCGAGTGCGATCGCCTCGTCCAGCTCGGCCGGGACGCCAGTCAGGTCGAATCGGTCGAGCAGTCCCATGGCCAGGTTGCCGCGGATCCCGGCTGCCGCCGGATTGTCCGGGCCAGCGGCCTCGACCGCGGCCGCACCGCGGCGGATCGCCTCATCGAGATCCGGCACCCGGCCGGTGCGCAAGTACCGCAGCCGACGGCTGTTGGCCAGGTTGGTCAGCCGCCCCGCCCGGTCGCGATCGGCGGGAACTCCGTCGACTGACAGGGCACCGAGCGTGATCGCCTCGTCCAGATCCGCCGGATCACCCGCGTGGCCGTACCTGGCCTGCAGTGCGGTGGCCAGGGTGGAGCGCAATGTCGCCAGCAGCGGACCGTCGGTAACGGAGCGGGCAAGCGCTGCCTGCCCGTGCTCAATGGCCGCGGTCAGGTCGTTCTCGCGGCCCGCCGCGTCGAATCGGGTCCGCAGCGCGCCGCACAGCACCGCCTCCGCGGCCGCCCGCACCTCCGGCCCCAGCCGTGCGGCAAGGCGCACCGCCGCCTCACCGATCTGGACTGCCCGGTCCAGATCGCCAAGGTCGCCGGGATCGCGGAGATCGCCGGGATCGCCGACGGCAATGTGCCGCTCCAGGTATGCGGTGCACAGGTTGACCAGGTACTTCGCCCGGTCGCTTTCGTCGGCCGCGCGGGTCGCCGCCGCCTCAAGCAACTGCACCGCCCGGTCAGCTACCTCCTGCACTCGTGTGCTACCGCTGGCTAGGTAACGGGCGGCCTCGTCGCCCCACGCCACCGGCCCGTCGCCGAGCGGTGGCAGCGTCGCGGCAAGCCGGGCCTGGAGCGGGCGCGGCACGTACTCGGGCGACCACGGGAAGATCGCTTCGTACCAGCGCACGGCCTCAGCAAGGTCCGCCTCGTCCGCCTCCTCTGCTCCTGGACGCGGCTCACGGAACAGGTAGCGCGCCCAGTACACCTGAGCCACGAGCAGCGCGGAGTTCAGCTCACCCGGATCGCGCTCGGCGGCCAGGCGGCGGGCCTCGGCCACGGCCTCCTCGGCCAGGACGGCGGAATGGTCGCCGTCACTGCATGCGGTCAGCCGACGACGGATCGCGTCAGCAGCCGACTCGTCCGCCACGCCATGCCTCCCACGAGGTCTGATCTCTGCGCCCGGCCGGATCTCCGGTGTCCACTGTACGGCCGACGTACGAGGGTTCATCGCCCGCTCGTCCGGGCGCCGATGGCTGGCGCATCGTCCACGTCTTGCGCCCACTCGGCCGCCGTCGGCCGAACGGCGATGACCGGTGCTGAATCCGTGCTGATATCTGGCCACCCTGCAGGCCATCTACCTGCGGAAACTGTCGCGTAGTCCACGATCTTCACCATCTTCGAGGGCACCTCGGAGATCCAGCGCATGATCATCGGCCGCGCGGTCACCGGGCTCGACGTCCGGTAGCCCTCAGCGGGTTGTCCGTCCGAGCAGCTTGTCGATGCTGCGGCGTTCACGCTTGGTCGGTCGGCCCGTACCGCGCCCGCGGACGGCCACTGGGATGGCTGTTTCGCGTGGCGGAGGGGGCGGGCTGTGGTCGATGTAGCACTCGGCGGCCACGGGCGCGCTGACTCGCCTGTTGATGACCTGCGTGACGACCACTATGCGTTCGCGTCCGTCCTGGCGGAGCCGGACCTCGTCACCGGCCCGGACCGAGTGAGCGGGTTTGACGCGTACCCCGTTGACCCTGACGTGCCCGGCCTTGCAGGCACTGGAGGCCGCTGAGCGTGTCTTGGCCAGCCGCACCGACCAGAGCCAGCTGTCTACCCGCCCAGTCGGATCATCCGCCACCTGGAAACTGTAATGCGCCCGCGCTGTCCCCCGGCCCGCGGCTACCGGAGGCGGTGTCAGGCCGGAGGCCAGGACGCCTGGATCAGGCGCTCGATTTCTTCCCCGAACGGGCGGTCGCCATCGATCGGACCGATGATCACAGTCAGCCAGTCCAGCAGCGCCCGGCACCCGGGCGGCGGCGGACGCTCGGAGAGCGCCGCCGCCTGGTAGCCGGCTAGCAGCTCACACGCGGTGACCGCGCGGGCATGGCGCAACGCGGTCCGGAGTTTCCCGGCGGCCTCCCAGGCGAACGACTGCACGTCCTCCTGGCCACCGGACGTCTCGATCAGCCCTACCGCGGTCGCGGCGGTCAGCCGCCTCATGGCGTGGACCTCTCCGGCGGCGCGCTTGTGAACTGCCGTCAGGCCGGCCTGCGGGCCCGGCTCGCGGGCCAGCTGCGGGGGCAGCCCGGTGACCTTGGGATCCATCAGCCGGTGCAGGCGCGCCGCCGCCACCTCCGCGGCATGGCACAACGCCGCCGTGAGCTGGTCGCAGTGCGCGGACAGGTCGATTCCGTGGAACCCGCCGGTACTGGTGAACCGCCTGTCGAGATAGGCGGGGGAGTCGGTGACCCCGATCAGGGCGCGGCGGGTGGCCGCCTCAAGCTGACCGGCGGCCCGCTGGACCTGGGTGAGCACCGGTCCGGCCACCCGGAACGACACCGGCGCTTGCAGGGACCGCGGCGACGGGTCGTCGCCCGCGACCTCGCGGATCCGTCTGAGCACCACAGCCAGGAGGTCGTCACCGCGCCCGCATGCGGCGCGGTAGGGATCGCGCGGCGCCCGGGCCACGACGATGGACAGCGCCGTGGCCGCCTCCATCAGCGAGGCCAGCGCGGCGGCCTCGCCGAGCCGGAGCACGGACAGTCCGGTGGTGCCGGGTACGCCCTGGATGAGGGCGACGCCCTCTTTCGGGCCGAGGCTGAACTCGGTCAGCCCGTGACCGCTCAGCGCCTCGTCGGCAGGTATCAGGTCGCCGTCCGGCCCGAGCACCTGGCCGATCCCGACGACAGGCCCGAACGCGTGCGCGAGCTGGATGATTTCGCCTGCGGCCGCCGCGCCCGCGCAGGGCACGGCCGGCGCGATGTCGTAGTTGAGGAAATCGGCGAGCCGCTGGCAGAGCCCGGCCGACACGGCGGCATCGCCGGAGAGGAAGGTCAGCAGCCGCACGGTGATGACCGCCCGGACATCGGGTCGGCTCAGCCACGGCGGACCGCCCGTGGCCCGAGCCAGCAGCAGGTTGCGCTGGTGGGAAAGCTGCTGCTGCTCGGTCAGGCGAACCGGGGAAAGTGCCCCCATTCCGGTGTTCACGCCATACACCGCCCGCCCGTCGCGAAGCGCCTGCCGGGCCTCGGTGCAGCGCTGCTGCACCGCCGCGAGCAGGGCTGGGGCGATGCTGACGGCCTGGCCGGCGGCAACGGCCCGGATGAGACCGAGATCCGCGTCACCGGCCTGGGTGATCGTCAGGGTCGGCATCATCAGCGGTACCGCAGCATCGTTCCGGTGCCCTGCTGCTCGGCCTTCCGCAGGATGGCCAGGCCTACGGCGATGTCGAGGATGGCCAGTCCGCGGTGCCAGAGCAGGATCCGCTCGTCGTTTCGTTCCCGGCCGGGCCGTCGGCCAGTGACGACCTGACCCAGCTCGGCGTGTAGCGACGCCGCCGAGAGGCGGCCCGTGTCCACGTGGCGGCGCAGCGCGCCGAACCGTCCGGACTGCGCTTCCCGCCAGTCGTCCACCACCACCTTGTCCATCACGTCGAGGAGGTCAAGTTCCACGGCGCTGACCGTGCCGTACGGGACGACGAAGGCACCGGGCTTCACCGACTCGGTGCGCAGCAATGGCTCGGGCTCGGTGAGCCGCGACGCCTCGACCAGGATGTCGGCCCCGTCGAAGGTCTCTTCGGCGGTGGCGGCAACCCGGACGCGGGTGCCGGTGACGGTGGCCAGTTGCTGCGCGAATGCTTCGCGGGACTCGGGACGGCGGCTGGTTACTCGGATCTCGTCCAGGTCGAAAATCTCGTCAAGCAGCACGACGTTCCAGAAGGCGGTACCGCGTGCCCCGACGTGCCCGAGCACCCGGGACTCTGGCCGCGCCAGGTAGCGGGCGCCCACGGCGGTCATGGCGCCGGTCCGGCAGGCCGTGATCAGGGTGGCATCCATGATCGCCAGCGGAACGCCGGTTTCCGGATCGTAAAGCGTCAGCAGCCCGAGCTCGCTGGGCAGCCCGGCGGTGTAGTTGGCCACGAAGTCACCGACCACCTTGACGCCGCTCACGCCGGACGTGGGCCGGCTAGGCGCAGGCAGATGGCCGCGGAGTACGTTGAAATGACCGGCGCCGTCGTTATCCGGCACGAGGTGCACCCTGGGCTCAACGACCGCGCGCCCGTCGCCGTGGGCGCGCACGGCGTCCTCGACAGCGGCGACGATCTCGGCATAGGAGAGGCCGAGCGAGTCGATGTCCGGCCCGGACAGGAAACGAAGCCACAGTCCGTCTGCCGTGGTCACCTCGGCGCTCACCTCCGTCAGGGCCGCCCCTCGTAACTTAGCGCCCAGGAGGCCACCACTAAGCGCGGGGCCGTACCGCCGGCCCCGCCCGTGGGCCTAAGTCGTCGCCTACTCGCCCTAAGCCCTGAAGCGGCCCGCAGATAAGGCATTCGTACGATGCGGCCGGGCAGGTCTTAGCCGTAATTTCGATCATAGAACCTGATACCGCCGGGTCGGCGAGTGCTAGGCCGCGCGCGGCGGCCAGCCCGGCCGGAACGCGGATAACCACGGGGTACGCCAGGAGCTAAACCATGATGCCGTATCACTCCTACCAGATCTACCAGGCCGAACGACCCAAGACCGCCGCCGAGATCCGGCGTGCCGACGAGCAGCTTGGCCACATGGCCGAAACCGTGTCATGGCTATGGTGCCGTGCGACCCGGCCCATAGTCCGGTTCCGGGCTACCGGCCAGCGGCCGGCCTGTGCCGCCCTGGTTGACGTGCGGCGCTAAGATCCGCAGCCTGAGCCAGGCCGGTGCGTGGCTCAGCGGCCGGTCCACACCGGCGGCCGCTTGTCGCGGAACGCGGCCGGTCCTTCCTGGGCGTCCGCGCTGTGGTAGACGGGCGCCCAGATCCGCTCGGCCTCGTCGAAGACATCCGGCCTGGACAGGTACGCGGTGCGCTTGGCGGCCAGCACGGACAGCGGGGCGTTCGCGGCGATCCGCTCGGCCCGTTCCTGCGCTCGCGAGCGCAGGTCCGCGAGCGGCACGACCTCGTTGACCAGGCCGATCTGGTACCCGCGCTGCGCGGTGATCGGGTCGCCGGTCAGCAGTATCTGCAGCGCGATCCGGGGCGGGATGAGCCAGGACAGCGGCGCGGCCCACGGAGCGCCGCGGCCCACCTTCACCTCGCTGATCGCGAACGTCGCGGTGTCCGCGGCGATGCACAGGTCGCAGCACTGGACGAGCAGGAACCCGCCGGCCCACGCGACGCCGTTCACCGCCGCGATCGTCGGCTTGGCGACCTCGATGTTGCGGCCGAACTGGGGGACGAAGTCCGGCGGCGGCACGGTCAGGGCCGCCTCGGCCATCTCCTTCAGATCGCCGCCGGCGCAGAACGCCTTCTCCCCGGCGCCGGTGAGCACCAGGACCTTGGCGGTGTCGTCGTTGTTGAAGCGCCGGACCCCGGCGTACAGGCCCGTCCGCACGGCCGCGTTGAGCGCGTTGCGGGCCTCAGGCCGCTCGATGGTGAGCCAGGCGACACTGTTGACCACCCGGTAGCTGACCGCGTCCGTCATCGCAGCACTCCTCCGCTCTAGCAGCGAGTCACACCGCTAGAGCAGGGAATGTTACTGCTACACCAGCGCTTCACAGCGGCGGGCCGGGCTCGTATAGTAACACATTAGTGAACCGTCAATCACTAGTGCTCCCGCGGAGGGCGCCGTGGACCTCGATGTGACGAGCCTGCATCACCGGCGAGCCGT
>Ga0116215_1001856_pt1 | contig 13600 bp, 10 predicted proteins | sample Sb_taG_7_FD_89698 | JGI IMG/M metagenome (GOLD analysis project Ga0116215, IMG submission 89698) | Peat soil microbial communities from Weissenstadt, Germany - Sb_50d_2_FS metaG | ecosystem: Environmental > Terrestrial > Soil > Wetlands > Peat | place: Germany: Weissenstadt | collected 2010-09-21 | reverse complement strand
CGTATCGATCCCAGACTTCAGCTTGCTCAGCGGCTGAGAACCGAACGTACATCTCGCACCTCCTGCTTGGCGACAGCATCCGCTGTCAGCCGAGGTGATGCGTGGATCCCTTGAAACCGCCCCAGTTACCGGGCATGGACACGTTGCGCGCGCGCCGATTAGCGGTGAGTTCACTTTCCAGCTCTGGTGGTGCTTACAGTGGCGGGTGTCCCCGCCCATGAGCTGCGCCGCGGGGTCCTTGCCCACGATCCACACTCAAACAGGTGATCTCTGCCCCGCCCGTCGATTACCCCGAGGTGATCGAGCACCATCAGTGGCTATCAAGGCCAAGGCCGTATCGACGATCCAGGTCTCGATCTCGTCGGTGGTCCATCCGTAATCCTGGCTCAGGGTCCTCCAGGTTGATGGGAGTGACAAGAGGCTCAAGACGTCCCCGGCGCGTGCTGGGGGAGTTGTCGCTTTGAGCACCCCGAGCGCTTCGAGCCTCTCGACGGCCATTCCGCAGACTCCGCGATGGATGACCAAACCCTCCTCCCACGCCCCGGCGGCGACGGGCTCGAACGGTGCCGCAGATTCGATAGCGAACATCAGCTCGCCCGAGGTCTCCAGCAGACGCCTCACGCCCCCTGCGAGGCCGGCAATCACCAGGCGAGGATCGCTCATCAGTTCGAAACGGGCTTGCACGTCCTCGGGCACGCCAGCGAGGACGGGGATCATCTTCCGCAGCTCGCCGAGGATCGCCGGTTTCGTGCCGACGCTCACGTAGACCGTCGGCACCGCCACGCGTGCAGCGGCAGCGATGTCGGCAACGGTGGTCCTGGCATAACCGCGTTCGATGAAGAGCGCTCGTGCCGCGTCGAGGATCGCCTGGCGTGTTGCCTCTGCCTGCTCCTGCCTGCGCTCGGAGTGGTACTTGGCCCTTGACACCGCCTTGGTCCTAACCGTAGCTTATTAACTAGATAGAGCATATATCCACCGGGGGACACATGGCGAGATTCCTGTTCGCGACCTACCCGAGCCCCGGTCACGTCGGCCCCGCCGCTGCTGTCGTGGAGGAGCTCACGGGCCGCGGCCATGAGGTCCGCTGGTACACGGGACACCGATTCGCGGAAGTCGCCGGCGAGGTCGGGGCTCATTTCTGTGGCATGGCGGAGGCCTTGGACTGGAACTATGAGGATTTTGACGCCGCGTTTCCCGGGCGGGCAAACCTCAAAGGTCTCAAGCAGGGACTGTTCGACATGGTCGAGATTTTCGTGCGACCACTGCGCGAACACCTCCCCGCGCTGAGGGCCCTTCTGATGGAGGAGCCTGCCGATGCCTTCGTCGCACACACAATCTTTTACGGTGGCGGGTGGCTCCACGAGATGGGTGGGCCGCCGAGCGCCACGCTTGGCGATACGTGTCTCACGTATCCCAGCAGGGACGCCGCCCCCTACGGCATGGGGTTAGCGCCACGGAGCGGCGTCGTGGGTCACCTGCGCAACAGGACGCTCGATGCGATCGGCCGGGCCACGGTCCTCGCCCCGGTGGCCAAGGCAGCGCAAGAGGTTCGTAGCGATCTTGACCTTCCTCCCATTCCGAAACGAGACCTCCAGTTCGGCTTCTTCTTGTCGCAGTACCTGCACATCCAACTCTGTCCCGCCGGTTTCGAGTATCCGCGTTCCGATCTCCCGTCCTACGTCCACTACGTCGGCGCCCCTGAGCCACCGACGCCGGCCGAGTTCGATCCACCAAGCTGGTGGCCCAGACTCCTCGAGTCGAAGCGCGTGGTCCTCGTTACCCAGGGGACCATCGCCACCGAGCCGGCTAATCTGCTCGCCCCAACTCTGAAGGGACTTGCCGGCCGCGATGTCTTCGTCGTCGCCACGACGGGCGGTGCAGACCCTGCGGTGCTGGGCGAGCCGCCTCCAAACGCGGTCGTAGAGAGGTTCGTACCCTACGCCGCTCTTCTGCCACACGTCGATGTCATGGTCTCCAACGGCGGTTTCGGTGCCGTGCAATTGGCCATCGCCCACGGGGTTCCGATGGTCGTCGCCGGCACCACCGAGGACAAGAAGGAAGTGACTGCCCATGTCGCTTGGTCAGGCGTGGGAATCAACATGCGGACGGATCGTCCCTCACCAAGGGCGGTTGCAGAAGCCGTAGAGCGGGTGTTGAACGAACCGACGTTCAGGGGCCGGACGCAGGCGTTGAAAGCACAGAATGGGGACGCGAACCCAGCCGAGAAGGCCGCCGATCTCCTCGAAAACCTGGTAGCAAAAGCACCTACTCAGGTCCTCCACGAGCGCAAACGGGGCGCGTAATCACAACCCTGGGGTGAAACAGCGTGGGGTCGGTCAACACTGCTCCCTGGGAGGCCGCACTGATCCCGGCAGTTGCGGGCACCTCCTCGATGCTCACGACAGATTGCCCTAGCTCAGCCGTCGTCAAGCCATCCTCGGGAACGATCCCAGCGATCCGGCGACCTCTTACTCCGGCAACGTGTACGAGTGCTCGAATTCGTCCTGAAGGACGGTTGCAACCTTGTGTGTGGTATCGACCACCAGCTCTGTGTCCAGAGCCCGGACGCGGTAGATCCAGCCATCGGGCAGCCCGAGTCGATCACCTAGTGTGAGGAGGCTCGCCTCGTCGGTGGTCGGGTCCACGGCCAAGCAGTAGGCCTGCATGACGTAGGCGAGCCCTTCGGGGGAAACCAGCTCGTAGATAGGTTTACCAGGATCGAAGAAGAAGACAGCACCTCGATGTACGTGTTTTTCGGTGTACGGGGAACCCGACGGGTCGTTGCCTAAGTCGATGACGGCCAAACGACGCATCTGCAGTCCGTTGAACTCGCGCAACACGGGCTCCAGAGTGTTCACCTTCTGTCCGATGCCGTCGATGACCCAGTGCCGAGGACCGTTGAGCTTGACCACCAAGGCACCGAGATCGGCCGCGATGGCCGATGGGTCGAGGCCTTCCCACAACTCCTGGGGACAGTCGCTTAAGAACTGGGTGCCAAACACCTCAGCCTCGAAGTGGCCATCGCGCGCGAACACCGCGATGACCTCGCCGTAGCGGACGCCACGGACATGGTCAATCAGCCTGGGGGTGTCTCGTGCATTGTCACTCACCGTCTCGGGCCCTTCTTCTGCTCGTCATTGGGGTGGGACCAAAGATAGTTGGAGGATTAGAGGGTCCTCTGGGACCTCCTTGGCAACCCATGAAGTTTGTCCCCAAGCGCCGGGGTCCGGGAGGTGCCACTTGCGACCTCGACCTCGCACAGAGGTTCGAATGCCACTGCACCGTCGGTCGCGGAGGGTATGAGTGTGGAGTGAAGGTCGCTTGACCCCTGGGTTGCTCTCTCAGCAGATTGCGCCCACCGGACAGCTCTTCGTGGTCGTCGTGGTGTTCGCTACGGTCGTGGTCGTTTGAGCCGTCGTGCTTGTAGTCGTAGCGGCCGTGGTCGTGGCCGTGGACCTTGTCGGTTGGGTCGTGGTCGAAGCGCCCGTGGTCGTGGCCGTGGACCTTGTGGGCTGGGTCGTGGTCGTAGCGCTGCAATCGGATCCGCCCAGTGGACAGTTAGTCGTTGTCGTCGTCGTGTACGCGCCGGTCGTGGAGGTAGACCCAACTCCAACAGACGCTGGCAACGGTGCCGTCGTCGAGGGCGACTCCGGCGGTTTGCCTGGAGAACCTGACGATCCAGAAGCGGCGAGTAATCCAAAGGTGACGCCCCCTGCGGACAGCAGGAGCCCGGCGATGATGGCGCCGAGGGTTCGTCCGCTCGGTCGTTGTCGAGGAGGCGGAGGACTCCCGCTTCCAGAGGGCGGTGGCGTAGAGCCACCCTCGTAGCTGGTGGTGATCGTGCCGCCACCGATCTCCACGGTGCCTTCGTCATTCGTGCTGTCGCCGTCGCCCCAGTTGATCGTGGCCGTGTAGTCCCCTCCGGAGGGTGAGTCACCACCCACCGACTCGGGAACAACGGGACCAACTGTGGGAGACGAGCCGTCGCCCCAGTCGATCGTGGCGGTGTAGTCGCCCAATGGGGATGAAGTGTCGCCAATGCCCTCAAGCACCACTGGGCCTAAGGGGCCGTCGTCGACTACATCGCCGCCGCCAATGTCGGCGCCCTCGATCTGCAAGCTGCCATCGTCGACTGCGCTGCCGCCACCGCTATCAGCGCTCGCTAGCAAATTTGGGCCCAAAGGACCGTCGTCGACGACCTCGCCCCCACCGCCGGTGATACCAGCCCCCTCGAGCACCAACGGGCCGGTGTCGATGCCAGCGCTGTCGCCCGCGGCTACCTCGTTCCAGTTGCTTCCCTCGATGATCGGACGATCTGGATCACCTTGGGCGAAGGGAATCGGGACCTCGGTTGCATCGTTGGGCGTTATTCCATCTGTTCCAGCGTCCTCGACCTGATCTTCAACATTGGGCGGCGAAAGCGGAGAGGGACCATGCTTCTCAACACGTCGCCAAGACCCCCGTTGTCGCCCAGTCACCCTGCGCGACCCCCCGCACCTAACCCGCCCTTTTCACTCATGACCCGCCTCACCGGACTGCACCCGCCGGTCCCGAGCATTCAAGAGGCCACCTTACGACGACGAGGCGCGGAGGGTATCAGGGAGACCCCTGTGCCTGAAGAGCAGTACCGGTCCCGGATTTCATCCAGAGTGCCCACCCTCGTTCCCAAGCTGCGGGTCGCAGATTGCTTCGTTAGCGGAGCCGACAGTTGCGCTTCCTCATGAGTCGCACGTCCCTCCGCTGCTGTTGCTCAAATTCCAGCCCACTTCTGTGGGTCGAAGTCCCGGGTGCGGTCGAGAGCGGCGTCCGGGGCACTCATAGTCAACAGAACTGGCTGCTCATCTGGTGCCCTGGCGCAGTTGGTCGCGCAGCTCCTCGGGAGTGAACCTGCTCGGCTCCGTGGTGTCGAGGAAGTCGAGCAGGATCTCCACGAACCTCACGGGGTCCTCCGCGTGGGGGTAGTGGCCGACCCCTTCCATCACCTCCAACCTGCTGTTCGGGATGGCTCCATGGGCTTTGTGGGCGTGGACGAGCGGGATGATCCTGTCCCGGTCGCCCCAAACGATGAGCGTGGGCATTCGCGCGGCTAGGTAGAGGCGGTCCATGGCACTCACCGACTGCCCGCCCGGATCGATGACGGCACGCATGGTGCGGAGAAAAGCCCGGCGGTTCTCTTGCTCGGTGAGCGACTTGTAGGACCGCCAGATCTCTGCGGCTCCGGCATTGCGAATGCCCAAGTTACCGAGAAGCTTGGCGACCGAGTCCCCCCACTCGCGCACGAAGGCTGGGAAGAGCACCGGCATCACATACTCTGCCCCCGGCAGCGTCGCGAGCCTGAGGATCCAGTTCACCTCCCGCCCTAAGCCGCCGGCGTCGACGAGCACCAGCCGCTCGCACCGTTCAGGGAATTGGTAGGCGAACTGCAACGCCACGCCACCCCCGAAGGACTGCCCGATCACAGTGGCGCGTTCGACGCCCAACACGTGAAGGAAGTCGCGCATGGCGCTGGCGTGGTTGCCGAGGGAGTAGTCGCCCAAGGGCTTGGCCGACTTGCCGTGGCCCAAGAAATCCGGCGCGAGCACCAAGTAATCGCGTCGCAATAGCTGCATGGCTGGTATCCACGTCTTCGAGTCACCGGCAATTCCGTGGAGGAGCAACAGCACCGGACCCTCTCCGGCGCGCCGATAGGCGAGATCGTGGCCGTGGAGACGGACCCGCTCGAGGGGAAACTCCGCTTCTGGCACGAGCCCAGCGGAATCGGTCTCGGCCATTCGCGCAGCGGCGACTTTGGTCATAGCAGCATCATGGCGCAGCCGTTCATCGCTCCGTTGCCTGCTCCGATCCACAGGAATGCGACGAGATCCCCGTCGTGAACCCGGCCCGCGCGGCGGTCCTCGTCTAGCAGGATGAGGGTGCTGGCGGCGGAGGTGTTGCCATAGTGATCGACGCCGATCGGGACCCGCTCGAGGGGAATGCCAAGCAACTCGGCCGCCTCTCGAACCACAACCCCGTTCGCTTGGTGCAAGTACCACCGAGCAACGGCGTCGACTGCAAAGTCTTCTCCAGTGGCCGGCTTGACCGTGGTCGGCCAGTCTTCGGCGAGCATCTCGAAGTTGCGCCTCATGAGGGGAGCGAAGACCTCGGCGACCTTCACCCCGTCCATCAGAAAGACGTTGTCGGAGAGGTTGGCGGCCGACGTGTGATGCAGGCAGCCACCGGCCGGATAGGTCACGAGCGAGACGTCAGGGTTCGTCTCGTAGCGGACCGAGAGCAGTCCCCTCGGGCGAGCGTCGTGGTCTCTGGGGGACGACCGCAGCACGACGGCGCCGGCCCCGTCGGCGAACATGAGGGGGGCGAGCCACCCCATGCCACTCGGATGCTTGTAGTAGTAGTCGTGGACTTCGGGGCCGAAATAGCCCGAGGGGCAGTTGCTCGCAACAACCAATGCAGTGGCCGGTACTCCGCAGACAAGCGACGATGCGGCGGTTCGAAAGGCCGGTGCAAGACCTGCACAGCCAAGATTGTGGTGAACCAGGTCCACGTCACGGCGCAGTCCGAGCTCGTTCATCAAGTAGCGGAAGTGGTCCTGGCAGGAGATCGTGTCCGGCGTCGACGTCACGTGGACAAGAAGGTCGATGTCGCCGGCCCCGATACCTGCGTCTTCCAGGGCTGAGCGTGCGGCCCGTAGCGCCAGATCTCCGTCGTAGAGCCCGCCGTCGGGCCTACTGAGCTTGCGTCGTCCGCCGAACTCATAGTCGAGCCGACGTTCATGGATCGCGAGGTGCTGCACGACCCACTCAGGCTCGAGGAGCCGGCCGTCGGGTCGGGCCGGGCGAAGATAATTCAGGATCTCCTCGTTCGAGACCCGGTGATCAGGCAGATAAGAGCCTGCTCCAACCACGTATACGGACACCTGCGATGCCAGCGCGGGAATGGCCGAAGCGCTCATGAGACCACCTCTTTCCCTCGGCCAAACTGTCTGACCGAGCATTTGCCCGTGAAGCACCAATCACTTCTATCTGACAACCGATCGGATGCATCGTGAAGAGGCAAAGGTCATCAAGAACCCGGTGGGCGCCCGAAACTCGTCCGGTGGGCCACAGACCCCCCAAATATCGCTCTTCCCGGCCAGTGGGCGGCTACATCTCCTCTTCTCGGGTGACGTCCAGGTTGCGGAACGTCGGAGGGCTGTCACACAGCTTGGCCAGCTGACCTGCGAACTCGGCCGTCTCGGGCCGGTTCGAGTTCTCCATGGCTGCCTCGTAGGAAGGGAACTCGACTATGTGGATGTATGTACGGTCGTTGTCCCGGTCTCGGCACTGGGTAGCCCGGCTCGGCGTCCGGACACCACTGGTCTTGGCGAGCCACTCGTCGAGAGTCCTGTTGAACGCGTCGATGTCGCCGGTCTTGAACTCGATCAGTTGGACGAATTTCATTTCTGCCTCCTTCTTGCCACCGATGGCTTCCGACCATAGTGATCACCGCCCGGCTCGTCGACAGGCATCTTGGCCTTCCGATACGAACGGTTCACGGGCAGGCGTACCTGCCGGGCTCTTGCTGATCGATCACGTTTGCAACGGTGTTCCAGATCTGCCCCGCAGTCGTGTTGTCCGCCGAGTTCGGCTCGTCCATGTCCGTGGTGACAGTCAGGGTCAGGTCACGGGTGGGATCGAACCAGAGCTCGCTCTCGAAGCCTCCATAGTCGCCGCTGTGACCCAACCAGGTTCGACCGTCATAGGTAGAGCTCTCCGGACCTAGTCCCTCCCCGTCACTGTCGATGTCCTTCATCTGCTCCAGAGTGGAAGCACTTGTCAGACGACCGTTGAAGAGGGCATCTCCGAAGTGTGCAATGTCGTCTGCCGTCGAGATCAACCCGCCGTCAGTCCAGACTGGGCCGACGGTGTCGGTTGTCAATCCGAACCCCGGCACCCATTGGTCGGTCGCCGCGTTGGCGTCGTCGTAGGAATACGGATGAGCGAAAAGTGAGGAGTCGTTCGAAGGCGCGACGAACGAGGTGTGAGAAAGGCCGAGCGGGTCGGTGATCATCTTCTGGAGATCCTGCTGAACGGACTGCCCACTTACGTCCTGGAGGATCCCTCCGAGGACCACAAAGTTCGAGTTCGTGTACGCGTATTGCGTATTCGGCGCGAACTGCGGCTTTTGCAACAGGGCATCGATTACTTGGGCGAGTGTGTACACATGTCGCGGATCGTTCAGGTCGTTCTGGATCGCCGGATCGTCGAAATAATCGGGCAATCCACTTCGATGATCGATGAGCATCTTCACCGTGATGCCTGTGGCGTTCGGGAGCTGTGGAAAGTAGTCGGACAGCGGTGAGTCCAGCGATAGCTTTCCCTGCTCGATCTCCAACATGATCATCGTCGCAGTGAACATCTTCGTGACGCTCTCGAGGACGTACCGCGTGTTCGGCGTAACAGGATCGTCGGAGTTCCGAATTCTGGTTCCTGCCACTCCCGACCAGACGAGCTGCCCACAGGCATAGAGAGCTCCCTGTGCACCTGGGGCATCCGTCTCTTTGATCCCCTGGGCGAGCGCGGAGTCGAGAGCAACTCCTGAAAGTTCGCTGGGACGAGTCGCTCTCAGCGGTGACGCAGAGCCACTGCAAGCTGCGATCAAGAGCGCAAGAACAGTCAGAAGAATGCCAATGGGAGAAAACCGGTGCATCTTCGGGTTGTCATCTCCGACTTGCGATTGACCTGCACGTTCATCGCGCGACGCGAATGGTAACCGAGACGACAAGGGTGCGACTCTCGAATCCGTGCAGCCGCGCGATCTAGCGGCGCGATCGTCGTCTCAGGTCGGAATCGAATACGCTTCACGGGTGATGACGACGAACGCCTCGACCATCGTCAGGTCGCGCTGGACGGACGTCTGCGTGTCGAGCTCTCTGGTCCTGGCGGTTTCGGTCCCGGTCCTGGTGGTCGAGGAGGACTGGCACAGTCTCCCGATGATCGACCAGCCGACCCATCTCTGGATCGTCGGCGTCTGCTTGGTGGTGATCGCCTTCCTCGTAGGTGGCGCCACGGCCGGGTATCGGCGCCCCTACTCAGCCGCGCAGAACGCCGCGATCTCGGCATCGTTGTCGGTGGCGGTCCTGCTCGGGGCTGCCTTGTTCAGGCGGCTCGCTCTGATGCACAGCGGAACGCCGAAAGGCGTCGTGCTCCTCTGGTACGTGAGTGGAGCGGCGGCCATCGGCATAAGTGCTGCGGGATCGTTGGTCGGGCGGCGCTGGAAGTACGCCCACGACCCGAGGTGACGTTGCAACCGAGCCGTTGAGCTCTGCAACCTCCGTCCCTCGACCCACTCGCTCAGACCCACTCACCGACTCGGCCTGATCCCGGCTCACTCTCACAATTGCGTTGGGAATGTCGCGAGACATCGTGGACACTCCAGGACTGCTATCGCGGTGATCGCCACGTGACCGACCAGTCGACGGACTGGTTCCGCTCGACCGGCAAGGAGAAGGTCGCCCACTTCGAGGACACGGTCGCTCGGACGACCGAACCGTCCACCTTGCAGGTAACTCCGGTGGCGCCCTTGGGAACTGCCACTTGCATGACGAGCTCTCCTGTGGCCGACGGGTGGACGTAGCCCCGCAGTGAGTCGGACTGGCCGCTCACGCCGATCGTGGGAAAGCGCACCGAGAAGTCCGAGAACGGAAAGTGCGGCGACACCTGATAGCCCGACTCGGTCGGGCTCACCCCGGCGAGGGTGAGCGCTCCCATCACCATCCATTCCGGTTGCTCGGTGTTCTGTCCCTCGTAGTTCGTGATGCCGAGGACCCCGCCGCAACGACCCGGGTCACTCGAATAGAACGACCAGCACGTGTCGTCGACCGAGGTGACACCGACCCAGTCGTTCGGAAATGCCGCCGCATGATCGGCCAAAGTCGATCGGACGTACTCGTCGAAGGCGAGCGACCGTGCCTGCGGGACCTCGCCGTCCATCGTGGCGTACGCCCAGGTGAGCCAGCCGTCCGGCTCGTACCACGTCCCGCCCACGTAGACCGCGTTGTTGTCGCCCTCCCCGGTACCCGGAAGCGTGGTCGTCTCGGTGATCCCGGGGTCGTCGCGCGCCGGGCTCAGCGACGTGCCGATTCGGTCCGGGCCGCCGACGGTCGCGGGCGCACCGACGCCGTCCAAGTATCGGCGGATGTTGGCGACGAGGGTGGCCGCCTGGCTGGAGCTCGGCGCTCCCGCCAGGATCGCCCAAGGCTGTGGCTCGAGCCAGATGGCGCCCTCGCCGAGCTGCTGGTCGACGGCGTATCCCCGCGCATACCAACCTTGCCCGGTCCACTGACCCCTGAGGGTGGACAGAAGGTTGCTCGCCGCGGCATGCAACTCGGTCGCGAACGCGTGATCACCCCGCATCTCCGCGACCTCGGCCAGCTCGGGATAGACGTAGGCGCACTGGGCGACGACGAGGTCCGACTCGGTCATCCCCGTGAAGGTGGGAATCAGGTCCGACCAGTCGCCCGTGGAGAGCGCGTCATACTCACCGTGCGGGCCGAGTAGCGACTGCTGGTGCTCGAACGCGAGCTTCACGTGTTGCCAAAGGCTGTCCGAGACCGAGGAGGCGTAGAAGTGGACCGATTGGTCGAAGAAACCCACGTCGCGGGTCGCAAGCCCGTACGTCGCAGCCGCCCACATGAACCAGAAGTCGAGGTCGTCGGACTGCCCGAGGTTGTAGGCCTTGCAGAGGCTCGAGGACCCGTAGGGGAATTGCGAGGTTGATTGGGTCTGGAACTGGGCGGAGTAGACGAGGATCTGGCGAGCCAAATCGGGGTCCATGTAGGTGATGGGGACCGCGTACTGCAGCCAACTTCGTGTTCCCCAATTCTCGCCGACCTCGTACTCGTAGTACCCACCCTGGGTCACCGTGTGCTCCCCGCAGACCTCCTCGTCCACTGTGGCCGACCGCAGGAGATACGCATCCCAGAGGAACTCGCGTGCCATCCACTGCATCCCGCTTCCGAAGGACGCCTTGGGAAGGCTCGCCGCCCACCCTCGCTCGCTCGCCGCGAACGGATCGGCCGTCCGGCGGTATCGCGCCACCAGTGCGGAGATGTCCGCAGGTGCGTCGTATCCATAGAGATAGCGCAGCGTGACGGTCTGGCCCGGTGCGAGGCGCTGGCGGCTCTGGAGCGCGAAGAGCGTCGACCCCTCCGTGCCGTCGGGGACCGGCGGAGCCTTTGTGTCGCCGAGACCGTCGTCCGCGACGGCTTGCGGACTGGCCACGGTTCCGTCCCCGAAGAACGACGACTGAGTGGTCGTGTACGAAGTGGTGGCTCCGGCCACCTGCGACAAGAAGATGGATTGGGGCTTGGTGTCTCCGTCTAGCGGCAGTTGAGCAGCCGTGAGCGTGCTATTGGCGCCGGACCAGGACGGAGAGGCCACCCCTCGGTACTGCTGTGATGCCTGGACGTACGGATTGACGTCCCAGTACTCGAACCACGAGACGTTCTCGGCTTGCTTCGAGGTGTTCGTGAGGGTGACGTCGTGGACGAGAACCGGGTCGTTGCCGAAGGGTGCGTAGACGAGCTCACGCGCGTCGATCCCTCCCGTCGACAGTGAATGGCTGAAGTAGCCGACCCCGAACGTCCGATCCGTCGACGACCCTTGGGGACGATCGTCGTAGAGGGTGCTGATCACCTTGCCGTCGACGTTGAGGTATCCGAAGCCTCCTCCCTCATGCCGATTGGAGGAATCGAGCTCGTTGATCCACTGCGCCAGACGGTCCTGGCTCCAGAGCTCGGTGTAGCCATGATTGAACGCGTCCGCCTTGACCCGGTCGTTTCCGACCTGGCTCCACGCGTCGGTGTCTCCCGCCAGCTCGGCCTGGCGGGCCAGAGGATCAGTGTTCTGGTCGATGGTGTAGCGGTAGCCCGGAAGACCGAACTGATCCACCACCCACTTTCCGAAGTCCCCGCTCCCGTAGGTCGAGGCGATCGGGGGCAGGCCCGCATCGAAGGAGAGCGCCCCAGTGCCCTTCGAGGAGGCGCCCGATCCAGTGCACGCGGCGATCGTGCCCAGGGCCGGAACGAGCGCCATCACGACGGCGAGGCGCCGGAGGTGGTCGCGTCGACCCTGCTCGCCGTCCCTCGGGGTGTGCTCCAAGTGACCTTCGCCTCTTGCCTCGGTGAGACGCACGTCGGAACCTTGGGGAGAGAGACTATCGATCATGCGATGAGCCGGAGTCGGACGACTCGGGCGACTTGGGCGCAAAGGGGGGATCGCGATGCGCGAGACATCGGAACGCGCAATGGATCCGATTCCGCCGGACACCAATCTGCTCCAACCGGTGGTCCGGCGAGCGCAGAAGGAGCCGGGCCAGGTCATGGCCGCCTACCGCGACGGCGACCACTTCGTCGACGTCACCGCGGGTGAGTTCTACGACCGCTGCCGCGCCATGGCGAAGGGCATCCTCGCCAGTGGGCTCGAGCCGGGAGGTCGAGTCGCCCTCATGTCGCGGACGAGGCTGGAGTGGCTGCTGTTCGACTACGCCATCCTCGCCTGTGGAGGAATCACCGTTCCGATCTACGAGACGTCGTCGGCCGAGCAGATGCAGTGGATCGTCGGTGACAGCGACGCCGGGATACTCGTCGTCGAGACGCCGGCGATGAGGGAGTCGTACGAGTCGGGGGCGAGCCCGTTGGGCGGACGTCCCGAGATCCTCGTGATCGACGACGGCGCTCTGGACGAGCTGGCCCGGCGCGGGGAGGCCGTGGCCGACTCCGTCCTCGACGACCGCATCGAATCCCTCGGGGCCGCCGACATCGCCACGATCATCTACACATCGGGTACGACCGGCCGGCCCAAGGGCTGCGTCCTCACCCACGGGAACCTCTGCGTCAACGTACGGCAGACCATCGACGCGATCGGGCCGATGCTCCAGGACGACGAGGTCGGCCTCCTGTTCCTGCCGCTCGCCCACGTGCTCGCGAAAATCATCGCCCTTGTGGGCGTGGAGTGGGGCGCCAAGGGCGTGTTCGCCACCGACATGGGTGCGCTCGTAGAGGAGTTCGCCATGGCGCAGCCCACGATGATCGCCGCCGTGCCGCGCATCTTCGAGAAGGTGTTCAACGGTGCACAGCAAGCGGCCCACGCCGAGGGCCACGGGGCGATCTTCGACCAGGCCGCCGATGTCGCTGTGCGATGGTCGACCCACCAGGGGGACCCCGTTCCGCATCTGCTCATCTCAGCAGAGCACGCACTGTTCGACCCGCTCGTGTACAAGAAGGTGGAGGCGGCATTCGGTGGCCGGCTTCGGTTCGCCTTCAGCGGTGGAGGCCCGCTGGGCGAGCGGCTCACGCACTTCTTCAACGGCGTGGGGATAAAGGTGTTCGAGGGTTACGGGCTCACCGAGACCAGCCCGACCCTGACGGTCAACCGTCTCGGCGCGTGGAAGCCGGGCACCGTGGGGCAGGCGCTCGCGGGCACGAGCATCCGAATCGCCGCCGACGGCGAGATCCTCGCCAAAGGACCGCAGGTCTTCCAGGGATACTGGCGCAACGAGCAGGCGACGTCGGAGACCTTCGATGAGGACGGATGGTTCAAGACCGGCGACATCGGTGAGCTCG
>Ga0116215_1001848_pt1 | contig 13630 bp, 11 predicted proteins | sample Sb_taG_7_FD_89698 | JGI IMG/M metagenome (GOLD analysis project Ga0116215, IMG submission 89698) | Peat soil microbial communities from Weissenstadt, Germany - Sb_50d_2_FS metaG | ecosystem: Environmental > Terrestrial > Soil > Wetlands > Peat | place: Germany: Weissenstadt | collected 2010-09-21 | reverse complement strand
GCAACTGACCGTGCGCCAGAGTCTTGCGTCGTCATAGTGGTCATGCGTCCCCTACGATTCTAACTGCGTTCTCGGTCGTTGATGGAAATGAGGCCGTCCGGCTCAGCGTCTCGCCGTCGATGCGGATGCGTGCCAGTCCGGTACGGCGCAAAGATGAAAATCTCAGCGCGGCTTCCATCAGCCGAGGGAGACAAGACGACTTGCGAGTCGAAGGTCCCGCCGCGGGCCGGCTACACCAGGGGGGAAGTATGTACCGGTATAGAGGTACACCCAAGCTTCTGAGGGCCAGAGCAGAGGCAGCACTCAGACGCAAATACGCACGGGGCGCCAAAGCCCCCAAAGCCTGACGCCAGCGTGCCCGCACGCTGGCCCGCACCAGAAGGTCGCTGGAATAGAGCATTGTCGCGATATCGCGATATCGCAGGGGGTAAAGCCGGACTGTCACAAGACGGGATCTCGGGAGATCCGAGTGCCCCGGGAGATATTTGAAATTCACAGTATCTCAGTAATTCCAGTATGTGAATTCCCTGTTGTGGGCACAAACACGCAAGGGTGATGTCATGCGTGTCACCCAGCGCCACCACCGCGACGAAGCTCTCGCCTGGCCGACCTCGCCGGGGCGCTTCCGCACCAGCGATCCCACTGCACCGCCTATATATATATATTAAGGAAGGAGCGAAGACCGCTCGCGTGCCACGCACGAATGCCATGGTGCGTGCTACTCACCGACAGTGGCAGCACGAAGCCCCCGTCTCAGCGTGATCCGCGGGAGGGACCGAGGAGAGCATCGAGCCATGACCGACGCGACCCCCGACGGCTCGCTCCCTGTGGCCGACCTCGACCGCCTCATCGCGATCTGTGACCGGTTCGAGGTGGACTGGAAGTCGGGCCGTCCGCGATCGATCGAGGACGAGCTGCGGGAGGCGCCCGAGCCGCTCCGCGACCGGCTGCTCCGCGACCTCTTGGCGCTGGAGATGGAGGCGCGCGCGGCGCGAGGGGAGGCGCCCCGGCCGGACGAGTACCGCGCGCGGTTCCCCGAGCCGCCCGGAGTGGTCGATGCCGCGTTCGCCACGCACCGGGAGGCATTCCCCGTGACCGGCACGGGCAGTTGCGCCCGGTTCCGCATCCTCCGGTTCCACGGACGCGGCGGGCTGGGCGAGGTGTTCATTGCGCGCGACGAGGAGCTAAGCCGCGACGTCGCCCTCAAGAAGATCCGGCCCGACCGGGATGGCGACGACCTGCGGGCGCGGTTTGTGATCGAGGCCAAGGTCACCGGCGGCCTCGAGCACCCCGGGATCGTCCCAGTCTACAGCTTGGGCGTCGCCGACGATGGCCGCCCGTTTTACGCCATGCGGTTCTTGGGCGACGACAGCCTCATCCAGGTCATCAAGGCCTATCACGAGCGGCATCCCCGGCCCGACCCGACGGCGGTCGAGTTCCGCAGGCTGCTGGGCCGGTTCGTCGCCATCTGCGAGGTCATCGCCTACGCCCACAGCCGCGGCGTGCTGCACCGCGACCTGAAGCCGCACAACGTGATGCTGGGGCGGTTCGGCGAGACCCTGATCATCGACTGGGGCCTGGCCAGGTCCACCGGCCAGAGCGACCCTGGCGGGGCCGAGCCCGGCGGCGTCCCCCTCGCCCCGCCCTCGCGGGCCGGGCCGACGTCGTCGCTGCCGGGGCATCTTATCGGTTCGCCGCCGTACATGAGCCCCGAGCAGGCGGCGGGGAAGCTCGACGAGCTGGGCCCGGCCACGGACGTCTACGGCCTTGGCGCGATCCTCTACAGCATACTCACGGGCCACTCCCCGGTGCTCCACCTCGAGAACGAACCGGCCGAGTCGGTCTGCGCGCGAGTCGTGCGCGGGGAGATCGCCCCGCCGCGTTCGCGGAATCCCCGCATCCCTCGCGCCCTCGAAGCCGTGTGCCTCAAGGCGCTGGCACGGCGGCCCGAGGACCGCTACCCGTCGGCCCGCGTCCTGGCCGACGACGTCGAGCGCTGGCTGGCCGACGAGCCGGTTTCCGCCCGCCGCGACCCCCTCTGGACGCGCTTCTGGCGCTGGGTGCGCAAGCACCGCACGCTGACCGCTGCCGCCGTGTCGATGCTGGTGATCGGCCTGGCGGCGGCCCTCTACGGGTACCAGCGGGAGCGGGCCTTCGCGCACGACCTGAGAGCCGCCGACGAGCGGACGTTCCGGCGGCTCCAGGAGGCCATCCAGGCCAACGAGGATTACATCTCCGATGTTGGCAGAGACCTGCTGCTGAAAGAACTCCGCTTCGCCGATTTGCGGGAGAAGCTGCTCGAACGTCCCATGAGGTACTACGAGCGACTGGCCGGTGAGCTCGCGGGATCGTCGACCCCTCGAGAACAGGTCTTGCTGGCGCGTGCCCGTGGCAGGCTCGGTAGCATCTACTACTCTCTGGGTCGCCCTGCGGAGGCCCGACAACAATACGACGGGGCGATCGCGATGTGGACAGCCCTCGTGACTGCTCAACCCAACGTGTCTGAATACCAGCGCGCACTGGCGGAGAGCTACAGTAGCCTCGGTTGGGAACTTCACGGGACGGGTAAGCTCGTCGAAGCATCCGAAGCCTACCGTAAGGCGCTCGCCCTCTGGTCGAGCCTGACGTTGGCCTGTCCTGATGTCCCTGATTACCAGGACGGTCTCGCCATGAGTCATCTCGGCCTGGGTAACGCGTTCGGCGCAGCGGACCGACTGGCCGAGGGTGCTGAGGAGCACCAGAAGGCGATCGCGCTCTGGTCGAGGCTCATCGCTTCCTGGCCCGACACCCTTGATTACCAGTACCATCTGGCCTCAGCCTATAGTAATCTCGGTGGCACGATCGGCGACCCGGACGAGGCGATCAAGGTTTGCAGGGAGGCGGTCGATCGGTTGGTCCACCTGACGAAGGCTCATCCCGGGTCACGCGATCTCCAGCACTGGCTGGCCCTCAGCTATATCAACCTGGGCGACCGGCTGCGCCTGCGCAACCCCGAGGAGGCGGTTGAGGCCTACAAAAGGGCGCTGGGAATCTCTGCCGACGCGGCGGAGAATCGGCCCAACGTCCTCCTGTTCCAGCACGAAATGGCTGGGACCTACAGCCGACTGGGTCGGATCCTCCGAATGATGGGCAGGCTCGACGAGACGGTCAAGTTTTGCCGGATCGCGGTCGGGGTTTGGTCGAAGCTGGCGAAGCAGCAGCCCGACGTGATCGCGTACCAGGGCGAGCTGGCTGACTGCCAGGCCACGCTCGGCCACGCGCTGGTCGAGACGAACGAGCCCGAAAAGGCCGAGGGGGCTTACCGGGAGGCGGTCGAGATCGGTTCCAGGCTGGCGTCGGCACACCCCGACAACCCTCTGTACCAGGAACATCTGGCCGGGTATTCGACCGAATTCGGCATTCTGCTGATCGACACGCACAGGGCGGCCGAAGCGTGCGAGGTGTTCCGGAAAGCCGTCGCGATCCGGAGCAGCCTGGTCACTGCCCACCCTGATGTCCTCGAATATCAGTTCGGCTTGGCCAATAGCTACCACTACCTGGGCGCGGCGACTCACGAGACGGGCAAGCTGTCCGAAGCCGTCGAGATCTATCAGAAGGCGTTGGCGATCAGTACCGCGCTCGTTACCCGGCACCTCGTCGTGCCGGGTCAGCCACCGCAACATTATCAAAGCATCCTGGGCGGGACCCTGAACGACCTTGGACTGGTGCTCGCCGACCTCGGCCGACACGAGGAGGCGATCGCGAAGTACCGTGAGGCGATCACCCACCAGCGCCCGGCGTTCGACCGCCATCCGAAGGTCGTCCAGTATCGGAAGTTCCTGGGCAGCCATTTCATCAACCTGGCCCGATCGCTGCGCGCCCTCGGCCGGGCCGGTGAGGCGGCCGAGGCGATTCGTGAGCACATGCGGCTCTGGCCCGGCCATCCGGTCGAACTCTGCAAGTCGGCCCAGGAGCTGGCCGGCTGTATCCCGATCGCCGGCAGCGCGGCCGAGGCCCAGCGCTACGGCGACGAGGCGATGCAGGCCCTCCGCTCGGCGGTCGCTGCCGGCTTCGACGACTGCGACGGAATGGTCCGAGAACTCGGTCCCCTCCGCGCCCGCGATGACTTCCGCGAACTCGTCAACACCCTGCGGAAACGGACCTCTCCCCGAGATCCACCCCCGGACGACTCCCATTGAACGTCCCTGGCGGCCCTTCCTTGGCGCGAGCGGTGTCAGCGGTCTGCCATCTTGAAAAGGTGACCGTCTCTGACCGATCATAGGCCCATTGCGCATCCGCGCCCGCAGGAGGGGCCGAAACGCCGCCCGGAGACCCGGGCAAGGATGGCGCAGGGGGCTGACCCATGGACTCGATCACCGGATCCGTGACGCAGCACATCGTGGCGTTGAAGGCGGGCGACGAGGCGGCCGTGCAGCCGCTCTGGGATCGCTACTTCGAGCATCTCGCCCGCCTGGTGCGTGCCCACCTCCGCGCCACCCGGACGCGGTCCATCGTGGCGGACGAGGAGGACATGGCCCTCAGCGCCATCCAGTCGGTCTGCAACGGGATCCAGAATGGCCGCTTCCCCCAGCTCGACGACCGCGACGACCTGTGGAAGCTGCTGGTCTGCGTCGCCCGCTGCAAGGTGCTCGACCAGCGCAAGCACGAGGCGCGGGGGAAGCGGGGCGGCGGCAAGGTGGTGACCGAGGCCGACCTCGCGGCCGACGATGACGCGGCGAGACCGCTCGATCAGCTCGACCCGACCGCCGTGATCTATCAAACGGCCCGGGGGGAGCCGACACCCGAATTCGCCGCACTCGTGGCCGAGGAGTACGCCCGCCGGATGGACCAGCTCGGCGACCCTGAGCTCTGTCGGATCGCCGAGCTGAAGCTCGCCTGCTTCACCAACCAGGAGATCGCGCAGGCGATCGGCCGATCGCTGCGGACGACCACGCTGCGCCTGGAGAAAATCCGCAAGCTCTGGGCGCCAGCCGGTTGAGGAAGACGAAGCGGCCCTCGGGCCTCGCCCCGCAAGCCCGAGCGCGGCGACACGATGACGCGTCGATGAGGCCCCGCGAGGCCGGTAGGGCCCGCACGCCCGTCCGGGTTCAGCGCACCGGCGCGCGCCGGTCCCGCCAGGCAACGGGGCGGCTCTCGAACGAATCCGTTGCGCGGTCCGCCCCGGTCTGTCGGTATGTCTCCCGGAGGGGGCGGCCAAGTCCGCACGCCCGCCGAGTTGTGGCGCGGGAAGGCGCGAGCCGCCCGGGGGTCGCTCTGCGCCTAGGCACAGAGTGGGAGCAACCGCCAATGTCTCAAGAAGATGTCAGTCGAATCGAAGCGGCGCTGGTCGGGTACTTCTTGGATGCCAAGGCCGCGCTCGCGGCAGCCCTCAGCGAAGTGCGGAACGCCGCGCTCCCCGGGGCCGCCCAAGCTGTCCGCGCCGAGTTCGGTGATTGGCTCACCGTGCCCCAGGCCGTGCTGATGATGGCGATCAAACGTGGCGAGCTTTGGCTGCCCTTCAATCCCGCGCGGGGCGGCATTTCGAAGAAAATCCAGAAACCCTGAAATTTCCCCACCCGAGTGGGTTCTTTCTTCAGGGCGACGACGAGGCATCATCCGACCCGCCCATTACCCCGCCAACCAAATTCGCACGCGCACGCAAAGGACTCCAGCAACCCTGGAGACGCCCCCGGTGTGCGCACCCGGAGGAACCCGCATGAGCATCGCTGACAGCCAAGACAATTTTCAGACGCCACACTCGATCTACCAGGCCCTTGTCGAATACCAACGCAATGCCGGGTGGTGGGCTCACCGCGACGAGCTGGAGTGGCTACGGGACTGGGGACAGACGTTCATCAAGGAGTTCTCGATCAAGATCAAGGATGGTCAGTTCCTCCCGATGCCGCTTGTCAAAATCGAGCCGCTGGACGTCAGGGTCACCTGCGCCTACCGGGCCGAGCCCGATGGGTACGCCCTCGCGGGGGCGATCGTGTTCAACGAAAAACGGCTAGGCGCGCCCGACGCCACCAAGCTGGCCCTGCTGCTGACGATGCTGTTGCGAGCCTGGCAGCACCAGCGCTGCCCCGATGATCTCTTCGTCAGCCAGTGCCACGAGGGGTTCATGAGGGTTGGGCTCAAGGTCACGAAGACCGGCATCACTATTGAGTCGGGCGGGCGCTTCGAGCAACTGCTCCGCAAGCACCAGATCGAAATCCCGGCAAACGAGATCCCCTGGCACAAGGCCCAGCAGGCCGGGGACAAGCTCTATTCCTGCCGATGCCAGAAGGTGCGGGTACGTACAGCGACTTTTTTTGAGGCGACCTGCTCACGCTGCCACGCCCAGTTTCAGCCCGGTAACCACGTGGCCAGGGCGGTAAAGGCCGCACGGGAGAACGGACGCCCGCACTGAGAAGCCACCGTCCGGACTGACCGTGAACGACGCGGCCACGCGCGCGTCGCACCGTGGGCTCACCACCCGATAGCGACGCGTGTATCGAGTTTTCCAACGCGACGTCCCAACTGTCAGCCCGGCCAACACCGCGGGGGGATGTTCCTCCTCCGCGCTCACTGTCTTTTCCATGGAGTTTTCACCTGTGCTGAAAAACCGAGACGCGTTCGATTCCCTGGGCCGCGACGCCCGCACGGGCGAGCCGCTTGGGCCGCCCTTCCACGAGGCCTCGGCCCACGTGGTCGGGGCGGCGCTGGCAGCCTTGCTCCACGAGCAGGGCCTTAGCCCGGCCGCCATCATGCGTGTCGGCGTCGCGCTCATCACGGCCGGAGGCGACCTCCGCAGGCGGCCCCTCTAAATAAAGGCCCATCGCGAGCGCCACCGGCCGACGTCACAAACCTGGAGCGGGGCAGGGCAGAACGCCCCGCCCCGCGGTTCACCCTCTGTCACCTTACAAGTGGAGCACCTTTATCTACCAATGGAGAACAGCACGGCAACCCGCTTTTTGCTCTGGGTGCGAGAGACGCTTGACCTGGCCGAGACCTTGGCCGGCTCATGCGACCCGCTCGAGCGCTAGCTCGGCCTTTTGCTTCGCACCGACATCGACACGGCGCTCACGGCGCCGTCCGGCGCGCCGGAGGCCGGCTTCACGGCCGACCCCCGCCCGGAGACCGCCGCCAAGCGCCGGGGCCGGCCAGCCGGCTCCCGCCTCGCCAAGCCTTCGCCATCCGCCAACGGCGAACTGCCCGAGGGCGGCGGCAGCCTGCCGTTTGGCGAACCCGTGATCCCGGCCCGCGGCGAGAGCGACTCGACCGAGGGGCCATACGTCAACTGATCGAGAGGTTAAACCAACACCAAAACCGCCAGGAGGCGGTCAACCCCATGGGGGATGGAGCCCCCAAACCTCTGTCTGAAACGATTCTCAACTTGTTTGAAAGGTTTTTACGATGATCACTCGTACTCAGATGCAGAACCTCCTTCACCGCGGGCGCGCCCGGCAGCGGGCGACGCCGGTAGCGGTCGGCCCGCACGTCGTGGGCGTGATCGGGCTTGGCACGACCGGCAAGCGCGCCGTTGAGGCCGCCTGCCGGCGTGCCCCGACGCTTCGCGGCTCGTCGCTCATCGTCACGGCCGAAGCCGCGCACGAGGAGCAGCAGCAACAAAACCTCATCGCCGTCCCCGACGTGGGGGTGGGCGATTTCGTGGCCCGCCGCGGCAAAGTCGCCCTCGTGCGGGACGACGAACTCTTTGCCACCATCACGTTCCCGAGCGAGGCCGAGCAGGGGGCGGGGACTTGTCGCACAATCGGGTTGCTGAAGGGTGCCTTCCTGCTCGACACCGTGCGCCAGCAGCTCACGCGGCTTTTGCGTCGTCGCTTGAATGGCATCGAGACCGGCGACAAGCAGCGGCTTGTCGTGACGCTCCATCTCGTCGCCGCGGCCGGCGGCGGCTTTGGCAGCGCGCTCTTGATTCCTGTGTCGCTCATCGCGCGCGATGAGGTGCGCCGGCACGCCCCCCAGGCGCGCTGCTATATCGTGGCTCACCTCGTGCTAGGCTCGGTCTACGCCGAGCAGATCGCCGATGAGGCGACACGCAATAAGGTCCAGGCCAACGACCTGGGGACGCTGCTTGAACTGAACTACGCCGAGCAGCCCGCGCACGTCCGTGCGATGTGCGAAGCGCTCGGGGCCGAACCGGTGTCGGTGGCGTGTGTTGATCAGATCATCCCTTACGACGTCGGGGATGAGCACGGTGCCACGCTCTCGCTGGACCAGATCGTGAGCCAGCGCGTCACGCCAAACATCCTGGTCGCCGAGAACGCGGGCGTCGCCAATCGCCTGCGGGAACTCGGGTCGAACGTGCTTGCGGCGCGCGCCAGCGACGTCACCCACGTCACCATAGCCCATCCGGTCGTGGCGGTGGCGCAGGCCGCGGTGGCGCTCGTGCCGGTCGAGTTCGGCCGCGCGTGGGCGCTTCGGGAGGTGCAGCGAAGCCTTGAGGCGGAGCTTGGCAAGGCCTCGCCGGCCAGGGTGCGGGCGCTTGAGGTGCCGGCCAAGGCCCTCCTTGGGGTGGAGACGCTGAAGACGGAAGTGGCCAGACTCTGCGGCGAGCCGCTGACCGACGTGCTCACAGTCGCCCGCGCGCTCACAAAACTCTCGGCGACCAAGGCCCACGCGATGCTCTCCGAGACCTACGATCGCTACCACGCGACGGTGCGGCCTGGCATCACCGCCAAGGCCAAGGCGCTGGTACAGCACCACCGTGATGTGACCATGCCGGAGCTTGGCGAGAAGCTCGTCGGCGACCTGGCAGCACGCGGGGCGACCGTCACGGAGCTGGGGGGGACACTCAAGTCGCTCATCCACCAGGTGATCGATTTCAAGGATCGCATCCTGCGCGAGGCGGCCAAGCATACGGCCGCGACCAAGGCGGCGTGCGATGAGTACCAGTCGCAGATGCAGCGCCTCGTCTCGCAGCCGTTTCTGGCCGGCTCAATTAAGAAGAGCGCCGCCCTGGCTCTCAACAAGGTCATTGAGGCCGAGAATCAGACGATTCGCTGCACCCTGCTCAGCCAGCTTGTCAGCAATATCATCGTCGAGCTCTCGCGCCTCGTCGAGGACCTCAAGCTCGTCCACCGCGAGGCCGTGCGCTCTGCCGGAGTGCTCAAGAGTCGCTTCCGCGAGTGCCGGGAGCTGGCCACGGCCCAGACAACGACGTTTCGCTCGGTCATCAAGGCCGACGAGTTCGAGACGGCACTCGCCCATCTCGATAGCGGGATTCGGGGTGCCAATGAGGCGCTGCCGGCGCTTGGCGTCGCGGAGTTGATGCGCGCCGGCCAGCTTGGTGTCGCCGAACAGATCGAGAAGGTGGTCGAGGCCCGCACGACCATCTACGACCAGTACTTCGAGGCAACACTCTGCGATGTGACGGGCACGGTCAAGGCACTCAAGCTCAGCTTCTCCGTGGAGGGCTGGCTTACCGGCACGTTCACGGGTCTTGCCTGCTGCTCGCCGCTTCGGCTCGGGGTCTCGGGGCACGTCGAGCCGCAGACGATGGTGGTCGCGGCGGGTGACGACGCCGAGGCGGTGGCGCACGTGCTCCGTCGCAACCCGACTCTGGCCGACATCGACCAGGTGCCGGGGAGCGACCCGCGGAGCATCGTCATCTACCGCCGGGCGGAGGGGCTCACGATTGAGGCCGTGCCGAGCTTCATCGACGCGAGGCGCGCCGCCAGGAGCTTCCCTCGGCCGGGCAGCCGTCCCATGAAGGCGTGGCACTGCCTCGCCAGCTCCGGCGCGATGCTCCCCGCTTTTGAGCAGCAGGGGTTGGTGCCGGAGGAATGGCTCACCGAGGGGCACTCTTTCGGCACCTCGCGGTTGCCCGAGGCGGTGAGCACGGCTTTTAGCAACAACGGCGATTAACCCCAACAAGCGTTTGTTGAGTTGAGGGGAGGCCAGGGATGGCCCCCATTTTCGTGGGCTTGGTTCGTTGGTGGCTTTGGCCGCTCCGGGGGAGGCGCAACATGGGGCTCTTCGAAAACGTGTTTCAAGCCCTGTACGGGGCCTACCGCGTGGCGCTGGCGCTCTACCGGGGTGTTGATCTGTTCTGGAGCGTCGTCGTCACGGCCGTCAGGTACACGCTCGGAGCTGTCATCCGTCTCATCTTCATCGTCGCCATCGAGGGGGGGACACTCTACGGTGCGTGGTGGCTTCTCGCGCGCCGAAACCTCATCGGCGCGTTCTTTGGCTTTGTAGCCGGAGAGACGCTCGTGGTCGTCATCGGATTCGATCTCCTCTGGACACTGCTTACGTTCCAATTCGCCCGCGTGCTTGGCTCGGACGAGTTCGGAAAGCAAGACCAAGACGGCTACTCGCCCTTGGGGGGCGATAGCCCCGTGGACGCTCCGGACCCTCTGTCGTTCTGAAATCGAGACCGACCGGACGCTCCGGACCATTAATCGTTTTGAAATGGAGACTGATCGCAATGTTCTCGTTCCTGCTTCAGGGATTTGCCATCGTCGTGTTTCTCGCGTCTTCGCTCGGCGTGGTCGTGGTGCTCCAGTATTTCGCCCGCCGCTTCATCCAGGAGGAAGACGACGACGAGCGCGCGCGTAAGAACCTCAAGGTGACGCGCGGGCAGCCGCTTGGTCGTTTGAAGGACGCACGGCGCGACCTGGAGCGCGTGGCGCTGCCGGAGCACATCGAGCCGCGCACGCTGTTCCTGGGCGGCCTCTGGCTCCCGCGGAGCCAGGAGACGACGCACACACTCGCCATCGGGGTGACCGGCTCGGGGAAGTCGATTATCGCCAAGATCCAGATGGCGAACGCGCTTGGCCGCATCGTTTCGCCGCTTGGCAACGAGCGGGTGGGGGCGGTGGTCTATGACAACAAACGAGAGCTCCTGCCGACGATTGCCGCCGTGGTGGGGCCAGAGCGGTTGCTGATCCTCAATCCGTTCCACGCCGAGGGCATCAGCCCGGATCTCGCCTGCATGTTCGACACGGAGGCGCGCATTCATCAGCTGGCCGGCGCCTGCATCGAGCAACGGCCGGGCGACGCGCAGCCGTTCTGGGCGCAATCGGGCCAGGACGTGCTCACGGCGGTAGCGATGGTGTTTGAGGAGAAAGCACCCGGGCGCTGGACGTTTCGCGACCTCATCGAGGCCGCGTCGAGCTTGGCACGACTTCGGCTTGTGCTCCGGCAGTCGGAGCAGACCAGGTCGCTTATCGACACCTACCTCGAGGTCGAGGTGACCGCGAAGAACATTTTGGCCAGCATCCGGGCGCACATGCGGGACTTTCGGCCGGTAGCCGCCGCGTGGCATGCCACCCCCCGGACGCTCAACCTCAAGACCTTTGTCACCGAGCTTGGCGGGGTGCTGGTGCTTCAGCCGTCCGAGGAGAAGCGTCGGGCGTCGCGCGCGACGCAAAAACTCTTCTTCGAACTGCTCCTCCAGTATGCGCTTGACCTGGATGATTCGGAGGAAAGGCGGCTCTTCTTCTTCCTGGACGAGGTGCAGGAGCTGGGGCGAATTGATCTCCTGCCGCGGGCGCTCGCGGTGGGCCGCTCCAAGGGGTTGGCGTTTTTCATCTACACCCAGACCTTGGCCGGCTTGCTCAAGGCCTATGGCGAGCATGACACGGAACAGATTGTCGCCAACTGCGGCAATCAGACCCTCTTCACGCTGCGCGGCAAGACCGCCACGTGGGGGGCGGAGCAGTTTGGCCAGATCGAGATCAAGCGCGACGTGAAGTCGCAAAGCGAGGCCAGCGGCGGGACGACGAACAGCACGAGTGAGCAGTACCAGCTCCAGCACACGATGTTCGGCAGCGAATTTACGGCCATTAAGCCGCCTAGCCCCGAACGGGGCCTGACGGGCGTCTATCAGACGCGGCTCACGCGGCCCTTCACCTCGACCCTCACGGGGCTGGACCGCCTGCTGCCGAAGTCGCGGCCGGACGTGGACGTGGCGGCCTTTGTCCCAAGGCCCGACTCCGAGGAGGTGCTAAAACCCTGGACGCTCGATGACCTCTATCGCCTTGGCCTCCACCTCACGGACGACGACGACCCCGGGGCGATCCTCGGCGTGACCGAGCCGCCGCTGTCCCCACTGCCCGCGAAGGCCGCCGAAGTGTCGGTCGCGACGCCCAGCGAGCCGGCGGAAGAGGGCGATCGCATCTTCGGCAAGCTCCGCGGGCTCCTTGGCTGCGGCCCTCAACCTCACCCTCTACCTCAAACCCCCGAGCGGAGGCCCTCATGAGACATCGAGGCTCATGTTCGCAGTCGGTGAGTTTCAGGCTCTCGGGGAAGCCGCTCCGGGAGCTCGAGCGCCAGGCCGAGGAGTTTGGTCTCTCGCCGGGGGACCTCAGCCGGTCCATCGTCGCCCGCTACCTGGGGGCCTCCGAGTTGAAGGACATCCTGGCGGCCATCGAGGCGCTCGCGGGGCACCACGAGACGCACAGTTCTAGCCTGCGTGACGAGCTCCGGGCGCTTTCGGCCGACGTCCAGTCGCTCCGGCGTGATTTCAACCGGGCCGTGGGGATCAAGGACCCATGATGAGCATCGGCTTTGTCACCGCCCAAGGCGGCCGGTATTACACCGAGCTTGCCCGGGCCGAGTATTACACCGGCGGGGGTGAAAGCCCTGGGACGTGGCACTTGAATGACGCGTCCTTCGCGTTTGGCCTCTCCGGCGTGATCCAGGAAAAAGATATCGAGAAGCTGTTCGATGGCTACCACCCCCGGACGGGCGAGCAGCTCGCCCAGAATCACGGGAAAGACGACCGGCGCGCCGCGCTCGACCTCTGCTTCAGTGTGCCAAAGGACGTTTCGGCATTGTGGGCGGTGAGCGCGGAGGACGACCGCCACCATATCGAAGAGGCGTTTGAGCGGGCCGTCGATCAGACACTTGCATATATAAGCGTTCACTTTGGCTATACGCGCCGCGGGCAGGGGGGCTACGAGCGGGAGAAAGTCGATCTGCTGATCGCTACATTTGTTCATAGACAGTCTCGTGGGCAAGACCCGCAACTGCATGCTCATTGCCTTGCGCTTAACACGGCAAAGCGGGCTGATGGGAGCTTTGGCACGATCGACGCCGGGCCGCTGCTCGCCGCCAAAAAAATGCTCGGCGCCTATTTCCGCTCGGCGCTGGCAAACGAACTTGGAATTTCGCTCGAACCGGACGAGAAGACCAAATTCTCGTTCCGTGTTCCCGGCGTGCCCGAGGCGCTCTCCGAGCACTGGTCGAGTCGGGCGCGGGAAATCGAGGAGGCCGCCCGTGAGCGCGGCGTCGAGGGTGCGAAGGGCAAAGCGCAGCTTGCCCTTGAGACGAGGAAGGCCAAGGACGAGCGGCCGCTTGTCGAAGTCAAGGAAAAGTGGCGAGAGACCGCGCGCCAGCACGGGTTCACCGACAAGCACGTCGAGGAGATCCTCCGCCAGCGGCGTCCAGCGCTTACGCCCGAGCAGGCGGCCGCGATCATCGATGCGGCGGTCGAAGACACCGTAAAACATTTGACGAGCCAGCAGGCCCACTTCACGAAAAACGACCTGCTGCGCGACGTCTGCGTAGGAACCGTCGCCGCGGGGATTGCCCCGCACCAGATCCACGAGCGGGTGGAGCAGACACTCAAACAAGAGCGGTTCATCGACCTCGGGCAGGCACAGCGCTTCACGACGCAGGAAATCTTCCACGAAATCGAACG
>Ga0116215_1001847_pt1 | contig 13631 bp, 13 predicted proteins | sample Sb_taG_7_FD_89698 | JGI IMG/M metagenome (GOLD analysis project Ga0116215, IMG submission 89698) | Peat soil microbial communities from Weissenstadt, Germany - Sb_50d_2_FS metaG | ecosystem: Environmental > Terrestrial > Soil > Wetlands > Peat | place: Germany: Weissenstadt | collected 2010-09-21 | reverse complement strand
TGATCAACGAGACTTACAGCGCCTTCGTGCAGGGCTTCATGCCGACGCTGGCGCGGCCCGAGGTCGACGTACTCGAAGGGCTGACGACCGCGATCATCGTCGACCAGCAGCGGATGGGATCAGACCCCCGATCGACGGTCGGCACCGCCACCGACGCGAACGCGATGCTGCGCATCCTCTTCAGCCGACTCGGGCAGCCGCACATCGGCTCGCCCGGCGCGTTCGCCTTCAACGTCCCGTCGGTCCGAGCGAGCGGTGCGATCACGGTTGAACGCGGTGCCCGCAAGACCGTGAAGGCGACCTTCACCCGCACCGGCGGCATGTGTCCGCGCTGCGAGGGCCGGGGCACGGTCTCCGATATCGACCTCACCGAGCTCTTCGAGGACTCCAAGTCGCTCGCCGAGGGCGCGATCACCATCCCCGGCTACAAGGCGGGCGGCTGGAACTTTCGGCTCTACAGCGCGTCGGGCTTCGTCGACCCGGACAAGCCGATCCGCGACTACACCAAGACCGAGCTGCACGACTTCCTCCACCGCGAGTCCACCAGGATGAAGATCGCGGGCATCAACATGACCTACGAAGGGCTGATCCCGCGGGTCCAGAGGTCGATCCTCTCCAAAGACCGGGAGGCGATGCAGCCGCACATCCGGGCGTTCGTGGACCGTGCGGTCACGTTCACCGCGTGCCCCGAGTGCGGCGGCACCCGGCTCAGCGAGCCGGCCCGCTCGTCGCGGATCGGCGCGATCAACATCGCCGACGCCTGCGCGATGCAGATCAGCGACCTGGGCGATTGGGTCCGCGGCCTCGACGAGCCGTCGGTGGCGCCGCTGCTCGCGGCGCTGGGGCAGACCCTCGACTCGTTCGTGGAGATCGGGCTGGGCTACCTCTCGCTCGAGCGGCCGTCGGGCACACTGTCCGGCGGCGAGGCGCAGCGCGTCAAGATGATCGGCCACCTCGGCTCCTCGCTCACCGACGTCACCTACGTCTTCGACGAGCCCACCACGGGCCTGCACCCCCATGACATCCAGCGGATGAACGACCTGCTGCTGCGGCTACGCGACAAGGGCAACACGGTGCTCGTCGTGGAGCACAAGCCTGAGACGATCGCGATCGCCGACCACGTCGTCGACCTCGGCCCCGGCGCCGGTACGGCGGGCGGCCGCGTCTGCTTCGAGGGCACGGTCGAGGGGCTGCGGGCCGGCGGAACCATCACCGGCCTCCATCTCAACGACCGGGCCGTTCTCAAGGAGACGGTGAGGACGCCCACCGGCACGCTGGAGATCCGCGGCGCGACCGCGCACAACCTGCGCGACGTCGACGTCGACATCCCGCTCGGGGTGCTCGTCGTCGTCACCGGCGTCGCCGGCTCCGGCAAGAGCTCGCTCGTGCGCTCCTCGATCTCGGGCGGGGACGTAGACGGTGTGGTGTCGATCGACCAGGGCGCGATCGGCGGCTCGCGACGGAGCAACCCGGCGACGTACACCGGACTGCTCGACCCGATCCGCAAGGCGTTCGCGAAGGCAGGCGGCGTGAAGCCGGCGCTGTTCAGCTCCAACTCCGACGGCGCCTGCCCCACCTGCAACGGCGTCGGCGTCACCTACACCGATCTGGCGATGATGGCCGGCGTCGCCACCGTCTGCGAGGAGTGCGAGGGGAAGCGGTTTGAGGCATCGGTGCTGGACCACCATCTCGGCGGCCGCGACATCAGCGAGGTGCTCGCGATGTCGGTGACCGAGGCCGAGGAGTTCTTCGGCGCAGGCGTTGCGCGCACGCCGGCCGCGCACGCCATCCTCGGCCGGCTCGCCGACGTCGGGCTCGGCTACCTCAGCCTGGGCCAGCCGCTCACCACGCTGTCCGGCGGCGAGCGCCAGCGGCTCAAGCTGGCCACCCGCATGGCGGAAAAACGATCCGGGCGGGCCGGAATCCTCGTCCTCGACGAGCCGACGACCGGCCTGCACCTCGCCGACGTCGAGCAGCTGCTCGGCCTGCTCGACCGGCTCGTCGACTCCGGCAAGTCGGCCATCGTCATCGCGCACCACCAGGCGGTCATGGCGCACGCCGACTGGATCATCGACCTCGGCCCCGGCGCCGGCCACGAAGGCGGCCGGATCGTCTTCGAGGGCACACCCGCCGACCTTGTTGCCGCCCGCTCCACCCTCACCGGCGAGCACCTCGCGGCCTACGTCGGCACCTGACCGAGGCCCTCGCGGACCGCGATGTCGCCGAGGCGGCCACAGGCGCAGGACTGCCGTCTGCGAGATCTACCTGTGTGCGGGGGTAAGCCGTGCGACCGCTTGCGCGGCGGGAATGACGTCGTGTAGTCGTCTGACTGTTTCTCCGGCGTAGAGCGCGGTGCTGTCGGCTGCCCGATCGGGCATCCCAGCCACAGGCAGCGCCGGGGTGAACAGCGGAATGCCAGGACGCTGCAGCCCGGCCACCGCTCCCATCGCATCGAGCGGCACAGCGCGTCCAAACGGGGCGCTGAGCCGGCCCACGCCGCGGACCAGACGCGGGCCGAGCTCACCATTGGCACACCAGCGTTCCGTCGCTCTGTTTGGGATGACGCGGTGGCGTAGCGGCCATCCAACTCCGAACAGCAAGGTGGCCAAGGTTCGATCGGCCGCCAGGAGCCGGCGCTTGTATATCGGGTGAGCGCCCGACTCCTCGGTGAGCAGAAAGCGAGTACCAGCCACAGCCGCAGTGGCGCCAGCGTCAAGCAGACGCTGCACGTCCTGCGCGTCGGCGACACCTCCCGCCGCCAGCACAGGCACCTTGCCGGCAGCATCGAGCACACCCGCAAGCGAGTGCCCCAGCGGCTCTACACCGAGCAGGTGACCTCCTGCCTCGGAGCCCTGGAGGACCAGTCCGTCCGCGCCGCCGCTGAGCGCGCGGAGAGCTTCTTCGCGCGTGCCGACCGTGACGAACACCGCTACTCCGCGCTCGCGCAAACGACCCATCCACGTCAAGGAAAGACCGCCGTGAAGCATGACAAGTGCCACCTCCGCCTCAAGACAGGCCCGCAGATGCGCACGCCTGATAAACGGTATGAGCAGGTTCGCTGCGACCGAACGTCCGGGTGCACGCCGCTGCGCATCAGCGAGCGCCGCGGCGAACGCACGGGGTGCCATCATCCCGACCGTTCCCAGGGCGCCCGCCGCGGACACCGCGCCGGCAAGCTCACCACCGGCCGCACCGCCAGCCATCCCAGCCTGCACCACCGGCCGATCCAGGGAAAACCGATCAAAGAAATCGCGCCCCTGAGTCGGGTTCATGCTCAGAAGCTAAGCGGAAGTGTTTGTGGTCGCACCCGGGTGAGCTGTTCAGCCAGCCCGCTCGGCGGCGCGGTCCCGTACGTCGGTCTTCTGCTCGAGGGTCATCGTTCCCGGATGGCCGGGACCGGGCCAGGGCGTGAGGAGTAGGAGAACACGTGAGTCCGCAAGGGCTTTGACCTCGTGGCGCTCCTGGGGAGCGAACTGCACCAGCATCCCGGGCTGGGCGTCGATCCTCTGACCGGTGTGGCTGGTGATCCTTGCCGCGCCGTCGATAACGGTGATCCAGGCCCCCTCGTGGACTTGGTGGTCCTGGAGCATCTCGCCAGCCGGAAGGTCGAGCACGATCGCGCGTCCCTGCTCGGTCGAGCAGAGGATCTCCGGGTGATGCGGTCTCCAGGCGAGACGTTTGAGATCCCACTCATCCATTCAGAGCCAGTCTTGCAGAGCTCACCGAAGCCCGTGGTGCAGGCAAGACGCGTTCGACCGCCACCCGCACACCGTGCTTCGGCGCCAGCGTGATCCCGCGCAGGACGACCGGGTCGGGCTGATCGCGCAGCGGTCGAAGCTCTACCCGCGGTATCGCGACGCGCAGCACCTCGGCGATCTCGGCGTGCGCGAGCGCGGCACCGATGCAGCGGCGGATCCCACCGCCGAACGGCAGCCACGAGTATGACTCGGCGCCGTCCTCGATGAACCGCTCTGGGCGGAACTCGTGCGCGCGCGGGTACAGGTCCTCGCGCAGGTGCACGAGCGCGATCGCCGGATACACCTTCACCCCGGCCGGCAGCTCCCAGCCGGCGAGCGTGCGCGGTACGGTCAGGGTACGCTCGGCCGCGTCGATCACCGGGCGCAGCCGCAGCGTCTCCTTGACCACGGCGTCGAGATAGGCGTCGTCCTCCCCCACGTCAAGCTCCTCGCGCAGACGGGCGAGCACGGCGGGGTTGCGCAACAGCAGCTCGAACGCGAATGCGAGCGCGGTCGCGGTCGTCTCGTGCCCGGCGCCGAGCATCGTGAACAGCTCGTCGCGCAGCTCGGAGTCGCTCATCGCCTGGCCCTGCTCGTCGCGGGCGCGCAGAAGCAGCGAGAGCACGTCAGAGCGCTCCTCGAGGTCGGGCTCGCGGCGGCGGCGCTCGATTTCCTCATACAGCACCGCGTCCGCGGCGCGCAGGCGTCGCGCGAACATCCCGCCCGGGCTGAAGCGCCCGAGGTCGGTGCGGGCGGGCGGCGCGATCACGAAGATCGGGCTGCTGTCGATCACCGCAACCAGCCGCTCACGCAGCCGCTCCACCAGCTCGGGCTGCGTGACGCCGAACACCGCTCGACAGATCACCTCGAAGGTCAGCGCCCGCATGCGCTCGCGCAGCACGAGCTGGGAACCAGGGCGCCAGCCTGCGATCTCGCGTTCGGCGACGTCGCGGATGACCTCGCGGAAGGCGGCCACGCGCGAGCCCTGAAACGGTGGCAAGAGGAGCTTTCGCTGGCGCAGGTGCTCGGGCCCGTCGAGCACGAGCACCGAGTGTGCCCCGAGCACCGGCTCCATGAACGAGTTGGCCTCGCCCGCGCGCAGGTCGGACTGGTCGCCTGTGAAGAGGTCGCGGATCGCGTCGGGGTCGACGACGTAGACGCCGGTGCCGAAACCGGTCAGGCGCACCGTGAACGCGTCGCCGTAGCGCGCCTGCCATTGCGCCAGCATTTCCAGCGGCCGGCGGATGAAGCGCACCGTGTTAATGACGGCTGGGGCGGACGGTCCGGGCGGGAGCACCATGTAGCCAGTCTAGGAGGCCGAGCTCCCGCAGCGACCTCAAGGGGAGCGACAGTGTCCCCTCACATCGCAAACGGGGGCGCTGACGTCTCATGCATCTGAGGTGCGTGCCTCGCGTTGTGCGACCATCGTCACGGCCTCGATGTCCTCGATGTCGCTTCGTCGTCCGGTCGTCTGCTTCATCCGGATGAGGTCGTCCACACCGACTATGTGAATGACAATCCCGTCGAGATCGATTGTCAGCGCGCGTGCGCGCATACCAGCGTACGCGGCGCAGCCAGGCTAGTACACGCTCGCTCCGAAGGCGCAGGTCATGGTTCACGACATCGCGGGGACGCGCCGCGCCTACGCCGGCGGGGAACCGTCGGCCGTCGTGTCCCAGATGCCGTCGATGCCCTCGACGATCTGCCTGGCCTCCTGCACCGTCATCCTGCCATCCTCGAACAGGCCATCGGTCTGCCACCGCGCTGGGGACAGGCCGACGACGTAGGGGTTGACAGCCCGATCGGTCGGCAGCGACTCCGGCAGCGCGCGCGCTGCCCGCTCGAGTATCGCGATCGCGATCGCCTCCGAGTTGCGCACGTGCTCGCGCAGCGCATCGAGCAGCGCGTCGTCATCCGGATACTCCTTGACGAGACCGAAGAGTCCCTGGATCAGCACCGCGAAGGCGGGGGGCGCCACCGGCGCCCGCGGCTTACGCTCGATCTCGTGCCATTCACGCACCAGCTGGTGCATGTTGCTGCTCAACCGCTCGAGCCGTTCCAGATACTCGTCGGCGCGCTTCATGAAATCGAGATCAGTGGCTTTGTTCCGCGTGAAGATCAGGTTGTACCCAACGTGGCTGGCGTAGAAGTCCCATGTCAGAAAGCCGCTGAGCACCCACGGGTTGCCGAAAATCGGATACGAGTCGCGGTACCTCGCGATCGCGTAAGCGAACAGTCGCTGATACATATCGTTGAAGTACTCGACCCGCGCGGCGATGTCCTCGCCGTTCAGGTCACGGACAACGAGATCCGCGGTGAACGTGTTGCCGTAGCCAATGAAGTCAGAGCCCGGTGAATAGAAGGGATCCGCGAACGCCGCCGCCTCGCCGACCAGCGACCACCGGTCGGTCGAGTACGTCTGCTTGACCCCATACGCGAAGTCCTTGACGCGCAGGAAGTCCTCGACGTCCTCCCGACGCGCCGCGACCGTTGCCGCGAGCTGCGGCTCGTGCTTATGCAGCCATGCGAGCAGGCGATCGAACTCGTTGATCTCCTCGTATGGGTGAACACGCGGGTCAGCGCACACACCGATGCTGATCGGCCCTGTTGAGAGCGGAATCAGCCACACCCAGTAGCCCTCCCCCATCAGGTGATTGGTGCTGTACATGCGGATACCGGGCTCGGACATCCGCGCCATCCAGGCCGCATCGTCCCTTCCCCAGTCCTCGAGGTCGAGCCCTCCTCCCAAACGGAACCAGGCAGAGTTGATGTGATGCCCGCAGTCCTCAGCCAGTTCCAGCTTGCGCTTGAGGATGCCGGCACGACCGGCGGCATCCACGATCCAGCGGGCCGTCAGGCCGCTCTCGCAGTCGAACTGCTCGAAGCTCACACAGTGTCCATCGCCGCCGAGCGCGGTCTCCCGCACGCGTGCGCCCTGCTGGACGTCGACGCCCAGCGCCCGGGCGCGTGCCGCGAGCTTGTTCTCGAACAAGCCCCGGTCGAGCTGGAAGTTGTCATGTGGCGGGAAGAACGGCACCCCGAGCTCGGTGCGTCGGGTGATGTCCACGTTGCCCTCGCCGGGAAGGAAGTAGCGCAGGCCGCACTTCTTCAGCTGCTCGCTCTGCAGATGCTCGCGCATCCCGACGACCTCGGAGAAGTAGTGCGCTCCCGAGGCCACCGTCGACTCCCCCACCTTGAAGGCCGCCAGAGGAGCGGGCCCCTCGCGCTTCTCGAGCACCACCACGCGCGTGTCCGGGCGGGCCAGCTTGATCTGGATCGACAGTGTGAGACCTGCCAGCCCTCCTCCCAGGATCGCCACGTCGTAGTGCTCGGCCGGGGCTCGCATCGCACCGATCTCGACCATCGACCTGCCTCGATCGACGTTCACTGCCAGCAGTCCTCGACTCTTCGATCCTAAGGCGGCAGATGCGCTCGGCGTTGCCGCTCAGCCCTCGATCACGTTGTGCACTTGGGATACCATCGGTTTGCCCGGATCGACGCCGAGTCCGGACATAATCGGGATGAGGGTCGCCCCGAAAGCCTCGAATGCCGCCTCTGACTCCCAGATGTCGAACACCTGGATCTCGCCGCTTGTCTCAAGGGCGACGTGGTGGGAGCGCCCTGCAGGTGCTCCCGCGCCGGCCGCCTCGAGCTGGCTGATCGCTTCGTCATACTTTTGAGGGGTGAAGCCGGTGGGTGTGAAGTAGAGCCCGAGCGCCATTGGTCTCGATCCTTTCCGCGCGGCTTTGCGCGGTCGCTTGCCGACAGTGGTGCCGACTGTACAGCGTCAGGGCTGATCTCCTCCTGCTCGACCTCCAAGACCGGTTTCATCGTGATCAATAGCCTGTGCCTATGGACCGGCCGGACCTTCGCCTCGTCGCGGTCGCCGAGGAGCTTCACTTCGGTCGCGCGGTAGAGCGCCTGCATATCACCCAGCCCTCCCTCAGCCAGCAGATCCGGCGGCTCGAGAGCCAGCTGCAGGTGGCCGCCGGCAGGTCAGCCGAGCGGGAGAGCTGCGCATGCTCGAGGTGAAGCTGATCATCTTCGACTGCGACGGCGTGCTCGTCGACAGCGAGGTCATCTCCAACCAGGTGCTCGCGCAGCTGCTCACGGCGGAGGGTCTGCCAACCACGCTGGTCGAGGCACGACGCGACTACCAAGGCCTGCTGCTGGCAGATGTCGTCAACGAGGCGCAGGCGAAGCTGGGGCGCCCACTGCCCCCCGATTGGCTGGCGTGCTACGAGCGCGAACGCGCAGCAGCCTTCCGGCTCCGGTTGAGACCGGTGCGAGGAGCAGCGGATGCGGTGCGGCTCATCACAGACGCTGGCTTGGGCGCATGCGTCGCCTCGCAGGGCAAGCTCTCGAAGACCGGCCTCTCGCTCCACCTGACCGGTCTCGATCGCCTGTTCCCGGAGTCCGCTCGATTCTCAGCCGAGTCGGTCGCGCGTGGGAAGCCTTGGCCAGACCTGTTCCTGCACGCCGCCAAGACGATGGGAGCCGACCCAGCGCAGTGCGTCGTCGTCGAGGACACGCCGTCGGGCGTCACGGCCGCGGTGTCCGCCGGCATGCGTGCGCTGGGATACGCCGCAGATAGCAACGAGCACGCGCTGCGCGACGCCGGAGCAGAGGTCATCTATTCGCTTGATCAGCTGCCGAAGCTGCTCGGCCTGGGGTGACTGGCCGCCTACCGGTGCAGCTCGACCTCCAGTGGGACCCCCGTGTCAAACCAGAACCGATGCAGCTCGTTGATCTTCGCGCGCGAGGGAAGCCCACGCAGGTGCAGGGCGCACTCGCCGTAGTCGAACAGGTTGACCGTCTCGCAGATCGCCTGACGTGCCAGCTCGAGCTCGCTCGCGTCCTCAAGCTCACGCGCGACGCCCGCGAACGTGCCACCGCGGATGCGCAGCGTAACGTCCGCGTTCGCGCGGATGTTCCACACCCAGGCCGCGACCGCCGACGGCCGCACGAGCGCCATTTCCGGCGGACGAAGCTGAACGATGTACGCCCTCTCCCCTCTGCGGATCACCCGTACGCACTTGCGCCGTGCTTTCCCGGTCCTGCGCCCGGTGGTCCTCAGCACGCCGTAGCCAGCGGGCGGCCTGATCAGGAAGAACGGGAGCATCAGCGCGCTCAGCAGGCGACCGTCGCGCGCCGAACGGATCAGGCGCCCATGCTTGGGTGCGTGCTGAGCGGCGGTCTCGCGCACCGCGTCCGCCCGCGTGTCCCGCTCATGCACCCGCGCTCGCGTTGGGCCTGCGCTGCTCGCTTCGGTCATTTCAACTCCCCCTGTCTGCCCTCTCGACGAGGACGTTGGTTTCTCCGCGTCCGCTCGACGCGGCTCCTGCCGTCGGCACACGGCTCGATCATCTGGGCCATGACCGCTTCCGCGTCACGGCGCTCCAGCTGCATGTCCTGGCGCAGGAGCTTCCACACGAGCAGGTCGGTGCCCGCGAGGATCGTGCACAGCTGACGCCGGCGCGCAGCTCCCCGCAGGCCCTCCAGCAGCGGTGCGAACGTGCGCTGCGCCCAGTCGCGATGGTAGGCGCGCCCGGCGTCGGTCATCTGGCGAACCGCCGGGATGCGCTCCTCCTGTGAGAGCAGCCGCAGGACCGCGCCGCCGTGCAGCTCATAGCGGTCGAACAGCACCGCGATCGCCGCGCGTGCGTCGTCCACCGGCGCGGCGTCGCGTTGGGCGACCTCGCCGCTGCCCCACCACAGGAACGCCGCCGTGAACAGCTCTTCCTTGGAGCGAAAGCGCGCGTGCAGCGTCTGTGCGGTGACGCCCGCCTCCTCGGCGATCTCGCGCAGACGCACGTCGTCATAGGGACGCGAAGCGAAGTGCCGCCAGGCGCCCGCCAGCAGGCGCTCGCCGGTCGCCGCCGCGGCTTGCGCGCGGGCGTCCATGCGATAGGGGCGCTTCTTGGTCGAGGTAGCGGACATATTCATTTGATAGCTGATAAGATGAAATATAGCATGCGCGTGATGCAGACACTGCTGGCGTTCAGCGGCAACGCGCAGCCGCAGCTCGCCCTCACGCGCCAGCTGATCGAGCGCGGCCACGAGGTGCGGGTGCTCGCGCACCGGGCCGCCCGCGAACGCATCGAGGCGACCGGCGCCGAGTTCGTGCCGTTCCGACGCGCACAGCCCGACCTCGACATCTCCCGGCGCGAGACCGACACGCTGCGCGACTGGCAGGCGCGCACCAGGCCCGGCGCGGGCATGCGCCTGCTGCGCAACGGGCTGTTCGCGTTCGTGCTCGATGTCAGCCGCGACTGCGCCGAGCTGCTCGCGCGGTGGCCCGCCGACGTGGTCGCGTTCGACTGGATGCTCATCGGCGGGGCGATCGCCGCGCAGGGCGCGGGCGTACCCGCGGTCGCGCTCGTGCACTGCCCCTATCCCCTGCCCGTCGCCGGCGCGCCGACGCTGTTCACCGGCCTGCGCCCGATGCGCGGCCCGCTCGGAGCGCTGCGCGACCGGCTCGTCAACCGAATCGCCAGCCGCCTGCTGCAGAGTGGGCTGCCGGTGCTGAACAGGGCGCGCGCCGAGCAGGGCCTCGCGCCGCTGGAGCGCTGGGAGCAGCAGCTGCTCGGTGCCAGCTCGATCTTCATGATGAGCGCCGCGGAGCTCGACTTCTCTAGCAGCGGCGCGCTGCCCGCCAACGTCCACTATGTCGGCCCCGCGTTCGAGCCCTACGCGCGCGACTGGAGCTCGCCTTGGCCCGAGACCAACACCGACCCGCTGGTCGTGATCAGCCTCAGCACCAGCTACATGGACCAGCGTGCGCTCGCACAACGCATCCTCGACGCCGTCGCCGGCCTGCCGGTGAGGGCGCTTCTGACAGCCGGCCCGGCGCTCGACACGAGCGGGCTCGAGCTGCCGGGCAACGCGCGCGTCAGCTCGTTCGTTCCCCACCGCAGCGTGTTCCCCCACGCGGCGCTCGTGATCTCGCACGCCGGCTGGCAGACGATCAACGCGGCGCTCGCCGACGGCGTGCCGCTGCTGTGCCTGCCCGATGGCCGCGACCAGCCCGACAACGCCGCTCGCGTGCTCGTCGCCGGCGCCGGTGTGCGCGCCCGCAAGGGCACCCCTCCGCGCAGGCTGCGCAAGCTGATCGCCCGCGCGCTTGATGATCCGGCGCTGCGACGTGGAGCCGATGCGATCGCCGGCGCTCTGGGAGCCAGCGACGGCGCGCTCACGATCGCCGATGCGCTCGAGCAGCTCGTCAGCGCGCCGGCGGCGAGCGCGATCTGATGAGCGCACGCTCTCAGCCGTCCTCGCCCGTGCCCGCAGCCGTCCCCCTCCGGGGACGCATCGTCTGCCGGGGACGATGTGGCTCGGCGCTCGCCAGCAGGCCGCGGTAGAGGAGCACGATCGCCTCGGCCAGCAGCTCACCCGAGGCCGCGTCGGACTCGATCAGGCGTTCCTGGGCGAAGCCCGCCGCCAGGCACATCACCACCGTCGCCATCTGCGCCGGTGCGATCGGCACCGCTGGCGCCCCGAGATGATCCAGGCGCACCTGCAGCGCCCTCCCCAACGCCGTGCGCAGCTCCTCGCGGCGGGCCAGGTAGCGGCGGCGAAGCTCAGGGTCTCGCACCGCCTGCGCCCAGTACTCGTGATCGAGCAGCAGCATGTCGCGCTGGCCGTTGATCAGCTCGACCAGCCGCCGGCTGCCCTCCGGCGCCATGTCCTGCTCGGGCGGCGCCGTTTGCAGCAGCTCGATCATCTCGTGTGTCGGCGCGTCCACGGACGCGTCCATCAGCGCGAAGAACAGCTCGTCCTTGCTCTCGAAGTGCCAGTACAACGCCCCCTTGGAGTAGCCGGCGCGCTCCGCGATCTCATCCACCGATGCACCCGCGAAACCCCGCTTCGCGAACAGCTCCGCGGCCGCCGCCAGCAGCGCGACCCGCGCGTCTGTGCCCTGCGCTCGCGCGGCGCGTGTGCGCCGATCCGTGCGCGCGCCGCGCGGGCTGGCTGTCATCTCGCCTTCACCTGCGCTAGTATACCAACCGACCAGTCAGTATGCGTGTAAACGACCGTCCCGTCCTCTGGCACATCGCCGTCTCGCACTTCAGCGAGAAGGCGCGCTGGGCGCTCGATTACAAGGGAATCGCGCACACGCGCCGCGCCCCCTTGCCCGGCCTGCACATGCCGCTCGTCTACTGGATGACCCGCGGACGCTCCATCACCCTCCCCCTGCTCGAGCTCGACGGCGAGCGGATCGCCGACTCGACCGCGATCATCGCCGCGCTCGAGCGGCGCTTTCCAGAGCCCGCGCTGTACCCATCGGATCCGCAGGAGCTGCGCCGAGCGCTCGAGCTCGAGGAGTGGTTCGACGAGCAGCTCGCACCGTACATCCGGCGTCTGGCCTTCTTTGAACTGCGCCATGAGCCCGAGCTGATGGCCGAGATGGCCGCCCGCATCGCGCCCGCGCTCGCCTCCACAGCAGGTGCGACACTGGTGCCGTACACGCGCCTGTTCACCGGCCTTCGCTACCGGGCCAGCGACGCGCAGGGCGCGGAGCACGCGCGGGGCATGGTGCTCGCGGCGCTCGACCGCCTAGAAGCGGAGCTCGGCGGGAATGACTACCTGGTCGGCGGGCGCTTCACCGTCGCCGACCTGACGGCAGCGGCGCTGCTCTACCCGCTGGCGCTTCCACCGCAGGGGCCTCAGATACTCGTGCGGATGCCAGACAGCTACGAACGCTTCTCCGCGCCCCTGCGCGAACGCCCCGCCTGCACCTGGGTGCAGGAGATGTTCACGCGCCACCGCCTGCCTGCCGGCACCGACGCGCAGGCGCAGAGCAACCCGGCGGGATACATGGCCGCCGCCGCGCCGTGAGCCGGCCCTTCTCACGCTCTGCCTGAGCCGTCGCAGTCGCTCGCGCGGCTTGAAGGTCCATGCGCGCATGCAGGGCAACGCGAACGCCTCGCCGCCGTCGTGGCGCCGCGCGCTCAAGCTCCCTGGCGCGACGCTCGATGATAACCACGGCCCATCCTCCTTGAAAATAATTATTTGGCATGCCACAATCTGTTTTCATGAGCACCAAGGAACTGCTGAGGACCCCTGCCGTCGAGGACTACTCAAAGGCGATCTTCTCGCTCGAAGCGCGTGGCGAGGAGCCGGTGTCGACCAACGCCCTCGCCGAGCGACTGGGAATCACGCCCGGCTCCGTCTCCGCGATGCTCAAGCGCCTGGACGAGCTCGGCCTGATCACGCACGAGCCCTACCGCGGCGTGCGTCTGACCGGCGACGGACGACGTATAGCTCTCGAGGTGATCCGCCACCACCGACTGCTCGAGAGCTATCTCGCCGACGCCCTCGGCATGCCCTGGGACCGCGTTCACGCGGAGGCAGAGGTACTCGAGCACGTGCTCTCCGAGGACCTCGAGGCGCTGATCGCCGCCAAGCTCGGACACCCGACCGTCGATCCGCACGGCGACCCCATACCCAGCGCCGCGCTCGAGCTCGAGGAGCGCGCCACCGATCGCATGGAGAGCCTGCAGCCGGGCGATCAGGGCCTGTTCGTGCGCGTCTCGGACTCCGACCCCGAGATGCTGCGCTACCTGTCAGAGCGCGGCATCTCACCCGGTGACCGCTTCCTCGTGCGCGAGCGCCAGCCGTTCGGTGGACCGCTGTTCGTGCGCTTCGGCGAGCGCGAGCACGCGATCGGCGGACGGCTCGCGGACGCGATGCGCGTCGAGCTGGACTGTCCCGCCGACACCTCCGCAGACGCCGGCGCGGGAGCCTGAGTGGGCACGCCCGAGCTCACCGCCTCCCCCCTCCTCGGCCCACCGCTGCTGACCGACGAGGACACCGCCCGCTCCCACGACCGCGCGCGCGTGCACCACGCGCGCAGGCACCGCCGGCGCTGGCGCCTGTTGTGGCTGCTCGTCG
>Ga0116215_1001842_pt1 | contig 13651 bp, 10 predicted proteins | sample Sb_taG_7_FD_89698 | JGI IMG/M metagenome (GOLD analysis project Ga0116215, IMG submission 89698) | Peat soil microbial communities from Weissenstadt, Germany - Sb_50d_2_FS metaG | ecosystem: Environmental > Terrestrial > Soil > Wetlands > Peat | place: Germany: Weissenstadt | collected 2010-09-21 | reverse complement strand
TGAGACGACGGAGTTGCCGTTGAGGATTTTGAGCGTTTCCAGCCCGCCTTCTCCATTTGGTTTGTTCGGGCCGGCCGGGATTGTGTAGGTCGCGCCTTTTTTGGGTTCTTTCGAGGTGACTTCTTCGGGGTTCGCGGTCGCGATGACCTGAACCAGGTCATCGTTCGTCGTGACCGTCAGCGCCGAGGATCCGGCGACCGTGCACCCGGTCAGCGATCCAGGCGACGCGCTCGTGCCCGTGCAGGTGATGACCTTCTTCGAGGGCGAGGCAACGTTGTAGTCCTCGTATGGGCCCGCCACGATGTGCTCCGGAGAGCCTTCGCCACCGATCGTCGAGACCGGAATGCTCACACCGGGCGCGCTGTTCGGGACGCTGACTTCGCTGGCGGCAAACGTGTTCGGGTCGATGCCCACCGGTTCGGTCGCGGGCAGCGCCGCCAGCGGGTTGGTCGCGGACGGTTCGACGTTGTGGACGAGCAGGCCCACGCCTTCGTAGTCGCCTGCCGGACGCTGCAGCGTGTAGAGCTTCGTGCCGCCGATCGAGGTCACGTACGGGTGCCCCTGGCCATCGTCGTTGGTGTCGGCCGTCGGGCAATAGCCGGGGTCCTGCTCGAGCGCTTTGCCCTCGCTGGTCCAGGTCTTGCCGTTATCGGTGGAGCGCGCGACGATGATCGCCTCGTCGGCGTCCTTGGGACGGTAGTCGAAGTAGCCGGTCAGAGAGCCGTCGGCGTTACGAACAACATCAGGGAAGTAGTACGGGGAGAACGGGAGCGAAGTGCCTGCGGGCTGCGACACGGGCGAGCCCGTCTCGGGGTTCGCGCCGAGGCCGCTGCAGTATCCGTCCAGCGGTCCGGGAGTCCCCACCACACCGCCCGGGTAGGGCACCGCGCCCGCGGCGCTTGGATAGACGGCGAGGGTTGGGCTCGCTGACGCCGCCCAGAGCCGTTTCGCTGCCGCCGAAGCTGAACGTCGGAAGCAGATCGGAGCTCAGATATTCGCCGCCGGCAGACGGATCGCCCTGAGAAGTGTTCCACGGCCCTCCGGAGACGACGTCGACGATCGGCGCTTCCGGCGTATAGGCGGTCGCACCGCTGGATGCTCCCGCGGGCGCGGACTGAACCAGGCCCGTAAGGCCTGTTGCTACCAGTACGAGCATGGTGAGGGGCGGGACGCTGAAACGGCGCACGGGATCTCCGATCGTCGACGGTAAGCGCGGGCTTTCTACCAGCTCATCTGCCATGTGGAGACCCCCGGTCACCGGATGTTCACGTCTCGAGCTCTTCCCGGATGCCGATCGCCGCCGGCACGGCAAGGCGCTCTGCAGCAGTAAACCTCCCTCGGCTATTTGTCGAGATGCACGCAGATCGAGACGGATACCGGCATTTGGGCTCGATCAGGCCAAGGGGCTCGATCAGACCACGGGCGTGCCTGCGGGTGTCGGGAGCAGCAGACGAGATCGTCATGTCAGACAGCGAAATCCCCCAAGACAACTCCGATCACGAGCGCGCTGGTTCCGACCAGAGTCCAGCCCCGTCCACAATTGGCGCGCAGGATGGCGGCGGCTCTCTCGCACAGCCCACCCCCGCCTCACGCCCGAGCATCGACGGGGGCGAGGAGCACAAGCCTGTCGCCAAGCACAAGCCTGTCGCCAAGCACAAGCCTGTCGCCAAGCACAAGTCCCTCGCCAGCCACTTTGCGGGCACTCGTGAGCGCGTAGCGGCAGCGGTTGCGGTGTTGTGCCTGCTCGTGGGTGCGATCGCGTCGGTGTTGGGAGCGCACGCGGTCGCCAGCAGCGACAACACGAAGGCGCGCGCGAGCTTCCAGCAGAGCTCGACGGCGATCGCGTCGGCGGCGAGACTGGCCATTCAGCGCCAGGAAGAGCTGACGGTCAGCACGAGCACGTTCTTCGCCAACAACCCTCAGGCGACGCCCACGGAATTCGCCCGGTGGGTCAGGTGGGCGCGCACGCTCCGTCGCTTCCCCGAGCTCGACAGCCTCGGCTTGATCACGGTCGTGAGCAAGCCGAGGCTCGCCGCCCTCGAGGCGCGCGTGACCGGGCACGCCACCAAGGCCGACGAAGGCGTCCAGATCACGCCCGCGAGCAATCACCGCTACTACTGCCTCGCCGCCACCGAACTTGCGCGCAACGCTGCCGTCGCCGCACCAGCTGGCCTGGACTACTGTGCGCAGAGTCCCACGCTGCTGCTGGCCCGTGACGTGGCGAGCAGCCGCTACGCGCCGTTCTCCGCACAAGGCACGCCCGCGCTGGCGATCGAGGTGCCGGTGTACAGGGGAACCGTGACGCCGCGCAGCACCTTCGGCCGCCAGGCCGCCTCGGTGGGCTGGCTGCGAGAGGTGATCGTTCCCGGAGTCGTGTTGGCAACCGTGCTAGGAGGCCATCCGCAAAGCGCGGCGCAACTGAGCTACGCAAGCGCAGGCTTCACCAGCGGCACGCCCCAGCCCGGCGCCCAGACCAAGACGACCGCTCTACACGACGGCTGGACGCTGACAAGCTTCGGCGCGCCCGCCAATGCCGGCGTGCTCTCCGACGGGGACGCGCTCGCGCTGCTGATCGGCGGGATCGCTCTCAGCGCGCTGCTGGGTGCGCTCGTGCTCATGCTCGTCCTCGGCGTCAGCCGCGCGCCCGCCCGCGCACCCCGCACCAGCACCCGCGAGGTACCGAACGAGGATCTCTACGACAGGCTGACCGGACTTCCCAACCGCGCGCTCATGCTCGACCGTGCGGAGTGCATGCTCGCCCGGGCTGGGCGTCAGTCGGGGCTGCTCGTGGGGGCGCTGTTCATCGACATCGACTGGTTCAAGGACGTCAACGAGAAGCTCGGGCAGGCCGCCGGCGACCAGCTGCTGGCGGCTGTCGCCGATCGACTGGCAGCGGTCGTGCGGGCCGGCGACACCGTCGGTCGTCTCGGCGGCGACGAGTTCGTGATCCTGGTCGAGTCCGCGGCTCGCGGGGCGCGCCTGGACTCCCTCGCCCGCCGCGTGATCGAGACTCTGCACAAGCCATTCGAGCTCGAGGACTTCGGCCCGAACTTCTTCATGACGGCGAGCATCGGGCTCGCGTTCGGCCGCTACGACGGGCCCGAAGACCTGCTGCGCGACGCCCAGCTGGCCCTGTACGCGGCGAAGGCCGCCGGCAAGGATCGCTACACGCTGTTCAACGCGAACATGCGCTCGGTGATCGAGGGTCGCGGTGTGCTCGAGGTCGAGCTCAACGCGGCGCTGCAGGATCGGCAGTTCTTCCTTCTCTACCAGCCGGTCTACGACCTGAACACCGGGAAAGTCGCAGGTCTTGAGGCGCGCATCCGCTGGCTGCACCCCAAGCAGGGGGAGCTGGCACCCGCCGACTTCATGCCGCTCGCCGAGGAAACCGGGCTGATCGTGCCGATCGGACGCTGGATGCTCGAGGAGGCCTGCAGCCGTGCGGCGGCGTGGAATGTGGCGGGCCATCGCGCCGGTGTCTCCGTGCAGGTCACGGCCGCGCAGCTGAACCGAGAGGGATTCGCCACCGACGTCCGGCGCGCGCTGCAACAATCGGGCATCGAGCCGTGCCTGCTGACGCTCGAGGTCGCCGAGACGACCGTCATGAGCGACGTGAGCGCAGCCGTCGAGCGGCTCGAGGAGATCAAGCGCCTGGGGGTGCGCATCGCGATCGACGACTTCGGGGGCAGCGGCTATGCCTACCACTCCGATCTGCGACGCCTGCCGCTCGACTTCCTCAACGTCGACCGCAGCTCGCTTGCCGCCTCCGACGACGAGGACTACCGCACGTGGCTACTCGAGGCGATCCTGATCGTCGGTCGGGACCTGTCGCTGACGGTGATCGCGAAGGGCATCGAGACCTACGAGCAGCTGACGACCTTGCAGACGATGGGCTGCACAATGGCCCAGGGCCTGTTCATGGGCAAGCCCACACCCGCCCACGCGGTCGAGGGCCTCTTCAACGTCGACCTGCCGACCGCGCGCGCCACCGCACCCGAGCTGCCGTCCAGTTGACATGGCCAAGCACACGAGCTCAGGCGGCGCTGATGCCCGTGTGCCGGTGCCTTTGTCCGCGCAGCAGTTCCAGCATCCGCCCGCCGGCGTAGCCCGACTCGGCGAGGCGCTGAAGGCGCGCACGGCGGACGTCCTCACGCGGACGGTCGCCCGCACGATCGGGTCGGGCGAAGTCGTCGACACGCTCGTGCAGGAGAGCTTCGAGCGGATCTGCTCCGGCTCGACGCTGGCGGTCGCGCGCTGGATCGCCGGCGAGGGCCTGGAGGTGACGAGCGACGCCGCGCGGGAATCGTCGAAGATCTTCGGCGAGCTCGCCGCCCACCGCGCCGCGTCCCTGAACGAGGTCATGCGACGCAGCCTGTGGTGGCGAAATGTGATGGCGGAAGTGCTGCGTGAATGCGCCGTCGAGCTGGAGGCCTCCGACGAGGCGCTCTCGCAGGCGCTCGGCATGGTGCAGATGAGCGTCGAGTTCAACCTGCTGCGCATGTGCGAGTGCTTCGAGAGCGAGCGCCAGCGCACCGACCACGAGCTCGCCCGGCGCGAGGAGGAGCTCGCGTTCCTGGCCACACACGACCCGCTCACCGGCCTGCCCAACCGCACGCTGATCGTGGACAGAGTCGAGCAGATGCTCGCGCGCTCCATACGCAACCAAACTCCGGTGGCAGCGCTGTTCATAGACCTCGACAACTTCAAGGGCATCAACGACACGCTCGGACACGGCGTCGGCGACGAGCTGCTGCGAGCCGTCGCGGCGAGGCTCGAGGGGGTCGTGCGCCATGCCGACGCGGTTGGGCGCCTCGGTGGCGATGAGTTCATCGTGATCGCCGAGGAGCTATCGCTGGCGGCGGGCCCAGAGCTCGTCGCCGAGCGGCTGCTCGACGCGCTCACACCGCCGTTCAAGCTCGGTGAGCATCAGGAGACCCGCCTGACCGTCACCGCCAGCATCGGCATCGCGATGGGAGAGCGAACCTCCGCCGAGGAGCTCCTGCGCGACGCCGACATCGCGATGTACCGGGCCAAGTGGGATGGCAAGAATCGATACGCCGTGTTCGAGACCGGCATGCAGGACACCGTCCAGACCCGCATGGAGCTCGACATGGCCCTGCGCGAGGCGCTCCAAAACGAGGAGTTCTTCCTCGCCTACCAGCCCACGTTCGCGCTTAGCGATATGCGGCCCACGGGCGTCGAGGCGCTGTTGCGCTGGCGCCACCCGGAGCGCGGCGTAGTGCAGCCGGACGCCTTCATCCCCCTGCTCGAGGAGACCGGACTGATCACGGAAGTGGGGGGATGGGTGCTGCGTGAGGCGTGCCGTCAATGCGCCGCCTGGCGCGCGGACGGGCACACGATGACGATGGCCGTCAACGTCTCCGGGCGCCAGCTCGACACCGACCAGCTGATCAGCGACATCGAAGGGGCGCTGCGCGACAGCGACCTTGACCCGGCGGCGCTGACGATCGAGATCACCGAGACGACGCTCATGCGCAACGTCGAGGAGACGGTCGGCCGGCTCGCCGCGATCAAGGAGCTCGGGGTGCGGATCGCAATCGACGACTTCGGCACCGGATACTCCTCGCTCGCGCACATCCAGAAGTTCCCGGTCGATGCCCTGAAGATCGACAGGTCGTTCATCGCGGGGCTGCGACACAACAAGGAGGGCGACACGCTGATACGCACGCTCGTGCAGCTCGGCAAGGCGCTCTCGATCGAGACGTTCGCGGAGGGCATCGAGCAGCAGCAGGAGCTCTCGGTGCTCCAGGAGGAGGCCTGCGACAACGGGCAGGGCTTCCTCTTCGCAAGACCCCTCGACGTCGCCGCCACAGAAGCCTTCTTCAAGGACGCCGCCGGCGCGCATACCTCCTCGGCGCCCGCACCGTTGCCCCGTTAGCGACGGCTCTGCCCTGCGAGCGACGGCTCTGCCCTGCGAGCGGCGGCTCTGCCTCGAAGGAGCTCCGCGAAGGGCGCGCTGCAATAAGCGTGTCCAGCGGGCTAAGGCAACCGCCGCAGTGTGCCGATGAGAGGTTCGTGAGCTCCTTCGCCCGCCCGCTCTCCTCGCTGGCAAATCTCCACGCGGTGACCTCCAGGGCGCGGACCCTGGTGGCGGCGCTGCTCGCCAGCTCCGCAGTCCTGCTCGCGTTCGGCGCGGCGCAGGCGGCAGCGATCGTGACGACGGTCAGCGGCATGACCGTCGGTGTGCAGCCTCGCATCAACGAACCGTACCTCGCAGGCGCGGCGCCCAAGACCTACGCGAACCCGTCCGGGAGCCCCGTGCTGCATGGCACCGGCGTGTATGCGATCTACTGGGACCCCGACGACGAGTACTGGAGCGAATGGCAGAACTCGATCGACGAATACTTCGCACGGGCGGGGGCAGACAGCGGCAGTCTCGCCAGCGTCTTCGCGGTGGACGCGCAGTACACCGACAAGTCCAACCGGCCAGCCAGCTACAGCCAGACGTTCAAGGGCGCCTACACCTACACCCACGCCTACCCGAGCTCCGGCTGCACCGACCCTGAACCGTTTGCGCCTGAAGACCAGATCCCGGCGGAATTCGGCGGCAAACCGACGGCCGTGTGCCTGACGAGCGCCCAGGTCGCCGCGGCGCTGGAAGCCGCCATCGCGCAGAGCAATCTTCCCAGGGGAGTTGGCAACGTCTACTACATGCTCACTCCGCCCGGGGTGACCGTGTGTCTCGACGGCGGCACGATTAAAGGCCACTGCTCGGACTACGAAGGATCGAGCGAAGAAAGCTACGAACACAGCTTCTGCAGTTATCACTCCGCCCTCAACCCCGGCGGCCTCGCGACTGGCGACGCGAACACCATCGTCTACGCGATGGTGCCGTGGACGGCCGGCGGCCTCGGCGACAACCACCTCCTGGCGGCAAACGACCGTAGGGCGGGTTGGGAATGCCAGGACGGTGGCATCGTCCCGGGAGAAAAAGGAGGCGGCTACGAAGTCCAGAAAATCCCGGATGAACAGGAGCCCAACCAGCAGCCATGTCCCAGCACGGCCGGCAGTTGTGACTTCGGGCTCTCCGACCTGATCATCAACCAGCTGAGCCTCCAGCAGGAGAACATGGTCACCGACCCGCTGCTCAACGCCTGGCAAGACGAACACCACTACGAGAACTCCGACGAGTGCCGCTTCCTGTTCGGGCCCAAGCTCTCCGGCGCCTCGAGCCCGTCGGAAATCGGAGCAGGCACGCTGAGCAACCAGGCCATCGACGGCGGCGCTTACTTCCTCAACGACGCCTTCGACCTCGCCGCACTCCGACTTCCCTACCCGGGCGTCCCATGTATTAACGCTGTCAATCTCGACCCCAAATTCACCGCACCCAACACCGTCAACGCAGGAGAAGTGGTCGGCTTCGACGGCATGCAGTCTGACATCGCGCTCGATGCCGCGATTGGCTATTCGGCCGCGGGCGCTCCCCAGCCGAACTACGCGACCTACAAGTGGAACTTCGGCGACGGCACGCCCGAAGTCTCCGGCTTCGCCCCCGGCGCGCCACAGTGCGAAGCGCCCTGGCTGAGCCCCTGCGCAGCGAGCGAGTTTCACACCTACCAGTACGGCGGAAGCTACGAAGTGACGCTCACCGTCACCGACGTGGGTGGCAACAAAGCAAGCGTCACGCACGCGGTCGACGTCGTGGGTCCGCCGCGCCCCGCGTCCTCCGGTGGCGCAGGTGGCCCCGGCTCCTCCTCCGGAGGATCGACCTCCGGTGCCGGCTCCTCGGGCTCAGCCGCCGGCGTGCCCGCCCCGGTCGCGGCCGCGACGGTCATGTCGCAGAGCCTGCGTAAGGTCCTGCGCAAGGGCTTGCTAGTCCGCTATTCGGTGAACGAGCAGGTTGCCGGGCGCTTCGAGGTCCTGATCAGCAGCTCGCTCGCGCACCGCTTGAGGATCAGCGGCACGCCGGCCACGGGGCTGCCGGTCGGCTCGCCCGCCGAGCTGGTGATCGCGAAAGCGGTGCTCGTGACGACCGCGGGAGGGCGCAGCGCGCTGCACATCCAGTTCTCCAAGCGCACCGACGCCCGCCTCGCCCACGTGCACAAGGTCTCGCTGATGCTGCAACTGGTCGTGCGCAACGCCTCCAGCAGCAGCCCGGCGACGACAACCGTGCTGAGCAGCTTCACGCTCACCCACTGAGCCGCTTGCTGCTCCGCAGCGAGAGCCCTGCGGGCCCCGCGTCAACGCTCCGAGGAGTCTTTCTTGCGCCTGGAACGTGTCTTGTCGCGGAAGACGAACCACCACAGCGCGAACAGCCCCACGTAGCCGAGCGCGATCGAGAGGACCGAGATCACGCCCAGCCCCGTGTTGCCAGTGGTTTCCGCTTCGCCGTCGAGCGCCATCGGCAGCGCGGCGGCCAGGCTCGCAAGATGCGCGAGCGCGATCACCCCGCTACAGCCCCGGCCAGTGGCGCACGACGTAGCCGGCGTTGTCCGTGGGCGCAACCAGCCAGCGCGAGGCGTACACGCCGCTGCGTCCAGCCGTGTCATAGAGGATCCCGTCGACGTACATGTAGGTGTGGCCGGCGTTTGCGTACACCGTGATGTACCTGCCCGGCCCGGGCGCACCCCAGCTCTCCAGCTGTCCGGAGGTCTCCGGCGCGCTCAGCAGCCCGCCCGCGGCGAGCGCGTAGCTGACCGATCCCGAGCAGTCGTACGCGTTGTCCACGAACGATGCGTGCCCGCCGCCGTACACATACGGGAAGTCCGCGATCTCGTTCGCGCCCGCGATCACCTTCTGCACCACTTCCGGCACGTTGGGCGGGATCGGGATCGTGCCGTTGCCGCCGATCGACTCGCCACCCGGGACGGGGGTCAGGCGCAAATGCTGCTCCTGCCTGGCACTGTGTTCGACCGCCTGCATCTGCCGAAGCTCTTTGCGAATTTCCGCGTTGGACGGAGCGCCTGCCGCGACGATCGCTTCCCCCGCCCTGGCGGGCGCCGCCGCACTCGCGTGCTTCACAGACGCGGGCGCAGGATAGCTGGCCGCTTCCAGTGGATCGGCGACCTCTTTCGCGACGCCCGATGAGCTCGCTGTGGCCGGCACGACGACAGCGGCGGGTGGCGAATCCTGCGCGCCGGCGCTCCTATGGCTCGCGTTCGCGTGGGCCTTGCTCGACTGCGTGTCGGAGCCGACGGCAGCTTCTCCGCAGGCGGCCAGCGCGACGGCGCTCAGCACGCAACCCACAGTCCCGATTGCCTTGCGCGCGAGACTCATCAACGCTAAGGCTAGCGTCAGCATCCGCCGGGGCGTGTCGCTACCCTGATGCGATGCGCGATGACGCCACGGCCGTGGAGCTCCGGCCGCACGCCCGCCTGCTCCACGGAATGCGCCGGCCCGCCAACTGGCTGCAGCTCGTACGCTTCGGCTTCGTCGGTGCCGTCGGGTTCGTCGTGAACCTGGTCGTGTACACGCTGGCCGTGCACTCGGTCGGCGTCGACTATCGCGCTGCCTCGGTCATCGCGTGGCTGGTGGCAGTGGTCAACAACTTCATCCTCAACCGTTACTGGACGTTCAACGCGCGCGAGGGCCGCGCGCGTTTTCAGGCGCTGCGCTTCCTCGTGGTCAGCCTCGTGGCCGAGGGTTGCAGCCTGCTGCTGCTGACGCTGTTCGTCGAGGCGGGCGGTCTCGCCAAGGTGCCCGCCCAGGCGATGGCCGTGGCGGCGTCGATGCCGCTCAATTTCCTCGGAAACAAGCTGTGGAGCTTCCGCTGAGTCGCCCGATCTGCTCCTACCGTTGAGCGCTCCCGCGGCGCCCGGCGCGTGTGTCCGGCGGCTCAGCCGGCACCTATACTCTGACTTCCCCCCTTTCGGAGGACCCCTGTGCAGGAGATGGTGATCTACGGCGTCAGCTTCGACATGGTTGGCAAGCAGCCGATCGTGCTCCTGAAGACCGTCGACGGCAACAAGTTCCTGCCGATCTGGATCGGACACCCGGAGGCCGCCTCGATCCTGATGAAGCTCCAGGGCGCCGGCACGCCGCGGCCGATGACGCACGACCTGCTGTGCGACATCCTCGGCGAGCTCGACGTCAAATGCACGCAGGTGTCCGTCACCGAGCTGCGGGAGAACACGTTCTTCGCCTCCATCACGCTCAGCGTGAACGGGCGCGAGCTCGAAATCGACTCACGCCCGAGCGACGCGATCGCTCTCGCCGTTCGCTCCGGCGCCCCCATCTACGCCGCCGAGGAGGTCATCTCCGAGTCGGCGATCGAGTTCGAGCACGACGTCGAGGAGTCAGAGGACGTCGTCGAGAAGTTCAAGGAGTTTCTGGACGAGGTCTCGCCTGAGGATTTTGCAGCCGGCGACAGCTAGCGCGTGAAGGCGGAGGCCAGGATCCGCTCGATCAGCTCGTCGAAGTCGATCCCGGCGGCGTCGGCGGCGAGCGGCAGCAGGCTCGTTTCGGTCAGGCCCGGGACAACGTTGGTCTCCAGCACGAACAGCTCGTCGCTGCGCTCGTCGAGCATCAGGTCCACGCGCGCCACACCGTGGCAGCCGAGCAGGCGGTAGACCTCCAGCGCCAGCTGCTGGGCCCGGGCGGTCGTCTCCTCGGGGAGCTCCGCCGGGCAGACGAACGTCGTCATGCCGATCTCGTAGCGCGACTCGTAGTTGTAGAAGTCCTCCTCGCGTGGGATCGCCTCGACCACCGGCAGCGCAACCGCGGACGGGGCCGGTGGGCTCTCGTCGATCGAGTCGAGCACCGAGACCGCCAGGTCGCGCCCGGGCACATAGCGCTCGATCACGACCTTGCGGTCGTAGGAGAGAGCGCCAACGATCGCCCCCGGCAGCTCCTCGCTCGAGCGTGCGAACTTGACCCCCAGCGCCGAGCCCTGACTGGCGGGCTTGACCACCATTGGGAACCCGAGCAGATGCTCGATGTCGCCGAGCGCTGCAGCCACCCCCAGTTCCTTGACGGCGGTCTCCTTGAAGGAGGTGAAGTCGGGCGTCGGGATACCGGCCTCGCACATCAGATACTTCGCCAGCGCCTTGTCGGTGCAGCGCATGCACGCCGCCGGTCCCGAGCCCGTGTACGGGACGCCGATAGTCTCCAGCAGGCCTTGCACTGTCCCGTCCTCGCCGTCGCGACCGTGCATGGCCACGAACGCCGCGTCGGGCCGAGTTTCGTGCAACTGGGCGAGCAGCTCCGGGCCGACGTCTATCGGGATCACCTCGTGCCCCAGCCGGTGCAGTGCGGCCTGAGCCCGTGCTCCCGAGCGCAGCGACACGGTCCGCTCCAGCGACCCCCCGCCCTTGAGCACGGCCACCTTCTTCGCTGTCATAGATCCCGCTGCCGACGCGCCGGCTGCTGGCTCTCGCGGCGAGGCAGCGCTACGACATCGGCGAGGGGGGCACGCTCATCGGTCTGCGACGCGGGATCGCTCTCCGCGGGCGCGGCAGTCGCGGAAGCCGCCGCGATGGGGCGCCCGGTGAGCGTGCCCAGCAGTCCCGTGTCTCCGCCCATGGTCCTGCCGATCCGTCGGATTCCCTCGCGGATGTCCGTGTCTGGCACGCCCGCGAAGTTCAAGCGCATCGAGGACGAGCCGCTGCGACCGTCGACGTATGCGGCGCGCCCTGGCACGAACGCCACGCCCTCGCAGCGCGCGAGCAGGTCTGTCGTATCGGTCCCGCCCTCGAGTGTCGCCCACACGAACAGCCCTCCCTGAGGTTGCGTCCAGCTGGCCCGTCCGCCGAGGTGCTCCTTCAGTGCCTCGAGCATCGCGTCACGGCGAGTGCGGTACAGGTCCCGGAGTCTTTCCACGTACTGCAGCCACGTCGCCTGTCCGTTCGCGTCGCGCTCCTGGAAATAGGCCGCAACGAACATCTGCGTGACCGGCGAGGAGCACAGGTCGGCACCCTGTTTGCCCAGGTTCAGCTTCTCCAGCACAGGGCGAGGCGCGACCGCCCAGCCCAGGCGCACGCCCGGGGAGAGGATCTTCGAGAAGGTGCCCAGGTAGATCACCAGGTCCGACGCACCGCCGCGGCCGGCCGCCGCGGCGTCGAGCGAGTACAGCGTCGGCAGCGCCTCGCCCTCGTAGCGCAGCAGGCCATACGGATTGTCCTCGAGGATCAGCAGCTCGCGCTCGCGCGCCACCTCCACCAGGCGGTGGCGGCGCGCCAGCGACATCGTCACCCCGGCGGGGTTGTGGAAGTTGGGGATCGTGTAGATGAACTTCGGCCTGCGCCCCTGCGCCTGCAGACGATCGAGCGTGCTCTCCAGGGCGTCGATCGGCATTCCGTCTGCGTCCATCTCGATCTGCTCGACGTCCGCCTGGTAGGCGCTGAACGTCGGCACCGCTCCCGGGTAGGTCGGCGCCTCGGCGACGATCACGTCGCCCGGGTCGATCAGCGCCTTGCACACAAGGTCGATCACCTGCTGACCGCCGGTCGTGACAATCACGTCGGACGGGTCGACCAGCGTGTCCTCGCTCGCCATCACCTCGACGATGCAGCTGACGGTCGCGGCCATTCCCTCCGTCGGTCCGTACTGCAGGGCGCGCGCGGTCGACTCGGCGGCCACCCGCGCCATCAGCTTCGCGTACAGCTCGGGTGCGAACGTGCTCGTGTCCGGCAGGCCTCCTGCGAGCGAGATCACGTCCGGGCGCTCGGTCAGAGCCATCATCTCGCGCATCGCCGAGCTCTTCATCCCGCGCGTGCGCGCCGCGAACAGCGCCTCGTAGCGCGCGAGCTCATGCGCAGCCGGCCGGCCGCGTCGTCTATCGTCCTGCCCGCGCATTACCGGAAGGTAGCGCACCTTCACGGGCACTCCGCATGAACGGCATCATCTTCTACATCGGCCTCGGCGCCGGACTTGCGGCGGCCTGCGGGCTGCGCCCATTTCTGCCCGTGCTGCTGGCCGGCGCGCTCGCTTCCTCCAATGTGCTCGGTGTGAGCTTTGCCGATCACTCGTTTCACTTCCTGCGCGCAGGCTGGTGGCTGTTGCTCACCACCGTCGCGCTCGTGCTCGCATATGCGCTGCAGATACTGCTCAGGCTCGCGCCCACGATCGACCCGTCCGATCGTAACCAGCCGGTCGATCCGCTGAGTGCGTCGCTCGCAGGCCTGGGGCTCGGCGCCGGCGCGCTGCTGTTCGCCGGCACGCTCGCCGCACATGGCGACGCCTGGTGGCCGGGGCTGGTAGGCGGCTTCCTGGTCGCGGGACTCGCACAGCGGGCGATCTGGCCCGTGATCGTCCGCGCGCGCTCGCGCCTGAGCGACCGCGCGGCGCGCGAGGCGCTCACGGTGTATCTCGACGCGGTCGCGCTGCTGCTCGCCGCCCTTGCGGCCGCGCTGCATCCGCTCGGCTACGTGGCCGTCGCGCTGCTCGCGTGGCTGGCCTGGCGAGGACGCGCGCGCGGCCAGGAAAAGTACGCGGGCCTGCGCATCCTGCGTCGCTGAGCTCACCGCGCCGTGAGCCCCTCGCCACCCAAGCTAGTCCTGTGCGTCATCGACGCGATGGCGCCCGCGATGCTCGAGCGCGCTGTCGCCCAGGGGGTCGCGCCGATGCTCGCAACGCTGATCGAGCGCGGGCGCTACATCCCCGACTGCGTGGCCGCGTTCCCGTCGGTCACCCCCGTGTGCGCCGCCTCGATCGTCACCGGCACAGCCCAGGACGAGCATCTGATCCCCGGCAT
>Ga0116215_1001839_pt1 | contig 13670 bp, 14 predicted proteins | sample Sb_taG_7_FD_89698 | JGI IMG/M metagenome (GOLD analysis project Ga0116215, IMG submission 89698) | Peat soil microbial communities from Weissenstadt, Germany - Sb_50d_2_FS metaG | ecosystem: Environmental > Terrestrial > Soil > Wetlands > Peat | place: Germany: Weissenstadt | collected 2010-09-21 | reverse complement strand
GTGCGCACGATCTGGGAGACCTACGTGGGATGGTTCACGCTGCGTTCGACCACCGAGCTCTACTCCGTCGATCCCGTGGCAGCATGGACGGAGCTCGTCGACCTCGTCGGAGCCGACGCCGTTGTCACCCGGGCTCGCGCCAAGCTCGTCGTCGACGAGCCTGTCGTGGCGATCCACCTGGCCGAAGCCGTCCTTCGCCATCAGCCGGGCCACGCCGGTGCCATCGACGTCATGATCGACGCCCATCGGGCTCTGCTCGACGGCGGGGGCGATGTCAGTTTCTGGGAGAGCGGGTGGTTGCGCCACCAGTTGGCGAACTGGGAGTCCGAACGCCACGAATGACGCCCTCTCCGTGACCAGGCCGCCGGCCACCCCTCGACAGTTCGTTGTCATCGCTACTTTGTGACCGCCGGCCGCCGATGGGGTGCCCGCCGGAGGTCCGGTCAGCACTGCGCCCCCTCGCCCCGAAGGTCCGAGTGGGATCCGCCTTGACATGCAACCACAGGGCTGCCTAAAGTTTCTTAGGCAGTCAAATGGCTGCATGAATTCAACAGCGGATCACGATGCGAGACATGGATGTGGTGTTCAGGGCGCTGGGTGACCCCGGCCGGCGCCGGCTGCTGGACCGGCTCAACGAGCACAACGGGCTCACTCTCACCGAGCTCTGTGCGGACATGGGCATGACCCGGCAGTCGGTGACCAAGCACCTGGACGTCCTCGAGGCGGCCGGCCTGATCACCACGCTGCGGCGAGGGCGCGAACGGCTGCACTACCTGAATACCGCTCCCATCAACGACATCGCCGACCGCTGGATCCACTCCTACGACCGGGCACGGGCCGAGGCCTTGTCCGATCTCAAGACGGCACTGGAGGCCACAACACCGATGGATCAGAAAAGCGACCAGACGACATTCGTCTACACCACCTACATCCACGCCACCCCCGAGCGGGTGTGGCAGGGCCTGACCGATCCCACCTTCACCACGCGTTATTGGCGGCACCCCGTTTCCGGCGGGGTTTCACTCTCTTCGGACTGGCAGAAATCCTCGACCTACGATTTGGCCTTCGAGAAGGTCGGGCTCGTGATCAGCGACCCCGAACAGGTGATCCTCGAGTCTGATCCCTACCGCCGGCTGGCCTACACCTGGCACACGTTCACGCCCGAGTGGGCCACCCAGCACGGCTTCGATGAAGCCACGGCTGCGGCCTGGCGGGCCGAGCCTCGCTCCAAGGTCGCCTTCGACATCGAGGATGCCGGACACGGCGTCGTCAAGCTCACGGTCCTCCACGACGGCTTCGAGCCCGGTAGCGGGGTCCTCCAGGGCGTCTCAACGGGCTGGCCTGCTGTCCTGGCGAGCTTGAAGACTCTGCTCGAGACCGGGGCGGCATTGCCGGCGTCGTAGAGAGGCGGCCCCGACCGCGTATCCGTCGGCCGCGATCGAGAAGGCGCTTGCACGGGTAGGAATGAACGGGAAGGAAGGAGGGCATCTCGCGATGAAGACACCGCCGATCGTGTCAGAGCAAGAGTGGGAGTCGGCGCGCCAGCAGCTGCTCGGAAAGGAGAAGGCCTTGACCCGCGCCAGGGACGCGTTGGCCGCCGAGCGTCGGCGGATGCCGTGGCTGGCCGTGGAAAAGGAATACGAGTTCGACGGACCCAAGGGCAACGTGAGCCTTCTCGACCTGTTCGAGGGCCGCCGTCAACTGATCGTCTACCGAGCCTTCTTCGAACCCGGAGTGTTCGGGTGGCCCGACCATGCTTGCCCCGGGTGCTCCTTGGTAGCCGACCAGGTCGCTCACGTCGCTCATCTCAACGCCCGCGATACCACTCTCGTCTTCGCCTCGCGCGCGCCGCAGCCAGACATCGAGCGCGTGAAGGCGCGGATGGGATGGCATATGCCGTGGGTCACCATGACCGATGGCTTCGACGCCGACTTTGGCGTGGACGAGTGGCACGGCACGAACGCCTTCATCCGCGACGGCAACAGCGTGTTCCGCACCTACTTCATCAACAGCCGCGGCGACGAAGCAATGGGGAGCACTTGGAGCTACCTCGACCTTACGGCGCTCGGACGCCAGGAGGAATGGGAGGACTCGCCCGAGGACTACCCGCAAACGCCGCCGTATGCCTGGTGGAAGTGGCACGACGAATACGGCGACGCCGATCCAACTCCGTAAAGTTCAGTTCTCGTTTGTCGTCACGGCCGTTCGCTGACCAGGCGTCGGCTGACGAGTTCGAGCGGGGTCGCGAATCCCCGTGCCCCGTTAGGTGTGTCGCGCAGCATGTGGTTGAGCCTCGCGACGTCGCACCCCTCGAGCCCTCCCTCGCTGCGGATGACGTGTCGGGCCATGATCACCATGTCGTTCATTGACCCAAGGACGCTCCGGCTGCGAGTCCGGGCGAGCCAAATCTGCTTGTAGTCGATGTCGCCTAGGGCGTCGGGGGGCAGTCCCTCGCTCTCGAGGGCTCGGACGATCTGGCTGTAGACGTAGCCGCCGATCGGTCTCAGGAGGCCGACGCCCACGTTCAATGTCAAGCTGGAGAAAAGGGTGTCGTCGTTGACCAGGAGTACGCATTTCTTACCGTCGATGTAGACGACGTTGGCGTACCAATCGTCAACGCTCGGCTCTGCGTCGACGAGCTCCGGCTTTCCGCCGATGACATCGAGCATCGGGGACGTGCAGCGGAGGATCACTGCGTGGCGACAGTCAGGTCGATCTCGTGCTTGAGTGCCAGCTCCCCAATGAGATCGGCGAGGGGAACCTCGTGCTTGGCTGCGCTGGCTCGGATAATGGCCACAGTGGCGGCGAGAGCATAGAACCAGAAATCGTCCGTTCGCCACCAGATGACTTCGTCGAGGAGGTCGGCGTCGATGCCGCCTCGAGCGGCACCGGTGGCCAGAATGGCGAACTTGATCTTCTGAGCCCGGCGGCCCCGGAACTCGTAGTCCGGCAAGTGGTTGTTCAGAAGCTCTTCGTACGGCAAGCCTCGCTGCTCGATGCCGGCGAGGTCCATCGCTTGGACGGCCACCTCCATAAAGACCTCTCCTGGAAAGGTGTTGTCCCGCGGGTGCAGGGACTCCAGCGAAAGTGCCAAGTCCGGCAGCTCGGTTCCGTGCCTGAGCCCGACCAAGAGGGACCGGATCGCCTCGTGGCGATCTGACTCCGTGGGCCTCCTCGTCGGCATGACGGAAGCCTAGGAGCCGCACGGGAGAGTTGGGAGGGCTCCCCTCCCGCCCGGATCCGGGCGGGAGGATTCGGAAAACGGCTCAGCCACGACCTCGACGCGCGTCCACACGGCGGGCGGCGAGCATGCCGAAGGCAGCAGCGGCCAAGGCGGCGACCCCGCCGATGAGGACTGGGGCGCGGACGCCGACCGCGTCGGCAATCGCCCCGAGGATCGGTCCGCCGATCGGTGCGGTGCCGACAAGGAGCACGGTTTGTAGAGCGAGGACCCGCCCGATCATGTGCGGCTCCGTTCGGAGCTGCGCAATGGACGTCGTTGCCGTCATGTAGGCGACGCTGGCGGCGCCAACCAGGGTCGCCACCAAGAAGGCGAGGGCGACGCTGGGTACGGCTGAGAGGACAAGCATGGCCGCCCCGAGTCCGGCGGCACCGAACGCCACCGTCCGGATGCTGACGTTGGAACGCCTGGCGACAAGCACCGCCCCGACGAGGCCGCCTGCGCTGAAGGCCGAGTAGACGAGGGTATAGGTGCCGTTGCCGCCGTGGAGTCCCTTCTCGACGAAGAGGGGGAATACGACCGAGAAGTTGTAGCTCAGAATTCCGATGAGCAGGAGCATGACAAAGGTGATCCAGAGGTCTGGCACGCCGAGGATGTACTTGAGTCCGGCCCGGACCTGTCCGGCCCCACGACGCGTCACCGGCAGCCGGTGCAGCTCGGTCGAGCGCATCATGGCGAGTGCGGTGAGGACCGCCGCGTAGGATATAGCGTCAGCCGTGAAGCACCAGCCGTAGCCGACCGTCACGATGAGTAGGCCGGCGAGGGCCGGTCCCGCGATGCGAGCCATGCTGTTCATGGCGCTATAGAGCGTCACGGCGTTGGGCACGTCGTCGGTCGGCACCATCTCGTTGACGAACGACCGCCGCACCGGGTTGTCCAACGCCAGCAAAGTACCTCCTGCCACGGCGATGCCGTAGAACGCGACGAGCGGTGCGTTGTGCATGAACGCCAGCGCCGCGAGCGCCAACGATTCGCACATCTCGAGCGCCTGCGTGACATAGAGAAGGTTGCGCTTACTTGTTCGATCGACGATCACACCTGCCCAGGCAGACAGCAGCAGGATCGGGCCGTACTGGCACGCCACCAGCAAGCCAAGTGCCACGCCGCTCCCGGTGCGGTGCAGGATGAGGAGGGTCAGAGCAACATTGGTCAGCCAGTTGCCGGTCTGGGAGATGGTTTGGCCGATGAAGAACAGGCGGAAGTTCCGCCACCGGAGGGACGACAGAGTGCGCCGGACGAAACCGGGTCCCTGGGCAAGACTGTCGTCGTCCACCGGATCAGGCTCCTTCGACGCATTCATCGGCTAGTCGCTCAGCCCCGTGAACGACTCGGTGCTCGACCATCTTCACAGTCAATGAGGTCAGGTACAGCGGGTACACGGGCCGATCGACCTGTATCGCCCGGGCCCGTCGGGCCTGACCCAACCTCCCGAACGAGGCGGCCACAACCGGTAGCGCCAGAAGGAACGCGCACCACCTGTAGTCGCCGCCTGCCCCACGACGCCGGGAGAGTGGCCCCCAGCGGCGCCCTGGAGACACCCTCGGCCCTGCAACGGCGCGCGTTAGCGATCACCTACCCAAAGCTGAGATCGCGGCTCGGGGCGCAGCCTGGCCGAGCTACGTCGCACGGTGGCGGTTCTCCGGCCCGGTGACGTCCTTATCGTTGACGACGTGGACTTTCAGCGTCATCAGGATCAAGAGCTTCGAACTGCCCTCGGCACTGTGCGGCAACGCCTTGTCGAGAATTCGGACCTGTCCTGCACCGAACTGGCATTCGCTGGCGGTGTCTATATTCCGGGTGTTGTTCCTGATGCGCTCGCTGCTACTCGGGCGTATGACAAACGGCTTCGACGTTATTGCCGTCAGGGTCGCGAACGAAGGCAGCGTAGTAATTGGGGTGGTACTCGGGCCATAGCCGGGCCGGGTGGAGCACCTCGGCTCCGACATCGAATGCGGCATTCATGAAGGCCCGCACCGGGGCGCGGTCAGAAGCGTGAAAGGCGATGTGGCACTCCCGGAATCCATCGCCGCTCTCGCGGGGGCCCACCCAGAACTCCGGCTTGAGCGCGACACCGAAACCGACAGTCGCCCCGAATTCCATGGCCCGTCGGCCTCCGAGGGCCACAGGAGGGACTGCACCCGCGCATGATCTCGGATCCCATGCGAGACTTGAACCCGGGCATGCACAACCACGACCCCTCGGGATCCCTTCTCGTCGGCTTCGGTTTTGAATACGGGCTACTTGGCGGAGGGAGTGGGATTCGAACCCACGAGCCTTTTGGGCCAAGGCTTTTCAAGAGCCTCGCATTCGTCCGCTCTGCCATCCCTCCGAGACGCCAGGGTATCTCGACTCAGGACGAGCGGATCTGCGATCGCAGCGATTCGAGCCATGCGTCGGCTTCCCGCCACGCCGTGTCGGCACGGGCTCGCACGGCGGGGCCGTGGTCGCCCGCCGCGGGGTACGAGCCCAGGAACTTCACGCCGGCCTGTTCGGCGTGCAGGACCCGGAGGCAATCGGCAACCACTTCGTCCGCGATGTGGCCTTCGAGGTCGATCAGAAAACAGTAATTGCCGAGCCCTGATTTCGACGGCCGCGACTCGAGCTTGGTCAGGTTGATGCTGCGCGCCGCGAACTCACTCAGAATGGCGTGCAGACTGCCCGGGCGATCCTCGCGCTGGAAGCAGACGATGCTGGTCTTGTCATGGCCTGTGGGAGCCGGCACCCCTGTCGGGGCCAAGGCGACGAACCGAGTCTGGTTGTCCGAGTGGTCCTCCACGCACGAGGCGATCACCTCGAGGCCGTAGAGCTCTGCCGCCAGGCGAGGCGCCAGCGCGGCGGTGCCAGGTTGCGGATCTGTGCTGACGATGCGGGCCGCCTCGGCCGTGGAGTTGGTGGCCACGATCTCAGCGTTCGGGAGCTGCGTGGCGAGATATCGCCGGCATTGCGCCGATGCGACCGGGATCGACAGGACCCTGGTGATGGTCTGAAGCTCCGTCCCGGGGCGAGCCGTCAGGTGGAGGTGGATGTCAAGGACCACCTCGCGTTGGATGAGCAGGTCCACCTCGAAGACGAGGCTGTCCACGGTGGCGTTGACCGCACCCTCGATCGAGTTCTCGATGGGGACGAAGGCCAAGCCAGCACCGCCACTGCCCACCGTTTCGAGGGCCTCGCTCAGGGTTGCCGATGGGACAAGATCGGCTCCGGCGTAGTCGGGCTGCGTGAACAGAGCCTCCTCGGTGAAGGTCCCGGCCGGGCCGAGGAAGGTGATCGTTCCCACACTCGCCTGACCGGGGATTCCCGCCGCATCCATGTGCGGCAGGATAGTGGGCACTCATGGACGAGCCCGCCCTGCGCCAGCTGCTCGACGACGTCCGTGCCGGAGTGGTCGGCCCCGATGACGCCGTGGTCCGACTGCGCCGGCTCCCGTTCGTCGACCTCGGGTTCGCGCGCGTCGATCATCACCGCGCCCTGCGCCAACGAGCCGGTGAGGCCGTGTACGCGCCGGGTAAGACGGCGCTCCAGTGTGCCGGGATCGTCGCCGAGCTTCTGGCCGAGCCCGGTGACACTCCGGTCTTGCTAACACGCGCCGATGACGAACAGGTAGCGGCCTCATTGGAGATCGCCCCCGACGGGCAGGTCACGGCCTCGAGGGCGCTGTCGACCGTGTGCTGGCGTCCGGCTCCGGCGCGTTCGGGGCGGGTTGTCGTCGTGACGGCGGGCACCGCCGATCTGCCCGTCGCCGATGAGTGCCTGGCCGTGTTGCGGACATTCGGGTTCCGGCCCGCGCTGGTGCCCGACTGCGGCGTGGCCGGCGTGCACCGCCTCCTGGCGTCGGCCGACGAGGTGGCCGGAGCCGACGCCGTGGTCGTGGTGGCGGGGATGGAGGGCGCATTGGCCAGCTTGGTGGCCGGGATCACCGGAGCCCCGGTCGTGGCCGTACCGGTGTCGACCGGATACGGAGCGGCGCTCGAGGGCATCACGGCGTTGCTCGCCATGCACGCGTCGTGCGCAGCCGGTCTCACCGTCGTCGGGATCGACAACGGCTTCGGTGCCGCCTGCGCCGTCGCCCGCATGCTGCCGTGAGGGCGCGATCCGGAGACACGGAGGCGGGGCTCGTTTCCGGACGCGCCGGCTCCGCAGACCACCGGCCGTCGACGGTGGCGTGGTTCCACTGCTTCGCCGGCATCGCCGGCGACATGGCGCTCGGCAGCCTTCTCGACGCCGGCGCCGACTTCTCCGAATTGCTCACCATCTTGCGGCGCCTGCCTCTCGGGGGTTGGGGACTTCGGGCCGAGCCGGTCCTGCGTGCCGGCATCGCGGCGACGCGCGCCGTCGTGGAGACGACCGACGACGTCGTGGTGCGGACGCACGCGCACATCGTCGGCCTGGTCGAAGAGGCCCGCCTCCCTCGGCGCGTGACCCGCCGAGCCCTGGACACATTTGCGGTCCTGGCCGAGGTCGAGGGAAAACTCCATCGGCGTCCGCCCGAACAGGTGCATTTTCACGAGGTCGGGTCCCATGACACCGTGATCGACGTGGTCGGTACCGCCGCCGCCATGGAGATCCTCGGCGTGGACGAGGTGAGCGCGTCGCCGGTGGCGACGGGTATGGGCACGATCCGATCTGCGCACGGGCTCCTCCCCAACCCGTCGCCGGCGGTTGTCCGGTTGCTGCACGGGATCCCGACGTGGGGTCGGGATCTCGGCGTCGAGCTCACCACGCCCACCGGCGCCGCCATCCTGGCGGCGATGGCGTCGAGCTTCGGGCCCTTGCCGCCCATGCGCATCGACGTCACCGGCTTCGGCGCCGGCACCCATGACATCGACGGGCTTCCCAATTGCACGCAGGTGGTCGTGGGCCAATCCTTGGCCGCTTCTCTGGGCCCCGGTCAACCGGTCATGTTGCTCGAGACCAATGTCGACGACGTGACCGGAGAGGTCCTGGCCCATGCCATCGAGGCCCTCTTCGCCGCCGGCGCCCACGACGCCTGGGTCACGCCCGTCCTCATGAAGAAAGGACGGCCGGGCCACACTGTGAGCGTCCTCGTCGACCCGGCGTTGAGCGACAGTCTGCGCGCCACGCTCCAGGCCGAAACCGGAAGCCTCGGCGTGCGCGGCGCCCTGCTCGAGCGGTGGCCCGCGGCCCGGGTGATCGACCGCGTCGAGGTGGACGGCGCCTCGGTGCAGGTCAAGGTCAGCCCGGGGCGCGTGAAGGTCGAGCAGGCCGACGCGGCCCGGGTGGCGTCTCACCACGGTGTCCCGTTGCGCGACGTGCTCTACCGCGCCGAGACGGTGTGGCGACGACGCGAGCAGCAGCCGGCGCGGCCGGGCGAAGCGGAGCCCGGGCGGCTCCCTCCTGACAGCCCTGCGCCGGCCTAGCGCATCGACTCCTCGCCGCGTCGTCGGTGCCGACCGTCGCTGTCGGGCGCCGTGCCGGTACGGTGGAACAGGTGGACGCACCGGAAGGAACGACACCCGTCGAGTCCCCCGAGCCGAGGCGCAGTTCGCCCGGCCCCCCGAGGACGCCGAGTCCTGGACCGACGACGAGTGGATCGCCTGGCTGGACGCCACCGACGACCCCGACGCCACCGACGACTCCCATGCCCCCCGCCGCAGGCACCGGGGTCGGGGTCCTACCAGCACGTTGGGGGCGGCCATGCTCGGGCTGCACGAGGTCATCTACGGGCCCCACGGCAACGAGATCGCCATCGTCGTCGATGCCGGTGGGGACCCACCCAACGACGACCTTCCCGAGGTCCATCTCGACCCCGAGCACCCCGAGCGCTCCGAGGTCATTGTCCGCCGGGCCACGACCCAGCCACCGCCCGACCACTCGAGCTCGTCCGAGAGCACCTGACCGGCGGCGCCCACCCGACCTCGCCGCGCCGCCGCCGACTATGCCCAATGGCAACGTGCCGACGTGTCGACGCCGCCCTCAGCGGGCCAGGGCGAGCAGGTCGTCGAGAATGTGATCGAAGGCACCCACGCACAACGAGACGTGCCCCTCGTCGGGAAGAAGGTGCGGCCGCGCTCCAGGCACATGCGAGGCGAGCCACACCCCGTGCGCGTAAGGGACCATGCGGTCCTCGCTCCCTTGCCAGATGGCGACCGGGCACCGCACGGCGTCGAGGTCGAACCCCCAGTCGCCCAGAAAGGCCATGTCGTCGTCGTGCCACCCGGCGATGCTGCCCGATCCCGCCGCCGCCAGCGCTCGGGCCATGAAGTCGGCGAAGGCGCCCGTCAGTGCGGCCTTGTCCACATCGGAGACGAGCCCGCCCAGGGCTTGCGCCATGTCGGGTCCCGACAGGGTCGTGAGGTGTGCCGACTCTCGGGCCAGGAAATCCAAGAACGGCGTTCCACCCGCCGCCGCCAAGCCGAACTCCTCGACGTTCTCGGGGCCCATGCCGTCGAGGAAGTCGAGGCCCGCGGCGTCGTGGGGGGCGACGCCGGCGATGACGGTGGCGGCGTCGCATCGCTCGGGCATGAGCGCGGCGCAGGCCAGTGCGTGCGGACCACCACCCGACCACCCCATGGTGACGAAGTGGTCGTGGCGGAGGAAGTCGAGGACCTCACGCGCATCGGCGGCGACATCGGCGACACACCGACCGGGCCGGCTCGACGAGCCCGCGTACCCGGGTCGCGACCAGGAGACGAGGCGTGCTCCCCGCGCCGCCACGCTCTGGGCGGCGGGGTCGTAGGGCACGGCCGCGAAGGGGGTGCCGTGATGGAAGACGACGGGGATCCCGTCGGCTGCGCCCGCCGTGAGCACCTCCAGGGCGCGGCCGTCGGACAGGACCAACGCCTCGATCTTGCTCGGAGTTGCTCCGTCGGTGCCGTCGCTCATGGTGCTGCGCTTTTCGGCCGCCACGACACCGGATGCACCCCAGGGGTCAGGGGGCGGCCGCACCGTGCGCGGACGCCCAATCGAGCAGTTGCGCCCGGGGCCAGGTGTTGACGATGCGCTCGGAGGGTACCTCGGCTTCGGCCGCCTTGACGCATCCGTTGCCGAGCCACTCGAGCTGCCCCGGCGCGTGGGCGTCGGTGTCGATCGACACCATGCACCCGGCCGCCACCGCGGCGCGCAGGAGGGGGTCGGGGGGATCGAGGCGCTCGGGTCGGGAATTGATCTCGACAGCGGTGCCGGTGCGGGTGCAGGCGTCGAACACCTCGGCATGGTCGAAGCGCGATTCGGCTCGCCCCCGGCCGACGACGATGCGTCCCGTGCAGTGACCGAGGATGTCGGTGTGGGGGCTCTCGATGGCGGCCACCATGCGGCGGGTCATCGGCGCCGGGTCCATCTTGAGTTTCGAGTGCACGCTGGCCACCACGATGTCGAGCCGGCTCAGCAGGTCGGGATCCTGGTCGAGTGAACCGTCTTCCAAGATGTCGACCTCGATGCCGGTGAGGATCCGAAAGGGCGCCAGCTCCTCGTTCAACGTCTCGACCACTTCGAGTTGGCGCACCAGGCGCTCGGGGTCGAGACCGTGGGCGACGGTGAGCCTCGGGCTGTGGTCGGTGAGCGCCAGGTACTCGTGACCAAGCTCGGCGGCAGCCTCGGCCATCTCGTTGATGGGGCTTCCGCCGTCGGACCAGTCCGAATGGCTGTGACAGTCCCCCCGCAGCAGGGCCCGGAGCTCGGCGGCGCGCCCGGTGAGGGTGGGCTTCGCCTCCGCCTCGAGGTGCAGGAGGTAGGACGGGGTCTCGCCCGCTACGGCCTCGGCGATCACCCGTGCCGTCGTGTCCCCCACACCGGGGAGGTCGGTCAGACGGCCCGCCGCAGCCCGCTGGGCCAGGACCGCCGGGTCGATCTCGTCGACCGTCGCCGCGGCGCGCCGGAAGGCCCGGACCTTGTAGGACTCGGCCCGCTGCGCCTCGAGGAGGTAGGCGATGCGCCGGAGTGCCACGTCGGGGTCCATCGGCGTTCGAGGCTAGCGATCGCTCGTGCCCGCCGGGGAGCTGTGTCACCATCGACACATGGCCGTCGGGGTTCCTGCCGTCGCGGTGGAGGTCGACGGGCGCAGCGTCAAGATCTCCAACCCTGACAAGGTCTTCTTCTCGGCCCGGGGTGAGACCAAGCTCGACCTGGTCTGGTACTACTTCGCCGTCGGGCCCGGGGCCCTGCGGGGCGTCTTCGAGCGCCCCACCGTGCTCAAGCGATATCCCGATGGCGCCGAGGGACAGTTCTTCTACCAAAAGCGGGTGCCGTCGGGTCATCCACCGTGGCTCGAAACGGTCACGGTCACGTTCCCGAGCGGCCGCAGCGCCAAGGAGCTGTGTCCCGTCGACGTCGCCCACATCCTGTGGGCGGTGAACCTGGGGTGTCTCGATCTCAATCCGTGGCCGGTCCGGAGGACCGACACCGATCATCCCGACGAGCTGCGGGTCGACCTCGACCCCCAACCGGGCGTGACGTTCGACGCCGTGCGGCGGGTGGCGGTCGAGGCGCGTGCCGTGCTCGAGGAGCACTCGCTCGTGGGCTTCCCCAAGACCTCGGGGTCACGCGGCATGCATGTGAACGTGCCCATCGAGCCGCGCTGGACCTTCACCGAGGTCCGCCGGGCGGCCCTGGCCCTGGCACGCGAATTGGAACGCCGGCTCCCGGACATCGCCACCTCGGCATGGTGGAAGGAGCAACGGGGTGAGCGCGTGTTCGTCGACTACAACCAGAACGCCCGGGACCGCACCGTGGCGTCGGCCTATTCGGTCCGGGCGAACCCCGAGGCCCGGGTGTCATGCCCGCTCGAGTGGGACGAGGTTCCCGACGTGGACCCCGGCGACCTCACCATCGCCACCGTCCCGGGCCGCTTCGCGACCCGCGGTGACCCGGCCGCCGCCATCGACGAGCGGCGCTACGACCTCGGTCCGCTCCTCGAGCTCTCCCACCGTGACGAGGCCGAAGGCCTCGGTGATGCGCCGTGGCCCCCGAACTTCCCCAAGCAGGAAGGGGAGCCGCACCGCGCCGCGCCGAGCCGGTCGCGCTTCCGCGAGCGAAAAGAGCCGCCGTCAGGCCCGGAAGACTGACTCGAGCTCGGCGGGCACGGCCACGTCCAACTGGGCGTAGGTGCACGACTCGGGACGGCGGTCCGGGCGCCAGCGCCGGAACGTGGTCGCATGGCGGAAGCGATCACCTTGGAGGTGGTCGTACGCCACCTCGCACACGACGCCCAGGTCGACGGGCTCCCAGCTGAGGTTCTTGCCGGCATTCCAGCGCGACGGCGCGCCCGGTTTGCGTCCCGTGTCGTCGCTGTCGCGTTCGAGCTCGGCCCACGCCGCCCAGGGATGGCCCTCCAATGTCTTCGAGCGGTACGGGGCCAGCTCGTCGACCAGCTCGCGGCGTCGCGCCGCGGTGAACGACGCGGTTACCCCCACGTGGTGGAGCACGCCGCCGTCGTCGAAGAGCCCGAGGAGCAGCGACCCGATCACCCCGCCTGACTTGTGCCAGCGGAATCCCGCCACCGCGCAGTCGGCGGTGCGCTCGTGTTTCACCTTGGCCATGACGCGCTCGCCCTCGCGGTAGGTGAGGTCCGGGCGCTTGGCCACGACACCGTCAAGCCCGGCCCCCTCGAAACGCGAGAACCAGTCCTGGGCGACGACGGGGTCGCTGGTCGAAGGGGTCAGGTGCACCGGGGCGGCGCAGTCGGCGAGTGCTTGTTCGAGCAGCTCCCGCCGTGTCGAGAAGGGCTCCCCCCGCAGGTCGCGTTCGCCCAGCGCGAGGAGGTCGAAGGCCACGAACGATGCCGGGGTGGAGGCCGCCAACGTCGCCACCCGGGATGCGGCGGGGTGGATCCGCTGCAAGAGCGCATTGAAGTCGAGTCCATGGGGGCCGGCGATGACGATCTCGCCGTCGACGACGGCGCGTTCGGGCAAGGCGTCGCGCAGTGGCTCGATCAGCTCGGGGAAGTACCTGGTCAGGGGCCGTTCATTGCGGCTTCCCAGCTCCACCTCGGAACCGTCGCGAAAGACGATGCACCGGAACCCGTCCCATTTCGGCTCGTAGCGCATGCCCGGTGCGGTGGGGAGTTCCCGGGCCAGCTTGGCGAGCATGGGCGAGACCGGCGCCATGACAGGGAGGTTCATGCCCCCACGCTGCCACGCCGGCGGCGGGGGATGTGGATCAGCGTGGCCCCGCCCCCCAGGGTGCGATCCTGGGGGCGGGAGGTTGGTCGTGGTGAACCCCATGTACGAGTTCGACGAGCGCATGGTCGAGATGATCTTCGACTACTGCCGGCAGCGGCTCGCACTCGATCCCGTGTCGCTCGATTTCGGGGGGGAGCGCGAGTTCTTCGACAACCTGCTGGCCGGCCTGATCGGGGAGTCGGGCAATGACCCCCAGGCCGTCCTGACGCTGTTCGCCGACCACTTGGCAACGGCGGTCGTGTCGTGCGACAGCCCTCGTTTCCTGGCGTTCATTCCCGCCGCACCGACGAAGG